>ENA-ORUI01003662-ORUI01003662.1-human-gut-metagenome-genome-assembly--contig:-NODE-3662-length-10777-cov-14.582914_pt1 | contig 10777 bp, 7 predicted proteins | sample MGYA00242078_ERZ509205 | MGnify/ENA primary metagenome ERZ509205 (study PRJEB26280, sample SAMEA2338828) | human gut metagenome | biome: human gut; feature: human-associated habitat; material: faeces... | reverse complement strand
CCAGCTTCTGGAACTGCAGGATCAGGTGTTCCAGCTGGGGCATACTGCCGCAGCTCACCTTGACCAGGAAGGTATAGGCACCGGTGACGTGGTAGCACTGCAGCACTTCCTTGCTGTTCTGCAGTAGCTCCAGAAAGGCGTCCTGCTTGGAGGGGGCCACCGACAGGCTGATGAGGGCGTCCACATACACGCGGTCGGCCGGGCGGTTCAGGGTGACGGTGTAGCCGCTGATGATGCCGTCCGTCTCCAGTTTGTGGATGCGGCTGGACACGGCCGGGCTGGTCAGCGAGACCTGCTCGGCGATCTCCTTGACCGGCATGCGGGCGTTTTTGGCCAGCAGGGAAAGAATTTTTCGATCCAGATCGTCCATAGGGGATGCTCCTTTGAAATATGTTGGATTGTATAAAATTTTCTGAAAGTAAAGTTTTATTGTTGTTGCAAACGCACAAATGTTGAAAAACCTTGCTTTTGCTTCGCTTTGCGTTAATTATATAAAGTTTTGCGGGAAAAGTAAAGCATGATTTTAAAGTAAAATGAAAAAAATTGGTTTGACAAGAAAGAAAAAACGCGTATAATACATCATGCAAGGCAGCGCCCCGCACAAAGGCCTGCTGTGAAATTGAGATTCACCACTTTATATACTTTCCCACCCCTCTATACACAAAAACCCGCTGCCAGGCGGGTTTTTGTGTTTGTTGGGGCTTTTTGTTTATAAAAAAACAGTGGTAGATAACGTACTTGACCCACAGAGCAGCTGTTTCCGGTCACGACCCCACCCGTGAAAATGCAAACCCGGAAAGTCCGCAGACTTTCCGGGTTTGCTCTATATCAAAATATTATTCCGCTGATGATAGCCAGAGCGCAGCGGAGGCTATTTAAAACGTATGCACCTATCAGACCAGATAGCCCTCAAAGCAGTGCAGGTCCTCGGTCTTGACGATGCCCTCCAGATACAGCCCGTCCTCCCGGTATTCCTCCACCTGCACGCTGCCGCGCTCCCGCATGGGGGCGGCAAGCCCCAGCTTGTCGTAGGGCAGCAGCACCCGGATGGTGTGCACACGGTCGCTGAGCACCTCGTCCAGCTTTTGCAGCAGCTTGTCCAGCCCGTAGCCGGTCTTGGCGCTGGTCAGCAGGATGTCGGGGTCAAAGCTCAGGGTGTTGGGCTTGTCGCACTTGTTGTACACGGTCAGGCGGGGGATATCGGCGCAGTCCAGCCCGTCCAGCACTTCGTCGGTGACAGAAAGCTGCTCCTCGCGCTGTTCATCCCCGGCGTCTGCCACCCGGATGATCACATCAGACCATGCGGCTTCCTCCAAGGTGGACTTGAAGGCTTCCACCAGATTGTGGGGCAGGCGGGACACAAAGCCGACCGTGTCCACCAGCAGCACCGCCATACCGCTGGGCAGCACCAGCTTGCGGCTGGTGGGGTCCAGTGTGGCAAACAGCATATCGGCTTCGGCCACGCTGGGGCCGCACAGGGCGTTCATCAGGCTGGATTTGCCCACGTTGGTGTAGCCAACAAGGCTTACCACAGGCATCCCGGTCTTGGCGCGTGCCTTGCGGCTTTCGCCCCGGCGCTTTTCCATCTCGGCCAGCTTCTCGGCCAGCGCATCAATGCGGGCGTGCACATGGCGGCGGTCCAGCTCCAGCTTGGTCTCACCGGCACCGCGGCGGGCACCGCTGCCACCGCCACCACCGCCGCCCTGACGGCTCAATGCCTCGCCCATGCCCTGCAGGCGGGGCAAACGGTAGCGCAGCAGCGCCAGTTCGGTCTGCAATTTGCCCTCGTTGGTCACGGCGCGGCTGCGGAAAATTTCCAAGATCAGCATGGTGCGGTCGATGACCTCCAGCCCGCCCAGCGCGTTGGAGATGTTGCGGATCTGGCTGCCGGTCAGCTCGCCGTCAAACACGGCGCATTCCGCGCCCATTGTCTGGGCGGCGAGAGATGCTTCTTCCAGCTTGCCGCTGCCCAGCACGATGCCGGTCTCCGGGGTCTGGCGCTTCTGGGTGATCTGCGCCACGGCCTCCATGTGGTTGGCCTCGCACAGGGCAGAAAGCTCTGCCAGACTGCGCTCGCAGTCCCAAAGTCCCTGATCCAGTGCCAGCAGCACCACCTTTGTGGGAGGGGTCTCGGTCAAAATATCATAAAGTTCGCTCAAAGTAAGTCCTTTCTGTTATCGTAGCGTTCTTTTGTCAGCAGATAGCACCGGCATTCCACCGGTGTGCCGTCGAATTTGTGGTAAACATCGTCGTGGTGGTACACAAAGCCGGCCTTTTCCATCACCCGGCCGCTGGCGGGGTTGTGCACCGCATGGCAGCAGGTGAGGAAGGTACCGCCCACCTGATTGAACCAGAGATCCACCACAGTCTGCAGCGCTTCGGTGGTAAAGCCCTTGCCCCACCACTTCTGTCCGATGCAGTAGCCCGGCTCCCAGATGCCGCCGGAGAGGTCTAACCCCGGCCACTTGGCCTTTTGCTGCGGCTCACCCAGCAGGGCGTTGTATACGGAGATGGAGCCAAACACCTGTCCGGTGGCTTTTTCCACCATGGCCCACTGGTAATAATCGGGGTTCGGATACAGCTCCGCCCACGCCGAAAGCAGTTCCCGGGTCTCGGCAGGGCTTTTGTGCGGCTCCCAGCGCAAAAAACGGGTCACAGCCGGGTCGTTTGCCCAATTTGCGTACATCTGCGGGGCATCCTGCGGCAGCAGGCGGCGCAGCAGCAGCCGGTCGGTCTCCAGTTCTAGTGTGCCGGTATGGCGCATGATACATCCGCTCCCTTTTATAAAAAGTTATTCCTAAAATAGCACAAAAACAGCCGCGCCGCAAGCGAAATCAAGAAAACCGCTTGACCGGATGGATGAACTACGATAAACTGAAGGATGAAATCTTTTTATAGGGAAGGGAAAGTATCGATGTTGGATGTGCGCAAACTGTTAGCCCAGCGGCCGCTGCTGTTCGATGGCGGCATGGGTACCTATTATAAAACAAAACCGGGGCAGGAGTGCGAACAGGCAAACCTGACCGACCCCGAGGGCATTATGGCGGTGCACCGGGCGTATCTTGCTGCCGGAGCGGACGCCATCAAGACCAACACTTTCAGCCTGCCGCGTCTGGCGGCTGCGCAGCAGCCCGGCTGGGAGCAGCTGGCAGACGCGGGCTGGCAGCTGGCAGCAAAGGCCGCAGGGGAGACCGGCGCGGCAGTGTTTGCCGACCTTGGCCCCGCACCGGATACCGAGAGCAACCCGGCAGAGCAGGTGTATCTTGCCGTGGCAAAGCGCTTTGCACTGCTGGGCGCACGGAATTTTCTATTCGAGACCCTGAGTGCCGAGGACGGCGTGCTGGAAGTGATTCGTGCGCTGAAGCGGACCGTGCCGGAGGCCTTTGTGCTGGTGTCCTTTGCGGTGCTGCCGGACGGCTACACCCGCGAGGGTCGTTACTGCGCAGAACTTGTGCGCCGCATGGCGCAGAGCGGCGTAGTGGATGCCGTAGGTTTGAACTGCGTGTCTGCCCCGGGCGCGATGCGCGCGCTGGTGCAGCAGCTGGGGGATGCGGGGCTGCCGCTTTCGGTCATGCCCAATGCGGGCTACCCGGTGGTGGCACGGGCGCAGGTGCGTTATCAGGGCAAGCCGGAATATTTTGCCCGGGAACTGAGCCGTCTTGCCAGTGAGGGCGTGCGCATTCTGGGTGGCTGCTGCGGCACGACACCGCAGCATATTGCTGCCCTGCGCACCGCACTGGATGCTCTGCCGGAAACGCTGCCCGCCGCCCCGGCGGCAAAGCCTGCCGAAGCGGCAAAGCCTGTGGTGGAAATGGACGATGCCTTTCTGCGCAAGCTGCGCGCCGGGCAGCGGGTCATCGCGGTGGAGCTGGATTCCCCCAAGGACGCCGACCTGACCGCGTATCTCGAGGGTGCCCGCCGGTTGCAGGCTGCCGGTGCCGACCTGCTGACCATTGCAGACTGCCCCATTGCCCGGGCGCGGATGGATTCCTCGCTGGTAGCGTGCCGGGTGCACCGGGAGCTGGGCATGAACGTGCTGCCCCACATGACCTGCCGGGACCGCAACCTGAACGCCACCAAGGCGTTGCTGCTGGGACTGTACGCCGAGGGCGTGCGGGAGGTACTGGCCATTACCGGCGACCCCATCCCCACCGCCGAGCGGGACGAGGTGAAAAACGTGTACCAGTTCAACTCCCGCAAGCTGGCGCAGTATATCGTATCGCTGGCCGGGGAGGGGCGGGAGATGTCCAGCCCCATCACGGTGTTCGGTGCGCTGAACCTGAACGCCCGCAACTTTGAGGTGGAGCTGCGCCGCGCCGCAGAAAAGCTGGAAAACGGCATGAGCGGTTTCCTCACCCAGCCGGTGCTGTCGGCACAGGCGGTGGAAAATCTGAAAAAAGCCCGGGAGACGCTGGGTGAGCGGGCAAAAATTCTGGCCGGCATCCTGCCGGTGGTCAGCCAACGCAACGCCATCTTTATGGAAAACGAGGTCAACGGCATCCATGTGGACGAGGCCATCATCCAGAAGTTTGAGGGGCTGGACCGCGCCGCAGGTGAGGAGCTTGGACTGGAAGTCTCGGTGCAGGCAGCTAAGGCGGCTGCGCCCTATGCGGACGGCTTTTACCTGATGACCCCCTTCAACCGGGTGGCGCTGATGGAGCGGCTCATTGCCCGCCTGCGCACGGAGGTGACGGATTGAACAACGTAGAACGAGCGCCGGAAGGGGAAAAAGCACCGCTGCTCAGCATCATTGTGCCGGTGTATAAGGTGGAAAACTATCTGCCCAAATGTATTGATTCCATTCTGGCGCAGACCTTTACGGACTTTGAACTGATCCTTGTGGATGACGGCTCGCCGGACGATTGCCCTGCGCTATGCGATGCCGCCGCCGAAAAAGATGCCCGCGTCCGGGTGATCCATCAGAAAAACGGCGGGCTTTCTGCCGCCCGCAACACCGGGCTGGACGCAGCAAGAGGCGCATGGATCGGCTTTGTGGATTCGGATGACTACATTGCACCGGAAATGTATGAAGTGCTGTGCCAAGCCGTGCAAAGCACCGGGGCAGACCTTGCCCTGTGTGATTACGCCGAGGTGGACGAGGCGGGAGCGCCATGTCAGTCGATGCACGTCAGCCTTTCCGGGGGAGAGCTGACCGGGCAGGAGCTGCTAAAAAGGGCATCTGGTCTGATGGTTCAGCTCGCGTGGAACAAGCTGTACCGCCGCGCCGTCTTTGCGCAGCTGCGCTACCCGGAGGGGAAGCTGAACGAGGATCTGTTCCTGATCCCGGAGGTCTGTTTGCAGATCCAAAAGGCCGTGGTGGTGCCAAAGGCGCTGTATTATTATGTGCAGCGCGGCGGCAGCATTATGAGCGGCAATAAAACGCTGCGCCATTTCGACGCTGCCGAGGCAGCACAGCGGTACTGGGAATGTCTTGTGGAAAACGCTGCATACGATGCACTGGCAAATGCAGCGCAGTATGTCATGGGCTGCGTGAGCCGGATATACCGGCAGCTGTCCCCGGCACTGCGCAAGGCACCCCGCAGCCGGGAAATGCTGCGGATGCAGTTTGAGGTGGTCGACCGCACCCGGCGGTACTGCGCCGTTCCGGGCGGACTTTGGCTGCAAAGCTGGCTGCTGTGGCACTTCCCGCAGACATACAGTCGGCTGCGGGACATGAAGGGCTGATAAGGAGAACAAAATTCGTATGAGAACGCGCTATACGCTTATCAATATGCTGGTCAATATTGGCGGGCAATTTTTTTCGATGCTGTTGTCCTTCATCAACCGGATGATGTTCATCCACTGCCTTTCGGCTGCCTATCTGGGCGTCAACGGTCTGTTTACCGATGTGCTCAGTATCCTTAATTTTGCGGAGCTGGGCATTGGTACGGCTATGGTGTTCAGTATGTATGAGCCGGCAGCCCGGGATGACGAGCAGAAACTGGCGCGGCTGATGAACCTGTACAAGTGGATGTACCGGGCGGTGGCAGCCTCGGTGTTGCTGTTCGGGCTGGTGCTGCTGCCGTTTCTGCCCTACCTCATCAAGGGCGGCGAGGGCATTGAACATATCACCCTGATCTATATGATATATGTGCTCGGTTCAGCAAGTTCCTATCTGCTGAACTATAAAAGCTCTATCTATCAGGCTTATCAGAAGGGATATATCCGGGCCGGATGGAACATGGTGTGCGAGTTCATAAAAACGGTTTTGCAGATCGCAATATTGCTGTTGACAGGCAACTTTATCCTGTATCTGGTGGTTCAGCAGGCGGTACAGTTTCTGCCCAACATTATGGTTTCCCGCAGGGTGGATAAGGAGTTTCCCTACCTGAAGGAATGCCGGGAACTGCCGGATAGGGAGGAGCGGAACGGCATCCTGAAAAACATCGGCGCCATGAGCATGCACAAGCTGGCGATCGTCATTGTGCGCAACACGGACAGCCTGCTGATGTCCTCCTTTATTGGGCTGACAACGGTGGGACTTTATTCCAATTACCGGCTGGTGATCAATGCATTGAACAACCTGATGACCAAGGTCGTTACGGCTTTTTCCGGCAGTGTGGGCAATTTTGCGGCGCTGGAAAACTCTGACCGGCTGTATCAGGTGTATAAAGAGATGGACTTTCTCTTTTTTGTGCTGTCCGGCTACCTGACCGGCGGACTGATGATGCTGTTCAATTCCTTGATCGCTCTGCTGTTTGGCGAGGAATACTGCTTCTCGATGGCGACCGTTGTGTTCATCGTAACGGAATTTTACATCACGCGGATGCGGCAGACGAACCTGTTGTTCCGGGAGGTCATGGGTCTGTTCTGGAACGACCGCTATAAGGCTGTGGCAGAATCTATCATCAATCTGGCAGTCTCCCTTGTACTGGTGCAGCGCTACGGCGTGACCGGCATTATCGGGGGCACCATCATCAGCACGCTGTGCACTTGTACTTGGATAGAGCCTTATATCTTTTTGAAATACGGCGTTCGGGAGGATTGGCAACAGAAATACCAGGCTTATTTTGCGGAGTATTTGAAGCGGCTGCTGCTTACGGTTGCAGTCTCTGCGGCAGCGGTGTTCTGGGTGCAGCGGTTCCCGGTGGGCAACTTTTGCATTTTTATTCTGGATGGGCTGCTTTACACAGCTGTGTTCGCGGGAGTGATCGTGCTGTTCTACCGTGGCAGCGCGGAGTATGCAGCACTGAAGCAGCGTGGGTTGGAGCTTCTGAAAAGGAATAAAGAGTACACCTGAACGAAAAAATGGATTGACAAATCCCACAAAAAACGCTATATTCTTTTTATAAATGCGTTGAAAAAGAGTGTGCATCGTCTGGGACCGCACAGAGAGCCGGGGGCAGCTGAAAACCCGGCGGGATACCGGCGGGGCACTGTCACTTTGGAGCAGAAGCGGTGAGCTGAGCCGGTAAGCCGCTTTCGGGTCTGCCCTACGTTACAGGGGCATCAAGGGGCGCGGAGCTTTCCGCGCAATTTGGGTGGTACCGCGGTCATGTATTTACAGCCGTCCCATGGAACGCTCCGTGGGGCGGCTTTTTGCGTCCCACTTCATCAAATTTTTGGGAGGACACTATGAAAGAGCTTGCAAAGCAGTACGATCCCAGTCAGGTGGAAGATCGTATCTACCAGTTCTGGCTGGACGGCGGCTACTTCCACACGAAGGCCGATCCGGACAAGAAACCTTATACCATCGTGATGCCGCCGCCGAACGTTACCGGTCAGCTGCACATGGGGCATGCGGTGGATAACACCATGCAGGATATCCTCATCCGCACCAAGCGGATGCAGGGCTATGCCGCCCTGTGGGTGCCCGGCACCGACCACGCCTCCATTGCTACCGAGGCCAAGGTGGTGGAAGCTATGCGCGCCGAGGGCCTGACCAAGGAGATGGTCGGCCGCGATGGTTTTCTGGAGCGTGCATGGGCATGGAAAACCAAGTACGGCAACCGCATCGTCAGCCAGCTGAAAAAGCTGGGCAGCAGCTGCGACTGGGAGCGCGAGCGCTTTACCATGGACGAGGGCTGCTCTGAGGCTGTCAAGGAAGTGTTCGTGCGCCTGTACGACAAGGGCCTGATCTACCGCGGCAACCGGATGGTCAACTGGTGCCCCCATTGCAACACCTCCATCTCGGATGCCGAGGTGGAGTACGAGGAAAAGGACGGCAATTTCTGGCACCTGCTCTACCCGGTCAAGGAGACCGGCGAGATGCTGGAGCTGGCAACCACCCGCCCCGAGACCATGCTGGGTGATACCGCTGTTGCCATCAACGGCGAGGACCCCCGCTATGCCCACCTCCACGGCTGCCATGTTGTCCTGCCCCTGCTGAACAAGGAGATCCCCATCGTCTGCGACGAGCACGCTGATATGACCAAGGGCACCGGTGTCGTCAAGATCACCCCCGCCCACGACCCCAACGACTTTGAGGTGGGCAGACGGCATGATCTGCCGGTAATCAATGTGATGACCGATGATGCCAAGATTATTGCGGATTACCCCAAGTATGCGGGTATGGATCGATATGAAGCCCGGAAGGCCATTGTGGCAGACCTGGAGGCAGGAGGCTATCTGATTCAGGTGGAGCCTCATGCTCACAACGTAGGCACCTGCTACCGGTGCGGCACCACCGTAGAGCCGAGAGTATCCCTCCAGTGGTTTGTGAAGATGGAGGAGCTTGCAAAGCCTGCTATTGACGTGGTGCGCAGCGGAAAGATCAAGTTTGTGCCGGAGCGTTTTGACAAGAACTACTTTAACTGGATGGAGGATATCCGGGACTGGTGCATTTCCCGTCAGCTTTGGTGGGGACATCAGATTCCTGCCTTTTACTGTGATGATTGCGGCGAGCTGGTAGTCACCAAGGAGGATACGGCGGTTTGCCCCAAGTGCGGCAAGCCTATGCGGCAGGATCCGGATACTCTGGATACCTGGTTCTCCTCTGCTTTGTGGCCCTTCTCCACGTTGGGCTGGCCGGATCATACCGAGGAACTGGATTACTTCTATCCCACTTCTACTTTGGTTACCGGTTATGACATCATCACCTTCTGGGTATCCCGTATGATCGTTGCCGGTATGGCGCACATGAAGGAAATCCCTTTTGACACGGTGCTGATTCATGGTCTGGTGCGGGATTCCCAGGGCAGAAAGATGTCCAAGTCTCTTGGCAATGGAATCGATCCGCTGGAAGTCATTGATGAATATGGTGCAGATGCACTGCGGTTTATGCTGGCAACCGGAAATGCGCCTGGCAATGATATGCGGTACAGCACCGATAAGGTAAAGGCTGCCCGGAATTTTGCCAATAAGCTTTGGAATGCCTCCCGGTTTATTTTGATGAACTTGCCGGAAGATTATGTTTATACCGGTTTGCCGGAAACATTGGCACTGGAAGACAAGTGGGTGTTGACACGGTTCAATACACTGGCTAAAGAAGTCAATGAAAATCTGGACAAGTTTGAAATCGGCGTAGCCAGTGCAAAGATCTATGACTTTATCTGGGATGTGTACTGTGATTGGTACATCGAATTGACAAAGCCAAGAATTGCAGCCGGCGGCACGTCTATGGAACAGGCACAGGCGGTTCTGCTGTATCTCATGCGTGGCATGCTGAAACTGCTGCATCCGTTTATGCCATATATTACAGAAGAAATCTGGCAGGTTCTGACGGACGGTGCTTCGATGATTATTTTGGAGGACTATCCGGTTTACCAGGAGAAGCTGCAATTTACAGAAGAAGCTGCGCAGTTTGAAACCATCATTGCAGCCATCCGTGCAGTTCGGAATCGTCGGACAGAAATGAATGTACCGCCGTCCAAGAAGGCAAAGCTCTGCATCGAGACAACCGAACCGGAGCTGTTTACCAGCTGTGCACTGTTTTTCGAAAAGCTGGCATCTGCTTCTGAAGTAGTCGTTGGCGACTCCTTCCAGATGCCGGATGCTGTTATGGCGGTGACCGACCGGGTTCGAATCTTTATTCCATTGGAAGAATTGGTGGATAAGGAAAAGGAACTGGCACGGTTGAAGAAGGAACAGGCAAAGGTACAGAAGGACCTGGATTTCCTGCAAAAGAAGCTGAACAATCAAGGCTTCCTGGCAAAAGCACCACAGCAGCTGATTGAAGCAGAGCAGGCAAAGCTTGCCAAGGCAGAAGAAAAAATGGCAAAGATTCTGCAATCCATGGAAGGATTACAGTAAGCGTTGAGATAGGAAAAACACCGCACAGCAGCTGTGCGGTGTTTGCCATAACATTGTGCAGATCGGAGGAAAACAGGATGAATGAAGCAGAAACCATGTCCTATATTCAAGGATTCAGCAAAAGCGGAAAAGCGGTTACCAATTTATCCCGTATTACAGCGCTCCTAGAGGCAATCGGCAATCCACAAGATTCCTTGCAGGTCATTCACATTGCCGGTACCAATGGAAAGGGTTCCACGCTGGCATATTGTGCCATGGCAGCAAGAGAAGCTGGCTTTTGCGTGGGACAGTTTACCTCTCCATTTGTGCGGCACTACGCAGATCGCATTCAGGTAAACGGGGAAGATATTCCCATGCAGGATTTATGCGAATTGTGTGAGATTGTACGAAACAGTGGTGCATCTGCGGACTGTTCTCAGTTCGAGATTACGTTTGCCATTGCCCTGTTGTATTTTGTACGGCGGCAGTGTGATAAAAGAAAACGGTACAGAGACTACGGCTGTTGACCTAAACTATTACGCTGGTGCGAATTTTCATATGTATGGCGGTAAGGTTGAAAACAGGAGCACCCGGAATGCCTATAATA
>ENA-ORUI01003661-ORUI01003661.1-human-gut-metagenome-genome-assembly--contig:-NODE-3661-length-10778-cov-2.119556_pt1 | contig 10778 bp, 9 predicted proteins | sample MGYA00242078_ERZ509205 | MGnify/ENA primary metagenome ERZ509205 (study PRJEB26280, sample SAMEA2338828) | human gut metagenome | biome: human gut; feature: human-associated habitat; material: faeces... | reverse complement strand
GAACCGAAGATTACATTACAGGGAGATTTGGTTAATATGAGAAGTCGTTTTGATGAACAGCTGATGCAGCTGAATACAGAATTGATTCAGATGGGCGCACTATGTGAGGACGCTATTTCGACCGCCATTTACAGTCTGATGGAAGGCGATCGTCATGCGGCTGGAAAAGTAAGTGACGTTGAAACGGAAATTGACCAGATGGAACGAGAGATCGAATCCCTTTGCATGAAGCTTCTGCTGCGGCAGCAGCCGGTGGCAAGAGATTTGCGCACCATTTCTTCTGCGCTGAAAATGATTTCGGATATGGAACGAATCGGAGACCATGCAGCAGATATCTCGGAAATTACAATCATGCTTTCAAAAGAACCGTATGTGCTGAATCTGGATGACATCAAAAAGATGGCGAGTGAAACCGTAATTATGTTGATCCGCAGCATCGAAGCATATGTGGAAAAGGATATGAATAAGGCACAGGAAGTCATCAGGCATGATGATATTGTAGATGACCTGTTTGATAAAAATAAGGCAGACATCATTGAACTGATCCGGCATGATCCGGAAAAAGGAGAGCAGGCGGCGGATATGCTGATGGTTGCAAAATATTTTGAACGAATCGGAGACCACGCGACCAATATTGCAGAATGGGTTATCTTTGCATTGAATGATAAAAAAGAAATAAAAGAATCCTGACAGTGGATAGAATTTTACATAAATTTTACATAAACGATACTTTGGATTTTACATGTCGTATGCTATGATAAGAAACAGATAGAATACGTGTGAGAGGGCGGTCTTGTGCAGGCATGGCCGTCCTGCTTGATGTTGCAGAGGTATATATAAAGATAGACAGAGGGAAAAGTTATGGCATTGATTTATATCGTAGAAGATGATGAAAATATCAGGGAGATTGAGACAATTGCATTGAAAAACAGCAATTACATGGTCTGCGCATTTGAAAAGGCAACTACATTTTATAAGAAACTGGAGGATATTATGCCGGATCTGGTGCTTTTGGATGTTATGCTTCCGGATGAGAGCGGGTATGATATCGTGCGTAAACTGCGGAAAAATCCTGCGACAAAGAAATTGCCGGTCATTATGGTGACGGCAAAGACCGCAGAAATGGATATGATCAAAGGTCTGGACGAAGGGGCAGATGATTATATTAAGAAGCCTTTTTCCATTATGGAACTTATTACAAGAGTAAAGGCACTGTTACGGAGGACAGAAACCGAGGATATTAAAGTCCTGCAGGTAGAAAACATTACACTGGATCATGAGCGCCACATGGTTTTTGTGGATGATAAGCCGGTGGAACTGACGTTTAAGGAATATGAACTGCTTCGTCTGCTGATGACCAATCCGAGTGTTGTATTGTCCAGAGAGGTGATTATGCGTCATGTGTGGGGAACGGAATTTGAAGGGGAATCCCGTACCGTTGATATGCATATCAAGACACTGCGGCAGAAGCTTGGAGAAGCGGGAAGCAAAATCCGTACCGTTCGAAATGTGGGATATGTGATAGAGTAAGGAGCTGTTATGAAGAAACGAATCAATTTACGGCTGATTCTGATTGCAGGTATTGCAGTGATTGTAACCATGGTCTGTATGACCGGTATTTATTATAAACTGTTTCAGGGACAGGTGCGCAAGGATCTGCAGATTAATGCAAGACTGCTTTCCGGCACGGGATTGTTTGATGATCCGGACAATACAAATGTTTCACTTTCCGAATATTATGAAGTCGGGGAAGACCTGCGTGTTACCTGGATTGCAAAGGATGGTACGGTACTTTTTGATAATGATCTGGATATTTCACAGCTTCCAAACCACAAAAACCGCCCGGAAGTAAAGAAGGCGTTGTTTCAGGGGGAGGGAGAAAGTGTCCGGCGGTCGGATACCATGCAGATGGACAATTACTATTATGCGCTCCGGCTGGAAAATGGAACGGTTATCCGTGTGGCAACACAGGCACGCAGTGTCTACAGTGTGTTCCTTGCGGCATCCCCATTTGTGATGCTGATACTGATACTGATTGTTTCCATCTGTATTGTCCTGGCACATTTTTTGACCAAACAATTGCTGCATCCGATTGAACGGCTTGCTGAAAACATGGAAGATACCATAGAAGAACCTGTATACAAAGAACTTGTGCCATTTGTAAATACGATTCGTAAACAGCATGAAAATATCCTGATGGCAGCAAAAGTACGTCAGGATTTCACGGCAAATGTTTCCCATGAACTGAAGACACCGCTTACTGCAATTTCCGGATATGCGGAGCTGATCGAAAACCATATGGTAGATCCGGAGCAGGAGACCCGCTTTGCATTGGAAATCCAGCAGAATGCGACACGGCTGCTTTCTCTTATCAATGATATCATCCGGCTTTCCGAGCTGGACAGCGGTGAAGATAATCTGCTGTGTTTTGAACAGGTAGATCTGGATGAGGTAGCCGGTACCTGTGTGAAAAATCTGCAGATGAATGCACAGAAACGGAATGTAACGCTGTATTATGAAGGCGTGTCCTGTATGTTGCGGGCAGATAGGGGCATGATTTCGGAACTTGTGGAAAATCTGTGTCAGAATGCGATCCGTTATAATAATGAAGGTGGTGAGGTGCACGTGCGTGTGTACTATGAAAAAGGACAGCCGATGCTTTCTGTGTCAGACAATGGTATCGGGATTCCAAAAGACCAGCAGGAACGTATTTTTGAGCGGTTTTACCGTGTTGATAAAAGCAGATCCAAACAGACCGGTGGTACGGGACTGGGACTTGCTATCGTCAAGCATATTGTGGAACTGCATGATGCGGTACTTCATTTGGAAAGTGAGCCGGGAAAAGGAACAACGATCACAGTAGCTTTTTAGCTGCATACAGGGGACTTTGGTTTACAAAGTCCCTTTTTTCGTGTAATATAGGTAAAATAAATAGGAAGAGAAAAGAAAGAGGCGAGATACAATGTATCAGGAAATATCACAGTTACTGATGTATGGAGATTTGGACGAGGATTCAATCCTTGCACAGATGGGAGAAGTATTCGGGAAATATGAGACCGGTGAATATAATAAAACCGGACTTGTCCGCGATATCAATACGCAGGTAAAACGGATTTTAAAAGTGGCAACAGATTATGGATTTGATGATAATCTGTGGCATAATTATCTGACATTTTTCCTTATGATGAGTGAAAATCCTTTCAGCATGACCTGTGAAAAGGTGGGAGCCAGCGATGGAAGTGTCAATGAACTGGTGGAAAATGATTTCCGTATTTTTAAAGATTTGTTTGACTATGATTTCGGACCAATCGAAAAAGATCTGGGAATCAGCTGTTTCAGCCAGATTTCCAATTATAAGGCCATCCATAAAAAGGATCTGATGTACAACAAAAATGTCAGCGAAAAAGTCCGCTCTTTAAGCAAAAAACTGGAGGCGGCAAAGGATGAAAAAGAATTCTTTGATGCAGTGACTGGTTTTTATAAAGACTACGGTGTTGGAATGTTTGGTCTCAACAAAGCATTCCGGATTGATGATACACCGCAGGGAAGCTTTACATTCCGTGCAATCAACAATATGGATACCGTTATGCTGGACGATCTGGTCGGATATGAGATTCAGAAAAAGAAGCTGGTAGACAATACGGAAGCGTTTGTACAGGGAAAGAAAGCAAACAATGTATTGCTGTTTGGTGACAGTGGTACCGGTAAATCTACCAGTATCAAAGCCATTGTCAACCAGTATTACAAAGACGGCCTGCGTATGATTGAAATCTACAAGCATCAGTTTAAGTATCTGTCCGAAATCATTGCAGAGATCAAAAACCGAAACTATCGTTTTATCATCTATATGGATGATCTTTCTTTCGAGGAATTTGAGATTGAGTATAAGTTCTTAAAAGCTGTTATCGAGGGCGGTGTGGAAACCAAACCGGAAAATATTCTGATTTATGCAACTTCCAACCGGCGGCATCTGATCAAAGAGAGCTGGAATGACCGAAACGATCAGGATAATTCTAATGATCGTCACCATTCCGATACGGTTGAAGAGAAACTTTCCCTGGTGAACCGTTTTGGTGTGACCATTAACTACTCGAAGCCGACACAGAAAGAATACTTTGATATTGTTTTGCATCTGGCAAGACGTGCAGGGGTTACTTTATCGGATGAGGAACTCCGTGCAGAGGCCAACAAGTGGGAATTGAGCCATGGAGGCATTTCCGGACGTACGGCAGAGCAGTTTGTCAGCTATCTTGCTTCCCAGCCGGATGCGTTTAAATAAAAGGAGAAAACATGTTATATCAGATCTGCCATGGAGCAGTCTCTTTTGCCGATGAAGAGATTCTGCATGACATCAATTTTGAAATAAGAAATACGGAAAAAATTGCAGTCGTCGGGCGGAACGGCTGCGGCAAAACCACGCTCTTAAAGCTGATCCACGGGGATGTGGAGCTGGACAAAAGAGACAGTGATGAGGATATTTTTATTGCAAAAGCAGGCAATCCGCAGATCGGCTACTTAAAACAGATTGCGTTTGAAGATCCTTCCGTTACGCTGGAGCAGGAAGTGCGCAAAGTCTTTGCCCCGATGGAACGCCGGAAAAAAGAACTGGAAGCTGCGGCACAGGCACTTGAGACTGATTATTCTGAAGAGGCCGTGACACGTTATACCGCAATGGAAGAAAAATTCAAGGAAGACGGCGGATACTATTTTGAAAAAGAGTATGATGTAATCATCCGTAAGTTCGGCTTTTCCGAGGAAGAGCGAAAGAAACCGCTGTCCGAGTTTTCCGGTGGACAGCAGACAAAGATTGCCTTTATCAAGCTGCTTTTGAGCAAGCCGGATATTCTGCTTCTGGATGAGCCGACGAACCATCTGGATATCACAACGATCGAGTGGCTGGAGACGTATCTGAAAAATTATCCGAAGGCTGTGGTCGTGGTATCACATGACCGTATGTTTCTGGACAATGTGGTGGACGTGGTGTACGAGATTGAGTACGGCACAGCGACCCGTTATCCGGGCAATTACTCCAATTTCATGGAGCGGAAAAAAGAAAACTACAATAAGATGATGAAAGATTACAATGCGCAGCAGAAAGAAATTGCACGATTGCAGCGCATTGTTGACCGGTTTAAAAATAAACCAACCAAGGTGTCCATGGCGCATTCCAAGGAGAAAGCCATTGAACATATGGTAAAACTCGAAGCTCCGGATCGTTTCGATACCCGGACATTCCATGCAAATTTCCAGCCGGACAAAGAGACCGGAAATGATGTGCTTTTGGTGACAAACCTTGCGATTGGATATGACCATCCGCTTTCTACGGTCAGTTTTGATCTGAAAAAAGGGGAAAAGCTGGGAATCCTCGGTGGAAATGGTCTGGGGAAATCGACACTTTTAAAAACCCTGGTGGGACAGCTTGCCCCGCTGGCCGGAGAGTACAATTTTGGAACAAATGTGCAGATTGGTTATTTTGACCAGCAGATGGCGATGTATTCGAGCCGAAAGACGGTGCTGGATGATTTCTGGGATGAGTTCCCGAATCTGACCGAGACAGAAGCGCGGAATGCGCTCGGCGCCTTTATGTTTACCGGGGAGGATGTATTTAAAAATATTGATATGCTTTCCGGTGGGGAGAAGGTGCGTCTGGCACTGTGTAAGATCTTAAAGCGTCGACCGAATGTGCTGGTGCTGGATGAGCCAACCAACCATATGGATATTGTGGGAAAAGAAACGCTTGAGAGTATGTTAAAAGATTTCTCCGGCACGCTGATCTTCGTATCGCATGACCGATATTTTGTGCGAAAGGTAGCAAACCGTCTGCTTGTTTTTGAGGACGGCACGACACATCTGTATCAGTTTGGTTACGAAGAATATCAGGAAAAACTGGATCGTGAAGCGGCAGAATCCGGGGATGATTATCGTAAAAATCCTGCAGCGTTAGGCGGTGCAATCAGCCAGAACGGTGGCACTCAGCAGAACAAAGGCACACAGGAAACCGGTGGTAAGAAAGCGTATTACAATCCGGGCAAGGAGCGCTCGAAAATTGAAAAAAAAGTGAAGAAGGCCGAGGAAGAGCTGGCAGTCAAAGAGGAGAAGCTGGACGCTTTAAAACAGGAACTGTTGCGGCCGGAATATCAGTCCAGCTATTCCAAGCTGACAGAGATTCAGGGCGAAATCGATGCGCTGGAGGAAGAAATCATGGCGGATATGGAAAACTGGGAGGAACTTTCCCAGCAGCTTGAGGAGCTGGAAGGCTAGAGACATGGTTTCTATAGGCAGAAATATGATGTAAGATATTGCGTGGTCTCTTATAGAAGCAAAAACATGGAAAAGGATACCATGGTGGTTTCTATAGAAGTAAAAACATGAAAAGGATACCACGGTAGTCTCTATAGAAGCAAAAACATGAAAAAGATACCACGGCGGTCTCTATAGAAGTAAAAACATGAAAAAAGATACCACGGTGGTCTCTATAGTAAAAAAATTGATGAGCAGGATACCGTTTAGTCTCTATATTAGAAAAATTCATCAAAAGATACCGCTTTTGGACAAAAAGCGGTATCTTTTGATGTGATTTTAGACTATAGGTGACAAATATCTGATTTGAAGCGTGAAATAAGGCAAAAATGTCACCTGAGCAAGTAATTTTAATACTATAGATACCAGCGTGCCTTCAAATATAGATAATGTTGCAAAAGATAGAAATGAATTACCGATTTTCAGTTGCTATTGATATGCCCCAATGCGACAGTACCTTTAGAAATAATTTGTTATTGAAACTGGCAGTCGAAATGAAATTGTAATAGTCGCTGGATCTGCTCAGTGGAAAGTGGCTGCTTTTGCGTTTCATAGGACACAAGCAGTTTATCGTTTGGATAAATCCCATATTTCATATACAAAGAAATTTTATCTGATGCATTTTTCACATACTCGGATTTATCCATCATTCCAAAGTGTTCCCAATAAAATATTTCTCCGGTTTCAGGGTGACGAATCGTAAAATCGGGGAAAAGTGTAATACTGCCGAGTTTTAATTCACACTCATAGCGATAAGGAATTTTTTGCACATAAAGGCTCATGGCAATCATAGCTTCTGATTTGGAACGCATAAATTCATTTTTGCATGTTTTATGTTTTAATTGTTCCGGATAATTTTTGTTTTTGTTATATGGAGATGATTCCCAGGTTTGAAGTTCCTGGGATACTGGCTGAAAATGTTCTGCCAGCAGTGAATGATAAGCACTATCATAAGTGAGTAATTGTTCTGCTTTGCCACTGTTATAACTGTCATGACGGAAATAATAAGCTAAAGCATCTAAATTAGTTTGATATTCCTTTTGCTTTTCCAGAAGATAACGTCGGATAGCAAGCTGAGAGGCATAAGGTTTCTGGTCTTTGGGAATATATGTTTTGGTATGCCCATCACTGCGATACCATTTGGTTCGATTACCACATCTGGTGCAGATCAGTTTCCCTTCGGGAAGCTGTTGTAACTGTTTTTGAATGTCTGTCAGCTTTTGCTGCAGCTGTTTCTGTTGCAAAAGCATAGTTTCATAAAATGATATAAAAAACACCCCTTCCATATAGATTTATTTTATTAAAACATATGTGTGTAAATTGGTAAAGCATTTTTGCACTTTAATTTGTAATTTAAGAAGATAATCTGAAACTTTTTTGGGCATCCGAACGTCTAATAAACAGAAAGGGGCAAAAGAGAGCATGAAATATCCGGATATAAGCAAAGCTGTCGAACAGGAAATTCTGGCTTCTTATGAAAAGCTTTACCGGCTTGCATTTTCATACGTGAAAAATGAGCAGGACGCTATGGACGTTGTGCAGGAGAGCGTATACAAAGCCATGAAAAATGCCAGTCAGATCAAAGAAAAAAAATATATCAAAACATGGCTGTGGCGTATTGTGATTAACACGGCGGTAGATGCAACCCGGCGTCAGTCAAGGTTCGTGAGCGATGATCAGGTTCAGGAGGAAGGACAGGAGGATCGCTATGAGGACACGGATATCATGGCTGCGCTTGATACGCTCGAGGAAAAAGAGCGTAAGGTGATCATGCTGAAAGTTTTTGAAGAGTGGACAATCCGCGAAATTGCGGATTGTCTGCATGAAAATCCGAATACGGTGAAATCAATGCTTTATCGCGGCCTGAAAAAATTAAGGGGAAAAGTGGAGGCGGAGATGGTATGAGCAGATTAGATGATATCAAAGAGGCATATGATAACATTCAGGTGCCGGCGGAATTAAAAGAACGTGTGCTGCAAAGCATGGAACGCGGCAAAAAGGATGCGTGTGGAGAAAAAAAAGAATCCGGCAAAGCGTTTGCCGGAAAAAGTGAACGGAATCAAAAGAAAGGTCACCTGCTTCCGTTTGTCCGCGTGGCAGAAGCAGTGGCGGCAGCAGTTGCAGTGCTGGTCATCAGTGTCAATGTCAGTCCAACAGTGGCTAATGCAATGGAACAGGTGCCGGTACTTGGTGCGATTGTTAAAATCGTGAATTTTACCACGTATTCGGATAAGCAGGAAAAAAAGCAGATGGAAGCAACGGTCAGGGTGCCGGAAGTAAAAGTCATCGGAACAGATGGAAAACCACTGACAAGAGAATCAAAGGAGTTAAATGCAGCGGTATCCGGATATCTGGACAAAATCATTCAGAGGTACAAGAAAGATGTGGCAGCTGTCAGTGACGGAGAGGAAGGACATGAGGAAATCACTTCGGATTACCGGATTGTCACAAACAATGAGCGGCTGTTTAGTCTTCGCGTGGATACGGTTATTGCCATGGGCGGTTCGGACAGTTTTACAAAGATATACAATATTGACAAGAAGACCGGAAAGATGATTACACTGAAAGATTTATTCCACGAGGGAAGTGATTATAAAAAGCGTATTTCTGACAGTATAAAAGAACAGATGCGTGCCCAGATGAAAAAGGACAGCAGTAAGACATATTTTCTGGACGATGATCAACCGGAATGGGATTTTAAGCAGATTAAGGATGATGCGGATTTTTATATCAGCGACAATGGAGAGTTAACGTTTGTCTTTGATAAGTATGAGGTGGCTCCTGGATATATGGGTCTGGTAGAATTTTCGGTTCCGACAGAGAATCTTTCAGATATCGTTAAGGATGGATACTTGCAATAAAAATATAAAACATGCATAAAATTTTATAAAACTCGTTGCTTTTTTTGGTACTTATGATATAATGAAACCATGATACTTCTTGTATCAAATACACAGCAAAGGGGTTGGGCATCATGAGAATTACAATTACCGGAAGAAATATCGAACTGACAGAGGGATTAAAGGCAGCGGTAGAGGAGAAGCTTTCCAAACTGGAGAAGTTTTTCGCACCGGATACCAATGTATTTGTTACATTAAGCGTGGAGAAGGAGCGCCAGAAGATTGAGGTAACGATTCCGATTAAGGGACATGTGATTCGTTCAGAGCAGAGCAGCAATGATATGTATGTATCTATCGACTTGGTTGAGGAGGTTATCGAGCGTCAGCTTAGAAAATATCGTACCAAACTTGCGTCCAAGAAGATGAATGTAGCAGAAAATTTCAGCGAGGCATTTATTGACAGTGATGCAGATGAGGATGAGGAGATCAAGATCGTGCGTACCAAGAGATTTGGTATGAAGCCAATGTATCCGGAGGATGCATGTGTGCAGATGGAGCTTCTGGGACATAACTTCTTTGTATTCTACAACTGCGATGAGGATCGCGTAAATGTCGTTTACAAGAGAAAGAATGGTACTTATGGTCTGATCGGACCTGAGTTCTAATAATTAAATTGTTACTTACAGGGCATCTCAAATGGAGGTGCCCTTTTTTTCGACACTTTTTTCCATTTTTTACCACTGTCAGATAGAGTTTTGTCTGATTATGGCTATTTTTGTTGCTGTCAGCAAGTTATGCTTCCTATCTATTAGATATATTCTTATACTAGGAGGTAGGATTTATGGACTTTGAACAAATTGGAATGCGCATTAAAGCATGCAGAAAGCAAAAGCACCTGACGCAGGAGAAGCTGGCAGAATGCCTTGACGTTTCTTCTCATTATATCTATGAGCTAGAACGTGGCGTGAAAACGATGAGCTTATACACACTCAACGATCTTTCGACTTGTCTTGAGGTTTCGAGTGACTATTTGCTCTATGGCAAAGACAATACTGATTCAAACCCGATTCCCGAAGACGCCCTGTCCGTGATGATTAAGGATCTTCCATCGCAGCAGAGAAACAGACTCGCTGATCTGCTTAAGGTGATGATGCCGTACATCTCTCTTGATGAGTCAAGCCAGACATCAGGCAATGATGCCGGCAGAAAAAAAGTAAATAAGTAAGCACAAAAATCCGAGGCAGTCATAATTCAGCCTCGGATTTTTGTATTTTTATCAGTTACTTTTATTTGACATTAAATGCCTTGATGCCTGGATATACAGCACTTGCTCCAAGCTGTTCTTCGATTCGAAGAAGCTGATTGTACTTGGCAACACGCTCTGATCTAGACGGTGCACCTGTCTTTATCTGGCATGTATTTAGTGCCACTGCAAGATCTGCGATAGTTGTGTCAGCAGTCTCACCGGAACGATGGGAGGAAATTGCGGTGTAGCCTGCCTTATGAGCCATCTTGATTGCCTCAAGTGTCTCGGATACAGAACCGATCTGATTTAACTTGATTAAGATTGCATTTCCTGCACCCAGCTCGATACCCTTGGAAAGTCTCTCGGTATTGGTAACAAACAGGTCATCACCA
>ENA-ORUI01003653-ORUI01003653.1-human-gut-metagenome-genome-assembly--contig:-NODE-3653-length-10793-cov-5.289719_pt1 | contig 10793 bp, 12 predicted proteins | sample MGYA00242078_ERZ509205 | MGnify/ENA primary metagenome ERZ509205 (study PRJEB26280, sample SAMEA2338828) | human gut metagenome | biome: human gut; feature: human-associated habitat; material: faeces... | reverse complement strand
TGTTTCCGCGATCGACAAGGCTCGCGCTAAGGGTGTCATCAAGAAGAACACCGCTAGCCGCAAAATCAGCCGTATGGCAAAGCGTGCGAACAAGAACGCTTGATCGCGCAGTTTGATTGACGAACAAAACCTCTGTGCCGGAGCGCCCGGCACGGAGGTTTTTGTTTTTATGCAGCCGGTTCCGGCTCTTCGGCCGCCGCATCCCAGTCAAAGGGCCGGACGGGTTCCAGCGGCTGCTCCGGCGGCAGCGCTCCGGGCGGTTCTGCCCAGAGCAGCCACACGGCCCAGGCCATCGGCACGGCAGCCGCCAGTATCAGTCCCGGCAGCGCCAGCGGCGGCAGACGCACCACCGGACTGCCCGGCGGCACCGCTGCCGCCGCACAGACCGCCTGCGCCGCCCAAAGTTCCCACAGCAATTCGGTCCAGCGGTGTTTCATAGGATCCCTTCCTTTCTGCTTTTCCACATTCTAGCGCAGAGAATGTGCAAAATACGCCGAATCCTGCCTGACTTGACTTTTGCCCAAAAGCCGGTAGAATAAAAGAAACGATACTGATACACCCATCCGTATGGAGGTTTTTATGAAACAATGCATGGATGCCGACAACCTGCACCGCCGTCTGAAAAAGATCATCGGTCAGGTACAGGCCATTGACCGCATGGTGGACGAGGACGTCCCCTGCGAGGATATTCTCTCCCAGATCAACGCTGCCAAATCCGCCCTGCACAAGTGCGGGCAGATCGTGCTGGAAGGTCACATCCAGCACTGCGTGAGGGACGGCATCGAGCACGGCGACGCCGACAAGACCATTCAGGAATTCACCAAGGCCGTGGAGCGGTTTGCCAACATGGGCTGAAAACTCTCCCATCCGCACTTCGTGCATCAGCAGCTTCCCCTTTTGGGCTTCGCCATCTTCCTCCGACCGGGGGAAGTCGATCCCGAAAGGGGGAGCTTTTTTGCTTTTCCGGTTTGCACAATAGAGTCCCCCCTCGGGGGAGCTGGCATCGCGCAGCGATGACTGAGAGGGTTCTGCCCCTTTTCTTTTTTGGCCCCCTTGAAAAACCCATACCCCTATTGGTATAATCTTGCCGAAAGCAGTACCTATACCCCCATATGTATTCATTCGGAAAAGAGGCTTTTGTGTATGAAATCGACCCGCGAAAAACTCATGGAGCCGCTGGAACATCTCCTGGAGCTGGGCGGCACCAAAAAGGACATCACCCTGCTGGTGCTCTCCGGCCTTGCCGTGGTGTGCAGCCTGGCCGGCATCCAGCCCTTCCCTTTTGACATTGCCTGGGTGGCCATCGTGCTGTGCGGCGTGCCCATCATTCTGGAAGCCATCATCGGCCTGGTGACCGCGTTCGACATCAAGGCGGACGTACTGGTGTCGCTGGCGCTGATCGCATCGGTCTGCATCGGCGAGACCTTCGCCGCCGGAGAAGTGGCGGTCATCATGCAGCTGGGCGGCCTGCTGGAGGAGCTGACCGTTGCCAAGGCCCGCGCCGGCATCGAGAAGCTGGTGCACCTGACCCCGCAGACCGCCCGTGTGCTGAAGAACGGCACCGAGCAGACCGTGCCCGCCGAGCAGGTGCAGGTGGGCGATATTCTGCGGGTGCTGCCGGGCGAGACAGTGCCGGTGGACGGCATCATCACCGCCGGGCAGACCTCCATCAACCAGGCTGTCATGACCGGCGAGAGCCTGCCCGTGGACAAGACCGTGGGCGACGAGGTCTCCAGCGGCACCGTGAACCAGTTCGGTGCCTTTGAGATGCAGGCTTCCAAGGTGGGCGAAGACAGCTCCATCCAGCGGATGATCCGTCTGGTGCGGTCTGCAGACGCAGGCAAAGCCAAGATCGTGGGCCTTGCCGACCGCTGGGCCACCTGGATCGTGGTCATTGCCCTGACCGCTGCCGCCCTCACCTGGGTCATCACCGGGCAGATCATCCGGGCGGTGACCATTCTGGTCGTGTTCTGCCCCTGTGCGCTGGTGCTGGCAACGCCCACCGCCATCATGGCGGCCATCGGCAATGCCACCAAGCACGGCTTCCTGGTCCGGGAAGGCGATGCGCTGGAACGCCTGGCCAAGGTGAAGATCCTGGCCTTCGACAAGACCGGCACCCTGACCTGCGGCACCCCCGAGATGGTGGCTGTGGAGAGCGTTTCCAATGCTTATTCCAACGTAGACCTGTTCCGTTTTGCGGCCTGCGCCGAACAGCTGTCCGAGCATCCGCTGGGCAAGGCCGTGGTACGCTGCTACAAAAAGACCGGGGCCGCTCCCCTGCCCGCCGCTGAAGAATTCCGGATGCTGCCGGGCCGCGGCGTAGGCGCTGTGGTGGACGGTGTGCCGGTGCTGGCCGGAAACCCGGAGCTTCTGCACGAACAGGGCATCGCGTTCACGGTTCCTGCCGCGGCAGAAGCCCAGCTGCAGCAGGGTGCCACGGTCATCTATCTGGCCGTGAAGGGCGCCTTTGCCGGATTCATTGCCCTGTCCGACACCCTGCACACTGAAAGCGCCGACACCATTCGGGCTTTGTCGGACCTTGCCGTCCAGCCCGTACTGCTGACCGGCGACCACGAGAGCGCTACCCGGGCCATTGCGGGACAGCTGGGCATCCAGGAGGTCAAGGCCAACTGCCTGCCGCAGGATAAGCTCCGGTATATCGATGAATACCAGACCGCCGGACAGCCGGTGTGCATGATCGGCGATGGCATCAACGACGCCCCCGCCCTGAAAAAAGCGGAAGTCGGCATCGCCATGGGCGGCACCGGCAGTGACATCGCAGTGGATGCCGCCGACATTGCCCTGGTGGACGATGAGGTGAAGGAACTGCCCCACCTGATTGCCCTGTCCCACCGCATGATGACCACCATTCGCCTGAACCTGACCTTCTCCATGACCCTGAACTTCATCGCCATCGCGCTGGCCATCACCGGCATTTTGAACCCGGTCGTGGGTGCCCTGGTGCACAACGCGGGCAGCGTGCTGGTCATCATCAACTCTGCACTGTTATTGAATTGGAGGAACAAAAAATGACACAAATCATTGGTCTCATCATTGGCCTGCTGTTGCTGGCCGCCGGTCTGTACTACCTGAACCAGAATAAGAACGACACCGAATCCCGGAAGACCTACGGCATCACCGCCGCCATCGGGGCCGTGGTCGCCGTGGTTTGTGCGGTCCTGCTTGTGCTGTAACATCCTTTTGAAAAACGCTCCTGCTGAAATTCGGCAGGAGCGTTTTTTCAGTTCTGGTCATGGCTTTTCCCGATCCAGGAGCACACCACACCGCAGACCAGGCTGGTGGTGATGCCGGCGGCGGCCGCGGTCAGACCGCCGGTGAGGATGCCCACGGCTCCCTCTTCTTCCAGCGCGGTGCGCACCCCTTTGGCCAGCAGATGCCCGAAACCCAGCAGCGGCACGGTAGCCCCGCAGCCCGCAAAGTCGGCCAGCGGCGCATACCAGCCAATGGCCGACAGCACCACGCCCACCACCACATAGCCGGTAAGGATGCGGGCCGGGGTCAGACTGGTCAGGTCAATGAGCAGCTGGCCCACCACGCAGATGGCCCCGCCCACCACGAACGCCCAGAGATAATTCATGTTACTTCTCCTTTTCCGGGGCGCGCAGTTCCACCAGGTGCGCCACCGCCGGGATGCTTTCCTTCTGCAAAAAGGTGGTCTGGCTCATCAAGGCCCCCGTGGCCACGAACAGTACCCGCTTCTGACTGCCCCGGAGCAGGCGCGGCAGAATGTGCCCGCAGAGCACCGCCGCGCTGCAGCCCGGGCCGGAGCCGCCGCTCTTCACGGTCTGCGCCCCGGCATCGAAGAGGATGCACCCGCAGTCCACATGGTTCTTGATGAGATATCCTTCCGCCGCCAGCAGTTCCCGCAGCAGTCCGCTGCCCACCTGCCCCAGGTCCCCGGTGTAGATGCAGTCGAAATCCTGCGGCTCAGTGCCGGTATCCGCCCAGTAATGCAGCAGGGTGGATGCCGCCGCCGGGGCCATGGCCGCGCCCATGTTGTTGATGTCTTTGATCTGGTAATCCTGCACCCGGCCAAAGGCCGCCGCCGCGATGCCCACGCCCAGCCCGGCGGGCTGGAGCAGACAGCAGCCTGCGGCGGTGGTCGTCCACTGAGCCGTGGGGGTGCGCACGGCCCCATAGCTCAGCGGGGTGCGGAACTGCCGTTCCGCCGCGCAGAAATGGCTGGAGGTCATGGCCAGCAGGTGCTCTGCGGCCCCGGATGCGCAGAGCGCCGCCCCCAGGCCCAGGGCTTCCGCCATGGTGCTGCAGGCCCCGAATACCCCGGCAAAGGGTGCGCCCAGCTCCCGCATGGCGTAGCCGGAGGCCGTGCACTGGGCCTGCAGATCCCCTGCCAGCACCAGCTGCACCTGCTCTTCCGGCAGTTTGGCTTTTTGCAGGCAGAGCCGCGCCGCCCGGAGCTGCAGATATTTTTCCGCCGCTTCCCAGCTGGCCTGCCCCAGACGGTTGTCGGCGCACAGCTCGTCAAAGGCCGCGGCCAGCGGACCTTCGCCCTCCTTTTTGCCGCCCACCGCCGCCTGTGCGGCAATGACCGGCGGCTGTTGGAACTGCAGCGTGTCGCCGCATCGGATGGTCATGGACAAAATTTCTCCTTTCCGGCAAAAAAAGCCGTCCGTTGTGCTATAATAAGGCCGTCCCCCTGCAATCTGTCGGGAACTTCTCTCGTATTATAGATACAGGGGCAGCGTCTGCACGGCCCAGAGCACTGCGCCGTACACCACCGCCGCCAACGTCCCGTACACGATGACCGGCCCCGCGATGGTGAACATCTTGGCACCGGTGCCCAGCACCCGGCCTTCGGCCTTGAACTCGATGGCCGCGCTGACCACCGCATTGGCAAAACCGGTGATGGGCACCAGCGACCCGGCTCCCGCGCGGGCGGCCAGCTTCTGATACCACCCCAGCGTGGTGAGCACCGCCGACAGTGCGATCAGGGTACAGCTGGTCAGGGTGCCGGCCAGCTCCGGTTCCAACCCTTTGCCCAGATAGCTCTGCCGCAGGATCTCTCCCAGCAGGCAGATGCCGCCGCCCACCCCGAACGCCCACAGGCAGTCGGGCAGAAGCGGCGAATGCGGCCCGGCCCGCTGGACCCGCCGCGCGTATTCCTGTGCCGTCATTTTCATTGCGCATTCCCTCCGGGGCTAGCATACCCGGTTCGTCCGTTTTGTATCCATGGATCCCGAAAGAAGGTTTTGCCATGTCTGTTTCGCATCATTCCCGCCGCGCTGCCCGCCGTGTCCTCGGCCTGACCCTGCTGGCCTGTCTGGCCGTAGGCAGTGCAGCCTTTTTCCTGTCCCACACCCACGCGGTGCCCAGCGCTTCGGCGGCGTCCATTCCGGCAGACAGCACCGAAAACGGCCTGCTGACCGCCGCGCAGGCACAGGCCATGCTGGAGGACCCCCGTATGGTGCTGGTGAACCACACAAACAAAATGCCGGATGACTACACCTTTACCACCAAGGCCTGCGGTTCCAAAACGGCCGTGAACAAGGAGCTGCAGACTGAAGCTGCTGATGCCTTCCTGCAGATGCAGGCCGCTGCCGCCAAGGACGGCGTGACCATCTGGATGCAGAGCGGCTACCGCAGTGTGGACTACCAGGCGGGGCTGTACGAGCGCAAGACCCAGTATTTCCGGAACAAGGGCTACGGCGAGGCCGAAGCCAAGGAAAAGGCCGCGGCCATCGTGAACCCGCCGGGCTACTCCGAGCACAACTGCGGCCTGGCGGCGGACCTGAACTGCCCCGCCTATACCAGTCTGGACACCGGCTTTGAAAAGACCGATGCCTTCCGCTGGCTGTGCGCCCATGCCGAACAGTACGGCTTCATCCTGCGCTACCCGAAGGACGCCGAAGCCGTCACCGAGATCACCTATGAGCCGTGGCACTGGCGGTATGTGGGGCCGGAAAATGCCGTCCTCATCAACCAGAGCGGCCTGTGCTTTGAAGATGCCGTCGCCGCCCTGCAGAAGCTGGCAGCGGGCCAGCCCATCACCGGTTAAGAAAATGTAAAACCTGCCCGGACCCGGCCCTTCCCTCGTTGCATTTTGCACGCCGATATGGTAAGATAATAGCGGTCTGCCCCCTGGTGCAAACGGCATCGGCGGCACGACGAATGATTTCAACAAAAGAAGGAATAATTTATGATAAACCGCACAAAACTCGCCGCTCTGGCTTCCTGCGCTGCACTGGCAGCGGCCCTGCTCACCGGCTGCGGCGGCTCTTCCAGTTCCGCTGCGCCCTCTTCCGTTTCCACTGCTTCCGTCTCGGCCCCGGCTTCCAGCGCCGCTGCTTCCGCCGACACCACCGAGAACGGTTCCGATGCACTGGATGCAGCCTACAACACCCTGCTGCAGGCCAACCCCATCTCCAACCAGTTTGAGATCGCGGCCATGAACATCGAGTACGACTTCGGCCTGCCCGCCGATGACGTGGTGAGCTACAAGGGCGTGAAGAGCAACGACAACGGCGACGCCGGCCTGGTGCTGGTGATCGAAGCTGCCGACGGCAAGGCCGAGGACATTGCCAACCAGCTGACCGCCTACCAGCAGGACCAGGTGGCCTTCTACGGCAACTACGCCGAGTTCGCTCAGGCACAGACCAACGTGCAGAACGCCATCGTTTCCTCCAACGGCAGCCGCGTGGTCATGGTGATTGCTTCCAACGAGTGCACCGCGGACCTGTCCGGTGCCGTGGACAGCGCCCTGAACGGCTAAACAAGGAGTTTCCAAGGCCGATGCCATCTGCGGCATCGGCTTTTTTCAGTAAAAAAGGAGGCTGACGTCTTGGTTTTCAGCACCATCATTTTCCTGTTCCGGTTCCTGCCCATCACGCTGGCGCTGTATTACCTTGCGCCGGCCAAGCTCAAGAACACGGTCCTGTTCCTTTGCAGTCTGGTGTTCTACTGCTGGGGCGAGGTGCGCTTTTTCCCGGTCATGGTCGCGCTCATTCTGCTCAACTACGTCTGCGGGCTGTGCATTGAACGGTTTGACCAGCGCCCTGCCCTGCGCAAGACCTTCCTGCTGCTGGCCCTTGTCGGCAGTCTGGGGATGCTGTTCTATTTCAAGTATGCAAACTTTGTCCTGCGCAGTGCCAACGCCCTGCTGGGCACCGGCTTTGCCGAGATCCAAGGCATCGGCACCCTGCCGCTGGGCATCAGTTTCTACACCTTCCAGACCCTGTCCTACTCCATCGACGTCTACCGCCTGGATGTGAAGGCGGAGCGCAACATCATCGATTTCGGTGCCTATGTGGTCATGTTCCCCCAGCTCATCGCCGGCCCCATCGTGAAATACCGCGATGTGTCAAACCAGCTGCACGTCTACAAGCACCGCTACAATTTGCAGCAGATCGAGGACGGCATGACCCTGTTCACCTTTGGTCTGGCCAAAAAGGTCCTGCTGGCGGACGCCATTGGTGCGCTGTGGACCGACATCATCGGAGTCGCCGCCAGCCCGTCCACCACCTTTGTGGGGCTGGAAAACGCTTCCACCCCGCTGGTCTGGCTGGGCATCCTCGCCTACAGCCTGCAGCTGTACTTTGACTTCTCCGGCTACTCCATGATGGGCATCGGCATGGGCAAGATGCTGGGCTTCGACTTCCCGCAGAACTTCAATTATCCGTACATCTCCGCGTCCATCACCGAGTTCTGGCGGCGCTGGCACATGACCCTGTCCGGCTGGTTCCGGGAATATGTGTATATCCCCCTGGGCGGCAACCGCAAGGGCCTGAAGCGCCAGATCCTGAACCTGTTCATCGTGGAGCTGCTCACCGGCATCTGGCACGGTGCCAACTGGAACTTCATCTGCTGGGGCCTGTATTACTTTGTGTTGCTGGCCATCGAAAAGCTGTTCCTGCTGCCCTACCTGCAAAAGGGCAAAGTCTGGCCCCACCTCTACACCCTGTTCCTCGTAGTGGTGGGCTGGGCCATGTTCGTGGGCAACGACACCGGCGTAAGCTTCGGCCTGCTGTTCCAGAAATTGTTCATTCCCTCCGGCGGCGTCTCTCCGCTGTACTTCCTGCGGAACTACGGCGTGCTGCTGGCCGTCAGCGTGGTGTGCTGCACCCCGCTCATTGAAAAGATCTGGAACGTCCTGCGCCGCAGCGCAGTCACCCGCTGTGCTGTCATTCTGGTGCTGCTGGTGGTCTCCACCGCCTATGTGGTGGGCAGCACCAACAGCCCGTTCCTGTATTTCAACTTCTAAGGGGGTGTAAGGATGGACAAGCATTCCAAAAAATCGTCCTCGCTGCTGCATTATCCGGTGCTGGTGGTGTTCACCCTGTTCTTCGCGGGGCTGTTCGTGCTGGATCTGCTGACCCCGGACCGCGCCTACAGCGAGCTGGAAAACACGACCCTTTCCCAGCGCCCGGCCCTGACCCAGCTTTCCGCGCAAGGGCTGAACAACTACTTCACCGCCTACACCAAGTATGTGAAGGACCAGGTGTTCGGCCGGGACAACTGGATCAGTCTGCAGAGCGTCGTGGAGACCACCGTTCTGCAAAAGGAGCAGAACGGCGGCATCCTGCTGGGCAGGGAACATATGATGTTCCCCCGCACCTTCGGCCTGCTGGCCAGCGAGGAGCGCACCCTGCCCAAGAACACCGCCGCACTGGAAGCCCTCTGCCAGCGGTATCCCGGCAAAGTGAACGTTCTGCTGGCCCCGGCAGCTTCCGACATCTATCCGGAGAACGTCCCCGCCAACGCGCCGCTGCTGGACGAGGACAATTATCTGGACCAGCTGTCTGTCGCCGTGCAGACGGCCGGCGGGCGCTTCGTCGACGTGCGCGGCACCTTGACCGAGCACAAGAGCGAATACGTCTACTACCGCACCGACCACCATTGGACGAGCCTGGGCGCATACTACGCCTACCAGCAGCTGTGCGGTGTCCTGGGGCTGACGCCCTTTGACCCCGCTGCCCACACGGCCCTGACCGCCGACGGCTTCTACGGCACCCATTATTCCAAGGCCCGCACCTGGAACGCCGTGCCGGACACCATCACTTATTACGACCTGCCCAACAGCCTGACCATCTACAATGTCACCGCCGCCGGACAGTCCACGGACGGCGAGACCACCGGCCTGTACGACACGGACAAGCTGGCCGTCTACGATAAGTATGCCATGTTCCTGCACGGCAACAACGGCCTGAGCCGGGTGCAGGGCGACGGCACCGGCCGCATCCTGGTCATCAAGGACAGCTATGCCAACTGCTTTGTGCCCTACCTGACCGCCAACTATGCGGACATCGATGTGGTGGACTTCCGCAACTACAACTACGGGCTGGACCAGCTCATTGCCGACAACGACTACGACCAGATCCTGGTCTTGTACAGCTTTGACAGCTTCAAGAGCGACCCGTACCTTTACCGCGCCGGCGTCACCGGTTAAGATCCTTTGTCATTTGTACCCGGACAGCTCCGCCTGGCCGGGTATTTTTACGCATTCCGGCAGATTATTGCAGGCTATTTTCACAAACTTTTCCCGCTTTTTTCGGATGTCTTTCCGATTTTGCGGAACCCCCTTTCTCCCCTCTTGCAAAAAAACCACTTGTGTTGTAAAATGACAGTAGAGAGACAAGGTTGCCTCTTCTGTGCTGCAAAGACAGCTGGATCGGTGCCTGCCGCAGAGGGCAGGTGCTTTTCGAAGGAGTTGTATGCCAATGGATCACACGATGAAACTTCCCGCAGGTTATGCGGTTCTGTCCGATGAAGAAATGACCTATACCGAGGGCGGTGCCGGCGTTATCAAAACGCTGCTGACCCTGTACAGTGCAGGCGCCACGGTGGTGGGCACCGGTGTTCTGGCTTCCAGCTACGTCTGGGGCATCAACCAGACCCGCAGCTGGTTGCAGCAGCCCGGCAACAAAGAGGGCAACATCTTCACCGTTTATGGCCGTGCACTGGATGCTCTGACTGCCGATATGCAGAAGTCGTCCTCCAACTTCATCCGGGACGGCGTATCTGCCCTGACCGTCTGTGCGCTGGCTCCCCTGAGCCTGGTTCTGGTGCTGAAAAAGTAACCCGTTCTTCCGTCGAACCGGTGTGCGCTCTGCACGCCGTCAGAATATTTTTGGCCAAAGGAGTGTTCTTATGGAAAAGACTATGATGCTTCCTGCATATTGCAATGTGATGTCTCCGGACGAGATGGTCTACACCGAAGGCGGTGCCACGATGGGTCAGGCGCTCTGCGCCCTGCTGCTCCCGCCCTATGGCTGGTTCAAGGCCTGCACCGAGATCCGCGATTACCGTAAGCAGCATCCCAACGACTGGATCGACACCGGTCTGGACAACATGACCAAGAAGATGGACGCCAGCACCGCCAACACCCTGTATGGCATCGGCTGCGCCTACAACTTCGTTGCACTGAACATCGCCACCAGCGGTGTCGGCCTGATCCCGGCGGCTTACATCATCTTCAAGAAGTGATTTGCCGGAGGATCCCAAAGATTCAACCAGCGAGGGGGCTTTCCAATGGGAAGCCCCCTCGCCTTTTTATTCCGCACAAAAAAAGCGGCAGCACCTTTCGGGTGCCGCCGCTCCGGTATTTTATGCGTTGAACATATCCTTCAGCTTTTTGAAGAAGCCCTTGCGTTTTTCGTAGTTTTCTTCTTTCAGCGTGCCCTCAAACTTCTTCAGGGCATCACGCTGCGCCTTGTTCAGCTTTTTGGGGATCTCCACCTCGCACTTGACATACATATCACCACGGCCGCGGCCGTTCAGATACTGGATGCCCTTGCCGCGCAGGCGGAAGGTGGTGC
>ENA-ORUI01003647-ORUI01003647.1-human-gut-metagenome-genome-assembly--contig:-NODE-3647-length-10812-cov-2.325370_pt1 | contig 10812 bp, 7 predicted proteins | sample MGYA00242078_ERZ509205 | MGnify/ENA primary metagenome ERZ509205 (study PRJEB26280, sample SAMEA2338828) | human gut metagenome | biome: human gut; feature: human-associated habitat; material: faeces... | reverse complement strand
GGATGCGGCCTTCCTGAAGGGATTCCCTGGCCACCCACTCCGGCATGTTCGCCGGTTCCCCGAATTGTTCCGTCAGGCCCACCAGAAGAGCCTTATAGGCGGATTTCAGCCTGGTCTCATATTCGGAACCACGGTATTTGCTCCGGGAGTAGAGGACAACGGCCCTCAAGCCGCCGGAGGGGTCATAGTCAAAGTTCAGGGAAAAAGTCTGGCCGCCTATGGACTGCCTGGTTTTAAACACGCCGTTGAGCCCGGTGCGTGAAAGGAGGGCGTCCGTGGGCGGCCCTTCAAGCTGCTTGCTCCGCCTCAGGGTTTTCAGCACCTGGTCCTTGTCCATCCCCACCTCCAGTCCCTCATAAAGGGCGGCAAGCAAAGGGGAACATGTGAGAGCGAAGAGTCCAGCAACATAGGCTAGTTTTTTCATAGAAAAAGCAATTGGGCGGTTTTCTACCAGACCGGAAGAGTTTTCAAAAGGATAAAATGCGTCAGCGATGCAGAGGAAAATTTTTCATAAAATATTCATTTCCAGTCTACCCACAGTCTTTTCAAATAATCCTCCCCGGAGAAATCCGGGGGCATGGGGTCATGAGTCAGGCGGAAACCGGGAACGGCACGGGCCACCATCCTGCGGAAGTCCTCGTGGCCCAGCTTGCGGCAGTTGCTGGTGCACAGCATCCAGCCGCCCGGTTCCAGGCATTCGCGAGCCAGCGCCACCAGCTCCCCGTAGTGGGATTCCACCCGGAACACCTTTCCGCGGTCATCCCGGGAAAACGTGGGAGGGTCCAGAATAATGCCGTGAAAGGTGCGGCCCTGCCTGGCGAACCGTTCCAGCCAGCGGCGCGCGTCCCCCTTGCAGAAATACTGGGCGGAGGGCTCAATACCGTTCAGCATGAAATTTTCCCTGGCCCAGTCCAGGCACGGCTGCGCCAGATCCAGCGTGGTTGTCTGCGCTCCGCCCAGGGCCGCATAAACGGAAAAGGCTCCCGTATAGGCAAAAGTATTCAGCACCCTCATGCCCGGAGCGCTTTTTTCCCTCACCCGGCGGCGGTGGTCGCGCTGATCCAGAAAAATTCCCTGGGAATAACCGGCGGACATGTCTATTTTAAAACGCACTCCCTGCTCCAAGGCCGTAAATTGCAGGGGAAGGAGCGGCCCGGCGATCTGGACGGGCGCTTCTTTCTGGTTTTGTTCCAGTTTTTTGTGGAATACGGGCATGCCCGTATCCCGGAGTTCGCTTTCCAGGTCCGCAGGAATGGAACAGCCGCGCGTCGAGACGAGAAGACGATCCGCCATCTGATCCACAAAGACACCGGGGATTCCATCCCCCGCCCCGTCCATGACCCGGAACATATCCGTATCCGGCGGAATCAATTCCCTGTTGCGTTCCACGCAATAATGATAATTTCTCTCCACGGCAGAGCAAAGAGTAACGGATGAAGAACGTTCCCGCAACGTCAAAGAAGCAGGAGCCTCATTTCCTCCGGAGCAAGAGTTCCGCCAGGGAAAAACGGTCATCCGGACGACCCAGTTTTCTTAAACCGGATGATTACAAAAAATTGTCTGCAAGATAAATTTTGCAGGCAACAACATTTTTAACTGCCGGAAAAGAGGTTCTCAATCTCTTCGGCGGCGAGCCATCAGGGCCGCCAGCCCCAGCAGGTTCAGGGATGCCGCAGCCGGTTCCGGTACAGAAACAGTCTTGGCAGGAGCTTCCGGAAGCAGAGAACTGTTAAAATCAAACAATACAGCAGCAGCACTCGCGGAAAGAGCGGATACCACATCCAACATGGAAATAGAGGCTATTTTTCTTATAAATAGCAGGTAAACAGCAACTTATTGCAGTCAATCCGCTCACAAAAAAAGAGGCCGGATTTTTCATCCGGCCTCTCGCAACAGGTATTTACCTGATAAACAGGAAATTCCGTTTAGTCAGCGTACTGTTCGTTAAGAGCTTCCATGATTTCCCTGGAAGCTTCCGGAATGTTGGTGCCCGGGCCGAAGATGGCCACAGCTCCGTGTTCCTTCAGGAAGTCATAGTCCTGGGCGGGAATAACGCCGCCGCAGAAGACCAGGATATCCGGACGGCCCTGCTTGGCAAGTTCCTCCACCAGGGCAGGAAGGAGAACCTTGTGGCCGGCGGCCAGAGAGCTCATGCCGATCATGTGCACGTCGTTTTCAATCGCCATTTTGGCAGTTTCCTCCGGCGTCTGGAAGAGCGGGCCCACGTCCACGTCAAAGCCGAGGTCGGCATAGGCGGAGGAGACCACCTTGGCGCCGCGGTCATGGCCGTCCTGGCCCATTTTGGCGACGAGGATGCGGGGACGACGCCCCGTGCGTTCGGCGAAGTCATCCGTCATCTTGCGGACTTCCTCCACCAGCGGATCTTGACCATAGGATTGAGCGTACACGCCGGTAATGAGTTTGATTGGTGCTTTATGACGCCCGAAGTGTTTTTCCAGGGCGGAGGAGATTTCACCCAGGGAGGCGCGGGCCTTGGCCGCCTTGACGGCAAGGTCAAGGAGATTGCCTTCCCCCGTGCGGGCGCATTCGGACAGGGCTTCCAGCGCGGCTTCGCACGCGGCGGAGTCCCGTTCCGCGCGCAGTTTCTGCAGGCGGGCGATCTGGGCTTCCCGGACGGTGGTGTTGTCCACTTCCAGAATATCGATCTGGGCTTCCTGTTCCAAGCGGTATTTGTTAACGCCGATGATGGGTTCCTTTCCGGAGTCAATGGCGGCCTGGCGGCGCGCTGCGGCTTCTTCAATGCGCATCTTGGGCAGCCCGGTTTCAATGGCCTTGGCCATGCCTCCGAGTTTTTCCACTTCCTGAAGGTGGGCCCAGCCCTTGCGAATGAGCTCATTGGTCAGGTATTCCACATAGTAGGAACCGCCCCACGGGTCGATTACCTTGCAGATGGTGGTTTCATCCTGAAGATGAAGCTGGGTGTTGCGGGCGATGCGGGCGGAGAAGTCCGTCGGCAGGGCAATCGCTTCGTCCAGAGAGTTCGTGTGCAGGGACTGCGTATGGCCGCAGGCGGCGGCCAGGGCCTCAATGCAGGTGCGGGTGACGTTGTTGAACGGGTCCTGTTCCGTGAGGGACCAGCCGGAAGTCTGGGAGTGCGTGCGCAAAGCCAGGGACTTCGGGTTCTTGGGATTGAACTGCTTGATGAGTTTGGCCCACAGCACGCGGGCTGCGCGCATTTTGGCCACTTCCATGAAGTAATTCTTGCCCTGGGCCCAGAAGAAGGAAAGACGCGGCGCGAAGGCGTCAATGTCAATGCCCGCCTTGATCCCGGTGCGGACATATTCCAGGCCGTCCGCAAGGGTGTAGGCCATTTCCAAGTCCGCCGTAGCGCCGGCCTCCTGCATGTGGTAGCCGGAGATGGAAATGGAGTTGAACTTGGGCATGTACTTGGAGGTGAACTCAAAGATGTCCGCAATAATCCTCATGGAGGGATCAGGCGGGTAAATGTAGGTGTTGCGCACCATGTATTCCTTGAGAATGTCATTCTGGATCGTGCCGGAGAGCTGGTCCAGCGTGCAGCCCTGTTCCTGGGCGGCGACGATGTAGAAGGCCAGCACGGGCAGCACGGCGCCGTTCATGGTCATGGAGACGGACATTTTGTCCAGGGGAATGCCCTTGAAGAGGATTTCCATGTCCAGGATGGAGTCCACGGCCACGCCGGCCTTGCCCACGTCACCCACCACGCGGGGGTGGTCGGAGTCATAGCCGCGGTGCGTCGCCAAGTCAAAGGCAATGGAAAGGCCCTTCTGGCCCGCCGCCAGGTTGCGGCGGTAGAAGGCATTGGATTCCTCAGCCGTAGAGAAGCCGGCGTACTGGCGCACCGTCCAGGGGCGCGCCACATACATGGTGGCATACGGTCCGCGGAGGTTGGGAGCCACACCGGCCGTAAAGTCCAGGTGCAGGCAGTCGTCGTACACGCTTTCCGAGTAGGTGGGCGGCACGGGAATTTGTTCATTGGTCATCCAGGTTTCCGTTTCGGAAGCCGGGGACGGGGCACCAGCCTTGATTTCAGGATAGGAGGCGGATGCAAAATCAGGAATATTGCTCATTGGGTGGAATAGGTTGGTGGTTGTTAGAGGCCGATTTTGTTTTGAATGGCTTCAACGGTGTTGTAGCAGTTGGCCTTGACGTGGATGAAGATGTCCACGCCGGCTTCCTTGAATGCTTCCACATAGTCGGCCGGATAACCGGCAAGGGCCACCATCATGTCCGGTCTGGTCTCCCTGAGAGCCTTGCAGAAGGCGGGGACGATTTCCGGATAAGTGTCATCCGTGGAGCAGATGACGCACACGGCGCAGCCGCTTTCCGCAGCCGCCCTGGCCGCGTCTTCCGGAGTTTGGAAGCCGGCCGGATAAACCACATCCAGACCGCCGGCGCGCAGGAAGTCACGGGAGAAGTCCGCGCGGGCCTTGTGCTGGCGGAGCGGCCCCATGTTGGCGAAGAAGACCATCGGGCGGGAACCCTTTTCTGCCACCCAGGCGTCAGCCTTGGCGAGCAGGGATTCAAAACGTTCCGCCAGGCGGCGCTTCGGCAGGGCTTCCATTTCCAGGGGTTCGCCGCACTTGCAGTCAGCGCCGGCCACCAGGGCCTTGTTGATGAGGCAGGTGGAAAAGCCTTCTTCGGCGGCCTTGCAGGCGGAGTCCACGCTCATTTCCACGACCGGGAGCTGAATATCCGCATTCCTGCAGCAGCCGTGGCCCTTGTGGGCGGAACAGCAGGAGCCTTCCGGAACTTCCAGCTTTTTCTCCGCCAGGTTGACATACTGGTTGACGCCCACGATGGACTGCCGGCGCTGGTCCGCCAGCTCGTAACGCCTGGCGGCGGTGGCGTTCACCTTCTTCTGGATGCTGCCGGCTTTGAGGGCCTTGACGATGCCGCCTTCCTTTTCGATGCCCTGGAAGAATTCCCATATCTTCCGGGAGGCTTCATCCGTCAGGTTTTCCAGGTACCAGGAACCGCCGGCGGGGTCAACGACCTTGTCCAGATTGCATTCGCCCAGCAGAATCAGCGGGCAGTTGCGGGCAATGCGGCGAGAGAATTCGTCCGGCATGCGCACGGCAGCGTCAAAGGGAAGAACGTCAATACTGTCCACGCCGCCCATGATGGCGGAGAACGCCTGGGCGGAGCCGCGCAGCAGGTTGACCCAGGGATCCACCTTGGAGAGGGTCCAGAAGGAGGTGCGGGCATGGAGCTTGATTTTGGCAGCTTCCTCGCTGCCGCCGCATTCTTTTACGATGATGGCCCAAAGTTCGCGCAAAGCGCGGATTTTGGCGATTTCCAGGAACAGGTTGGCGCCGATGGAAACCGTAAAGCGCATGTGCGCCGCAGTTTCATCCACGGAGAGGCCGCGTTCCTCCATGGCGCGCAGGTAGGCCACGGCAGTGGACAGCATGGCGCCCACCTCCTCAAAGGCGGAAGCGCCGGAGTCCGCGTAAGGCAGCCCGCTGACGCCGATGGTCTGGAAGCCGGGAGCGTTGGCAACGGCCCATTTGGTCATCACGGCCATCTGGTCATAGTAGGCGCAGATGCCCTTCCCCCCGCAAAGGGAGCCCTTCATCACGGCTTTCCCCACCGGGTCATACAGAACGCCGCCCTTGAGGTCCGCCGTCTTGACGCCGGCGGCCTTGCAGGTGTTCAGGAACATGGAGAGGGTTCCCAGGCCGCAGGAACCGGGAGTGACATATACGGGAAGCCCGTCCAGCCGGACGCCCCTGAGGGCCGCATCCCAGTCAGCCTGCTTGCGCAGCTTCAGGCCGCATTTGCAGTTGAGCTGGACGTTTACGGCGGTCAGGCCGCGGTCCAGGTCATGCAGAAGCTTGGCGTTGAAGTCTTCCGGAGAGGAAGCGGGAATGCTCTGGGCGATTTCGCAGGGCTTTTCCATATAGCCCAGGGCGCGCGTTCCGCGGCGGTACGGAAATTGCCCGGCAGGCATTACCGGGGAATGTTCATCCCATTTGTTATAGATGGGATGCAGGGTAATTCCCTCCACAAGCTTGGTAAAAAGCTTCTTGTCAAAATCAGCCCCTTTCAGGGCAGCGACTGCTGCCTCGCGCCATTCGGCGTATGTGGCTGGTGCGAATTCTCCGAAATCAATTTCCGGAGCCGTTGTTTTATTTCCCTGTTGCATGGCGAAGTCAATGGGTAAGGCCTAATATGTTGGTTTTTAACTATGCGCAAACCAGGCCAAGTTTAAAGCGCAACATTATTTTAGGAAATCAAAGTGTAAAGTCCAGCGAGAAAAATACTCCCGTCCGCCCGCAAATGCGAATTTGCTTCATCACGCGAGGCAAACTTGCAAAAACGATATCCATGGCGTAAATACGGGAATAAGCATGCCCCCTTCTACTACCGTCAAACTCCCTCCCCAGCTGGTCCGGCAGCTCCGAACTTTCCGGCGCCGCCTCAGAACGGTGAAGATGCTGGAAGCCGTATGCCTTGCAGGCATTGCCGTCATTCTTTCCTACGCGCTCCTGTACCTTTCCGACAGATTGTGGGAGACGCCCCCCGCCGTCGGCTGGCTCCTGTTTTTCATCGCCGTGTCCGGCCTGGCGGTGTTTATTCCCTGGTGGAGTTTCCGGTGGGTGTGGCAGAGGCGCACGGAATCCCAGCTGGCGCGGCTGATTTCCCGGACGGACGCGGCCCTGGGGGATCGTCTCCTGGGCGTCATCGAACTGGATTCCGAAAAGCACGGCCGCCAATACGGTTCCGAAAAGCTGAAAGAGGCGGCCATGGAGCAGGTGGCCCGCGAAGTGTCCGCCCGGGACCTGACGGCGAACATCCCCCGGCCCAGCCACAGAAAGCTGTTCGTCCTGCTGGCGGTTCTCGCCGCATGCACGGCGGCCGTATGTGCGGTAAGCCCGGAAGCGGCAGGGAATGCCCTAAAACGCTGGGTCCGCCCGTTCAATCCTCCGGAACGCTATACGTTCACCCAGCTGGCCCCCACCCCGGATTCCCTGGTCATTCCCCTGGGAGAGAGCTGCCTGTATGAGATCCGGCTGGCGGAGGGAACCAAAACCCGCCCGCAGACGGCAGAGTATTTTTTCCGCAACAGGGTGAGCCAGCAGGCGCCTCTTGCGGACGGCACATACAAGATCCACATCCCCCCCATGCAACAGGCGGACAGCCTGGAGTTTTTTGCAGGGGATGCCGTGCGACGGCTGAACATCATCCCGAAGGGGCGCCCTTCCCTGCTGGGAGCCGAAGCCGGCGTGGCCTATCCTGCCTATATGGCGCGCGCCAACGGCAGGGAAGCCATGAGAGCAGGAGTTATTTCCGCCCCGGAAGGCTCTACGCTGACGTTGAAGGTGTCCGCCTCCCAGCGCCTGCAGTCTGCGGAGGACGCGCAGGGCCAGCCGCTCCGGGTGGACGGAAGCAGCGTCATCATTCCGAACATCCTTTTGGAGAAAGAGCCCAGGGAAATAGAGCTTGACTGGATGGACAGCGACGGGCTGGCTGCTTCCCGGCCCGTGAAGATACGACTGGAACCCATTGAAGACAAACAGCCTTCAATTTACCTGAGAGGCGGCGAAAACGACCGCTACGTGCTGGAGGATACCAGCATTGAACTGGAGGTAGAGGCGGCGGACGATTTCGGCCTCCGGGAAATGGGGGTGGAATGGCAGGGTGAAAAATCCTTTTACGACGGCAATGAGGATGAAAACGGGGCCTCAGCTCCAAAACCGGCCGGTGCGGACAAACCGGCACCCGGCCTCCGCGGGGAGAAAGTGCTGGCGGACGGACAGCCCACGCAGACCGGGCTGAAAGGAACATTCCTGTTCCAGGCCAGGGCGCTGAAGTTATCTCCCCAGCGCGTCGTCATCCGCGGGTTTACGCAGGATTACAAACCGGGAGGCAGGCGCGTTTATTCGGAACCCATGATTATTTTCGTCCTTTCCAAGTCCGAGCACGCCCAGATGATCCGCAATGAACTGGAACGCATCACCAGCGAGCTGGAAGGCATGATCCGCAGCATGGACGCCATGGCGGACGAGGCAAAACGGCTGAAAGGAATGGAAAGCGGCAAATTGAAAGATGCGGAGTCCCAGGAACGCCTGCACGCCCTGGCCGATGAAGAGCAGGCCAACAGGCGCGAGTTGGGAGACTTGCTCAACCGCTCGGAAAGCCTGTTTAAGGAAGCCTCCCGCAATTCCCAGATAGACCCGGCCGGCATGAAGGAATTCATGAAAGGAATTTCCATGCTCAAACCCATTCCCGACGGGCCCATGAAGATGGCCCAGAAGCAGTTCCGGGATTCCGCCTCCGAGAGCCGCTCCGAGCAGGAAAGCAGGAAGGACCTGAACGACGGGGAGAATTCCCATTCCGAAGCCACACAGGCGCTGAAAGACACCATGAACCAGCTCTCCAAGTCCGCGCAGGACATGGAGGCCAGCACATTCGTGGCACGGCTCAGGCAGGCTGCATCCAAGGAGGATTCCATCGCCCATGCGCTGGCCGGCCAGATCAACACCATTGCGGGCATGACCATGGAGGAGCTTGACCCTTCCACCAGGCGTGAAATGGAAACCATCGCCACCCTTCAAAACGCCTCCACGCAGGACATAGGCTGGATTCTGGAAGACCTCAGCTATTACAAGTCACGCACCGGGGAGCGCATTTACAGCGACCTGTACAACCAGATGAACGCTTTCTCCCTCCGGGATAAGCTGGACCTGGTGCACGGCAATATCCTGAACGCAATCACGGCCCTCTCCATTGACGAGTCCCGCCTGTATGCCTCCACCCTGCGCCATTGGGCCAAATTGATAGACGACTATAAGAAGAGCCGCCGCGGCGGCGGGGGAGGAGGCGGCGGCGGGGGAGGCAGCCAGTCCTCCATTTCCGACGCCGAGTTTGAATTCATGCTGAAACTCATCCGCATGATCCAACAGGAACAGGATATCCGCATGCGCACCCGCGCCGCCGAACAGGAACACCGCAAAAAATTTACCCCACCTGCCCCATGAATACCGCCAATTTCCCAGCCATGATTCTGGCACTTTCCCTGCCCTGCGCCGCCGCTCCGGCCCCTGCTCCGGAATATTCCGCCAAGCACAAGGAAACGGCATCCAAACTGGCAGTACAACAGGACGAGCTCCAGGCGGACACTTCCGACCTTATCCTGGGAGAAACCAATGAGGAAGTAGTGGAACTGCTGAAAAAATGCCGCCATGCCATGAATGACGCCGTGGATCTGCTGGAAATTTACAATACCGGAGGCCAGACGCTGGCCGCGCAGTCGGATGTGATTGAATTGATTTACCAGGCAGCCAAGGCCAAGATGACCGGGGCCGACGGCCAGCCCAAGCCGGGAGGAAGAGCTCTTATGGACATGCTGCGCCAACTGCTCGGCATGGATCATGACGCCCAGTCCGCAGAACAACAGGAAGGGAATGAAAAAGGGCAGGAAGGTTCCCAGAAAGGCAGCGGCAACAATTCCGGACGCGGAACGAATGGAAAATCCAATATGGCCTCCTCCCAGGATAAAGGTGTTTCCAATCCGGACACGGCTGTGGAAACGCGTTCCGTTCCCAAATCCACCGGCATGTCCGCAGACGACATGCCTTCCGAATTCCGCAAGGCGCTGGACGCCTACAACAAGACTTTGCAAAAGTAAGACGCACCTCTCCGGACAGCCCTTTCACGCATGAACAGCAACTTCCCGTTTCCATGAAAAATACCCGCCTCCTGCTTACCGCTTTCTTGACCTGCTGCATGACGGCCACACCGCAAAACGCAGCGGCCCAATCCCCCATGAGAACGTCTTCTTCCGTGCCTCCCCAGGTGGAACTGATGTATGTGAAGGGGCTACGCTATCTTCAGAATGCCCAGAAAACGGATGGAACCTATGATGGAACTTACGGGAGGGAGCCCGGCATCATCGGCTTTTGCCTTATGTCCGTGCTGGCTCACGGAGACGACCCGAACGCGGGGCCGTACGCCACCATGGTGCGCCGCTGCGTAGATTACATCCTGTCCAAGCAGAACAAGGTATCCGGCTACATTGGGGATTCCATGTACAACCACGGCTTCGCCACTCTCGCCCTGGCGGAAGCCTACGGCATGGTGCGGGACGACCGCATAGGCCCCGCCCTCCGCAAGGCCGTAGCTCTGACACTGACCGCCCAGAAAAAAAACAAAACGGGAGGCTGGCGCTATTCCCCGGAATCCACGGACGCAGACAGCACGGTGACCGGCTGCCAGCTTGTCTCCCTGTTCGCGGCGCGCAACGCGGGCATTCCCGTGCCGGACGAGGCTTTTGAACGCGGCCTCAAGTACATGGCTTCCTGCCGCGACAAGAAAGGCGCCTACGGCTACACCGGGCCGGCGGGCCCCCGCGTCACCCTCACGGCCATCGGTTCCCTGACGCTGTCCCTGGCGCGCCTTAAAACGGACCCGTCCTTCAAGGATTCCCTGGCCTACCTGAAAAAGCACCTGAATTACCGGGATTCCACTTATCCGTTTTATTTTGAATATTACATGTCACAGGCCCTGTTCCATGCGGACCAGGAAGTGTGGAAGGAATGGAATTACAAAAATATGCGCTATCTGGGAGCCTCCCAGGCGCCCAACGGGTCCTGGCTTTCCGATCATTCCGCGGCATATTCCACTTCCGCCGCCCTGCTTTCCCTCGCGCTTAATTACAGATTTCTACCCATCTATGAACAATAGAATCCGCCTTTCCCTGCTGCTGGCCCCGGCCTGGCTGGTGGTTTTTCTGACTTCCCGCCTGCGGAAGCGGCCTGAAAAAGAACAAAAATCGTAAAAAAGCATACAACAAGCGCCCTGCGGAAG
>ENA-ORUI01003639-ORUI01003639.1-human-gut-metagenome-genome-assembly--contig:-NODE-3639-length-10842-cov-3.252990_pt1 | contig 10842 bp, 12 predicted proteins | sample MGYA00242078_ERZ509205 | MGnify/ENA primary metagenome ERZ509205 (study PRJEB26280, sample SAMEA2338828) | human gut metagenome | biome: human gut; feature: human-associated habitat; material: faeces... | reverse complement strand
GCGGAGATCTGCCAGGCCGTGGCCGCGGCCGGCTACGGCGCCCGTCCAGCGGGCGCCGCGGGCGGCTCTGCCGCCCAGCCCCCTGCGGGGGCCGCCGGCCGCGAGCGCACCCGCCTGTGGATCTGTGTGGGCCTTCTGCTGGTCCTCCTATATATCTCCATGGGGCATATGGCGGGGCTGCCGCTGCCCTCCTTCCTCACCGGCCTCGAAAACGCCCTGTGGTTCGGCCTGGTGCAGCTGGTGCTCACCCTGGCCATCGCAGTCCTGCAGTTCCGCTACTTCCGCCGGGGCTTCGCCTCTCTGTTCCGCGGTGCCCCCACCATGGATACCCTCGTGGCCGTCGGCTCCTCCGCCGCTATCCTGTACGGCGTTTACGCCATTATCCGCATCGCGCAGGGGCTTGCCGCCGGCGATATGGCGCTGGTGGAGCAGTACCACATGGATCTCTACTTTGAATCCGCCGGTACCATACTCACCCTTGTCAGCGTGGGCAAGTACTGGGAGGCCCGCAGCAAAAGCCATACCGCCGATGCCCTGCAGAAGCTGATGGCGCTGGCGCCCGCTGCCGCCCATCTGTTGCGGGAGGGCAAGGAGGTCGAAGTCCCGCTGGAGGAGGTGCGGCAGGGGGATCTGCTCGTTGTCCGTGCGGGCGAGGCAGTCCCCGTGGACGGCATTGTGACCGAGGGACAAGCCGCCGTCGATGAATCTGCCATCACCGGCGAAAGCCTGCCGGTGGATAAAGCCGCAGGCGATCCCGTGACCGGCGCAACGCTGTGCCGCAGCGGCTATTTCACCATGCAGGCAACCCATGTGGGAGAGGAAACCACCCTGTCGCAGATCATTCATCTGGTAGAGGACGCTGCCGCCACCAAAGCGCCCATTCAGCGCATTGCCGATCAGGTCGCCGCCGTCTTTGTCCCGGTGGTCATCGGCATTGCGGTGCTGGCTACCGTCATCTGGCTGCTTGTCGGTCAAACGCCCGCCTTCGCCCTTTCCATCGGCATCGCTGTGCTGGTCATCAGCTGTCCCTGTGCATTGGGGCTTGCCACCCCCACCGCCATCATGGTGGGCACCGGTCGCGGTGCGGAATATGGCATCTTGGTCAAGAGCGCCGAGGCGCTGGAGCGCGCCCACAGTATCACCACCGTGGTGCTGGATAAGACCGGCACCGTGACCACCGGTCAGCCCACCGTCACCGATGTAAAGGAGCTGGACGCCCGCCTGCTGCCGGTCGCCCACGCGCTGGAAGCGGCAAGCGCCCACCCCCTTGCCGCCGCCGTTACCGCCTACTGTTCGGAAAAGAACATTTCCCTTTCCTCCGTCACCGATTTTTCCGCGCCGGAGGGTCAGGGACTTTGTGCCCGTTTGGAGGGCGAAACCATTTGGGGCGGCAATGCCCGCCTTGCCGCCGCCATGGGCTGCGATATCTCCGCCCTTTCCGCCGCGGCGGAGGAGCTTGCCGCCAAGGGACGCACTCCGCTTTACTTTGGTGCCGGCACTACCCCGCTGGGGCTTATTGCCGTTGCCGATCCGCCTCGGGAGACCAGCGCTGCCGCCATTGCCGCTTTGCGGCAGATGGGGCTTTCGGTTCTGCTGCTGACCGGCGACCACCGCCGCACTGCCGAAGCCATTGCCAAGGAGGTCGGCATTCCCCGCGTCATTCCGGAGGTGCTGCCCCAGCAGAAGGAGGCGGTCATTCGCTCCCTGCAGGAAAAGGGCGAGGTCGTCGCCATGGTGGGCGACGGCATCAATGACGCGCCCGCCTTGGTGCGTGCCGATATCGGCATCGCCATCGGCGCCGGCACCGATATTGCCATTGATTCCGCCGATATCGTCCTGATGCACAGCGATCCCGCCGATATCCCCGCCGCTCTGCAGCTTTCCCGCAGCGTGCTGCGCAATATCAAGCAAAACCTGTTCTGGGCGTTCCTCTATAATACCATCGGCATTCCCATCGCCGCGGGCGTATTCTATACCGCCCTGCACTGGAAGCTCAACCCCATGCTTGCCTCCGCCGCCATGAGTCTCTCTTCGGTGTGCGTGGTCAGCAATGCCCTGCGGCTGCGCGGCTGGAAGCCCCGGTTCCCCGCCCTTGACAGTGTTCCCCCTGTCACCGAGGTGGAATGTACCCTGCTGCCACAGGAAAGTGTTCCCGCTTCCGCCCCCGCCGAACCTCAGTCGCAGCCTGCTATTACCGCTGCCCCGCAAACCGTCACGCTCGCCATCGGCGGCATGATGTGTAATCACTGCGTTGGTCGGGTCAAGGCAGCGCTGGAGGCGCTGCCGGGCGTCACCGCCGAGGTCAATCTGGCAAAGAACACCGCCATTGTTACCATGACTGCGCCGCACACCGCTGAGAAGCTGACTGCCGCCGTGGAAGCGGCAGGTTATCAGGTGACAAAGCTCGAATAATATGCTATAATGGCAGGGTATCCGCAGGGGTATCCTGCTTTTATTTATGCCGAAAGGAGTATTCCGATGGGCTTTCGTTCTATGGTCAGTTCCACCCTCAGCAGCATTGCCGCCATTACCGTCGGCGGGGTGCTTACCGTTATCGGCATCGTCAAGGAGATCCGTCCTCTGGCGATCGGCGGCATTGTGCTTGCCGCCATGGGCGTTATCGTTTTTATTGCTGCCTTTATACGGGCTTGGCGTTCCCTGAAACAGGGAGAAAAAGAGAAGGGAGGTCCCGAACGATGAGTTTATTCCGTGGCAGCGGCAGGCTGGAGCAAAAGCTGGCGCAAAATAACGACCCCATGAAGCAGAAGCGGCTGTGGGTCAAATCCTTCTACTGTGCGGCGGTGCTTGCCGCTTTGGGTCTTTTCTTTCTGCTGGCGATGGACAGCCGGTTCACCGTATTCGGCTGTGTATTGCTCGGGTCGGCAGCCTTTGTCTTTGTCGATGGTCTGGTGACTAAAAACCGCAAATGAGCGGAAAACGCTCCGCCGACCTGCTGTCCTACACCCTTGACGAAGCGCCCGTCTCAAGGTAAAACCATTGCCCGTCCCACCATGGGACGGGTTTTTGCGTGTTTTTCTCCATTCGCTTGTCATTCGCTTTTTATGGGGAGGACAAAAGCCCGCCGCCGGTGTTATACTGGGGGCAGAACCTTTGAAGGAGGGATTTTATGGACCTTATGCGTTTTGGCTCTTTTTTGGCGGAGCTGCGCCATGAAAAAGGCTTGACCCAGCAGGCGCTGGGCGATCGCCTCGGCGTGACCAATAAAACCATTTCCCGTTGGGAGACCGGCTGTTACTTGCCAGATGTGGAGATGCTGTCGCTGCTCTCCCGGGAATTCGGCGTCAGCATCAACGAGCTGGTTGCCGGCGAACGGCTTGTCGCCGAGGACTTCAAAAAAGCCGCCGATGAAAACCTTGTCACCGCACTGGACCACAGCACCTTTACCTTAAAGGAAAAGCAGGCGTTCTTTAAGAAAAAGTGGCGGCGGGAACATCTTTCCACCTTTATTTTCTGTGCGGTCGCACAGCTCGTCCTGATGATCGTATTAAGGATACGGCATGTCGAACCGGAGCTTTGCGGCACGGTGGGCGGTATGCTCGCCATTCTGTATTATGCGGTTCTCAATAACCGCATGATGGCGTATGTCGAACGGCAGCTTTATCCCCTGCCGCACGAAGCACCGTCACGCAGAAGCGGCGCCCCGTAATGGGACGCCGCTTGTCTTTTTGGTTTGCTTAAAATCCGCGGTTGGGGTCCTCCGGCATTACAAGCGCCGCAATGATATACCCCAGCACCCCGCTGCCGCCTGCCAGGCAGAAAATAATCCACGCCAGCCGAACAATGGTAGGGTCAATGTTAAAATACTCCGCTATGCCGCCGCACACGCCGCAAAGCTTTTTATCACTGTCGGATTTATGCAGCCGTTTCCCGTTGTATGCCATGGTTTCTCCTCCTTTCGGGTTCAGTCCCCGATATAAATATGCATGGCTTCCTTGACTTCCTTTACCGTCTCGTTGCCAATCTTATTTGCCTTTTCGCTGCCGGTCAGGATAATATCCCGTACCTCCTCGCGGTGGGCTTCGTAGTAGGCGCGTCTCTCGCGGAACGGATCCAGCAGATCATTGAGAGCGGCAGCCAGCGCCTTTTTGCACGCTACGCAGCCGATCGCGCCCTTTTTGCAGCTTTCGCAGATATTTTCGTACTCGCCGCCGTTAAAGACCTTGTGGTACTTGCTCACCACGCAGATCTCGGGGTGACCCGGATCGTCCTTTTTGATGCGGGTCGCGTCGGTCACGGCACTCATCACCTTCTTGCGCACCTCATCAGCAGAGTCGCTTAAATAGATGGCGTTGCCCAAGCTCTTGCCCATCTTGGCATTACCGTCCAGCCCCATCAGACGGGGGCAGTCGGAAAGCAGCATATCCGGCTCCACCAGTGTTTCGCCGTATAGCTCGTTAAACCGCCGCACGATCTTGCGGGTCATCTCCATATGCGGCTTCTGGTCCTCGCCTACCGGCACCAGATTTGCCTTGCAGAAGGTGATATCCGCCGATTGGCTGACCGGATAGCCCAAAAAGCCGTAGGTCATATCGCTGTAGCCGTAGTTCGCCGCCTCGGTTTTGATGGTGGGATTGTGCCGCAGGGCATTTACCGTTACCAGCATGGAATAAAAGACCGTCAGCTCCCCAATGGAAGGAATTCTGCTCTGCTGCACCAGCGTTACCTTGTTGGGGTCCAGCCCGACAGACAGGTTATCCATCGCCACCTCGTAGATGCTGTGCTCCAGCAGGGACGGGTTTTCAAAATGGGTGGTCAGCGCCTGAATATCCGCCAGCAAAATAAAGCTTTCATATTCGTCCTGCAGCTTGACACGGTTCTGCAGGCTGCCGACATAGTGCCCCAAATGCAGTTTGCCGGTGGTGCGGTCGCCGGTCAGGATTCTTTTCTTTTCGGACATGGTATCTCGTCCCCTCTCAGTTCAAATGCTTCTGCCCTTTATCATAGCAGGGTACGGCGCTTTTTGCAATGACTTTCTGCAGCACGCCCCTTTCACACTACCCCTGCCGGGAATATCTCCTTGGGAAGTTCTGCTTATTATCCGGTTCGCGCCGTAGGCTTCACCGCTCCTCTCCGCCGCCATGGGCAAAGGGTACCGGTACGCGCCGCAGGCGCGGCGGCGGAGCCGCCGGCGCGGGCGAAGCCCGCGTATCCCCGCAAAGCGGGGATCGCCTGCGGCGCGATCCCCCCCCTCTGCAAAGCCCCGCCAAAGAATAAAGCCTTTCCCCATGCAAAAAGTCCCTCCCTCGACGGGAAGGACTTCGGGTTGCTTTTCAGGTCTTAGCCCCAGACATTGGGCTGCTGATGGTTGGGATTGTAGGTCACAGTCACGGGTCCCATCTCCTCACCGGGGCGCAGGAGGCGCGCCATCACCACGAACCGCTGGTTATCGGTATTACCGTAGAAGCGGGTGCAGGTGGAAAGGGTCAGCAGCTTATCGCCGGAATTAACATCAACATTGAAGGTGTGGCGGGAGCGGCTCTGCGCACCGGCAATCACGCCGTCAATGTTGCCCTCGGCGTTAATGTACCAGTCCGTGCCCTCGGTGTAGAAGCAGGCAAAGATCACAAACGCCATATCCTCACTGGGGGTAGAATAATAAATGTAGGGGTATTGCTCCGCCCAACTGGTGTAGTGGTAGCTCAGCAGCGATTCAAACATCTGCTGACCGGCATAGTAGGTGGAGGGTGCTGCGTTCCAGCGGCAGTTCTTCCAGTTGTGCCCGTAAATAACATTGTTTCCGGAAATGGTATCACCGGTGCCGAACTGCGTCGCGGTCTGCGTCCATAGCACGCCGTAGTAGCTTTGGTTGCGATCCAGTCCGCGGTGCAGGTAGTAGTGATCCTCGCTGGAATTCTGCAAAACAGGGTAATTGATATTTGTCCCGGGGATCTTCAGCCATGCCTTGACATCGCTGTTCAGCGACTGGTAATAGCCGATATTGGCAGAGCCGGTATTACCGGTATAAACACTCGCCTTAAAATTGCCGCCGGTTCTGGTGGCGGAAAGCGGCCGTCCGCCGCTGCTCAGCTTACCGCCGCTTGCGGGCAGCTCGGTGCTGTCCTTGGTGGATGTATTGGTGGTTTGGGCGTTCTTCTTTGCCTCCGCCGCAGCCTTTGCCGCAGCAGCCGCTTCCTCCGCCGCCTTTTTCAGCGCAGCTTCCGCCTTCTCTGAGGCGGCACTCACATAGGCGGTCAGGTCTGCTTCGGCAGCGGTACGGCTCTCCCGTGTCGCCTGTTCCACGCCCTCCCACTGCTCGGTCTGGCGGGTTTCCGCCGTTGCCAGTGCATCGGCAAGGGCGGTTTCGGCACGGGCGGTCACAATACCGTTTACCCCCACGCCGATGACTGCACAAACCGCAACCGTTGCAACTGCCGTAGTCACTCTTCTGCGGCGATATTTTTTAGCCCGACGGGCTTTTGTCTCTTTGGTACTTTCTGCCATAATGGTCTCCTTTTTTCGGGTCTATTACCTTGTTCCGGCATCTCTGCCGGCGTCTGGTGCCAGTATAGCATACTTTTTCCTCTTTGCAAAGGTCTTTCCTGCATTGGCTGCATTTCCCATAGCCTCTGCCCACCGCAGAGTTCGGGGCGCAGCCCTCGCCGCCCTGCGGGCGGCTTCTGCGGGCTTTGCCCGCAGCGGCGGCTTCGCCACCGGGGCTGCGCCCCGCATTTCCGCTCTCCGGTTCTCTATCCCGTGCAAAAAAGCACCTGCTTCATCACGGCAGATGCTCTCTTTTTGTCCATATTCCGGTTCCTCAGTATTCCTCCATCGGCTTGCCGTTCATGCCTGCCGCAATCTTTTTCTCGGTATCCTCCAGCATCTCCTGCCGCAGCGCCGTCAGATAGGAGGAAAACGCTGCCTTATCCCACCCATAGGTACGGTTCAGCTCATACTCCTCCGGCACCCACGTCTCCAGCGGCGATTCATTGTGCTGAATGACTGCCTCAAAATTATCGATCGCCTTGTAGAGCCTTGCCTCCACAGTCTCCCGCGCCGCCATCTCCTCATAAAGGGCGTGCATCTCCGCGGCATAAGGCTGCGGCAGCGTTGCCACCCAATCGCGCAGCAGCGCTTCCTCGGTCTGCTCATTCGCCTCGGTCTTGCGAAAAGATGGGATATCCCCCGTAAACGCCTCGCCAAGGTCGTGAATCAACAGCATTTTTATCACCTTGTCCATATCTGTCCCGGGAAACTCGTCCCGCAGAAAATATGCCATCAGCGCCGCACGCCAGCTGTGCTCCGCCACACTCTCCCGTCTTCCGCCCTCGGTGTAGCAGTGACGGGTAGTGTCCTTCAGGCGGTCAGCCACCGCCAGCGTTTCCAATAGTCTTCTCGGTTCCATATCCTGACCTCCTACAGCAGCTTTTCATATAATCTGAACCACTTCAGTCCGTACTTACCATATCCCAAATCCACCGTGTCAATATGCCGAAAGCCACAGCTTTCATACAGCCTTATCGCCGGCATGTTGATGTCGTGAACGTCCAGCCGCAGCGCGTTTTTGCCCATGGCGGCGGCATATTCCGCGGCATGCTCCAGCAGCGCCTTCCCCACGCCGTGTCCGGCGTATTCCGGCAGCACCGCAAAGGTGTAGATGGTCAGTTGCTCCTCCTCCGCCAGCGCACGCTGCCATCGGGCGGAGCGCGCCGCAGGCTCCTGTTCCTCCCGCAGCATCATCGTCCCGACAATCTTTCCCCCGTCCTCTGCCACGAACAATTCTCCGGCAGCCTCTCCTTCCTCGGCGTCCTTCCGGGTGGGATACTCGCCCTTCTCCCAGCCGGGATAGTTTTCCCCCGCCTGCAACGTGTCACACACAGCATCGTACAGCGCAGCCACCATCGAAAGATCCTGCTTTGTTGCTTTTCTTACCCGCATCTCGGTCTCTTTCCCACTCCTTTTTGCGCTTCTTGTTCCATTGTAGCCCTTTCGCCCACCCGCTGCAAGACCTTTTGTGCCAGACTGCTTGCCACCCCGCCCCAAACCCGCTATAATAGTATATAGTTAAGGACTGATCGGCATACCCCGCCTACCTGCGCCCGCAGGGCAGCCCGCCTGCGGCGGGCTCGGCTGCGCCGCCGGTTCCGGCTGCGCCGGAACGCCCTGCGGGCGCTTTGGCATACCCCGCTCATTTCACCCCTCCCGGAGGTTCTCAATGCGAGTAGCGTTTTACACCCTTGGCTGCAAGGTCAATCAATATGAAACTGAGGTGCTTTCGGCGCGTTTTGCCGCAGAAGGCTTTGACATCGTCCCCGGACATGCCCCTGGCTGCGACGTCTATGTGGTCGGAAGCTGCACCGTCACCGCCGAGGGCGACCGCAAAACCCGGCAGGCGGTGCGCCGCTTCCGGCGGGAAAATCCCGATGCCATCGTGGTGCTGACCGGCTGCTATCCGCAGGCGTTCCCCACAGAGGCTGCCGCTGTCACCGAAGCCGATATCGTCACCGGTGCCCTGGGCCGCGCCGCCCTGCCGCAGATGGTGCGGGATTTCTCCCTCGACCGTCAGCGCATTGTCAGTATTCCGCAGCACGAAAAGGGCGAGACCTTTGAAGCCTGCTCCGCCGCCGATTTTGGCGTGCGTACCCGTGCCTTTCTTAAAATTCAGGACGGCTGCGATAACTGGTGCAGCTACTGCATCATTCCCGCCGCACGGGGGCCGGTGCGCAGCAAGCCGATGCCGGAGCTTCAAGCAGAGCTTGCCGCCCTTGCGCAGAACGGCTACCGTGAGATCGTCCTCACCGGCATCAATCTTTCCAATTATGGCAGGGAATGGGGGTTGCACCTCTCCGATGCCGTCTTGGCGGCAGCCGCCACCCCCGGCGTCGAGCGGGTCCGTCTCGGTTCCATCGAACCGGACCTCCTCACTCCGCAGGAAATTTACCGCTTGGCGGAGGGCTGCGGGGGCAAGCTCTGCCCGCAGTTCCACCTTTCGCTGCAAAGCGGCTGCGATGCCACCCTGCGCCGCATGAACCGCCACTATGATACTGCCGGATACCGCGCCGTTGCTGAAGCGGTGCGGCAGGCATTCCCCGGCGCCGCCCTTACCACCGATATGATGGTCGGCTTTGCCGGCGAGACCGAGGAGAATCACCGCCAGTCTCTCGCATTCGCACGGGAGATTGGCTTTGCCAAGATCCACGCCTTTGCCTACAGCCGGCGTGCCGGTACCCGTGCCGCACTTATGCCGGATCAGGTACCGCAGGCGGAAAAAAAGCGCCGCTGTGCCGAGCTGATTGCGGTCGCCGCTGAGCTGCGGAAAACTGCCCTGACCGCCATGCTGGGGCAGGTACAGCCTGTCCTTTTTGAAAGCCGCGGGCAGCAGGGCTGCACCGGCTACACCCCCAACTACACCCCCGTCACTGTCTTTGACCCTGCCGCCCGTCCCGGCGAGATCCGCCCGGTGCTGCTCACCGCCATCGCTGCCGACGCCGACAGCTGCGAGGGAATTCTCACTGATTGATTTCCGGAGAACTTTTCCTCTCTCCGTTGGGTTTTGTTTATAATACCGCTTCGGTGCAGCCCTCACTATCGGGGTTCCTGCTCATCGGATAATGCGCCCGCAGGGCAGCCGCCGACGGCGGCTCTGCGGCTTCGCCGCAGGCTCCGTCCTTTGGACGGAGCGCCCTGTGGGCATCTTCCCAGCTTTTTCTCTCACCTAATGTCCCGAAAGGAGCCACCACATGACCCTCCTCTACCTCATCACCGCCATTTTCACCATGCTGTCGCTGGTTTTCAGCGTCCGGCGGGTGCCCCGCTTTGTCACGGTGCTGCAATCAGTCGCCTTTGCCTGCTCCGTCGCTCTGTTTCTCTATTACCTCACAAAATAAAGGAGTCCCTATGATACTTCGTCCCGCTTTTCCCGATGATCTCGATACCGTCGAGAACTACTATACCGAGCTGCTCACCCACGAAGCCGCCACCGGTCACAGCACCACCAACTGGTCGCTGGGGGTCTACCCCACCCGCCAAACTGCCGCCGACGCCCTTTCCTGCGATACCCTTTGGGTGCTGGAGCGGGAGGGAGCGGTGGTTGCCAGTGTCATTCTCAATCACCGTCAAGACGACTTTTACACCCGAATTGACTGGCAATATCCCGCCCAGCCGGAGCAGGTGCTGGTCGTCCATACCCTCTGCATTCCACCATCCCTTGCCGGTCAAGGACTGGGAAAAGCCTGCGTTTCCCTTATCAAGCAGCAGGCTGCCGCCATGGGCTGCACTGTGATCCGGTTGGATACTTGGGCAGGCAACCTGCCCGCCGCCACCCTATACCAAAAATGCGGCTTTTCGCTCTGCGGACGCGCCGAAGTGCTTTTTCAGGGCAAAATACCGGAGGAGCTCGTTTTCCTCGAATATAAAATCTGATCTGATCCGGAGATAAAATCAAAATGCCTGTTCTTATCGATAGCGTTACCCCCCATACCCCCGCGGCAAAAGCCGGTATCCATGCCGGCGACCGGCTCCTCACCATCAACGGCAATGTCATTCGCGACGTGCTGGATTACCGCTTCTACATGATCGACACCACCCTCACCGTCGAGGTGGAGCGGAAGGACAAGCTCCTCTCCTTCCACATTAAAAAGGCGGAATATGACGAGCTGGGTCTGGAATTTACCGATTATCTCATGGATCGGCAGCACCACTGCGCCAATAAATGCGTGTTCTGCTTTGTCGATCAGCTTCCCAAGGGTATGCGGGAAACCCTCTACTTCAAAGATGACGACAGCCGCATGAGCTTTCTGTTCGGCAGCTATGTCACCCTCACCAACATGAGTGATGAGGATATTGCCCGCATCATCAAAATGCACATCAGCCCCATCAATATTT
>ENA-ORUI01003630-ORUI01003630.1-human-gut-metagenome-genome-assembly--contig:-NODE-3630-length-10866-cov-3.618537_pt1 | contig 10866 bp, 10 predicted proteins | sample MGYA00242078_ERZ509205 | MGnify/ENA primary metagenome ERZ509205 (study PRJEB26280, sample SAMEA2338828) | human gut metagenome | biome: human gut; feature: human-associated habitat; material: faeces... | reverse complement strand
ACGAACTGCGTGAATTCGACGCGCATGTGCGCGAGGAGGAGCCGGACGCGGAATACTCCGTCGAGCCGAAGGTCGACGGGCTGTCCGTGGCGCTGGAATACATGGACGGCCGCTTCGTCCGCGGCGCGACCCGCGGCGATGGCCTCATCGGTGAGGACGTGACGGAGAATCTGAAGACCGTCCGCTCCATCCCCATGACGCTGACCGGCGCGCCCGCGCGTCTCATCGTGCGCGGCGAGGTCTTCATGCCCCGCGCCAGCTTTGAAGCGCTCAACGCCGAGCAGGAGAAGCTCGGCAAGCCGCTGTTTGCCAACCCGCGCAACGCCGCGGCGGGCTCCTTGCGGCAGCTGGACCCGGGCGTGGCGGCAAAGCGGAAGCTCGACATTCTCGTCTTCAACCTGCAGCTCGCGGAGGGCGTCACATTCCGGACGCACAGCGAAACGCTCGACTATCTGCGGGCGCTCAAGTTCAAGGTCATACCTTACACGCTCTGCCGCGATATGGACAAAGCGGAGCAGCTGATCACCCAGCTCGGCGAGACCCGCTACGAGCTGCCGTATGATATCGACGGAGCCGTCATGAAGCTCAACAGTCTGGCCGGGCGCGAGCGGCTCGGCAGCACGGCGAAGTTCCCGCGCTGGGCGGCGGCCTTCAAATACCCGCCGGAGATCAAGGAGACCGTGCTGCAGGATATCGTCGTGCAGGTGGGGCGCACGGGCGTGCTGACCCCGCGGGCGATCGTGGCCCCGGTCCATCTCGCCGGGACGACTGTCACCGCCGCGACGCTCCACAACCAGGACTTTATCACCGACAAGGATATCCGCATCGGCGACACCGTCAGGATCCGCAAGGCAGGGGAGATCATCCCGGAGATCCTGGAGGTCGTTCCCGCAAAGCGCCCGGCGGACGCCGTGCCGTACCGCCTGCCGGACCGCTGTCCCGTCTGCGGCGCGCCGGTCGTGCGCGATGAGGACGGCGCTGCCCTGCGCTGCACGGGCGCGGAGTGCCCGGCACAGCTGTCCAGAAATCTGGCGCACTTCGTCTCGCGCGAGGCCATGAACATCGACGGCCTCGGCAGCGCGATCATCGACCTGCTGATCGAGGAAAAGATGGTCTCCAACCCCGCGGACCTCTACGCGCTGGACTATGCCGCCTTCGCAAAGCTCCCCGGGCAGGGGAAAAAGTCCGCCGCGAACCTCAAAGCCGCCATCGAGGCCAGCAAGCAGAACGATCTGGCCCGGCTGCTGTGCGCGCTTGGCATCCGGCAGGTCGGCAGCAAGGCGGCCAAGGTGCTCGCGTCGACGTTCGGGAGTCTCGATGCTCTGCAGCACGCATCGCTGGAGGATCTGACGGCCGTCCCCGATATCGGCGAAACGACGGCGCAGAACATCCTCGATTACTTTGCCAGCCCGCAGTCACAGGACCTGATCGATCGGCTGCGCGTGGCAGGTGTAAACTTTATGTCAACCAACCAGGTGACGGATACGCGCTTTGCGGGCAAGACCTTTGTCCTGACCGGCGCGCTGAGCCTGTTTACGCGCGAGGAGGCGACGGAGAAGATCGAGTCGTTCGGCGGTAAGGCCGCCTCGTCCGTCTCGAAAAAGACGACGTACGTCGTCGCCGGGGAAAACGCGGGCAGCAAGCTGCGCAAGGCGCAGGAGCTTGGCGTCCCCATGCTTTCCGAGCAGGAATTTCTGGAGCTGCTGCAATGAGGATTACGCTGGTCAGCAGCTGCGGGCTCGTGCTGGAAGCGGAGGGGCGGACGCTTCTGGTCGACGCGCTCAACAAGCAGTTCCGCTGCTATTACGGCCTGCCGCCCGAGACCTTTGCGCAGATGCTGGCAGGGGAGCCGCCCTATGACGCGCTCTGCGGTATCCTGTGCACGCACGCGCACCCCGATCATTACAATGCGCTCCGCACCCGGCAGCTGCAGGCAGCCAGCGGCGCGCCCGTCTTCGTTCCGCAGCCGCAGACGCCGCCCCAGCTGGCGCTGCAGTTCGGCCCGTTCAGCGTTGAATACCACCAGTTTGCGCATACGCCCGTGCCGGGCTGGGATGCGATCACGCACGGTGTGTATTTCATCTCGGCCGCGGGTGTCAGCGTCTATGTGACTGCGGACGCGCGCATCGACGCGGTACAGCACCGCGCGATCCTTCGTGGCCGTCGCGCCGACGCGGCGTTCTGGAACGGCCAGATCCTGTCCTATCCCGAAACGCGCGCGCTGCTGCCCGAGGCAGCGAAAAAGAATTATGTCTACCACATCCCGGTCGACGAGAAGGACGCCTGCGGCGTCCGCCGCAAATGCGAACGCAACATGGCCCGCTTCGGCGCAGAACTTCCCAATGTTTCGCTGCTGGAAGCTTACCCATCACAGATCCTGCTATAAAAACGACCAGCCCGGAGCCGGGTTGGTCGTTTGCTTTATGTTAACTTATTCTTCGCTTTCCGCAGGCGCGTGCTTTTCCTTCTCCACCCAGGTCATGCCGAGCAGGATGAGCAGGATCCCGGCGGCACGCAGCAGGCTGAACGTGCCGTAGAACACGTAATCCAGCGTCAGCGACATCCCGAGATTGCCGACCAGCATCAGAACGGAGGAGACCAGCGTGTTGGAATGCAGCGTCCCGATGATCTGCAGCAGCTGCGCGAGCAGTCCGCAGATGCTCCCGAGATAGACCCACCAGGGGACGGCTGTGATGTAGCCCCACGTGAGCTCCTTCCCGTTTTTGAGCACGAAGACGAGCAGCAGTGAAAGAACCGTTGCTTCCACATAGTTGATCAGCGCGCCGTTGGCCGTGCCGAACAGCTTTCCGGCCCGGACGTTCGTCATGCGGTTGATGGAGTTGAAAAACCCGTTCAGCAGGGCAGTCAGATAATAGATCATGCAGCCGCCTCCTCAGTTCAGCACCACAAGGATCACGCCCAGCAGCACGAGCGCATAGCCCGGCAGCTGCCGCCTGCGGATCCGCGTGACCGGCATGCCGAACAGACCGAACCGGTCGATCAGCGCCGAGGAGACGAGCTGCCCCGCCGTGGAGAGCGCCATAAACGCGCTCGCGCCAACATGCAGCGTACACCAGCTGGAGGTCGCGACGATCCCGATGCCCATCGCGCCGACCAGATACACATACCACGGCGCGCCGGAAAACCGCAGCGGCTGCCGCTTGACCAGCAGATAGCCGAGCAGCAGCACGAGCGCGATGCCGTGGACAAAGAAGCAGATGCCGAACAGACTGAAGTAGTTGCCCATCTGCGCGTTGAGCGAGACCATGACGCCCTGCAGAATGCCGGCCAGAAGCAAAAATCCAAGATACAGCAAAGCCTGTCCTCCGTTTCTCAGCGCGCAGCCGCGCCGGACTCGTCTGTCAAAAAGCGGTCGAGCTGCGCTTCGACCTCCGGGCGGCGCTTGAAGCGCGGATGCCCGGTCAGCTGGCCGCGGGCCATGACCATCCCGACGTGCCGCAGCGCGCGCAGATCCTCCAGCGGGTTTGCAGCGGTCACGATCAGGTCTGCGCACTTGCCCGGCGCAACGGTGCCGGTCTCGCTGCCGATGCCGGCGAGTTCCGCGCTCCGGCTCGTTGCGGTGTAGAGAGCGAAGGCGTTGGAGGCGCCGGTATATTTGTGGAAATAAAACAGCTCGCGCCAGAAATCATACTGGGTGATCCACGGGCAGCCGACGTCGTTGCCGAGCACGACGGGAATGTCGTTGGCAAGCGCGGCCTTCGCGCAGTCGATGATGCCCTCAAAGACGATCGTACCGTTGTACTGCTCGACCTCGGTCGCGTGGGTGATGGAACGGTCAAACAGCGCGTAGGGCAGGGCAGGCGAGATCGTTGTGCAGAGAAACGCGCCGGTATCTTTGAACAGGCGCAGGATCTCCGCGTCCGGCTTTGCGCCGTGCTCGATCGAATCCACGCCGTTTTCCAGCGCCGCGCGCACGCCCTGCGGCGACTCGACGTGGGCCGCAACGCGGTATCCCGCGGCGTGTGCCCGGTCGCAGACGGCCTTGATCATCTCCGGCGGCATCTTCATTTCACCCGGGACGCCCTTTTCCTTCGCGTCCATCACGCCACCCGTGATCATCAGCTTGATGAGGTCGACGCCCTGCGCCTCTGCGGCATCCAGCTGCGCGAGCGCCTCAGGAATAGAGTGCGCGGCCACGGCGACCGACCCGGCCATATGTCCGCCCGGGACGGAGATCCCCTCGTTGGCGGCCAGGATCCGCGGCCCTACGCGGCGGCCTGCCGCGATCTCATCGCGCAGCCGCGTGTCAAAATCGGCAAGACCGCCGACCGTGCGGATGGTCGTGACGCCGCTCATCAGCTCCGTCCGGGCAAAGCCGCAGACCATCTGATAGGCGATCTTCCGCGTCAGCGCCGTGGAGAGGATCGTGCGGACCAGCTTTTCGTTGTCCAGCTGCTTTTTCTGCGGCTTGCCGCTGCCTGCAAGATGGACATGCATGTTGATCAGGCCCGGCATCAGATACCGGCCCTGCAGGTCGACGACGGTATAGCCGTCAAGCGGCGCCCCCTCCGGGACGATGGCGCTGATGCGCTCTCCGTCCGTCAGGACGCAGAGTCCTTCCTGCACCTGCATGTCCTTCGTGCCGTCCAGGAGCTTTCCGTGCGTGAATGCGTATTTCATAGAATATCCCTCACTTTTCTGCTGTACAGTATAGCTTGTTGCGCGGGCCCTGTAAAGCCGCAGCGTGCGGAAAGTGTGCAAAAAACAGCGGCCCGGAAGAAAACCGGCGCCGCCGAACCGGAAAAACAAATTGACAGGCGGCCGCGGCAGGACTATGATAGAACCAGATCGGGCGGCTTCAGCGGCCGCGCGGATCATATTACGATCAAAAGGAGAACTTTTTGAAGCTGATCACCTGTACATCGGAGCGTGTGGGCTGACCGGGAGGTCCGGCAAATCTCACACGCCGCGCCTCCCGAAGCTTTACGATTCAATCTTCAGGAGGATCCACCATGAATCGGGAAAACAAACGCAAAACGTTCGAAAAAGGCTATTATAAGACCAATGCCTGTAATGACAGCTTTACCTGCAAGGTCTGCGGGCGGCTCTGCACCCCGCAGAACGCAGGGAGTGACTACCGCAACCACTGTCCCAACTGCCTCTCCAGCCTACACGTCGACCTCGAGCCCGGCGACCGGGCATCTGACTGCGGCGGGATCATGGACCCGGTCGCGGTCTGGGTGCGCAAGGGCGGGGAATGGGCCATCATCCACCGCTGCCGCCGCTGCGGGGCGCTCAGCTCCAACCGCGTCGCGGCGGACGATAACCCCATGAAGCTCATGAGCATCGCCATGAAGCCGCTGTGCGAGCCGCCGTTCCCGCTGGAACGCCTGGAAGAGATGACGGCCCTCATGGCTGGCGACGGACGTCTGCGCTGAGCCATTTTTGAACAGGACCAAGGCACAACAGCGCCCGCAGCGGATCTCCGCTGCGGGCGTTGCTTTTTCATGAGGACCGGCGGTTTTCTCAGCCAAATACGCCGACGTAGGTGAAATTCTGCGAAGCCTCCGGCGTGGGGATCCCGGTCTGCACGATGGTCATGTGTTCCGCGATCTTTTCCGTGACGTCCCAGTCGCCGCCCAGGAACACCACGCAGAGCTTGTCCGCGTCATAGAGCAGGAGGAAATGATGGGTGATGTCTGCATTGCGGTCTATGTCATACGTTTCGATCCAGCAGGCATACAGATCGTTCAGCATCCCTTCCTTGATGATCGTCGGGGCGTCTCCGGGCACCAGAAGATCGCAGCCCGCGACCTCGTTGGCGGACAGGCAGCTGAACGTGAAGCGCACCTGCGCTGTGCTGTCGGTGGAGTAAACGCAGTCCTTTGCCAGCTCCATCTGGGCATCGGAGATGCCGTCCAGCTGCGCCGGACTGCGCATGGCAATGACGTCATACAGATACGCGGTATTGTCCGGGATCAGCGCCGTTGGCGTCCAGCCAAACTGCACCCCGCAGTAGGTGCCGGACGTGCGGCCCTCTGTATCGACGCGGATGATCGCGTCTCTGGAAAAATCATAGGAAAACGGCTCCAGCGTGCCATCCGGACGAATGGATGCGCCCTCGGCATGATACGTGGTCTCCGCATTGGAGACGGACGCGTAATGCAGCACCGCCGCCGCGCCGCACAGCACCGCGATGGCTGCGGCCGCGGCGATCATAATGCGGATAACGCGCTTGCGGCCGTGCTTTTTTGCATCCTGCTGCACAAGCTGCATCGTGCCGTTCAAAATCCCTGCCTGCCGATCTTCCGGCAGCGCTTCGACCGGCACATCCGGCAGCGCCGCGGCCTGCAGGATCCTGTCAATCCGATTCATATACAAACCCTCCCCGGCATAATTCGTTTCTGATGGCTTCCCGGCTGCGCACCAGCCGCATCCGGACCGCTGCAGGTGTCAGCCCGAGCGCCGCGGCGATCTCTACTGCCGGTTGACATAAATCATAAAACCGGCAGATGATCTCGCGGTCTGTCTCGGATAGCTGCGCGACAGCGGCACGGAGCTGCTGTGCCTGTTCGCGCTTCGTGGCTTCCTCAAGAAGAAAATCGTCCGTTCCGGCCAGATCCTCGTCCAGCGGTATCTCGCTGCGGCTTTTCCGCAGCCGGTCGACGGTCTTGTTCCGTGCGACGCTCCCGAGCCACGCGCGAAGATGCCCGGACTTCACCGTCCGGCACGACTGCCAGAGCGCGAAGAAGACGCTCGAGGCCAGCTCGTCCTCGTCCTCCGGCGAGAGAAGTCCGCGGCTGCGGTTGTGAATGACGGTGACGACATACGCGCTGTACTGCGTGATCGCCGCCGCGAGCGCCTGCTCGTCGCCGTGGCGCAGGCGGGAAAGCAGGTTCTGTTCGTCCATGCAGTGTCCTCCAATCTGTTTTGGTCAGCTGACACCCATATAGTCGGCAGACAGGGGAGAAGTGTAACAAAAGGCCCGGCGCATCCATGCGCCGGGCCTGCCATTCAGTTTTTGACGCCGTAAGTCTGCACTTCTGCGGTGAGCCGGTCAAGAAGTTCAGGATCGACTGAATGATAAACCTGAAATCCACGGTTGTTCGGTCCGGCGACGACCACCTGTGAGCCGGAGAAGGTCAGACTACAGCATTCATCCTCAAACCGTCCCCATGCGAACATCAGATTGACAGAACGGCTGTCATAGTCTTTATCGCTGCTAACGGAAGTCAAGCCGCCCGGAAGAAGATTCCTGAGATCCTGCCGGTAGGAGGCAGAACTTAAAACGGATAAAACAGCTTCATATTCTGTGCTTCCGGCGGAACAGTATTGTAGGTTCCAGATGTCAAACGAAGGACTGCCGTTTTCAAACCTGGCAGCAGTGACAATGGCGGCCATGTTCAGATCCGGATATTCCGCCGGGATACCGGTCACTTCCGCAAAGGAATGCGGCCAGAGCAGCCACACGGCGAAGCATAGGACGATGATCGCGAGGAGCAGAAGGATGCATTTCTTCGTTCCGGTCCGCATGGCAGGGTCCTCCGTTCTTCAGGGTGTTTCCATCATAGCAGGATCCTGAAATTTTGTCCAGCGGCTCAGAAAAACAGCAGCTTTTCTTCCCGGAAGGAAACAGGAAGCGTCTGCCCGGCGGCATATGTACCGGCTGCATCGCATTCCGCGCGCAGGACCGGCGACCCCTCTGCCGCGCCCTCCGGCTGCAGCAGAAAGGCCGCGTGCCCGGCATCCGGGATGATGCGCAGGATGCGGAAAGGCGTGCCGCTTCCGCCAAGCTCCAGCGCCGTCTGCGGCACAGCCAGTATTGCCGCGCCGTCCCTGCGGGCAGGGAGCTGCAGCGGCCAGCCGTCGACGCAGCCGTCTTTTGTCAGCGGGAAGAAGGTTCTTGCAGCCGGTCAGCCGGGCCGCGCTGACGGACGCAGGGGCGTCCAGCAGCGCCTGCACAGGCTGCAGCGCGCCGGTCAGGCCGTTTTCCATGACGCACACGCGCGCGCAGTTGCGGCAGCACTCGCCAAGCTCGTGACTGACCCAGAGGATCGGCCCGTCAAACGCCCCCAGCAGCTCGCCGAGCTCGAGCTCCCACTTGAGGTAGCTGTCGAGCGCGGAGATCTCCTGCTTCGTGACCGACAGTCCTGCAGCGACCCGCGGCAGGATGAGATCGAAGATCGTCGCCTTCGCGTACATGACGCAGCCGGCCAGACCCATTACAGGCTGGCCGTCTTCGTAGTATCCCAGCAGGAACATGGCCCCGGGCAGGACCGCTGCGCCGTAGGTCACGATCCGCGCGCCGCTCCGGGCGATCGCGCCGGGGTATTGTCGTCGGGATCGACGCTCATGCCGCCGGTGCAGAGGATCATGTCGACCGGCTTTTTCCGCATCTCGTCGATCGCCGCGGCGTCGACTTCAGTCCCTCGACCCACATGGCGACGGGGATGGCGCGGATCTCGCGGTCGAGCACGGCGAGCGTCGCCTCCGGCGTCACGTCGCGCGGAGAGAGACCGGTGCCTCCGGTCGTGACGACCAGATCGGCCTGCAATATGTCGCAGGCATGGACGATGGCCGCAGAGATCTGCCCCTCCTCGTCCGGAACGGTCTGCATTGCCTGTACGGCAAAGCCGGCGTTTTCAAGCATGGCGCGGATGGCCGGGCCGCTGGTGTCGGTCCGGGTCCCGGCAGCGCAGGAATCGCTGACGGTAAGAATGACTGCCTGATAGGACATGAAGAGATCCCTCCTGTATCGTTTTTTCTATCCTACAATATTTTTTTCGGAAAGGGAAGCGGCAGATTCGGGGCGAATACAAAGCGCTCCCACAAAAAACAACGCAAACAGGCATGCGAAAATGGGATTTATCGTTGACACCTGCGGATTCTTGCGCTACAATAAGGTGAAATCAATACAAACCAACACAATCCCATTTTTGTTGGACGATTTTCCCCAAGGCAAAAATTCAGAAAGGAATGGAATCTATGAAAACCAAAGCAGTTCGAATCCATGGCAAAATGGATCTGCGTCTGGAGGAAATTGAACTCCCGCAGGTCGGTCCGGACGATGTTCAGGTCAAGATCATTTCTGACTCCATCTGCATGAGCACGTACAAGGCCGCGGTCGAGGGCGAAGAGCACAAGCGCGTGCCCAACGACGTTGCGGAGCATCCGACCATCGTCGGCCATGAATTCTGCGGTGTCATCACCGAGGTCGGCGAGAACTGGAAGAATAAATATAAAGCCGGTCAGGGCTTTGCCATTCAGCCTGCACACTTCTACAAGGGCTCCCAGATGGCTCCCGGTTATTCCTACCAGTACTGCGGCGGCGACAGCCAGTACTCCAACATCCCCATCGAGACGCTGCTGACCGACAACCTGCTGCCGTACAATTCCGATACCTACTTCTATGGCTCCCTGGCAGAGCCGATGAGCTGCATCATCGGTACCTTCCACGCCATGTACCACACCAAGCCCGGCTGCTATGAGCATCAGATGGGCATCGTTGAGGGCGGCAAGATGGCAATGCTCGCTTCCGTCGGCCCCATGGGCCTCGGCGCGATCGACTACGCCCTGCACTGCGACCGCCGTCCGAGTCTGCTTGTCATTACCGATATTGATGATGCCAGACTCGAACGCGCCCAGAGCATCTATACCGTTGAGCACGCAAAGGAAATGGGCGTTGAGCTGCACTATGTCAACACCGCCAAGCCCGGCTGCGACACCAACTACCTGCGTGAGCTGTCCGGCGGCACCGGCTATGACGACGTCATCTGCTTCGCTCCGGTCAAGCCCGTTGTCGAGCAGGCCAGCGATATCCTTGGCTTCGACGGCTGCCTCAACTTCTTTGCAGGCCCGACCAACAGCCAGTTCAAGGCGGAGTTCAACTGGTACAATGTCCATTACCTCTACACCCATGTGGTCGGCACCTCCGGCGGCAACACCAGCGACATGAAGGAAGCCATCGAGATGATGACCTCCGGCAAGATCAACCCCGCTGCCATGATCACCCACATCGGCGGCCTGAACGCCGTCGTCGACACCGTTCTGAACCTGCCGAAGATCCCCGGCGGCAAGAAGCTCATCTACACGCAGATCGAGCTGCCCCTGACGGCCATCGCCGATTTCGGCAAGCTGGGCGAGACGGATCCGCTCTTCGCAAAGCTCGACGAGATCACCAAGCGCCACAACGGCCTGTGGAGCCCGGAAGCAGAGAAGTATCTGCTGGCCAACAAATAATTTTTATTGAGATTAAAATAGGAGTGAAACACTTATGGCAGAAGGCGTATTGATGCCCAAGGAAGGCATTACAGTCGAATCTTGCATCATTGGCGAGTGGAAGAAGAATGTCGGCGATCACGTCAACGTCGGCGACGTCCTCTTCACCTACGAGACCGACAAGGCGGAGTTCGAATGCGAATCCACCGCAGCCGGCACCCTGCTTGCCAAGTTCTATGAAGACGGCGACGAGGTCCCGTGCCTGGCCAACGTCTGCGCCATCGGCAAAGAGGGCGACGCATATGAGTTCCTGAAGCCCGGCGCAGAGGTCCCGGCTCCTGCCGCCGCTCCCGCCGCAGAAGAGGCCGCTCCCGCAGCCGCCGCAGCTCCCGCTGCCGCAGCCGAGCTCAAGGCCATCTCCCCGCGCGCCATGGCCAAGGCTGTTGCCAACAACGTCAACCCGGCGCTTGCCACCGGTACCGGCCCCAACGGCCGTATCATCGAGCGCGATATCGACAAGCTGATCGCCTCCGGCGCAGCCGCTGCGTATGCCGCTCCGACCGCCGCAGCTCCCGCAGCTGCTGAGTTCGAAGACGTCAAGTGGAGCCCGGTCCGCAAGGCGACCGCCAAGTCCATGACCAAGAGCCTGTCCACCATGGCACAGCTCACCCAGCAGTATTCCTTCGA
>ENA-ORUI01003628-ORUI01003628.1-human-gut-metagenome-genome-assembly--contig:-NODE-3628-length-10876-cov-2.756862_pt1 | contig 10876 bp, 8 predicted proteins | sample MGYA00242078_ERZ509205 | MGnify/ENA primary metagenome ERZ509205 (study PRJEB26280, sample SAMEA2338828) | human gut metagenome | biome: human gut; feature: human-associated habitat; material: faeces... | reverse complement strand
AATTAAAATCTTTTTTTAAGATTTTAATTGGAGTTCAGTATGAGAATCCTCCGATTGGTACAGCCCGTCCGGATAGCCGGAACAACCTGTATCCCCGAGGCCATGATGTCAAAGCCCTCAACTTTGCTCATCATATCATGATTTTGCAGGAAACGCAACGAAGAATCTACCCATTAAAACACTTTTGCACGCATCCGCAACCAAACGTCCATCACACAATACAGCCCGGCAGGGGTTTGACCCCCGCCGGGCTGTAAGTCTCGTATTTCAATATATTCCCGCAATTTGCCCGAAGCACACGGACAAAATTGTCTCTTCTGTCCGCCGTAGAAAATCTCCCCGCGCATTATCTGTTTTTCATAATGTGCGCCACCAGCCGCAGATTCCGTTCTATGAGAACATTCCTCGCTTCCAGATCTCCCTTCCCTGCCAAGTCCAGATAGTACCGTTCCTCTTCCTCCGTCAGCGGGCGGGGAAAGCTGCCCGAGGACAGCTGCAGTGAATAAAATAATGAACTGAGCATCAGCCAGGCCGCTGCCAACATGTTCGCCACCTCCACTGCCACTGTATTCCCCATTGCCCGTCCTTTTTCCAACAAAATACCGCCGGGGCATTTTGCCCCGGCGGCGAAAACTGTTATTCCTTTCAGGCGCTGCGGTATTGGTCGAGAAAATCCTCCCACGGATATCCGTTGATCGTTCCGTTCTCAGACATATCCAAAACAATCATGACTGCCATTGTATCACAGCAAACACCCGGTGTCATCAAAAACCGGCACATTTCCGCGCATTGATAACGGGGCAGTGGAACTATGGTCATCATACACCATAACTCCCCGGTGTGAGGTGCGCGGTGCGCAACTTTTTTCAAAATTGTCGCACGCCGCTCGACCATAAATTGAAGGAATCTGCTATACTAAAATCGCCAAATAAGCAGTGGACAATAGCATCAAACGGTGATATTATTTTACCGTAATGGTTCCAAAAATCGGCGGGGAAGCCCCCGAAAGAAAGAGGAATGGAAAATGGAAGTACGCAGATGCATGAAATGTATGCACCCGCTGGCGGCGGGAGAAACCGTCTGCCCGGAATGCGGACGCGCCTACGGCAGCGCGAACGCGGAGACCTTCGCCCTGAAACCGGGAACGATTCTGGAGGGAAAGTACCTCGTGGGCGAAATGCTGGGTCAGGGCGGTTTTGGCATCACCTACATCGGCTTTGACCTGCTGCTGGAGCAGAAGGTCGCTATCAAAGAATACTATCCCATGAGCACCGGTATGGTCAGCCGGGAGGGACACTCCACCGTGGTGTGGAGCAGCGCCATGATGGGAAAAACCGGCACTCAGAAAGGCTTCGACAGTTTCCTGAAGGAAGCCCGGAAAATGGCAAAGCTTGGGGGCATTCCCGGCGTCGTGGGGGTGAAATCGGTTTTCATCCAGAACGAAACGGCCTACATCGTCATGGACTTCATCGAGGGCGAGACCCTCCTGAAAAAATTGCAGAAGAACGGCCCCATGGACTTTGACAGCTGCATCCGGCTCATGACGCCCATCATGCAGTCGCTGGCAGAAGTCCACAAGCACGGTATCATTCACCGGGACATCAGCCCGGACAATATCATGGTGCAGCCGGACGGCAAGCCCGTCCTTCTGGACCTGGGCGCGGCAAAGGATTTGGATATTCAAGGAAAGGACGGCTCGATTCAGACCACCCAGATGGTCGCCAAACAGGGCTTCAGCCCCATCGAGCAGTACCGGAAGAACGCCAGCGTCGGCCCGTGGACGGACGTTTACTCTATGGCCGCCACGATCTACTACTGCTGCACCGGCACACTGCCGCCCACCTCTGTTGACCGGATCGTGGAAGACACCCTGACCTGCAAACCGCGGCTGACGAAGGAGCAGTTTGATGTTCTGGCCGCCGGTATGAGCATTCTGCCGCAGAAGCGCCCGCAGGACATGGCCGCCTTGCTGCAAATGGTCACCCGCCTGCAAAAAGGCGGGAAGGCCGAGCCGGTCAAGCCAGCCCCGCGGGCAGAACCGGCCAAAGCGCAGCAGACGACGCCAGTCCCTCCCAGACCGGCAGATGTGAAGCCGCCGGTCAAAAACGCGCCGCCGAAGACGCCGCAGAAAAAGCCGCTCCCCGCATGGCTGATACCCGCCGTGGCCGGTATCGTCGCGGTGCTGGGAATCGTCGTCTGCATCGTGACCGCTACGGGAAAAGCGCCCAGGCAGAACGTCTCCATGAAAGCGGCCGCCGCAGAACCGGTCTTGCAGCCCGCGCCTGCGGAAACCACGCCCAAGGCAACCACGCCCAAAGCAACCGTGCCCAAGGCCACGGAACCCAAGCCCGAACCCACTATGAAGCCTACACAGCCCAAGAACTATATCGAATATGTGGATGGTTACTGGGAAAGCACAAATCTGAAAGACGGGAACTTCAGTCTGAATGTCCACGCGCTGGTTTTTTACACCCCGCTGGTACGATGCAGGGAAATGACCGTCAACATGGAAGTATCCATGAACGCGGGAACAAAGTGCAAAGAATGGCAGGTGTGGGGAAGAGTGAACGGGCAGTTCCAGAAAATCGCCAAGATCTCCCTGCCCGCCGGTGACGGCGCTGCCTCCGAGACGATTACATTCGATACGCCGCTGACATTTGACGCGATCATCGTAACGCCGACGGTGATCGGCGGGTATTCGTGGTCGATGGGTCTGTCCGTGACGGATGCTTGGCTTGCGGATTGATATGCAGAACAGTACGCGAAATCGGCGGGAACCCGAACGTTCCCCAAAAGAGAGGATTGAATTATGGAAGTACGCAGATGCATGAGATGTATGCATGAGCTGGCGGCAGAGCAGAAGTTCTGCCCGGAGTGCGGCCGCCCTTACGGCAGCGTGAACACGGAGTCCTTCGCGTTGAAGCCCGGCACGATTCTGGACGGAAAGTATCTGGTGGGCGAAATGCTGGGGCAGGGCGGCTTCGGCATCACCTACATAGGCTTTGACCTTTTGCTGGAACAGAAGGTCGCGATCAAAGAATATTTCCCCATGAGCACCGGCATGGTCAGCCGGGAAAACCGCTCCATGGTGGTGTGGAGCAACGCCATGATGGGAAAGACCGGCACCCAGAAGGGCTTCGACAGCTTCCTGAAAGAAGCCCGGAAAATGGCGAAGCTGGGCGGCATTCCCGGCGTTGTGGGGGTAAAATCCGTTTTCATCCAGAATGAAACGGCTTACATTGTCATGGACTTCATCGAGGGCGAGACGCTGCTGAAAAAGCTGCAGCGGGAGGGGCCGATGCCCTTCGACACCTGCCTGTCCCTGCTGATGCCCATCATTCAGGCGCTGGCAGAAGTTCACGAGCATGGCATTATCCATCGGGACATCAGCCCGGACAATATCATGGTGCGGCCGGACGGCAGGCTGATTTTGCTTGACCTTGGCGCGGCCAAGGACTTGGACATTCAGGGACGGGACGGCAACGTCCAGTCCTCCCAGATGGTGGCCAAACAGGGCTTCAGCCCCATCGAGCAGTATCAGCGCAACGCCAGCATCGGCCCGTGGACAGACGTTTACGCCATGGCCGCCACGATCTATTACTGCTGCACCGGCATTCTGCCGCCCACGGCTGTGGACAGGATCGTGGATGACACCCTGACCTGCCAGCCGCTGCTGACGCAGGCGCAGTTTGACGTTCTGGCGTACTGCATGAGCATCCGGGCGGAAAACCGCCCCAGGAGCATGACCGCGCTGCTGCAAATGACCACTCTCTCGTCGGAAAAGAAGAATGAGCCACTCAAGGAATTCTCGATGGCAGAGTCTCCCCGGCTGAAAGAGATAAAGGTTCCAGAGAGAGCAACCATCACCATGACTGCCCCGTCCGCAAACTTGGTCCACAGGAAATCCCGCGTAATGGTCAAAGCATCGTGCAGTTCTTTTGGTGTATACTTCTGGGGACAAAATCAGCATAAATGTACAGATGTAAAAAGGCTGACTTTCCAAAGCACCCTGAAAAACGCCCCCAGTTATGCCTGGGACGTCTCCAACACCAAAGATAGAAGCGTGCTGGCATGGATGATCAACGGCCACCTGTATGTAGCCGCCAACGGGACAATTGCAGCAAACTCTGACTCCTCCTGTATGTTTGCCAACTTCTCAAATATGAAAAAAATTGACTTTGGCAGCTGTCTTGACACCACCAAAGTGACAGATATGTCCAATATGTTTCTTGGTTGCAACAGTCTTGCCAGCTTGAATCTGACCAGTTTTGATACTTCCAATGTAATGGACATGTCTGGTATGTTTGAGGGATGCCCCAGCCTTACCAAATTAGATCTCAGCAGTTTTAATACATTTAATGTGAAAAGCATGTATCACATGTTTTCCGGATGCAGCAACCTAGTCAGCCTGAATCTCTCCCACTTTGGCTCCCCCTATGCAGCGGATACGACCGGGATGTTCAATCATTGCTACAAGTTGAAAAATATCAATTGTTTTTCCAGTAAAATTCTTGAGTCATATCACAGCCGCTAATTCAAGTACTACCGCCGCGCGGCTTTGCCACTCAAAACCGCGCAAACTTCTTCAAATTGTTGCACGCCATGCAACCACAAATCCAGAAAACCTGCTATACTGAAATCATCCAAGGGAGCGAAGCAAAATTCCCGCAAGTCCGGAAATAGGGAATGGACAATATTTCCAAAGGATGATATACTTTTTTCGCAGAGCAGGTCGTATTTAATCTCCCGGGGTTCCCGCGAGATGGTATAAAAAGGAGAGAGCAGTTATGAAATATGTATGTAAACGATTGGCCGCCGCGGTAATGGTGCTGATCTGTCTGGCCGCCATGCTGGCGATCCCCGCCAGCGCCAAGACCGATCTTCCCACCGTCATCAGTCAGGCGAAAGAGGGCGTTGTGAAGCTTTTTGTCGTCGGCTTTTCCCCCGACGACACACCCGCAGCCGCCGCCGTCGGCTCCGGCTTTGCCGTGGGGCAGAAGGGCAGCACGCCCGAATACTTCGTCACCAACTGGCATGTGGCGTCCGCCTACCTGAGTGAATATAACTACGCCTTCGATTCCGATCACGTCCGGATCTGGATTATGCTGGATAACTTTGCCCTCAGCGACGTCACCGGTCTCCCCAGCGAGGCGACCTCCGTGGAATGCAGCATCGTGCGCATCTCCGAAAGCGGCTATCCCGACTACGCCATCCTGAAGGCCGCACGTCCGGTCACGGAATGCAAGCCTCTTGCCATCCGTTCCAGCGAAAGCGTCAAGCAGGGCGAAACTGTCGTCGCTCTCGGCTGCCCCGCCGTCGTAGACGATCTGAGCGCTACCGTGGGCAGCAATGACATCACCGCAACCAGGGGCACGGTTGCCAGACATATGGTCATGTCCGCCGCGGGAAACACCAATGTTCTTCTTCACGACGCCGTCATCTCCGGCGGCAACTCCGGCGGCCCCCTGATCGACGAAAACGGCAACGTGATCGGCCTGAACACCTACGGCATCGTGGATTCCTACTCCTGCGCCATTTACAGCGAGTACGTCACGCAGGCGCTGGATCAGATGGGCATCCCCTACATGACCGCCGGAAGTTCGATCTCCGTCGTCACCATAGCGGCGGCAGCGGTCGCCGTGGCGGCAGTGGCCGTGGCCATCTACTTCCTCCTGCGCAACCGCAAGAGCGCTGAGAAGTACCCCGCGGGCGGCGTCACCCCCGGCACTGTCCCCGGCGGCACCGTTCCCGCTGGCGTATATACGCCCTCCTTCCGGGTGCAGCTGCCGGATGGCAGAATTATTCCCGTACCGGCAGGCAAGGTCGCCGTCGGCCGTGACCCCAGCTGTCAGATCCGTCTCCCGGAGAGCGCCGCCGCCGTCAGCCGCAGGCACTGCACGCTGGAGAATAGCGGCGAGTTCCTGATCCTCGTAGACGAAGGCTCCCGCAACGGCACCTTCATCCACGGCAAGCGCGTCCCCGCCGGGACAAAGGTCGCCCTGAAGCACGGCAGCAGTTTCTGCGTCGGTACTTCCGAAAACCGTATCACCGTCTGTTAACAAACAATATCAACACCATTTACATACAGGAGGTTCATTATTATGGAAATCGTTCGCTGCAGCAAAGGTCACTTTTATGACTCGGAAGAAAACGCTACCTGCCCGATGTGCGCCGCCGAGGCCGCGAGAAACAAAAATCCCATTGGAAATAACGTCCTTCCGGATGGGATCATAGGCACCAGCTACTTTGACGACGGCAACACCCCCTCCCCGACCCTGCCTGTTGACCCGAACGGCGGCAGGGTGCAGCCCTATCAGACCACCGTGAACGCTCAGGATCCTCCCATTGAAACTCCCCCCACTGTGCAGCCCTATAAGACCACGTTGCCTGTCATCCCCGTAGACGGAGATGGCAATGAGGAAAGCGCTCCCTTTGACCCCGTGGTAGGCTGGCTGGTGTGCATCGATGGCGCCACGAAGGGCACTGACTACCGCATTCACAGCCAGAACAACTACATTGGCCGCAGCGCCAGGATGGACATTTCCATCCCAGGAGACCCCCACATCAGCGCGGAGAATTCCGCCATCATCGCCTACGACAACGAGGATCGCACCTTTTACTTTGGCCCCGGTTCCGGCCGCAATATCGTGCGGGTAAATGGGAAGCCCGCTCTCAGCGTAGAGAAAATCGAAGCCTACGACGTTCTGACGGTTGGTACGACGAAGCTGTTATTTGTGCCGCTTTGCGGAGATCGGTTTGATTGGAATGAAAAGAAATAAAGCAGCAATGATAAAGCGCAGGCAGTCTCTGCTGGCCGTAATGGCGGTGGTGCTGATCCTCGCGTCCATCGGCACGGGCTATCTGGGCTTCGTATACGACCCGGGAGAAGATGTGCCCGGCGGCTCCCCGCTGCCGACCGGGGTTAATCCCGTCTCGGCTACGGCAACGGGCGCAACCGAAGAAACGACCGTAGGCACGGAAACAACTGCGCCTGCCGCTATTGAGACTACAGAGGCAACGAGTGTTCCCATGGAGGCCGACGGGGCAGAGGCAGCGCCTGCCAAAAAAGACGGATCGGACAAAGCAACCGCTCCCACTGATGAGGCCCCGGCAACTACCGAAGCCCCCCCGGCGACCACCGAGACCCCCCCAGCAACTACCGAGAACACCCCAGCAGCTACCGAGGTACCCCCGGCGACTACTGAGAAACCCGCGGCAAATATCGAGGAACCCCCGGCAACTGCCGAGGCTCCCATAAAACCCGCCAGTGAGAATTTTGACCCCGGCGATGCATTCCCTCCATCCAGCACCGCCACAGAAGAAGCCCCTCACTCCGGCATCTACATTAATCCCCATACATTCACCCAACCGGCTTCTGAAGAAACCGCCCCATCGGCTTCTGAAGGCACCACACCGACGGTTTTGAGCGAACCCACCTCCCCTCGCAAGTCCGTCCCCAGTTTCCGTCTTGTCATGCAGATTGCCTGCTTCGTTTTCGCGGCGGGCGCATGCGTGGATATCCTGCTGCTGGCAATGCTGCGCAAGAACGTCCGCGACCATGAGTGCTCGGGCGAACAGCCCATGGAGCCTCCCACACCCGCGGAGGTACATCCCGTCCCCATTACCAAGGAAACCGTGGAAGAAACGGTCTGCCCCATCCCCGGTATCTCCCTCGGAAAGATCCACGACGTCGGCAGGCGGGATTACCAGCAGGACAGCTTCGGTCAGACAGCCGTGCTCCGCAATACGGGCATTCTGGCGGTTCTGGCCGACGGCATGGGCGGCCTCTCCGGCGGAGAACGGGTCAGCCAGAAGATCGTCATGGAGGCGCTGACCTTCGGCTCCACCCTTCAGGCGAATCAGGTTCCCACCGCGCTGCCGGGTATGGTGGCCGGTATCAACCACGCCGTCAATCAGATGCTCGGCCCCAAGGGGCTTTACACCAGCGGCTCCACGGTGGTGTCCGCCCTGATCACGGGCAATGCGTTGCGGTGGATCTCCGTGGGCGACAGCCGGATCTATCTGTACCGGGACGGTCAGATCAGCCAGCTTTCCCGTGACCACGATCTGCTGCAGGACTGGATGCCCGACATTCTGGAGGGCAAGCGCTCCATGGCGGAAGCCCTGCGCGACCCCAACGGACGGAAGCTCACCAGCTTCATCGGCATGGGCGAACTGCGCCATGTGGACTACAACCGCACGCCCATCCCCCTGCTCCCCGGCGACCGGGTGCTGCTGATGAGCGACGGCGTCTACGGCACTGTAAGCGACGCCGAAATGGCGGCCATCCTGCGCGATTGCGGCAGCGTCCAGCTGGCCGCGTCCCACATCGGCCAGCGGATCATGGGCGCTGCCCTGCCGTATCAGGACAACTACACGCTGATCGTTCTGGGCTACGACCCGCCCGATCAGCCCAGAAACAACAGGTAAACAGCTATGGTAATTGAAGGGTATTGGTATACAAATATCGGCAGCCGGTCTGAAAACGAAGATTCCTGCGCCTATTTCAGTCCGGGACCGGATCAGTACTGCGCCGTCATCTGCGACGGTCTGGGAGGCCACGGCGGCGGAAAGGCCGCGTCCTCCATCGGCGTCAAGGCGCTTTCCCAGTGGCAGGCGGATGAGGCGCTGCCCTCCGGCGAGACGATTCTCGCATGGATGAACGAGGCGAACCGGAACATCCTCGCCACCCGCGCCAACGCCAACCAGATGAAGACCACGGCGGTCGCGCTGTATCTTTACAAAAATCAGGCGGTATGGGCACACATCGGCGACAGCCGGCTGTACCACTTCCACAACGGCGTCCTCGTGGACTACACGGAGGATCACAGCCTCGCCCAGCTTTCCATCAAAATGGGCGAGCTGCATTCCCGGTCGGAAATTCCGTCCTTCGAGGGCAGGAGCAAGCTGTTCCGGGTCATCGGCGACGACGAGATCAAGCCCCAGCTTCATGCGCCCATCACGCTTTCCCCCGGAGACCATGCGTTTCTGCTGTGCTCCGACGGCCTCTGGGAGCGGCTGCTGGAGGACGAGATCATGCTCGATCTTCACAAGGCCGCCACAGCGGAGGAATGGGTATATCTGCTCCGCTGCCGCGCCATGATGCGGAAAAGCACGGATGTGGACAACAACACCGCCATCGCAATTTGGATAAAGGAGTAGTCAAAATGAAAAGAATAACCGCATTCTTAGGATGCGTCTGCCTGTTTTTGTTTCTGCTCTGCCCCGCGGTCAGCGCACAGGCCGCTGAACTGAATTCGTTTCTGACCTTTCACGAGATCGTGACGGAGGAGCATCAGAATGACCTTCTCGTCTACGGCACCGTCCTTCCCGAAAACGGAAGCCTGACGGTTTCCATCGATTCCCAGCAGATCTCCGCCCCCGTCCTGACCACCGTGCGTCAGGAAAAGCTGCCCACCACGGTATACTGTCTGGTGGACATCTCCACCCATATGTCCAAGGAGCAGATCGAGCAGCAGACGGACATTCTGGACATCATCAGCAGCCGCATGGGCGAGGGTGACTCCATGGTCATCACCACCGTGGGCAGCAAAGTCGTTGAGGGCGCCGTCCTCGACACCATGGACGCCCGCACCGCCGCCATCGACACTCTTAAGCGCGACGGCGTCAGAGCGGATATGTACAGCGCCATCGTGGAAGCCATGGGCAGTCTGGAAAAGAAGACCAGCTACTGCACGAACCGGTGCCTGCTGATCCTCTCCGACGGCATTCTCGCCGACGGCGGCACCACCCAGCAGCGGGCCATCGACGTGGTCAGCGCCACCTCCATCCCGGTCTACGCCATCGGTATCACCGGCAGCTCCACCTCTGCCTATTCTCTGACAAACGCCGACAACATGCTGAAAATGGCGGAGGTTTCCAGAGGCGGCATCGGTCTGGTTCCCGCCGAGGAAAAGATCTCCGCTGCCGCCGCGGCTCAGCAGGTCTGGGAAACCATTCAGGACGGCTCCGTCATCAAAATCGACCTTGCCTTCGTGACCTCCAACAGCAACAACGCCACGGTTCGCGCCGCCTACGAGCTGGGCGATACCCGGTGGGAAGATTCCGTCGCCGTTGACCTGACCACGGTTCCCGCCGCCATCCCGGCCGCTCCCACCGGCGTTACCGACCCCACCGAAGTAATTGAGGAGCCGGAAGCGCAGACCTCCGTTATGGACTGGGTTCGGGAAAATCTCATTCTGGTCATCTGCTGCGCGGTCGCACTGGTAGCCGTGATCGTGGTGATCGTCGTGGTCGCGGTGAACAACAGCCGGAAGAAGCAGGAGCAGTGGCTTCGGGATAGGGATCTTCCGACCATCAATAACAACCCCGTCGTCGATAACAACCCCGTCATGGCATCCATCCCCTCCACCGGCGATTTTGATATTCCTACGACGACCCCCGTTCCGGACGAGTCGTGGGTCGCCACCAAGCCCGTGACCCCCAGCGGCGGCGTGACTGTCCAGATGACCGTCGCGTCCCATCAGGATGTTTCCACCAGCTTCACCCTTGCACCCCATACGCCTCAGGTTCTGGGTCGTGACGACCGCGCCGACATCATTCTCAACGCGGAAGACTACCAGCTTTCCGGCAAGCACTGCACCGTCGAATGGGACGGCAGCTACCTGTACATTCAGGACATGGGCTCGACCAACGGAACCGTCCTCAACGGCACCAATCTGAAACCGGACACCTGGAGCCGCGTAAAGAACGGCGCAGTTCTCCACATGGGCAGCTTCGACTATCAGGTCGCCCTGAATCCGGAAAAGTAAATTCACCCACCACTTTCCCGACAGCCGTGAGGCTGTCGGGAAATGCCGGTTATGGGCAAATTTACAAAAAGGAGAAACCATATGCAATACATCCGAATCACAAG
>ENA-ORUI01003623-ORUI01003623.1-human-gut-metagenome-genome-assembly--contig:-NODE-3623-length-10889-cov-2.393576_pt1 | contig 10889 bp, 9 predicted proteins | sample MGYA00242078_ERZ509205 | MGnify/ENA primary metagenome ERZ509205 (study PRJEB26280, sample SAMEA2338828) | human gut metagenome | biome: human gut; feature: human-associated habitat; material: faeces... | reverse complement strand
GGCAAATGCCATACCCAAACGAATACCCGCCGCTCCCCACGCTTTCGACAAGGTTTGAAGAACGATCAGATTCGGGAACCCGGATAATTCCTTCAAGAAAGAGGGATAAGCGGAGAAGTCGATATAAGCCTCATCGATCACCACGATTCCTTCATAATTCTTCAATATCTTATAGATCGAGCCACGATCCAGGCTGTTGCCACTGGGGTTATTCGGGGAACATAGGAAGATCACTTTAGTCCACTCGTCCGCCGATTCCAACACTCGGTCAGCGTCCAAGTCGAAATTCTCGTCCAAAGAGACCTTGCGACATTCCACGTTATTTACATTCGCAGCCACCTCATACATACCATACGACGGCGAGATCGTCACCACACTATCCAACCCCGGCTCGCAAAAGGCACGGATCACCAGATCGATAGCCTCGTCGCTGCCATTGCCCAAGAAGATCGAGCTACGATCCACGCCTTTCAGTACGGCCAGACGATCCTTCAATTTCCACTGCAAGGGATCGGGATAACGGTTATACGGCACATTCCACGGATTCTCATTCGCGTCCAGAAAAACGGAGGCATCCCCATGAAACTCATCACGTGCGGATGAATACGGTTTCAAATTCCAGACATTCGGTCTTACTAAATCTTTCAGGTCTTTCATATCGTGTTCAATCTAATTGTTACTGCGTTGCGGTGAGCATCCAGATGCTCGTTGGCCGCCATGGTTTGGATCGTGCTACCCAAGGCACGGATACCATCGGAAGAGATCTCTTGGAAAGTGATCTTCTTGATGAAGCTATCCAAGTTTACGCCGCTATATGCCTTGGCATAACCGTTGGTCGGCAAGGTATGATTCGTGCCGGAAGCATAATCGCCTGCGCTTTCCGGAGTATATGGACCCATAAAGACACTGCCAGCGTTCTCGATTCGCTCCGCGATAGCGGTGTAATCCGATGTTTGGATAATCAAGTGCTCGGGAGCGTATTGATTCGTGAAGTCCACGACTTCCCGCGAATCTTTCAATACGATGATACGGCTGTGCGCTAACGATTTCTCGGTAATCTCCTTTCGGGGCAAACGATCGAGTTGCTCTTGGATGGCACGGGCCACGGGTTCCACGATCGTTTCCGAAGCGGTTACGAGGATCGCTTGGCTATCCACTCCATGCTCGGCCTGCGAGAGGAAATCGGCGGCGATAAAATCGGGATTCGCTGTCTCGTCCGCGATCACCTCTACCTCGGATGGTCCGGCGGGCATATCGATGGCGACTTCTTTTAGGCTTACTAATTGCTTCGCCGCCGTCACGTATTGATTACCGGGGCCAAAGATCTTATACACCTTGGGGACCGATTCCGTCCCATAGGCCATCGCCGCTATCGCTTGGATTCCTCCAGCCTTGAATATCTTACTTACACCCGCGACCTCCGCGGCGAACAGGATAGCGGGATGTACTTTCCCTTCCCGGTTCGGTGGCGTACATAATACGATCTCCTTGCATCCGGCGATACGTGCGGGCACTGCCAACATCAATACCGTGGAAAACAAAGGCGCCGTTCCGCCCGGAATATATAAACCGACTTTCTCGATCGCTACCGCTTTCTGCCAACAAGTGACTCCCGGGGTAGTCTCCACTTTCTTTCCCTCGAAACGTTGTGAGGCGTGGAACTTCTCGATATTCGCCTTTGCCGTACGAATCGCCTGTTTCAAGTCCTCAGCGACCAAGGCATCCGCTTCCCGCATCTCCTCTTCCGAGACTTGAAGGGAAGAAAGCTGCACCTTATCAAACTTTTCCTCATACGCTTTTACGGCAGTGTCACCCTGCTCGCGTACCTCGTCCAATACCGTACGGACCGTATCGAACAAGGTGGTTACATCTAATGCGGGACGTTTGATTAGTGAGCTCCATTCCTCACGTCCGGGATATTTTATAATCTCCATATTATACAATCATTTTCTCGATCGGAAGCACTAAGATACCTTCAGCCCCCAATGATTTTAGTTTACCAATAATTTCCCAGAAATGCTTCTCGGCGATCACGGATTGAACAGAGACCCATTCATCGTTTGCCAAAGGCGTTATGGTCGGGCTCTTCATACCGGGAAGCACCTCGATAATCTCATCCAGCTTTTCTTTCGGAGCGTTCAGCAACACGTACTTCTTGCCCTCGGCGACTTGAATCGCCTCGAAGCGGAATAGAAGCTCATCCAAGATCTCCAGTTTCTCTTTGGATAAATTATTGTTAGCGATCAATAAAGCCTCACAAGGAAGGACTACCTCCACTTCTCTCAATTGATTGCTTACCAAAGTACTACCGGAGCTTACGATATCAAAGATAGCGTCCGCCAAACCAATGCCCGGGGCGATTTCCACAGAGCCGCTGATTACATGAATATCCGCCTTCACGCCTCTCTCCTCTAAGAAAGACCGTAGGATCACGGGATAGGAAGTAGCGATCGTTTTTCCCTCAAACCACTCAGCCCCCTTATATTCCTCATCTTTGGGGATCGCTAAGGATAGACGGCACTTGCTAAAGCCCAGACGCTTGATCAATTTCGCCTCTTGCCCTTTCTCCACGTACTCGTTCTCTCCGACAATACCAATATCCGCCACACCGTTAGCCACAGACTGAGGAATATCATCATCACGAAGGAATAATACCTCTACCGGAAAACCTTTTGCCGATAATAACAGAATGCGTTTGCCCCTGTTTAGTTTAATACCCGCTTCTTCAAGCAACATCATGGTCTCGTCGTACAGACGGCCCTTCGATTGTACCGCAATTCTCAACATAACTATATCTTATTTTTATATTATAAATATCAACAAAAAAGGCTTACCGCAAAACGGCAAGCCTTTATCTTTTTATCATGAGTACATACATACCATTCAGCCCACCGAACTATCGCCCGCTGTAATGATGATGGTGATGTAATGTAGTCGTTATTTTCATTTCTTTTGTTATTTACGTCGCAAAGTTACAATAATAATTGAAAGAACAAATATTTCTGACAAAATATTATCACAATATCTATATTACTTCAATCCGTTCTTACGAAGCAACTCTTCTATCTCTTTCAAGCTTATAGATTCACGCTCTGCTTTGTTTTCATAATCATCAATGAAAGAGGCATAATGCTTCCGCAAACGTTTCGCTTCCTTCTTAAAGGAGGCTAAGACTTCTATTCTATATTCCATCTCTCATTTCTTTTAAGAAATCTCTCGCTGATTGTTTCCTCCCGGCAATCATGTCTTTCAGCCCGGCATCAATCCCTGCCAAGATTTCTTCCTTGCTAATATATTCCGTTTCTTCCTCTTCGGCTTTTGTCCTAATTTTATTGTTCAGCTTTTTCAGATAGTTCTTCACACGGTTGAGCGTGTCTTTATCATCGATGCTTAACAATTCTTCGACCAAATCCATCTTTAGGCATTTTAGTTCCATTGCCGTCATACAAATACTCCTTTCTAATTAATTCGTTCTCAAGGACAAAGATGATGATTTACTTTAATACAAATGACTCGCTTGCTGCTTAATCTTATTGGAAAGCATCAAGGGGAGGTCCGGATGCGCGGTAAAAAACGCATCAACTTCTTCCCGAGCTTCCTTCGATGTATGGGCGGAAAGCAAGGAGCGAACCCAAGCGGTGGGGAAAAAGATATCGCCAGTCCGCTGTACTTCCGGCATCGCTTCCAAGGCCGGACGGATATAAGCGACCGACTCTTGTTCTCGTAGGCGATGGTTCAAATTAGCGAGAGCGGAAGAGGCCCATGGCTCCACCCTACGATTCCCGGCGATCAACAAGGACGCGAAGACACTGTCACGTTCCGCCTTGCGGGGCGATACGGATGGGGAGATAAATTGATACTCCTTCTTCCGGTCCGGATTCTGTATGCGGGATAATTGCGTAGCGATAATCTTATCCGCTTTTTCCGGCAAATGCATCGCCAGCATATAGGATAAGCCAATATAATCACTCTCGCTCAACGTACAATCTTTCGGAGCTTTCCGTTCCTGCCATAACGTATACAGACGTTGTACCGCCTCCTCTGAATCCGCTATCGAACGATACAAACGAAACGCCTGCAAACGATGTTGGGATACGGGATTCGTTGTCACGATCTTCCACAAGACCTGTTCCAACGGACGAGAATCCGACGGGAATATCCGCTGGCAATCTCCTAAATAGCTTAAAGCCATCGAGAACAATAAAGAATTAGACTCATTCGGTAAATACGCTAACATCTCTTCACGGAACCCTTGCGGAGAAATCGTTTTCCAACGAAGATTCTCATAAAGGGTAATCAGCAAAGATCCCTTCAACACCTCATCTTCCGATGAGCGAAGCACAGACCATAGACCGGAAGACTCCCCCTCTGTTATTTTAAAGAAGCCATAACCACGCCCATTTATATTCGGAAGAATGACACAATTTCCATTCGGAAGAAAACTTAATTTCATTCGGAAGGAATCAGAGTTTCCTTCGAGAGAAACCGGGATTTCTTCCGAATCCGTTCCACAGATCACCCGATAGGTTAATTCTTGCGGCCATTTTAAACCCCGGCCCAACGGATCACGCTGCTCTACGACCAACTCGCCGTCCTTAACCGAAGCCGTAATCTCCGGCATACCCTTCTGATTCACCCACACCTCACTCCAAGCGGCCAGATCCTCTTCCGTATATTTATTCAAGATACGGATCAAGCCCTCCCACGTAGCGTTCCCATACGCATAAGTAGTCAAGTACTCACGGATTCCCTGCTGGAAAGCGTCTTCTCCCAGAACACGTACCAACATCTCCATAATCACGGGAGATTTATCATAGATGATATTTCCATATACCAAACCGGCGTTCCGCAAATTATCCAAATCTTGCTTGATCGGATTCGCACCTGACGTACGGTCTTCCGAATAAGACGCAGGAATATAATCCCGAATAAAATTCAACCGGTGATTCACGTCCGGATATAAAGGTTCTACGATACGGGAAGCGAAATAATTAGCGAAAACCTCTTTAGTCCATACATCATCAAACCATTTCATCGTTACATAATCGCCAAACCACATATGAGAGGTTTCATGCGCGATCAAGGCACTCCGGCTCAATCGCTCATTTAAGGTAGGATGCTCATCCAGAAACATCCGGCGATCCGTATATAAGGTAGCACCCGTATGTTCCATACCTCCGTATTGGAAACCGGGTAAGATAATCACGTCATATTTAGCAAAAGGATAAGGAATACCAGTAAAGTCTTCCTGCCATTCCAACGCGTCGAACACCTCATCGGCAATGGCTGGGCATTGAGCGATTTTCTTCGGATCTGTCTCCCGATGATAAATAGAGATATCCCGTCCGTTCCGGGAATAAACCTCCCGAGTCAGTTCACCGGCCACGAATGAGAACAGGTAGGTACTAAGCGGTTCCGTCTCCTTGAAAGAAATACGATTCCGACCGGAGACGCCCGTACTATCCGTTTGCGTGATAGCGCTATTCGCCACGGCCTGCCAAGTGGAAGGAACTTCCAAGGTCAAGGTAAAAAGCGACTTCATATCCGGCTGGTCAAAACAAGGGAATACCGTACGTGCCCGGTCCGGAACCAATAACGTATACAGGACCTCATCCCGCCGGTTCAAGGATTGATCCGCCGGAGTAAAAGCGATCGCTACCCGGTTCTCTCCCACCGCTACCCAATCTGAGGCAATCACGATATGCTCATCTTTCACTTCATAAGGAATATCTCCTCCGTTCAAGGTTACGGATGTCACTTGCTCCGGTTCTCCGCGGAAATCAATAATAAGCGGCTGCTTCTCGTCTAATCGCAGGGATAGCTCCACCTTTCCCCGGATCGCCTCGTCACGAGATTCCGGGATCGAGAAGAAAAGATTATAACGGACATTTGAGAAATGCTCCTTCCGGAATTGAGCTAGCTCAAGGCTCACACCGGGCTGGGACAAACCGGCCTCATCTTGTTTAACAGAGCTACAAGCAACCAGACCGGACAGTACGCAAGCTCCGATAAATACCTTTAGATTCATATCTCGTAATTATTCTCTTAAGTATTCTGCTATACCCATAAAATTTCGTTCCAACAAATACATCTGGCTAGCCATAAACGTGAAAAAATCTCCCCAATGCGCTCGCCGATGCAAATCCAATCCTTCCTTTGCCACATAGATACGGGCCACTTGTCGGCCATTCTCACGGACAAAACAAATATCCCAGATCAAGCCTTCGGGAAAATCCTGTTCCAAGGTCTCTTTATACCAAGTCAGGCGCTCAAACATTTCCAAACGTAAATCCTCGCTACGGTGGTTTACCTCAAGAATAACGTAAGCCCCTTGGCGGTTCGCGTCGAATTTCAACTCAACGCCCTTTACCTTCGTATCATATAATGTCCAAATTTTCTTACGCCCCCGCAAATAGGGTTGCACCTCACAAAAAGCGGCGAAGCTTTCCCAAAACTCCAATTTGAGATTCTTCAGTTCCTCCTTACTATACATTATTTATAAATATCTTTCCTTGTTCCCTTAACGATCTGTCCGAATTTGGAGAGTTTCTCCATATCCATACTCTTTGAATTACCGACTATCGCATATATCATTAAATGATCTTGTATATTCTCCTTATAAAAACGAAGGATATCCTCCATAGTCATCCGATCGATGACCTCCAGATAATCCTTGTTCGGATCGCTCTCGTACCCTTCACGCCGGAAACCGGCAATCTTCAAGGAAAGAGAGCGACTAGTAGGATATTCATTATTCACCCAATTACGAATCGTCTGCTTCCGGACGTTCCGGCATATCATGCACCAGATTTTCCAGCACTTCCATCGCATCGATCATCTTATCCGTCTGTGTTGCCAGTTTCATCACGAAACTAGCGGGCTTCTCCGATCGATTCAAAGGAGGATGTTTCAAACGGGCATTTACTTGATAAGCGAACGAACGAAACTCACGGATCTCCTGAAACATCAAAGATGACATATCCCCTCCGAAATAAGCGCTAAACAACCGGGAAACAGGACGATCTTCCTTAGCCTTCAACGGATCGATATACATATAGGCATAGATTATGCTTTGCGTGACATCCTCCATGTCCATGAAAAAGACAGTCGGCTTATCATACGTCATAAGATCACGAATATAGGGAGAGTTCGATGGAATACTTACCTCCTCCAAGGGTAAATGCAGCTTGATCTGCCGAGCGGCCTCCTCCGTAGACAATGTACCACAATAATGCAGGTTACAAGCGACCGAACGTACCTTACTGAAGGTGTCCAGCAACATCTTTCCTTTTAGTTTCTTGATTTCAGCGAACGATAATTTGGTCAAATAACGGGATTGCTCCCCAAATTTGACTTTCTCTAACAGCATATCGGCTACGTTCTCGCTGGAATTGAACAACGATTTCTCCGTTACCTTCGCCTCGTCCACAATCTGCCGTAACTTCTTGTCATCTGGCTTGGCGTGCCGCAAGAAATCGCCGACCAAAGCCATTGTTTGGGTAAAATGCCCATCGAAACCATTCACCACCACCAGAAACTCAGAATCCGTGGAATCAAAAGTCAATGTACTACCAAGTTCCTGCAATTTACCCCGAAAGACCTCAAAAGACATCGATTCCGTCGCTACGAAAGGTAGATAAGCGGACAATTTATCAAGATCACGAAGCTCCAACTGCCCCACTCCATAAGATAGTGTCAGCGAGAATATATCATTTACGGAATTATGAGTCTTATACAACGTGACAAGCGGACGCAAGGATACGACCTCGGCGTCTTTCTCAAAATCGAGAAAATGCGGTTTCAATTCTTGTACGGGTATCTTTTCCAGACGTTCCACATAAGCGGAGGAAGCATCGGAGTTCTTCGGTATAATCGGTGAATAATCCGGCTTGGGTAAGATCGTTTTTGGATAGCGTCCGGTCTTCTTCGTGACGTACATATAATTCTCCGTAAAATATTTCTTGGCGACCTCAATCACGTCTTCTCTCGACAAGGCATCGATACGAGTGACCTCATCCAAATAATCCTGCCAGCTTTTCCCTTGAGAGAAAATACGCATCATCACCTCGGCCCTTGAGTTTATGTCTTCCAATTTGGAGGCATATTCACGTTTCTGTTCCAATTTCAAGCTTTGGAACATCTCATCGCTAAAATCCCCCTCCTTAATACGGTTGATTTGTTTCCATACTAATTTCTCGGCTGCCGCATAGGTCTGGAAAAAGAACTTCGGAAATACCAACAAGCCTAATATTCCAGCCTCATTCATACTTTGGTTAACCGCCATCGCACCCATCACCTTATGATCTACCGTCAGCTTATCCAAAAATCCCGTACCATTGGAGTTATTCAATAAAGATACGGCGATATTGAGCGCAACTTGATCCGGATGATTCGCGGGAACTCCCCGGAATCCCAATGCCATAATTTTCACGAAAGGCATAGGAATACGTACGCTCACTTTCTCCCGCCCCTCGAATGGTGGAAGCGCAACGATATCCCGGTGGGGCGGCTTCCCTTTTCGTATCCGTGAAAAAGTAGATTCCAAGATTGGCAAGACCTCCTCCGTATCGAAATCCCCGCTTAAGATCAATCCCATATTGGAAGCGACATAGTATTTCTCGAAGAACCGGCGCATCTCCGAAAGACGGGGATTCTTCAAGTTCTCCGCACTTCCGATAATCGGATACGCATACGGATGCGGATAGAAATAACGCTCTGTCAATTTCTCGATGGCGACGCTAGCCATCGTGTCCCCATACATGTTCTTTTCCTCATAGACCGTCTCCAGCTCACTCTGGAAAAGACGAAATACGGGATTTACCAAACGCTCACTATTGATCTCGGCCCATTGGGAGATATATTGCGGAGAGAATGTATTGAAATATAATGTATAGTCGTAAGAAGTCCCGGCATTCAACTTCGTACCACCGAAACGAGAGATCAACCGGTCGAACTCGTTCGGTATTACATACTCAGCGGCACGTACGCTCAGGTCGTTAATGATTTGCTGCAAATGGGCACGCATCTTGGGATCCTCGGTATCCGCCAAAGCGTCATATTTTTCGGCGATAATGTCCAGCAAGACTTTCTCGGACTCATAATCGATTGTCCCGATCTTATCCGTTCCTTTAAACATCATATGCTCGAAATAATGCGCGATACCTGTGTTAGGGGAATCTTTAGCTCCGGCTTTTACAACTACGGCTCCGAATATCTTAGGTTGGCTATGGTCCTCATTCAACCATACCGTCAAATCATTACTTAATTTATGCTCTCGTACCTGTAGAAAATCTGAGGTTGACAACAGAGATCTCATGGAATCCATTTAAGTTTATATTATTTCACAAAGATACATTTTTCAATTGGATTAATACGCTTACATTTACAAGCAATCTTAACAAAAGGGCAAATTTAACGTAGGATTGAACCTATTTTTAAGAGTAGTGTTATATCAAAAAACGATTATTATGATAAATTTAGGTAGCTGGATGAACAAAGTCCTCACCGGATGGGGTGTAGACGAGAAAATAGCGAACACATTTGACGAGGCGATCATCGCCATCTTACTAGTGGCGGTCGCTATCGGATTAGATTATTTATGCCAAGCTATTTTTGTCGGAGGGGTACGTAGTATCGTTAAGCATACGCATTATAAATGGGATACGTTATTAATTAAACGTAAGGTCGTACATTATCTCGTACATACGATTCCCGGCATTTTAGTATATGCTTTGCTCCCGATGGCTTTTATCCGAGGAAAGGAATTATTATTCATTTCCCAGAAGATTTGTGCGGTCTATATCATATTTTCCCTGCTGTTAGCGCTCAACGGTCTTCTCTTAATGATGTTGGATTTGTTTAACCAACAGGAGAAAATGAAAAACAGGCCGATGAAAGGTTTTATACAAGTATTACAAGTGCTTGTTTTCTTCGTTGGCGGGATTGTCATTATAGCGATTCTCGTCAATAAATCCCCGGCTACCCTTTTCGCCGGATTAGGTGCGTCGGCAGCTATTCTTATGTTGGTATTTAAAGATAGCATATTAGGTTTCGTGGCGGGTATACAGCTTTCGGCGAATGATATGTTGCGCCCCGGCGACTGGATCACGATGCCTTCTGCCAACGCGAACGGTATTGTTCAAGAAATAACCCTAAACACCGTGAAAGTTCAGAACTTCGATAATACGATCTCAACAATCCCGCCTTATAATCTAGTAAATAGTTCTTTCCAAAACTGGCGCGGAATGGTTGAGTCTGGAGGACGTAGGGTTATGAAGTCCATTTATCTCGATTTGAATACGATCAAGTTCTGTACACCGGAGATGCTAGATACATTCCGCAAGGAAATTCCTTTATTAGCGGATTACCAACCGGATAAGGATGTAGTACCTACAAACTCCCAAGTATTCCGTATATATGCAGAGCGTTACCTGACCAGTCTTCCTGTCGTAAATCAAGATTTGGATTTAATTATCAGCCAACTTCAATCCACGGAATATGGTGTTCCCATCCAGATTTATTTCTTCTCCCGGAATAAAATATGGAAAGAATATGAACGGATCCAATCGGATATATTCGATCATTTCTTCGCTATGATTCCTAAATTTGAATTGAAAGTATATCAATATTCAGACTAAAGTACGTGTTCGAATTATTTTTCCTATCTTCGTCCTCGGATTATCTACTTAAAGTTTAAAATCGTCTTTATGAAAAAAATACAAGAATGGGTATATAATTTATTAGTCCAAATGGGATTGATAAGCGAAAATTCCAGTTACCTAGACAATATAGTGATCTTATTACTTATTATAGCCGTCACCGTCGGGATCGATTATAGTTGCCGGTATATTTTCCTAGGTATGTTCAAACGATTAGCGAGGAAGACGAAA
>ENA-ORUI01003618-ORUI01003618.1-human-gut-metagenome-genome-assembly--contig:-NODE-3618-length-10903-cov-3.518437_pt1 | contig 10903 bp, 8 predicted proteins | sample MGYA00242078_ERZ509205 | MGnify/ENA primary metagenome ERZ509205 (study PRJEB26280, sample SAMEA2338828) | human gut metagenome | biome: human gut; feature: human-associated habitat; material: faeces... | reverse complement strand
TCTGAAGTTCTTTTTTCATAATCATAATACCCTACATAAAATAATACATTAGCACCATAAATATCTCTCTTGTTTACATCTGCTCCCTCTTTTATTAATATCTGTGACATTTTTATTGCATCTTTAAAATTAGGTAATGTGGCCGCTATCATTAGCGGAGTTTTCCCAGACTTTTTAAAATTTGATTTACTTTTTCTCCCTGATTTAATTTCTTCTCTACACCTTTGTAATTACATGTTATAATATAGTATTCCAAATTAGTTTTTTTACCCTCATAGCTAATTAGTTCTCTACTTACATTATCTTTATCTAAATATTCATCTATATTATTATTTACAACTTTTAACCAAACCATATTTGCAACTACATAAAACATAATCATTATTAAAACTATAATAGAAATTTTTTTCATATATTGTCACCTCTTTAAGCTGAATTACAATCTGAGGTTCTGGTTTGCAAAATTAAATTCCTGGGAGCCGATTTGGGATAAATATAAATGTTATCAGCTACGTTTTTGAACCAATATTTCATGAAATTTCATTGACATTCTGGAAGTTAGTATTGCAAACATATATTTTCTGGAAATTACTTTTCCAAACGAATTGTTTTTTAGTTTAAAAACTGTTATGCTTTCTTTTAAGATGATCTTTTCTGAAAAAAAGAAGTCACAAAAACCAGAGGTCGAATTTAGAGTTTATTTTTTCGCAAAGGTAAATTCCACCCCTCTTTTTGTCGTTATTTCCATGCTGAATGGCGTTTGTCTTCTTTATTTTTTCAATAACAGAGGGGTCATGTTGATTTTATCTGCAGGAATTTCCTTGATCTTAAGTTTTTCAAGGATTTCCTGACCATGAAGAAAGCTGAACAGTTCGTACGCAGACTGATTGTTCAGCTTTTTTCTTGTGTACGAATTGATATGGCTCATCATCAGATCAATGTCTTTTTGTTTCAACGCATCAAAGGATGTTCCCTGTGGCAAGATACGCCGGATCATTTCATGGGTAACTTCACAACTTCCTTTTTGATCAGAACGTTGGGGATCGCAATAAAAAACATGAGTTCTTCTTCGATTCTCTTTATTAAATTCGATTGCCAGTGGATCTGTAAATTCACTTCCACGATCTGTAAGGATCACTGGAAATAAGTTAGTAAATGTTCCATGCCCCAGAACTTCATATAAATGTTCAAAGATTTCAGAAACTGACCTTGCGGTATTTGCATCCCTGAGAAATGCAAGCATCAGACTACTGGTTCTGAAATAAATCGTCAGAAGGACTTTCCCACCCTGACTACCGATGACAGAATCCATTTCCACAACAGGTACATCTGGATCAGCAGCTAAATGATTCTGAAAATCTTCATAACTACGACCACGGAAACAAGCTTTGTCAACTTTAACTGTTTTTTTCTTCGGGCGTTTTCGATAACGGACTTTCCGTGGAAGATCAATATTACGGACAGACAGCAATCCTGCATCAATATAATTGTAGATTGTTTTTTCGTCCAGCATGATCTCATCTGCATGATTCACGCATATCATATGGATGGATTGTCCCTGTTTTATAAGTGGCGAAACAATCTGGTCAATCCGATTTAGTTCTTCTGCAGAAACAGAGATTCCCTGTCTGCTTTCAGAGCGCATTGCTTCATATTCATCCTGTGCGTTTTTTGCGCTGTAAAGATGGCGTTCTAGTTTGCAACGCATACGTCTGATACAATTATCGCAAATATAAGGTGGTTTCTTTAATCTCTGGCAGGTCAGTTCAACGAAATCTGTACAAAGTTCATAACAGCGATATTCAACGCAACGTTTGCATAGATAGCGGAATTGAGCAGAGCAAGATTTACATACAGTTGCGATTTTGAAACAAGATGCCCGGTTTGCACAAGGATTATAACTTTTATTACGAACGATCTTAATATGATTACGAACTTCCTTAGAGATGGTAGAAGGATCTTTTTCTAATTTTCTGCCAATCTCAGCAAAGGACTCTCCATTTTTCAGAGAGACTTCAATAATGATTCTATCTTCAAGAGTTAAATGAGTATTTTTAGCCATGGTATTTTCTCCTTAAAATACGCCATTCAGACTCTGTTACTGAACCATTAATATATCATAATTTTTTATTTGCAATAGTAATTTCTGGGGGAAGTTTGCAAAACTAACTTCTGGTTTTGACTTAAATAGACTGGAATTTAGTTTTGCAATTCAACATGGAAGCTGATGATATAAGTGTCAAAAGTATAAATTGCATTCTCTTCAAAGAAAAGCATATCTATCAAAAAAATAAAAGACCTGAACCGCATGGAAGCTATGCAAAGAGCTGTCACAGACCTTGTGATCCTTTGTTGTTCGTTTGGAATGTTCTTTTTAATGTATCATTTATATCAGGCAGGAAATGTCACATTTGATGCTATGCTGCTTGCAACGATCGCTATGATGAGTTCTTTTGGCCCAGTAACTGCATTGTCAAGCTTGTCAAATAATCTAAACCAGACATTAGCAAGTGGAGAAAGAGTATTATCGCTATTAGAAGAAGAACCAGAAGGAGAAGCTGCTTTAAGTTTTGAAGGCGCATCTGTAGAAGATGTAACTTTCGCTTACAATGAAGAAATTATCCTAAAAGATTGCAACATCAACATGAAACAAGGAAAAGTCATCGGAATCTGTGGAAAAAGCGGCTGCGGAAAGTCCACACTGTTGAAACTTCTGATGCGCTTCTGGGATGTAAACAAAGGGAACATAAAGATTTCAGAAGAAAACGTGAAAGAAATCCCAACTAAGACACTAAGAAACACACAATCCTACGTAACTCAGGAAACCGAACTCTTCCACGACTCCATCGCCAACAACATAGCGATCGGAAAACCAGGCGCAGCAAGAGAAGAAATCATAAAAGCCGCCCAAAAAGCCTCTATCCATGACATGATCATGTCCATGCCAAATGGCTACGACACCGAAGTCGGAGAACTCGGAGACACCCTGTCTGGTGGAGAAAAACAAAGAATCGGAATCGCCAGAGCCTTTCTGCACGACAGCCCAATGTTATTACTAGACGAACCAACAAGTAACTTAGATTCTTTAAATGAAGGAATTATCTTGAAATCACTCAAAGAAGAAAGTAAAGGAAGAACCGTAGTACTAGTATCCCATAGAGAATCTACCATGGGAATCGCAGAAGACGTGTATCATATGGATGTAGGAAGAGTTTCGTGAAGAAGTGAAAAGTGAAGAATGAAGTATCTTGTCTGTAAGTAGTGTATACTGAAAGATTTGAGTGTATAAATAGAGAAAGAACAAAGAAATTCGTTTTTCTGACCCTAATACATTGTTCTTTCTCTATTTATACATCAACAACCTTCAGTATACAATTTAATCAATTCCACAACAATATCAACACACATATCCATTCCTTCAACGCTAATATGTTCATAAGGTCCATGATAAGCATGTCCACCAGTTCCAAGATTCGGACAAGGAAGTCCTCGAAAACTTAACTGACATCCATCTGTACCTCCGCGAATTGGCAGAACCAATGGAGCCACACCAGCATTTTCACAAGCCTTCTTTGCATTTTTGATCAAATGAGGACAATCCTTAATAATCTCGGCCATATTTTGATACTGATCCGTAATGGTTAAAGTAACGCAACCATTACCCCATTTTTCGTTCATATTTTTCGCGATCAAACGTAATGTCTGTTTCTTCGCCTCAAACAACCCCCGATCATGATCTCTCACAATGTAATGTAATGTTGCATGACTCACATCACCATTCATATCGATCAAATGATAGAATCCCTCATAATCTTCCGTGTTTCTAGGAGTTTCCATAGAAGGTAGACAAGAGTTGATCTCCATAGCTACAAGTGAGGCATTGATCATCGTATCCTTCGAAGAACCAGGATGTACATTAAAACCAGTGATTTCAAACTCAGCTTTACAGGCATTAAAATTTTCAAACTGGATCTCACCCTCGGTATCGCCATCCAAAGTATAAGCAAAATCAGCATCAAACTGCTTGATATCAAAATACTCAGCACCACTTCCAATTTCTTCATCTGGAGTAAATGCAATGCTGATCGGACCATGAGGAATCTCTTTACTGATCAGACGTTCTACCATCGTAAGAATCTCAGCAATCCCAGCCTTATCATCTGCACCAAGGATCGTTGTACCATCCGATGTGATCAAAGTACGACCCTTGAGAGAAGAAAGATGAGGGAAAACTTTCGGATCAAGAACCAGACTACTATCTCCAAGAGGAAGAGCTTCTCCATTATAATTCTTCGTAAGGATCGGACGGATCGGGTGATCACAGAAATCAGAAACAGTATCCATATGTGCGATAAATCCGATCGCAGGACAGTTTTCATAACCCTTTGTGGCAGGCAGCTTACCATACAGATAGCATTTATCATCAAGATAGACATCGGTAAGACCAAGTTTATTCATTTCTTTTTCCAAGACCCTGGCAAGATTAAACTGACAATCAGAAGAAGGGACAGTTGGGCTGTTTTCATTGCTTGGAGTTAAAATTTTGACATAATTTAGTAAACGTTCGTAAGCTTTCATGATTATTTATTCACCTCGTGATAATTTCTTTTGCGTTTTATAAAGTATATAGATAATATAACACATATTTTCTTCAGTTTTGTAAGATTAAACAGTAAAATTAATCTTCAATTTTTTCTATATTGATGAGTGTATCAACCATCGTATTAAACTAGACTCTCGTAGTCTATGGGGATGCACCAGTTGCAGCAATCGGAATTGTATTCAAAGCAAATATGTTTATTACATTTTTACAAATGGGACTAGCCAATGAAGTTCTGCTGATCCCGTTATTGTATCTTTTAAATGCGGTTGACGGAGTCATATATGGGCAGGCATTGACAGACTATATTGCAGTGATATTGTCCACGATCATATGGAAGTAATATCAAAATAGTATAACGAAAGAAAAAGACTCCGTAAAATAGTTCGAAATACGAAATTTGTGGAAATTGATGAAAAATTAACAAATAAAAAAAAACAGTATTTATACAAATGGCTTAAAATGGTTGGATTGAAAATAGTATGTTTGTAAAAATGCTGCTTTTTTTGTGCAATTTCTACAAAAAAGAAAAGAAAATAGAAATAGAATAAATCGTTTTGCAAAAAAATCCCTTGACTTTTTGTCAAATTGGTTCTACCATATAAGTACAGTAACTGGTAGGACCAATCTTACTATGTCGCGTATACGCTGAAAAATAGGATATCGGAACCCGCTCATATTTGAAAAGAAAGGAGAGAACTTAAGATGTTCATTCACTTTTTATTAGCGATGCTTCCAATCATCTGGCTGATCATTGCATTAAGCGGATTAAAGATGGCAGGTCATGTAGCATGTCCGATCGCTTTGATCATCACAGCCGTTGAAGCACTTTTTTTGTGGAAGCAGAAGATTATTGATGTCCTGACAGGAGGGTTAGAAGGATTTGCAATGGCAATCTGGCCAATCTGTCTGGTTATCGTGGCAGCAGTGTTTACTTACAACTTGGTCGTACATACGAAAAACATGGAACTTATTAAAAAAATGCTTACTTCTGTATCAAGAGATAAACGAGTTCTTGTGCTGATCATCGCATGGGGATTTGGAGGATTTATGGAAGGTATGGCAGGATTCGGAACAGCTGTAGCGATTCCAGCAGGAATCCTTTGCGGATTAGGATTTGAACCAATCTTTGCAGCAACTGTTTGCTTGGTAGCCAATACGACACCAGTAGCATTTGGATCCATCGGAATTCCAACGGTTACAGCAGCAAATGTAACAGGATTTAGTCCACATATGACAGCATCTTATGTTGTATTACAACTTGCGATCATGGTAATTCTCGTTCCTTTCCTTGTTGTTTTCATCACAGGAAAACATGAAGGAGCTAAAGGAATCGGTGATTATAAAGAAATTTTATTTATTACATTGATGTCAGGTCTTTCATTCTTAGTACCACAATATCTGACAGCAAAATTTGTAGGAGCTGAACTTCCAGCAGTTATCGGATCTGTATGCAGTATGGCAGTAACGATCATCCTTGCAAAAGTAATGCTGAAAGGTAAGGCAAGTAAATTTGATGTAGAAATCGAAGATAATGATGATACTACGATGACAGTAAAAGATGCATTTGTTGCATGGAGCCCATTCATTCTTGTATTACTGTTCTTACTTCTGACTTCAACATTAGTACCAGCGATTCATGATCCATTATCAGCGATCAAATCAAATGTACCAATTTATAGTGGAGAGGGAGCAAGCCCATATACATTTACATGGGTATCAACACCAGGAGTGCTGATCTTGATTGCAGCATTTATTGGAGGACTGATTCAGGGATGTCCAGTTGGTGAGATCTTTGTTGTTTTAGGCAAGACAGTGATTCAGATGTTTAAGACGATCATTACGATCATGGCAGTGCTTGCGACAGCTAAGATCATGGGATACAGCGGAATGACACAGTCTATCGCAGATTTTATCGTACGTGTAACAGGAAGCTTTTATCCATTAGTTGCACCACTGATCGGATCTATCGGAACATTCGTAACAGGAAGTTCTACATCAAGCAGCGTACTATTCTCCAAGTTACAGGCAAGTACAGGAGCAGAATTAAATATCAACCAGATCTGGCTGGTAGCTGCAAATACAGTTGGTAGTACCGCAGGAAAGATTATTTCTCCACAGAGTATCGCAGTAGCGACAGCGGCAACAGCAACGGTAGGAAAAGAAAGTGAAATCTTAACAAAGGTTATCAAATATTTCGTATTATTCTTTATCATCTATGGATTAGTTTGCTACTTTGGAGTCAAATTGATCTGAAAATGATAAAGATAAAAGATATTAAAAAGCTATAAACTTTTAAGGAGGAAGATAAATGAGTGAGTATCAGTATAACAAAGTGACACCAGAGATGATCGAGAAATTCAAAGAGATCGCTCCAAAACGTGTCTTAGTGGGTGATGAAATCAATGAGGATTTCACCCATGATGAGATGGCAATCTACGGAAAAGCTAGACCAGAAGTTTTAGTAGAAGCAACATCAACAGAAGAAGTTGCAGCTGTCGTTAAACTTTGTAATGAAAACAAGGTTCCTGTAACACCAAGTGGTGCAAGAACAGGATTAGTAGGAGGAGCCGTAAGTATCGGTGGCGGTGTTATGATCTCTCTTACAAAGATGAACAAGATCCTTGGATATGACAAAGAAAACTTTGTAGTTAAGATCCAGTCAGGAGTCCTTTTAAATGATCTTGCTCAGGATGCAGAAAAACAAGGATTATTATATCCACCAGATCCAGGTGAGAAATTCGCAACAGTCGGTGGAAACGTAGCAACCAACGCTGGTGGTATGAGAGCTGTTAAGTACGGATGTACAAGAGATTATGTACGTGCCATGACAGTTGTATTACCAACAGGTGAGATTGTAAAACTTGGAGCTACTGTATCAAAGACAAGTTCAGGATACAGCTTATTAAACTTAATGATCGGTTCTGAAGGTACATTAGGTATTATCACAGAACTTACATTAAAAGTGATCCCAGCACCAAAATCAGTGATCAGTCTGATCATTCCTTATGAAAACTTAGAGGATTGTATTGCAACAGTACCACAGTTCTTTATGCATCATCTGGCACCACAGGCTCTGGAATTTATGGAAAAAGAAGTTGTTATGGATACTGAGAAGTTCTTAGGAAAACAGGTATATCCAAAAGAATTAGAAGGAACAGAGATTGGAGCATATTTATTAGCAACATTTGATGGAAATTCTGAAGAACAACTGGAAGATATCATTGAACAGGCATCTGAAGTAGTATTAGAAGCAGGAGCAATTGATGTATTAGTTGCTGATACACCAGCCTTAAAGAAAGATGCATGGGCTGTCCGCGGAGCATTACTTGAGGCAATTGAAGCAGATACTGTACTGTTAGATGAATGTGATGTTGTAGTTCCAACAAATAAGATTGCAGAATTCCTGACATATACAAAATCATTAGAAGCAGAAGCTGATTTCAGAGTGAAGAGCTTTGGACATGCTGGAGACGGTAACTTACATATCTATACATGCAGTAATGACATGGAAGAAGGAGAGTTTAAGAAACAGGTTGCAGTCTTTATGGATAAAGTATATGCAAAAGCAACAGAATTCGGTGGAATGATCTCTGGAGAACATGGAATCGGACATGGAAAGATGGACTACCTAGCAGAGTCTCTCGGACCAGTTCAGATGAGGATCATGGAAGGTGTCAAAGAAGTCTTTGATCCAAATATGATCTTAAATCCAGGTAAGATCTGTTACAAATTATAAGTTATATAAAAACAATAAGACAAACATAAACAAAAAACATAGACAAAGCTTTTTAAGGTAATTTTAGGAGGATATCAAGATGGCATATTTAATTTCAGAGGAAGCAAAAGACTTATTACAGGATGTACATGAATTTTGCGAAAACGAAGTAAAAGAACAGTGTAAAGCATATGACGTTAGTGGAGAATGGCCAAAAGAAATTTATGACAAAGCCATTGAAATGCAGTTACATTCATTAGAAGTACCAGAAGAATACGGTGGACCAGGATTATCAAGAGTAGACGTTGCGGCACTGATCGAAGAAATGGCTATCGCAGATGCAGGATTTGCAACAACAATTTCTGCCAGTGGATTAGGAACAAAACCAGTACTGATCGCAGGAAATGAAGAACAGAAAAAACATGTATGCCAGAAGATCATTGATGGTGGATTTGGAGCTTTCTGTTTAACAGAACCAGGAGCAGGATCTGATGCTAGTGCAGGAACAACAACAGCTGTCAAAGACGGAGATGAGTGGGTATTAAATGGAAGAAAATGCTTCATCACAAATGGTGGTATCGCATCTTTCTATTGCATCACAGCAATGACAGATAAAACAAAAGGTGTTAAAGGAATCTCTATGTTCTTAGTTGATGCTGGAACACCAGGATTAAGCACAGGTAATGAAGAAAATAAAATGGGTATCCGTACATCAAACACATGTGATGTTGTATTAGAAGACTGTCGTATTCCAGCTGCAAACTTAGTTGGAGAAGAAGGAAGAGGATTCTCAATCGCAATGAAGACATTAGACCAGGCAAGAGCATGGATGGGATGCGTTGCAACAGGTATCGCACAGCGTGGTATCAATGAAGGTATTGCATATGCCAAAGAAAGAGTTCAGTTTGGTAAACCAGTCATCAAAAATCAGGCAATGCAGTTTAAAGTAGCTGATATGGAAATCAAAACAGAAACAGCTCGTCAGATGGTTGCACATGCTTTAACAAAGATGGATATGGGATTACCACATTCCAAAGAAGCAGCGATCGCAAAATGCTATGCATCTGATATCGCAATGGAAGTAGCTTCTGAAGCAATCCAGATGTTCGGTGGATATGGATACAGCAGAGAATATCCAGTTGAGAAATTATTAAGAGATGCTAAGATCTTCCAGATTTTCGAAGGAAGTAACGAAATTCAGAGAATCGTCGTAGCAAATAACACAATCGGAAGATAGAACATAAGAAGGAGTAAGACTATGAACATTTTAGTATGTATCAAACAGGTTCCGGATGATTCTGTAGAAATCCATTTAAATGCAGAAGGAACACCGGATTTAGCAAACGTAACACCTGTTGTAAATGCATTTGACACCTATGCTCTCGAAATGGCAGCACGATTAAAAGAATCCTCTGAAGGAGAAGTAACAGTTGTATGTGTCGGAGAAGATAGTGCAAAGAACTCTCTGAAAAACTGTCTTGCAGTTGGTGCAGATCATGCATTTTTAGTAAGTGATGATGCTTTCAAAGATTCTGACACAACAGGAATCGCAAATATCTTAAAAAATGTAGTAGCAAAATTAGAAGCAGATAATGGTCAGAAATTCGACTTGATCTTCACAGGAAAAGAAGCAACAGATGCCGCACTTGGACAGGGTGGCTTAATGTTAGCTGAAGAACTTGGAACAAGTGTGATCACAAATATTACAGAAATCGCTTTAGATGGCGATAAAGTGACAGCAAAACAGGAAACAGAAGAAGGATACCGTACAGTAGAAGCTTCTGCACCATGTGTTGTAACAGTCACAAAACCAGAATATGACCCACGTTACCCAACGATCAAGAATAAAATGGCAGCAAGAAAGAAACCAATCGGCGATATTAAAGAAGCTGATCTTGCTGATCTTGAAAAAGAAAAAGTCGGAGAATCTAATGCAAAGGTTCAGATCGTTAAATTATATGAACCAGCGAAGAAAGAAGCCGGAATCAAGATTCAGGAAGAAACACCAGAAGATTCAGCAATAAAAGCAGTCGCTATGATGGCAGATGCCAAAGTATTCTAGGAAGGGAGAACAAAGGACATGGCAGAATGTAAGAATATCATGGTATATGTAGAAACTGCAGAAGGAAATCCAGTCAAAGTTGGATTGGAAATGTTATCTCCAGCCAAGAAACTTGCCGATAAAGTTACGGCAGTTGTTATTGGAGGTGGAGTAGCAGATGCAGCAAAAGAAGTAGCAAAGGCCGGAGCCGATCAGGTCATCTGTGTCGACAGCGAAGATTACAAAGAGTTTAATCTCGATGCATATGCTCAGGTTTTAGTAGAATTAGTAAAAGAAGAAAATCCAGAAGCTGTATTTGTAGGTGGAACACAGGATGGAAAAGATATCGCACCAGTTGTTGCAGCAAAATGTAACACAGGATGTGCATCCGATGTATTAGATATCAAAGCAGAAGATGGAGAAGTTATCTATACATGCCCACTTTATGGTGGAACTGTATTGGAAGATGTAAAGATCAAGACAACACCACAGATAGCAACATTACGTTCCGGAGCATTCCAGAAAGTGGAAGACCCAACTGAGG
>ENA-ORUI01003615-ORUI01003615.1-human-gut-metagenome-genome-assembly--contig:-NODE-3615-length-10915-cov-4.226519_pt1 | contig 10915 bp, 8 predicted proteins | sample MGYA00242078_ERZ509205 | MGnify/ENA primary metagenome ERZ509205 (study PRJEB26280, sample SAMEA2338828) | human gut metagenome | biome: human gut; feature: human-associated habitat; material: faeces... | reverse complement strand
AGAATGTTCCCCTGCGTTGAAAGCTACGGCATCGTCGCAACCGCGCTGGCTGAGCAGAATGGAATCGAATTTTATAACGGCAATCTTGTGACATGGTTCTCCGTGCTGTGCTACCGGTAGTCCAGCCTTTCACGGAGCAGGACCCGAAGCGTATCTGAACTGTGCAGCCCATCCCTTTCGTCATATGCTCACGCAAATGCCGCCTCCCCTTACCGCACGGTGTGCGGCATAAATTCGTACTGACCTGCAAGGCGAGTTTGTGTTTTGGGTTTGGCTTCGACAGAACGGGTCTGCTGCGCACGCTTTTCTCTTGCAAAATCTGCTGAATCTGGTATGATGGCAGAGAAAGGAGCACCTTATGAAAATAATAACACGATTTTTATCCGCCGTTCTGGCGCTGTGCCTGCTGACATCGCTGTGCCTGCCTGCGCGGGCGGCCGGGACGCAGGACTGCGGCGCGAAGCTGTTGGCCATTACGTTTGACGACGGCCCCGGCAAGTATACCGGTGCGCTGCTCGACGGCCTTGCGGAGCGCGGTGTTCACGCGACGTTTTTTGTCAACGGCGTCAATGCTTCCGGCTGGCCGGAGACGCTGAAGCGCATCGTAAACGAGGGCCACCAGCTTGCGAACCATACATACAATCACAAAAACCTTAACACCTGCTCCGCGCAGACGGTCGCATATGAGATCAGTGCCGTGCAGGCGCTCATCACCGCCGCCGGTGGAGACGAGAACGCGTACATCCGTGCGCCTTACGGCAATGCGAACAAGACGGTCAAATCTGTCGTGACTGCGCCGCTGATCTACTGGTCAGTTGACCCGGAGGACTGGAAATACCGCAACGCGGAGACAGTCCGCAGCAATATTGAGTCCGGCGTTTTCGACGGCGCGATCATTCTGGTCCATGATATTTACAAAACCAGTGTGGACGGCGCGCTCGCCGCAATCGACGATTTGATGGCCGAGGGCTATGAATTCGTCACCGTGAAGGACCTGCTGCTGCGGCGCGGCGTAACGCCCGAGGCGGCGACGGTTTATTACTCGGCAAAGAACAACGGCATCAATCTGCCTGCCGACGCCGTCGGGGAGCAGGCGTTCGACGAGAGCCAAATCGAGACGCATTGGGGCTACGCTGCCATGAAGACCTGTCTGGACTATGGCTGGATGACGCTGACGGACACGGGCGAGTGGAAGCCCAACGCATTCGTTACCCGGGCGGAATTTGCCGCCGATCTTGCCCGATTCGCGGGTATCCATACGCTCTACCCGACAGACGGTGCGTCGTGCTTTTCGGATATTGATCTGACGGCGGCGGATGCGCCGTATCTTGCATGGTCGGCGGACAGCGGCATTGTTACAGGCTATGACGACGGAACCTTCCGGCCCGAGAAAACGCTCACGCGGGAACAGATGGCCGTGATGCTGGCGCGGTATGCCGCCCGTACCGGCGTGACGGCGCAGGGACAGCTGGCGTTCACAGACGCTGCGAAGATCTCCGGCTGGGCAGCCGACGGCGTGGCGGTGTGCACGGGGCTTGGACTCGTGCAGGGCGACGCGCGCGGCAGATTCCTGCCGCAGAGCAGACTCACCCGCGCGCAGATCGCAACCATTCTCGTGCGGATGGCAGGCTGAACCGGCCCAGGCACCTTCTGTCTGCCGGAGTGAGGCAGCATTGAACATAAATCGGGGGCCGGCAGGAATTGCCGGCCCCTTGATAATAGCAGGAGGATTATATGCCGCCGAGTATTGTGCCCGTCTGGCGGCGGGCCTCTTCGATGACGGCGGCGGTCAGAATGCTGTTGCGGTTGCGCTTCTCCGGCTGCATGCCGGAGGCAATATAGCCTGCAAATTCACGCAGTTCGTACATCATGTTGTTCGGCAGCTTTTCCCGGTACGGCAGTTCGACTGTCTCACCGCTGCGGCGTACGAGCCAGATGCGGCGGATATGATTGATATCGTCGAGCAGGATCGAACCGTCCTCGCCCATGAATGTGGTGGGAGCGGCCTGTTTGCAGACTTTCGACCAGATTGCCTCGCAGACGAAGCCGTCATAGCGCAGAAGCGCAATGCCGCCCGCCTCAAAGCCGCTTTCCAGATGATAGGCTTCCGCCGATACATGCGCAGGTTCGCCAAACATGGAAATGAGCGCGTGGATGGGATAGCAGCCCATGTCCAGAATCGCGGCGTTGCACAGCGCGGGGTCAAAGGCGTTGATATGCGGCTCTCCGGCGCGAACACGGTCGTAGCGGGAGGAGTACTGCGTAAATTCCGCCGTGACGCGGCGGAGTGTCCCGATTTCGGGAAGCGCGTCCCGGATAATGGGCAGCGCATCGTCAAACACCAGCCGCATCGCCTCGAGGTAGACCACATGATGCGCCTTCGCCGTCTCGACGAGCGCTTCTGTCTGCTTTCTGGTCAGAACACCCGGCTTTTCCAGCAGCACATGCTTGCCGTGCCGCAGCAGGCACATGGCCTGCTCAAAGTGACAGATATTCGGGCTTGCGATATACGCCGCGTCAAACGCGTCCGAGGCTGCGAACGCCTCCAGATCGGTGAACACTGCGTCCAGATGGTATTTTTCTGCAAATTCCCGGCCAGTTTCCTCGGTTCGTGAGTAAATTGCCGCCGGACGCAGTTCCGGCACCTGTTCCATCGCCGCCAGCATCCAGTCAACGACGAAATTCCGCCCGATGATTCCCACGCGAATGGTCATGCTGTTCCCTCCATAAATGCGCATCCGTCCGGTTTCCGGGCGGATGCGATACTTTTATCGGTCGAGTCTGCCGCCCTCATGCAGCAGCCGATCCTTGATATCCCACAGCTTCTGCGACAGATCGACATAGTAGGTGTGCGGATTGTCAAACCGTTTGACCTCGTCCCAGAGTGTATCGACCTGCTCGGCGCAGTATTTCTGAATTTCATCCAGCTTCGGCAGCTGATAGACCAGTTCGCCGTTTTTGAAAATCGGCACAAGCAGTTCCTTTGCCGTGAAATTATAGACCTTTTTGCGCTTCCATGTCGCCTGCGGATCGAAAATCTCCAGATCGCGGCTGTCATCGACTGTCTCATCATAGACACACAGATAGTCGGCGATGGCCTTGCCGGTATCATTGCCGAAGAAGCGATAGACCTTTTTAAAGTGCGGGTTTGTGATCTTGCCGACGTTCTCGCTGATCTTGATCTTGGGAATGATGGTCCCGTTCTCGTCCTCTATGGCCGTCAGCTTATAAACGCCGCCGAACACAGCTTCGGATTTGGCCGTGATGAGCCGCTCACCGACGCCGAACAGATCAATCTGCGCGCCCTGATTGAGAATGTCCTCGATGATATATTCGTCAAGAGAATTCGAGCACGAGATTTTGCAGCTTTGCCAGCCTGCCTCGTCGAGCAGCTTCCGTGCCTTTTTCGTCAGATACGTCATATCGCCGGAGTCGAGCCGGATGCCGCATTTGGCCAGTCCGCGGGGCTTTAAGACCTCATTGAAGACGCGGATGGCATTCGGAATGCCGGACTTCAGCGTATTATAGGTGTCAACCAGCAGCGTGGGGTTGTCTGGGTATGTTTCGCAGTAGGCCTTAAACGCCTCGTATTCCGACGGGAACATCTGCACCCAGGAATGGGCCATCGTGCCGCCGGCCGGAACGCCGTAGAGCTGATCGGTCAGCGTACAGGCCGTGCCCTTGCAGCCGCCGATGTAAGCGGCGCGTGCGCCATCAACCGCTGCATCGACGCCCTGTGCCCGGCGGGAGCCGAATTCCAGAACCGTACGGCCCTTCGCGGCCCGCACGACACGGTTGGCCTTCGTTGCGATGAGGCTCTGATGGTTGAGCGTCAGCAGCAGAAACGTCTCGACAAGCTGCGCCTGAATGGCAGGCGCGCGGACGGTCATGATCGGCTCGCGCGGGAAGATCGGCGTGCCCTCCGGCACGGCCCAGATATCGCCCGTGAAGCGGAAGCCGCGCAGATACTGCAGGAACCCCTCGTCAAACATCTTCCGGCTGCGCAGATACGCGATGTCGTCCTCGTCAAAATGAAGCTGCTGCACATATTCGATCGCCTGCTCCAGTCCCGCTGCGATGGCAAAGCCGCCGTTGTCGGGCACAGAGCGGAAGAAAATATCAAAATATGTGATGCGGTCCTGCATGCCCTGGACAAAATAGCCGTTGCCCATGGTGAGTTCGTAATAGTCGCAGAGCATGCTCAGATTGGCGTTTTTATTGATATCCATACTTGTTTTCCCTCATTTTCCGCCGCATAGCGGCAGTTTATTCTGCCAGCGCCCTTGCGCGCTGCAGCTTGCTGAGCGGCTGCTCGGACAGGCAATAGGTGTCCATGAGTTCCTGCGCAAACGCAGTCAGCGCGGCCTCATTGCCCTGCTTCAATTCCAGTTCCAATTCGCACAGAAGTGCCGTCCGGCCGCCGCCGGTCAGATCGCCGACGTCGCCGCAAATCATGCAGGCTGTGTCATCTGTCAGCCGCAGTTCCGCCGTGATGCGGGTAAAGCTTGCCCCGCAGATGGGCGCAAGCGCGTCCGGCTGCAAGGAAGCAAGTTCCTGCGGCGCGCCGAGCGCGGCCAGCTTGGAAAGCGCTTCGTCGAGATACTCGCTCTCAACCTCCCATTCGCCGCGCGTATGCCCCTCACCGGGCGTTTTCATGGTAACAACGCTGCGGCCGTCCTCCGTGCGCAGGCGGAGCATCCAGCGCCGCTTTTCGAGAAAACCATCCTCCGTGTCGTAATACGTCGTGCGCATGCGGATATAGGCGTAAGGCGCGCACAGCTTTTCCGTGACCATCCGGCTGCAAAGGATACAGTCGAGCAGCTGCAGATCGCCGACAGCCAGCTTGTATTCCGTCTCTTTTCCCAAGTCGGAATCCTCCTTATGAGATTTCCTCCATTTTACGCTATTTTCCCCGCAAACGCAAGCGTACAGGCAAAAAGGACGGATTTTCTTTTTTCCGCCGCACGGCGGAGCCGTTCCGGTGTTTCCCGCGCCATTTCCCGACAGGTTTCCGCCCGTTCCGGATGGTACACTGCGCAAAGGAACAAAAGGAGGCGGCGCGATGGGAACGGCAAGAGCAGAACAGCTGCGGAAGCGTCTGGCGCAGGGATTGGCGGCGCGGCCGATCCTGCGCGGAGCGCTGCGCGCGCTCGGCGCAGGCTGCTTCTGCTTCGTGCTTGCGGGTGCGGGGCTTTTATCGGAGCATGTGCCGCTGGCACTCGCGCCGGTGTGTGTGCTGCCGTTTGGGCCGGCGGCTGTGTGCGCGTATCTCGGAGCCGCGGCAGGCTACGCCATGTTCTGGGGACTGTCCTCCGCACTGGAGCCGGTCGCGGCAGGATTTTTGATGCTGGCGGGCAGCTGCCTGTTCCGCGAGCTGCTGCCCGCGCAGCGGCGCGGCTTTGTACCGGCAGCGGCGGGCGGGATTTACGCGCTGCTGGGGTTGATTTTTGTATTGCAGGCCGACGGCGGCATGCGCGCGGCGCTGCGGCTTGCGCTGCGGCTGACGCTGCTGGTCGTGAGCATCCGGGCGCTCTGCCCAGCAGAGGAAAATGCCCGGCTGCGGCCCTATGCAGCAGCTGTGTGCCTGCTGGCGGGGCTAGTGCGCGTGGAACTGCCGTTCGGCGTTCCGCTGGCAGCGGTCGAGGCTGCAGCTGTGTGCCTGCTGGCAGACAGTATGGAAGACGCGCTTCTAATCGGCGCGGCCTGCGGGCTGGTGCTCGATCTTGGAAGTGTTCCGTCACCGCCGCAGACGGCCTGCTTTTGCCTGCCGCTTCTCGTCTGCCGGATGGCAAATCTTCGCCGAACGGCGCGGGCAGCGGCGTTTGCGGGGCTTTATTTTCTGTGCGTGCTTGTTTGGGGCGGGGAGCATGCGGGCTGGATGCTGGGCGTGCTGGCGGGCGCGGTTCTCTCATGTCTGCTCCCCGGCTTTGCGCTGCCGGATACGCGGCGGGACGCACCTGCCGCGGCAAGCACGCTCGTGCAGACGGCGGACGTTTTGCAGCAGATGGAGACAAAGCTGTCCCTGTCCTGCCCGCAGACGCAGACGGCCCCGGCGCTGATCTTCGACAGTGCAGCGGACGACGTCTGCCGCAGCTGCGTCAAGCGCCAGCAATGCTGGCAGGAACGTGCGGACGATACCTGCCGCCTGCTTTCGGCCTGCGCCGGGACAATCATGCGGCAGGGGCAAGCAAATGCGGGCGATCTTCCCGCAGGTTTCTGCGCGGTCTGCATCCGGGAGGAGGCGTTCCGCGCGGCCGTTAACCGGGCGCTGCGCGCGCAGGAATCGCAGCTGCTGGCGCTCCAACGCAGCGAGGAAGCACGAGAGATCTCCCGCGCGCTGCTCGGTCAGCTTGCACGGTTTCTGCGTGCGGCAGGACAGAAGCGCCCCGATAAAGGCATTCCGCGCTACCAGCTCTCGCTTGGCGTCCGGGCGGTCGGGCTGCGGGGCGATACGCTCTGTGGCGACTGCGGAACAAGCTTTCAGTGCGGCGCGACCCAGTACGTTCTGCTCTGCGACGGCATGGGCACCGGCTCCGGCGCGCAGTCCGACGCGCAGGAGGCGATCTCGGTCCTGCAATCGCTCTTAACGCTCGGCTTTGACGCGATGGACGCGGCGGCGATGCTGAACGAGCTGTATGTCCTGCGGGGCGACGGGTGCTTTTCCACGATTGATCTGCTGGAGGTGGATCTTTGTACGGGCGAAGGCGCGCTTTATAAATGGGGCGCGGCGCCGTCCTATCTTAAAAAGGGGGGAACAGTCAAAAAAATAGGGACAGCCTCGCCTCCGCCGGGGCTGGGTGTGGGAGAGGAACACCGGGCCGAGCGTGTGGGGCTGTCCTTACAGAGAGGAGAGCAGCTGGTGCTTACCACCGACGGCATACCGGAAGCCGCCTGCGAGCAGTATCTGCGCGCGTGCGGGCCGCTTTCGCCGAGGGAGCTTGCCGCCGGGGTCGTCGCGTGCGCCAGCGAGTCAGAGCCTGATGACCGGACCGCGGTGATCGTTCAGCTCGATCCGGCCTCCATGCAGCCTCACCATACCACACGCCGCGCGCGAAGTGTGTCGAAATCGGGCGCGGAACCCCACATTTAGGAAATATTTTCTGTCGAAGCACAAAATACCGGCTCGAAGCCCGCCATTTCCTGCGGATCGTGCGAAGAAAAGGCCCCACCTTCCCATGCTGGAAGGCGGGGCCTTGGGTTTTAAATCTCAGCCCAGCTTGCGCCACGCGTTCATAACCGTGACGACAGCCTGCTCGCGCGTGATCTGCGCGCGGGGCGCGAAGGAGCCGTTCGCGTGTCCGTTCATCAGACCGATGGCCGTTGCGAACGAAACGCCGTCTTTTGCGTAGTCGCTGATCTGCGCAGCGTCGGTGAAGGACGGTCCGCTTCCGGAGACCTGCACGTCAAACAGACCGGCCAGACGCTTCAGCATGATCGCCGCATCCTGCCGGGCGATGGCCGCATCGGGACGGAAGGTGCCGTCCGGGTAGCCGGTCACAACGCCGGTCGCCGCAATCAGGCGGATGTCCGCGTCGGCGGTATCCGAGAACGAGGCGGAAGCCGGGTCAATGCCCCGGTTCCGGCAGAACTCCGCCGCGCTCACACCGCTTCTGGCCGCGAGGTATCCGGAGAGCAGACGGCAGAACTCGCCGCGCGTGATCGCGGTCTGGTAGCCGCTCTGCAGGGACTGCGGCAGAATGCCGAGCTGCGCTGCCTGCTCCACATCAGCCTGCGCCCAGGATGAGGCGCTGCTCTGCGTGGGCTTTGCGGCGGGTACATCGTCGCCTGCATCGTCCAGAACGGCCAGAATGCTTGCCATTTCGCGGCCCGCGGGATAGAGTGTTCTGCCGTTTGCGTACAGCATGGATGACGCGCCGCCGTCGAGCGTCATGGCGGCCTGCACACCCATCTGCACAAGACTCTGGGCAATGGCACGGTAAGAACTTGTAACGGTTGCCAGCATCAGCCGTCCGTCGGCAGTAATGGCCGCGAAGGAGCGGACGCTCACAGTATCGGGATCCTGATCGTCGGCAGTGACGTTCGGATTGTTGTCAACAGCGCTCACGCCGTGCTCCACGATCATACCAGTGCCGCCGATGATGTTTTTCATGTTTTCCATATCCGAATCGCCGTCGGTCACGCAGAAGCCATATTCCGCGCGCATACCCACACGGGCCATCCCGCGGACATAGCAGCCGCTGTTGAGGACCATTGCAACCGCGCCGGACGGCGTGCGGAAATTCGCACAGCCGCTCTGTACATCCTCGACGGTTCCGTCACGGACAATTACGATCTCGGAACTTTCCGGGATATCCACGCCCAGCGCCAACTCGTCCGTCAGGATGTAGCAGGCCTGCGGGTCGCTGTTCGAGGTGTTGACGCACCATGCGACAATCCGTGTTCTGCCGAGCGTCAAGGTGCCCTTAATTGTCGCGCGGGCAATTTTCATCGAGCCGTCTGACGCAATACCGAGCGCAACAGATGCGCCGCTGTTGAGCATTTTACCGTCCGTGACAATCGCGCCGTAGATACGCGGGTAGTTGTTTTCCATCACGCTCAGGGGCTTGTTCCGGTCGTACCAGCAGTTGTAGAAGTTGCCGTTGATAGCAGCAACGATTTTCTTGCCCTCCCGGGCAATGACGGCTTCCGCCTCTGCGGTCGTGCCAAGCTGGCCGTTGGCGATGATGGCGCGGATTTCGGTGTTCGCACTAGGCGTCACATAGACGACCTGCGCCGCCGCACCGCCGATGGTCTCGTCCGCAGTTGTGACAGTTGCGGCAAGCGCCGCCGTGCTCAGCAGCAGGACAAGCGCAAGCAGCAGCGCTGCTTTTTGAATGATTTTCATACTTTCTTCCTCCGTTTTCCTCTGTTTCTTATTTTTAGCAAGCATTATGCGAACAAAAGCAGCCGGCAGAACAGACTCTGCCGGCTGCTTGGATGCGCAGTGCTTGCGGAAAGACTGAAGCGATGCAGCAGAACGGTATGCAGGTATCAGAACGTTGCGACGTTCTGTTCGGCAGGCTCGGCGGGCTGCACATTCACAGCTGTCAGGATGGGGCCGACGCCCTTGTAAAGCGTGTGGAACTTGACCTCGACGGTCGCTGTCACCCAGACCCAGCTTCTGGCCGCAAGACCGGAGGCAGCCGCAAATTTGCATGGCAGACCCATGAACGTGATATCCGCCTCACAGCAGGTCATGACGAACCGGCCAGGGGCAAACATGCCCTCCTTTTCCCGGCGCAGGCGCGCGACCTGCCCCTTGAATTTCACGGTCTTGCCCGCGTATTTCTTGGGTTCCTCCGTGATATCGCGGTAGAACAGGGCGTAATCCTCGTCCTTGATCTCGATCACAGGCGCGTTCAGGTCAAACGGCAGCGGATCTTCAATGTCGTCATAGTGGGTCGATCCGTCGGTATATTCATACAGAATATCGATCTTCCGGTTCACGGCCCGGGCGATCTTGTGATACGGCATCACGTCCGTGCCGGGGGCCATGCGGTTGAGAACCAGCATCTCCGCGCCTGCCAGCTTGTCCACGACGAGCTGGCGCATATTGGCGTTGTAGCTGAGGAAGGTCGTCGCGTCGGCAAACATGACCTCCTGCGCGATCTTCCAGTGGTCGGGCGTCTTGAGATAGAAATCCGAGGCCAGATGCATGCCGTTGAGCTCAACGACCACGCGCTCGGCGTTGTATTTCTTCTGCAGCCCGGTCAGCATCTCCGGGCTCAGCTCGTCGTAGTCCAGGACCTGCTCATAGACCTCCTTGTGCGGGTAAGTGGATACGTCGTATTCCTCCTCGCCCTCCTCAAAGACCAGCAGCAGCGTCCGCTCGCCGGTGTTGAAGCGCTCGTCCTCGAGCGTCTCCTGGATGAATTTCGTCTTGCCGGACTCCAGAAAGCCCGTGAAGACGTACATGGGGATATCGGGCATAGCCATGTCGGATTCTCCTTACTGCTTTTCTACGCCGAAGAGCTTCGCGACAGCTTCCTCATTCAGCTTCGAGCCGATGACGCAGATGCGGCCGGTGACCATTGCGCCGCCGTCACGGATGTCAGGCTCGCCGGGCACGTAGTCGAAGTGGATCCACTTCTCACCCTCGGCGTTGGCCACATAGCCCTTGGCCCGCAGGATGATGCCGTAGGTCTCCGCATCCTCCAGCGCCTGCAGGATGTGCTCGATCTCAGCCTTGGTGAACTTCCTGTGCGTCTCCTCGCCCCAGCTGATGAAGACCTCGTCGGCGTCATGGCCGTGGTGATGGTGATGATGGTGGTGATGCTCGTGTTCGTCCTCGTCGTCATCGTCATGGTGATGATGGCAGCTGCAGTCCGGATCGTCGCACTCGTCATCGTCGTCATGGTCGTGGTGATGATGATGGTGGCAGCATTCGTCGTCATCATCGTCGTGGTCATGGTGATGATGGTGGCAGCATTCGTCGTCGTCATCGTCGTCGTCCGTCAGCTTGATCTCTTCCATATTCTTATCCAGCACTTTGATATGCATCACGCGTACCAGCGCCACAATCAACCCAATGACAATACCCAGCAGCAATGCAAACACTGTGATCTCCAGCGTCGTTACCAAGCCGTCAAAAAACAGCGTATATCGGCTTTCCCGAATGAGGTTACTGTAAATAACCCCGCTCAATCCATCGATGAGTCCCAAATGTACGCCTCCTTGGTTTTTTCTTCATGAAAAAGCCACTGCCTTGCGGCAGTGGCCATTCAACAAAGCTCGATAGTACTATTCACCTACGTTGTACTTATCTACCATTTTGTCGATTTCGCCATCTTGTACCAGCTTGTCAATAACCTTATTGGCCTCTTCCAGCAGCTCGGTCTCGCCTTTTACCACGGCAAATCCATACTGCTCGCTGTCGTAGCTGATGCCTTCTACCTTAACCAGTTCGCCGTTCATT
>ENA-ORUI01003610-ORUI01003610.1-human-gut-metagenome-genome-assembly--contig:-NODE-3610-length-10923-cov-3.717611_pt1 | contig 10923 bp, 9 predicted proteins | sample MGYA00242078_ERZ509205 | MGnify/ENA primary metagenome ERZ509205 (study PRJEB26280, sample SAMEA2338828) | human gut metagenome | biome: human gut; feature: human-associated habitat; material: faeces... | reverse complement strand
CGTGGGGAATGATGCGCACGCCCTTGCTCATCGCCTCGCGGCGCAGCAGGTGGACAAGCCCGTCCGTCATGGAGCGGAAGGCCATGCCCTTGACGCCGAAGCAGCTTGTGGCGGCAGCGCCGGTGATATTCGACAGGGCGGCATCGGAAATGCTGATCTCGCCCTTTTCGGTGTGTAGCCTGATCATGGAAGATACTCCTTTCTCCCTGGTCGATAAAATGTGACCATATTACTACTCCATACCATTATATACGAAGCGTGCTGGAATAACAAGAGAAAATATTTTGCGGAAAATGCGGGAAAATGTCAGAGTGTCTATTGAAAATGAACGGAAATTCACGTATTATGGAAACCAGAGAGTATGTTGCGCCGTGACCGTCGGCGCTGTGGAGGGATAACGATGAGAGTGATCACAGGCTCGGCGCGCGGACGGCGGCTGGGCGAACTCAAGGGTATGGAGACCCGGCCGACGACCGATAAGGTCAAGGAGAGCATCTTTAATTGTATCCAGTTTGACGTGGAGAATGCGCGCGTGCTCGATCTGTTTGCGGGCACAGGGCAGCTCGGCATCGAGGCACTTTCGCGCGGAGCAAAAAGCGCACTTTTCATCGATAAGCGCGCGGACGCGGTGAAGCTCGTGCGCGAGAATCTTGCGCTGTGCCGTCTTGAGGAGAACGCGCAGGTCATCTGCGGCGACTCCGTTGCATCGCTCGGCGCACAGCGGCAGAAATTCGACATCATCTTTCTCGATCCGCCCTACGGCAGCGGCCTTCTGGAGCAGGCGATGGAGAAGATCGCCTCGTTTGACATTTTATCGCCCCATGGTATAATGGTGGCGGAAAGCGCGCTGGATCAGGCGCTGCCGGCGCTTCCTGCGCCGTACAGCCTGTACCGCGAATACCGCTACGGCAAGATTAAAGTGACGATCTATCACCGCGCGGGGGAGGAAGAGGCATGAAGATCGCAGTCTTTCCCGGCTCGTTCGATCCCGTGACGATCGGGCATCAGGACATCATCGCGCGTGCGTCGAAGCTCTTCGACCGTGTGTATGTGTCCATCGTGCCGAACGGAACGAAGACGCACCCGATGTTTTCGGACGAGCAGAAGCTTGCGCTGATGCGCGCGAGCATTGAGGACTTTCCCAACGTGGAAGCTGAGCTTGGGGGCGGACTTTTGACCGACTACGCGCTCCGAAAAAACGCGCAGTTTCTTGTGCGCGGTGTGCGCAACAGCGTGGATTTTGACGCCGAGCAGCAGCTCTCGCTCATCTACCGCGATGTGTCGGAGGGGGCGCTTGAAACGGTGCTGCTCGTTGCAGAGCCGAAGTATCAGCACATCAGCTCCACGATGGTGCGCGAGATGATCAAATACGGACAAAACCTTGAAAAATATATGCCGCTGCGCGCAGCGGCGCTTGTGAAAGAATGGGGAGAAGACCATGGCGAACAATGATGTGCAGCATCTTCTGGATATGCTTTATGAGATGATCGACGGGGCGAAGAATGCGCCGCTGTCGAGCGACAGGTGCATTTTGAACCGCGATGAGGCGCTTGATCTGCTTGATGAGATCCGCGCACAGCTGCCGGTGGAGCTCGCGCGCGCGCAGGAGCTGATCCGCGCGAAGGAGGATTATGTCAAGGCTGCCAAGCGCGATGTGGAGCGCATGATGCAGCAGGCTGAGTTAGACGCGAAAGCCAAGGTCTCCGAGACCGAGGTGCTTACCGCTGCGCGTGACCGCAGCCGCGAGATCATCAAGCGCGCCGAAGATCGCAGCCGCGAGATGTACCGCGTTGCCAACGAATACACGGAAGATGCGCTGCGCCGCACCGAGGAGGCCATTCAGATGGCGCTGGCCGAGGTGCAGCAGTCCCGTTCCGACTTCCGTGCCGCATCTGTGGCGCAGATGCAGAAAAAACGCGAGGAACTGGCACAGTCCGCTGAAAAACAAGCGCAAGTACAATGAAAAATTGTCAAAAGTGACAAAAACCGACAAAATTGGTAGACATAATCTATATTTGGACACAAGAAAAAGGAGCCGCCACAAGATATTGTGGCGGCTCCTTTTTGTTCAAAATAAAAGTAGAACAAAGGTTTCAAAAGAGACGCGCGGCGGCCGCTTTTTTGCGGGAAAAAGCGGCAAAAGCCTTGAAAACGCAGGGAAATTTCTGCTTGCATTTTTTATGTGAATCTCGTATACTCAAAGCAAAGGTGGGGAAAAGTGGGGCATCATACCATGAAAATGGTTCTCTTTCCCACGTAAGCATCAGGACAAGCGCGGCACGGCTTTTTCGGAAAACGGGAAAAGGCCGCGCTTTCGCGCCCCCGCGATGCCCCAAATACCAAAAAAGGAGGGAGCCGCCGTGACAGGTCAGTATCAGCATACGATCGATGCCAAGGGGCGGCTCTTTATTCCTGCGAAGCTGCGCGAGGAACTGGGCGACACGTTTTATGTCACCATGGGCATGGATTCCTGCCTGAGCGTCTATTCCGACGCTTCCTGGGCGCGCTTTACCGAAAAGTTTGAAGGTCTGCCCTACACAAAGACCAAGGCCATGCGCCCGCTCTTTGCCAATGCCGCCAAGTGCGAGCCGGATGCGCAGGGACGCATCGTGCTTCCGCAGAAGCTCAGAGCCTACGCCCATCTTGAAAAAGATGTGGTCGTGATCGGTGTGTCGAACCGCGCCGAGATCTGGAACGCGGAGAAGTGGGCAGAGATCGAGGCCGCGGAACTCAACCCCGAGAATCTGGCCGCCGTGATGGAAGAGTTGGGATTCTGATATGGAAGAGAACTACGGTCATAAGTCGGTGCTGCTGCACGAGTGCCTCGATGCGCTCGCCATCAAGCCTGACGGCATTTATGTGGACGGCACGCTCGGCCGCGCCGGCCATTCGCTTGAGATCGTGCGCCGCCTGACAACGGGCAGGCTCATCGCGCTCGACCGCGACGAGACCGCCATCGAAGCGGCGAACCGCCGCCTTGGCGACTATCTCGATAAGGTCACGCTCGTCCACAGCAACTTCAGCGCGCTCGACTCTGTGTTGTACGAGCTGGGCGTCCGCGGCGTGGACGGGATGCTCTTTGACCTCGGCGTTTCCTCGCCGCAGCTCGACGATGCCGCCCGCGGCTTTTCCTATAAGCAGGACGCGCCGCTCGATATGCGCATGGACGAATCCGCCGCACTGACCGCGCGCGAGGTCGTGAATACCTATTCTTATGAAGAGCTGCGCCGCATCCTCTTTGAATACGGCGAGGAGCGCTATGCGCCCGCCATCGCGAAGAGAATTTGCCAGCACCGCGAGCAAAAGCCCATCGAAACGACGCTTGAGCTCGCCGATATCATCCGTTCGGCCATGCCCGCGAGCGCGCTGCGCGAAAAGCAGCACCCCGCCAAGCGCAGCTTTCAGGCCATCCGCATCGCCGTGAACGACGAGCTGGGCGAGCTTCCGCCGATGCTCGACGCGGCGGAGAAAAATCTGAAACCGGGCGGACGGCTCGCGGTCATCACGTTCCACTCGCTCGAAGACCGCATCGTCAAGAAGAAATTACAGGAGCTTGCACAGGGCTGCATCTGCCCGCCGGAATTTCCGGTGTGCGTGTGCGGACGAAAGCCAAAGGTCAAGCTCATCACAAGAAAGCCCATCGTTTCGGGCGAAGAAGAACTCGCAGAGAATCCCCGTGCCCGCAGCGCCAAGCTGCGCGTCGCGGAAAAGTGCTGACAACAGCCGAAAATACACAAAAGAAAGGAGATCGCCATGGCCAGCCGCAGAGAGCAGAACATGAAATACCGCCGCTACAGCGGACGAGTCAATGGCAATCTCGCTTACGATCCTGCCTACGAAGAGCGCCAGCGCAGACTGCGCCGCGAGCAGGAATATGAGCGCGAGCATCAGCGCGAAGAATTTATGCGCCCGCCGCAGCGGAAGGTGCAGAAGAAAGCTGCACCCGTCCGCCGCCAACGCGAGAAGGTCTCGCTCGGCGCACTGTGCGGCTTTGCGGCACTGGCTGCCATGGTCGCGCTGATGATCCTGTGCCGTGCGCAGCTTACCGAGATCTCTTCGCAGGTCGTTTCCGTGCAGAAGGAGATCGCTGCGCTCGAGGACGAGCATGTCGCGCTGCTCACGCGCTACGAAAAAACCTTTGACCTCACCACCATCAAGGAGGCGGCGGCCGCGGCCGGTATGGCCAAGCCCAGCGCCTCGCAGGTCTACTACATCGACCTGTCGGAGCCCGACAGCGTGGTCGTCTACCAGCAGAAGAGCCAGAACGTTTTGTCGCGGGCGCTCACGTCGCTTGGCAACGGCGTATGCGCAGTGGTGGAATATTTCAAATGAGCGAAGCTATACATAAGGAGTAAGGAGCTTCCTTACTCCTTTTCCATTTTTAAGGAGGATGAACGACTGTGGCACCACGCCCCCAGAACCAGAAAAGACGGCCCGAATCCGCGCGCCGCGCAAACCGCATCATTCAGACAAGAACGCTGCTGTTGCTCGGCGTGTTCGGCGTGCTGACCTTCGTGCTGCTCTTTGCCAAGCTTTATCACTGGCAGATCACCGAGCACGATGAGCTTCAGTCCGTCGCCGTGCGGCAGCAGACGCTGCGCACCACGGTGGAGGCGAGCCGCGGCACCATTTACGACAGAAACGGTACGATCCTTGCGATGTCCGCCTCGGCGGAGGATATTTTTCTCTCGCCCAAGGAGATCGTCGAGAACGATCAGGACCAGAACCTGATCGCAAACGGCCTTGCTGAGATCCTGAACCTCGACGCTGCTGACATTCTCAAAAAGATGGAGAAAACAAATTCTCAGTACGAGATCCTCAAGAAAAAAGCGGACGATGAGCTTGCCGACAAGGTGCGGGAATTCATCAACGAGAATGAACTCAGGGGCGTTTTCCTGCGCCCGACGAGCAAGCGCAGCTATCCCAAGGGGACGCTTGCCTCGCAGGTCATCGGCTTTGCCAACGACAACGGCGGCTCGATGGGACTGGAGGCGACCTATAACGACGAACTGACCGGTGAAAACGGCATGGTCGTCACCGCGCGCGACCGCGACGGCCGCTCCGTGCTCTACCAGTATGACCAGTATTTCGACGCGGAAAACGGCTGCGACCTGCACACGACGCTCGACACCACCATTCAGTATTACCTTGAAAAGGGCGTGCAGGAGCTGGAGGCACGCTTCGGCACGGGAAAGGGCGCAACGGGCATCGTCATGGACGTCAACACCGGTGCGGTACTGGCGATGGCGTCGCTCCCGACTTACGATCTGAACGCTCCCGGCAAGGTCTACAACGATTTTCTGACCTCCGGCATGACGGAGGAGCAGATCGAGGAGAACATGAAGGATCTTCTCAACAAACAGTGGCGCAGCAAGGCCATCAACGATACCTATGAGCCGGGTTCCACCTTCAAAACGCTCACGCTCGCCATGGCGCTTGAGGAAAACGTCGTCGATCTGAACACGGGCTTCTACTGCGGCGGCAACACCACCATCGAAAGGCAGAAGATCTGGTGCTCCAAGCGCACGGGCCACGGCCAGCAGAATCTGACGCAGGCGTTTGCAAACTCCTGCAACCCCGCGTTCATCAACATCGGCCTTCGCGTCGGCAACGCGAAATTCTACCAGTACATGCAGGATTTCGGCTTGCTGGAAAAGACCGGCATCGACACCACGGGCGAGGCCAGCGGCTTTGCCAACAGTGAGATCAAGTATTCAACGCTTGCCCTGGCGTGCTATGCCTTCGGCCAGAACTTCAACGTCACGCCCGTTGCGCTGCTTGCGGCGCAGTGCGCCTGCGTCAACGGCGGCTATCTCTATACGCCGTATCTTGTGGAAGAGATCACCGATCAGGACGGCAATGTTGTCTCCCGGCACGACGCAACGCCCATTCGTCAGGTCATCTCTGCGGAGACCTCCGCGCTCGTGCGCGATATTATGGAGTACGAAGTGACCACCGGCACGGGCAAAAACGGCCAGGTCGCGGGCTACCGCATCGGCGGCAAGACGGGCACAGCCGATAAGGTCGGCGGCAACGTCATCGTTTCCTTCGTGTGCTTTGCCCCTGCGGACGATCCGCAGGTGATGATGCTTCTCACGCTCGATGAACCGAACAAGTGGACCGGAACCTATGTTTCCGGCGGCAACATGGTCGCGCCCGTGGCAAGCTCCGTGATGGGCGAGATCCTGCCGTATCTCGGCATCGAGCCGAGCTACACCGCCGAAGAACTTGTCGGCGCGGATAAAACCGTGCCGAACGTTGTCGGCCTTTCAAAGGACGCGGCGGCCGAGCGCCTGAGCGCGAACGGCTTCAGCTTCCGCACCGTCGGCAGCGGCGACACCGTCACCGACCAGACGCCCGCGGGCGGCGCGATCGTGCCGAACAGCGCAGAGATCATTCTCTACCTCGGCGCGGAGAAATCGGGCGAGAAATGCATCGTGCCGAATGTCGTGGGCGACAGCGCCGCGACCGCGAACCAGAAGATCGTGAACGCGGGGCTTATCATGGGTGTTTCCGGCGCAACGAACGCAAGCTCGTCCACCGTGCGCGCCATCTCGCAGAGCATCGCGGCGGGCACAGAGGTCGAGGCGGGCACGGTCGTGCGCGTCCAGTTCAGCGACAGCTCGGTGCGCGACTAAAGACAGCAAGACCCAATTCCGAAAGGAATTTTTGAAAACGCAGTTATCTGAGCTTGTTTCCGTATTGGAAGAAAAGGAAGTGCGTGCGCCGCAGGATCTGACGATCGGCGGCCTTGCGCTCGATTCCCGCGAAACGGGGGAAGGAACGCTCTTTTTCGCCCTGCCGGGGGAAAAAGAGGACGGCGGCGACTATATCGCCGAAGCAAAGGCGCGCGGCGCGGTCTGCGCCGTGTGCGAGCAGCCGCCGGAAACGGAGATCCCCTACATTCTTGTGCCCGATGCGCACAAAGCGCTTGCGCTTTGCGCGGCGGTATGGTATGGTACTCCGGCGGGAAAACTCACCGTGGTCGGTGTGACCGGCACGAACGGCAAAACAACCACGACCTGTCTGATCAAGCAGCTGCTGGAGCGCACGAAGGGCGCGAAGGTCGGACTCATCGGCACGAATCAGAACCTGATCGGAGAAAGTGCCGTTCCGGCAGAGCGCACCACGCCCGACGCGCTGACCTTGCAGCGCCTGCTCGCCCAGATGGTCGATGCGGGCTGTACTTACGCGGTGATGGAGGTCTCCTCCCATGCGCTGATGCAAAAAAGGGTGGAGGGGATCCGCTTTCGCGTCGGCGTTTTTACGAATCTGACGCAGGATCACCTCGACTATCACGGCACGATGGAAGCCTATTGCGAGGCAAAAGCGCGCCTTTTCGACCAGTGCGACATCGCCTGCGTCAATGGCGACGATCCGTGGACGGAGCGGCTGCTCGCTCGCTTTGCGGGCGAAAGTGTGACATTCGGGCAGGATATGACGAACGATCTTGTCGGCTGGCGCGCCCGCTACGAAAATGACGGTGTGCGCTTTACCGCCTGCACCGATCTTGACCATGAGGAGACAAGGATCGGCATTCCCGGCGGCTTTTCGCTCTATAATGCGCTTGCGGCGCTCTGCGCCGTGCAGGCGCTCGGCGTGCCGCTGCATGCGCTCGCGGAAGCGCTGCAAGGCTGCATCGGCGTGAAGGGCCGATGCGAGGTCGTGCCGCTTTCTGCACCGTTTACCGTTATCATCGACTATGCCCACACACCGGACGGACTGAAAAATATCCTTTCCACCGTCTGCGGCTTTGCCGACGGGCGCGTGATCGCACTTTTTGGCTGCGGGGGAGACCGCGACAAATCGAAGCGCCCCCGCATGGGACGCATTGCCGCGGCGCTTTCGGACTTTGTCGTTCTCACGAGCGACAATCCACGCACCGAAGACCCCTACGCGATCCTGCGCGACATTCTGCCCGCGCTTTTGGAGAGCAAAACGCCGTTTGCCGTCGTGGAAGACCGGCGCAAGGCCATCGGCTTTGCGCTGTGCGAGGCGAAAGTGGGCGATGTGCTCGTCCTCTGCGGAAAGGGACACGAGACCGATCAGGAGATCGGAACGACAAAATACCACCTCGACGAGAGGGAGGTCGTGCGCGAGATGTTCGCGCAAGTACAAAGGAAGGAAGCCGCTGCGGCGGCGAGGGAAAACGAATATGAAGATCATCATTGCCTGCATACTGAGCTTCGCGGTCTCCGCGATCACGGGAAAGTTTCTGGTTCCTGAGCTGCGCAAGCTGAAAGCGGGACAGAGCATCCGCGAGGACGGCCCCACCTGGCACGCCGGAAAGGCCGGCACGCCGACGATGGGCGGCTTAATGTTCATCCTCGGCATCTTCGTCTCTATCCTGATCTGCGGCTGGAAGGGCATGATGGCGGGGGACTTTGAGCACCTCTACATCTTCTTTTTTGCGCTGATCTTCGGCGGCATCGGCTTTTTAGACGACTTTGAAAAGGTGAAGCACAAGCAGAACCTCGGCCTCACGGCCATCCAGAAGTTCCTGCTCCAGCTCGCCGCGGCGGTCGCGTTCCTCTGCCTGATGCGCTTTGAGGGTATGCTGACGCCGAACCTCTATGTGCCGTTTTTTAACAAGAGCTTTGTGATGAGCTGGCCGGTCTACATGGTGTTTGCGGCCTTTGTCATCGTGGGTACGGTCAACGCCGTCAACATCACCGACGGTATCGACGGCCTGGCCGGCAGCGTGACGGTGCCGGTGGGACTCTTCTTTGCGGTGCTTTCCATCTGGTGGAAAGGCTATGACCAGCTCGGCATTTATTCCGCGGCGCTCGTCGGCGGTTTGCTCGGCTTCCTTATCTATAATTTCCACCCGGCCAAGGTTTTCATGGGCGATACTGGCTCGCTGTTTCTCGGCGGTACGGTGGCGGCGCTGGCCTTTGCCTATGATATGCCGCTCGTGCTGATCCCTGTCGGCTTTGTTTACATCTGCGAGACGCTTTCCGATATTTTGCAGGTCGGCTACTTCAAGGCGACACACGGCAAGCGCCTGTTCAAAATGGCGCCGCTGCACCACCACTTTGAGCTTTGCGGCTGGAGTGAGGTGAAGCTCGTCGCTATCTTTACGAGCGTGAGTCTGCTGGGCTGCATCGCAGCGATATTCGGCGTCATGAACCGATTTCATTTCTAAGACATTCAAAATCGTGCAAGGCACGATTTTGAGGGGGAGGCAGTGTGCGCCACTCACCGTGCCGCACACTGTAAAGTGTCGCTGCGGACGCGCATGTCGTCCTTCGCGACGGATTAGAATAGTTTGCCGCCTGCGGGCGGCAAAGGGACGGGGCGCAATGACGCGCGCTGGTCGTCCTCCGCGACAGATTTGGTTTGCTTTCCGCCTGCGGGCGGCAAAGCATGTGACACTTAAATGGCGCTCAAAATTGCGCGCTGCACAATTTTGAGTCGAATGAAAGGGGGAGAGCACATGACCAAGGAGGAGCGCCTGCTGCGGCAGGAGCAGCGCGAGCGCGCGAAAGCCATCGAGGCAGCGGCGCGCGAAGCGGGCCGCGGGCCGCTGGATCTTCCCTATCTTCTTCTGGTGCTCATGCTCGTGGGCGTGGGACTCATCATGCTGTTTTCCGCGAGCTTTCCATCCGCCTACTATGAAAAGGGCAACCCGGCCTACTACCTGATTCGTCAGGGCCTGTTTGCGGTGGTCGGTATTGTGGCGATGGCCATCATCGGTAAGACCAACTATGAACGATTCCGCGGCGCGGCGCGCATCGCGCTGATCGGTTCGATCATTTTGCTGGTGATCGTTTTGATCCCCGGCGTCGGTACGGGTAAACTGACGCACGGCGCACAGCGCTGGATCCGTATGGGCCCCCTCCAGTTTCAGCCGTCTGAGCTTGCCAAGGTCGGCGTGATCCTCTACTTTGCCGACAGCATTTCAAAAAAGAGAGACCGAATGGCCACCTTCCGCGAAGGGATCCTCCCTTATGCGGGAATTCTTGCCACGATTGCCATTCTCATGGGATTGGAGCCGCACCTTTCCGGCATGGTGCTGCTGCTTGGCATCGGCGCGGTGATGATGTACGTCGGCGGCATTCGCAACTACTGGGTGTTTGCCGGCTTTGTGGTCGTTGCCTTTGTAGCGTACGCCTTTGCAACAGGACTTATCACCTACAACTCGAGCCGAATCAGCATCTGGCTCGACCCGTTCAACGAAGAGTGGATGCGTGACAAGGGCTACCAGATCCGCCAGAGCCTGCTTTCCATCGGCTCGGGCGGCCTGTTCGGCGTAGGACTCGGCAAGAGTCGGCAGAAGTTCCTCTTCCTGCCCGAAGAGCACAACGATTTCATCTTCGCCATCATCTGCGAAGAGCTTGGTTTGGTCGGCGCGACGATCATCATGGCCATGTTTGCGCTGCTCATCATCCGCGGCTACTGGATCGCCCTGCACGCACGCGACCGCTTCGGAAGCCTTCTTGCCGTCGGCGTGACGACGCAGATCGCCTTGCAGGTATTCCTGAACATCGCGGTCGTGACGAATCTGATCCCGAACACGGGTATTTCGCTGCCGTTTTTCAGCTACGGCGGCACGGCGCTGCTGATGCAGCTCGGTGAAATGGGCATTATTTTGAGCATATCGCGCGACATTCCGACGAAAAAAGCGCGGTAGCATCCGAACTTTGTAAGCTGTCTCGGCGGCGCACGCCGCCTGAGTTTCGATATTCCGGGAGGGACTGACTATGAATTTTCTCTTTACCTGCGGTGGTACCGCAGGCCACATCAACCCAGCGCTCGCGGTCGCGGGCGTTCTGCGCGAACGGATGCCCGACTGCGGCATCCTCTTTGTCGGCGCAAACGGCAAGATGGAGACGGACCTTGTTCCGCGTGCGGGCTATGATATCGTGACCGTGGAGGTTACGAATATCCACCGCAGCCTCAAGCCCTCGGAGATTGCGTACA
>ENA-ORUI01003609-ORUI01003609.1-human-gut-metagenome-genome-assembly--contig:-NODE-3609-length-10926-cov-4.137614_pt1 | contig 10926 bp, 8 predicted proteins | sample MGYA00242078_ERZ509205 | MGnify/ENA primary metagenome ERZ509205 (study PRJEB26280, sample SAMEA2338828) | human gut metagenome | biome: human gut; feature: human-associated habitat; material: faeces... | reverse complement strand
TCATATATGTTCGAGACCCAGTCTGCTCCTGAGTACAGACCGGGTTCCTCGACAGACTGTAGCGGGAGACTGGCATACAGTCTCCCGCTTCAACTATACAGAGAACTTGGGGTGCTGCGGTGAAAAGCAAAATATAAGGCTGTGGTAAAAGAAGGAGCGTATCCAGAGAATATTTGACGGTAATTATAGTACAAAAGCTGGGCAGCGAATTTCCTCGCCGCCCAGCTTTTTTAGGTAATGAACTGCGGTTGCCCCCCGTTTGGGGCAGCTTAGAGCTTGAACATCCTGATACAATGAATCAGCGTTGCACTAAGCTCCTGGAAGAGATCCTCGTCAAAGATGCCGTTCACGCAGGACTCCTTGAACAGCAGCGGACGATACATCAAAAAAATCTCTTCCTTCGCCTGTTGGTCACCGTCTTTTGCACGGAGCAATAGATCCTTGAAGTTCACTTTACATCCCTCCCTGTAGCTTCCTTGACTTTTTTGCAGACACGATGATATGCAGCCGCAACTCCCTGATACCCAAGGTCAAGCTCTAAAGCGAGTTCATGGAAGCTGCGTCCATGCAAAGCACGGGAAAAGAAGATATAGCGGTCTCTCTCGCTGATGCGATTCAAAGCCTCCTCAAGCGCGGCATTTTCAATGCAGCAAAGCAAATCGGTCGGATCAGAAATGCCGGGTGCTTCCTCAGTTGACAGATCATCCGGATCTGTCAGTACCTCTCTCGCCTGTCGGCGCTGTTTGGCGTGAAGATAGTCTGCCTTCCTGTGCGCAACCGCCGAGAGCAAATAGGCGGTAAATCCATTCTGGGTAATGTTGCTTTCCCCTTTTCCATCGTTTCTTATATACATCTTCGTTCCTCCGTTTCTGATTTTTTGGGAAAATTTCAGAAACGGGGGACTTCGACAGCGATATCGCTCGCTTGCTAAATTCCGACAAAGTAAAAGAGAAGCGCACAGCAGACAATGCTGTACGTTTCTCTTTTCCCTTATCTGCCCCGCTATATCGGAGACGTATCCATCATCCAGAAAATAGAAGTTTCCTTCGCACGAATAGAGAAGAACTTCAAGCTGCAGGGCATAAAGTGTTATGCTTCCAGAGTCCCTTTGGCTGCTTGGACGGCATCTGTTCTTTTCCTCTAGTACAAAGATCTTCTTAGCGACCCTCCAGCTTGCTTACCTCATTTTTCATGGTTTGCTTCACCCTCATTATGCAGATAATTTGTACTATCTTTCTAATCATTAGAAGTGAAACGGCATTTATTAGAAGCGCGGTTCCAATTAAAATAGTGATAAAGAGACGAGCAAAACAGGTGGAAAGAGCAACCCGCAAACAAGGCGAATGGGAATCAAAAGAGTTTAGGGCAGCTCAAGGGCGCAAAAACCACAGCGCGGTAGTCCCCGCACCTGAAAACGATATGGAAAAGTGCAGATCAGACGGAACGCCGAAGCTGTTTGACAGAACGGTAGGAGTGAGAACCATGCAGAACGGCGGCCAGCGCAACCGCTAAAGCGGAGATGTGGGCTACTGTGTTGAGATTAGCAGCATTGTAACGCTCACATTCTGTACGCAAAGCATAGACACGCTTAAAACGCAGGCATTCCCTGTCAATGGAAAGTCTGTAGTCTGTTGGAATGGCCTTATACTTGGTACAGCCACGGTTCTTCTTGCCGTTATTCCAGTTCTTGTGATTGCAGGGGCAAACACCGGTTTTGGACTGGCGGAAGGGGCAGCAGTATTTCTGCCGAATCCCCCCCGCCATCGGTGGTCTTGCCATCCTTTCTTATGGCGAGACCAGCTTCACAGATAGGATTGCCAACGGACAGTTTTTCAGGGCTCTTTGTACCGCGCTTGTTTAACGGGATCACAGCCTCTCCCTCACAGGCGTCCTTCACCAAGTTGTAGACGGTTTTCACATCGTAGCCCTTATCGCCGAGGAAGGTACGCTCGCGAAGGAACAAAACGGCATTGGCAGGACGAAGAATGTCCGGAACAACTGATGCATCAGTTGTGTTAGCCAGTGTGGTCAATTCAAAGAGAGGCAGACCGGAGATGCAAAGATTGAACAGCATCAGGAAAGCCGCAATCCGGAGCCGTTGGAGATCACAGCAAAAGACATTGCCGCCATTCTGGTGGATGCCGCAATCAGTGAAGAAAAAGCCGAAGCGTTCCAAAGCTGCTGTAATGAGTGCTTTGGCGCTGGCGTTACCTTAAACCCGTTGAATCTGATCGACGTTGGCCGTTTTGAAGTAAAAACGGCCAACGCGACTATCTTTGTCGCGCCCGAGCAGAGTTATCTGCTGGAGACTCGTGTGATCGATGGGCGCAAATATCTGACGATCCCCGTCGAAGAGGAAATCGAGGTCAACGGCTTCGGTGTCCGCACCCAGGGAGAAAAGCAAGGCTGAATGTCCGATAACGCGGTCATAAAGTTAACAAGCAGGAAGCCTCTACCGCGGCAGAGGCTTCCTGCTTCTTTAGTATACTTAGTATTTACCTGCAAACCACAGTATAGGAAGTGATATACCCTGTGTCTGAGCCTTTGCTGTTTCGCGCATAGACTGTCAGCGTTACGCGGTAGCTGACACCGGGTGTTCCTTGAAAGTAGGTTGTTCCAACATAATCCCATGTATTGTAATCATAGAATTCGGGGTGTTCGGCGCCATACTGAGAATCATAGTAACGCCAATTACCGTTCACTTTCTGCTCGATTTCAACCTCAATGACACCTATTTTCTCCATTTTGCCCTTGCCATCAACAGTCATGGTAACTGCAATAGTGCCATTTCCGCGCGCCTCAATGCCGACGCTATAACTATCCAGATACGAACTAGAACGCATAGCATGCGCGATAGGCGCTCCAATTCTATCAACAGCAAAAGCTGTTATATTCATGCTGAAAAGCATGGCGACCATCATCATAATGGACATAATCTTTCTTTTCATGACCATTCACCTTACCTTTTCATTGAATTGAGTCGATCATCTCTTTAATCTCGTCCTCGGATATCTGCCCGCTAATTGAGAAGAAAATACCTTCATTTTCCCAATCCGCTTTCATCCATTGCCTATCTGAAACAATAAAGAATTCTTCTTGATTGTGCTGATATGAAATTGCATCAGTATCTCGTTCTTCCGCAACTGTAATATCGGGAGATATAATCTTCAGGGCACGAATCACTATGTTTCCACGATTTGATTCATAAACCGCAACGCACTTTATTACCCCGTCCGAGGATTTTGCCGTTACAGATAGAATTGCATAATCTCTCGGCACCCATGTGGGCAGACCTTCTGTACTGATCCCGTTTGCCGCCAGAGCCTCATACAGGGAATGATACTCGCTGGGATCGTCGTCAGGCAATTCCATGATGCCGGAAGGATTGGTATAGATCTGAATGATTCCTTCGGCCCATCGCAGGACAGCCTGAACAGGTTGGAATCCCATAGCGCTGGCGGTTATTATAAAGCAAAATGCCGCAGCTGCGGCAATAGCTGCCGCACGGAAAACGCAGGAAAAGGATCGACGAGTTCGGTTCCCATGTCGATTCTTTGCTTCTGCCGCAAGATCAGACTTGCAGGAACTCGTTTCTTCTTCAAAAATCAATGGATGGGATTCTTCGAGTTTTGCCCATTTTTCTTCCGGGTCATAATGCTCTGCGACTGGTGCCCTTTTTTGCAATAGTGACAGATATTCCTCAATCCTGTCCGTATCCATCTCCTCCGCAGGTACACTTAGCATTGCTTCTACTTCATTCAGAAGCTGCAAGTTAGATTTTTCCGTGATGGACGCGGAAGCAGAATCTGTTCGCTTTCTCCCGACAGCAGATTTATCGGGATGCTGGCTACCCAACATTTCATTACCCCCTTTACTATTTCATCTCCTGAAGTATCGGTTTTGTGACAATAATTTGATAATTATTTTGGCGTGCTGCCAAGAGGATCCTCCATTAGTGTTCTGCACTTGCGGAGCGCTCTGGATAATCGCTGGCGGCATGCCATTTCGCTGATTCCAAAATGCTCTGCGAGTTCCAGAAATGAATGGCCTTTATCGATGCGAAGAAGGATGATCTCCTGCTCCAATGCGCTTAACCCCATCGGAATATGACAGGTCATTGGAAGTTCTGTGATCTCATGGCTCTCAGCGATATCTTCAATCGAAACCTCTGTATGATAAAAGCGGCGGCTTTCGCGCAAGGTCAAATTGTTCAATGTCTCAAAGAGCCACGCCACCGGTTTCTTGTGAGCGCATACCCGTTCCGACTTGCAGCACGCTGTCAGAAAGGTCTCCTGTACCAAGTCCTCCGCAAGATGCCAGTCCCCTACGCGACGATATGTAAGCCGGACCATAGCATCAGAGTATTGAAGCATCAAATGATGGATGTACTCTCGCTGCTGCTTATCCATACAATCCCTTCCTTCGCAAAATCTCACCAAAAAATCAGCTGCCATGCAATCAACAGCCGGCAGCTGATTTATTTGAACTGGTGGCTCTCGCCATGCTCCATAATCGTTTTGCACACAGACAGGCACAATTTGACCTGCTCCGGCGCGGCATCTTTCAACATGCTTGCAAATTCAACAGAAATACTGACGTCCGGATGAACCGGAATGTTGCTTCCAAGCAGAGTGTAAAGATCAACGCGCAGTGCTGTCGATATATCCACCAGTAATGTCAGGCTCGGCTTCGTTTGACACCTCTCAACGTGGCTGATGTGCTGGGATGTAACACCGACCATTTCGGCAAGTTCAGCCTGCTTGAGATTGCAGCGGATTCGACATATTTTAATGTTGTTTCCGATTTCCTGATAATCAATCATACTTCAGCGTCTCCTGTAATACGCGCCACGGTACTATTCTGCCTATACGCATATTATACAGGGAGTCATTCGTACAATAAATCGACCATCAGGGCATTTATCGCTCTTATAGATATAATGCGCATGATATTTTTGCATTTTCCCCGTGCGAAAACAATAGGAGTGCATCTGTACGGATGATCATTACGGTGCAGAGAAATGAATGGCATGCGTCACAAAAAATCGCAGAAAAAATCGAACTTCTTGTCACAAATCGACACTGTCAGGAGATGAATATAGTGAGGGCGCATTTTTGGAGGAGGTGGTCATTGGGGCAACATCCGCCGCAGACCCACTGTCATGTATCGTAGAGAGGAGAATATCAAATGAAGCTAAAACGATTCCGAAACAAATTCATTTCGATGCTGCTTACGCTGGCAATGCTTTTGACACTGTTCCCTACCGCAGTCTTTGCCGAGGATACGGCGGCTGACCGACCGGCCAGCGCCGAATTTAAGATCATGGGACTGTACGCTCTCCGGGATAACGGGCGGCGTGTGTCCTTCTTCTCTTATGAGTCAAGAGACAACGCATTCCTGACAAAAGCCAATATGACCTATCCCGACTCCTGGTTCAAGCTGATCTATGTGATCGAGAGATCACAGCCGGTCACGCTGGAACTGTATGAGATGAAGGATGAACCCGCGTATATGGATGAAGATATTGTTTCCATGCCGTATGCGCCGGAGGATGATGCGGATGGACACGGAAAACTCCAGAGCGAGGAGTTCCTTGGCCGCCGACTAGGCGTACTGGTGGGCGTTCCGGTGCAGGAAAATATTGCCCCGCTTCAGGAGGGGGATGACATTTATACGGCGGAGCAGGTGAGCTATTCGCCTATCGATGAAGATGAGTGGCTGAATATCGTCTATCAGACAATCCGCGGGAAGCGTCAGCCGGAAGTGATTGAGGATTTCTACGCTTTTGGCTTTGAGGGCAATCGCCTCGCCGGACTGGACGATGCGGCTGCAACGGTGAGCCTTGATGAGCTCCCTGCCCCGGAAGATATGGCAGAGACAGACGCTCTGCTCCCCTCGGAAAATCTAGATGCTCCAAATCCGGAAGCAAATTTGCCCGCTGACATCAACGATGAAGCAATGGATACGGAAAAATTTCCTGCCAATGAGACATCGGAGGATGGGGCTTCCGAGGAAAGCCTGACAGCGGATACGGAGTCTGCAACGGCGATAGAGGAGTCCTTTGCTCCCTCTGCAAATGCGGAACCATTGGAAGATGATGCGGACACGACACCTGCCGATGCGGATACGGTGGATTCGGAGGCGGTGGAAACGGATAAGGCAGATGTGCCGGTGACAGCAATTGAGGACGAGCCTTCTGCAGAAGAATCTGTTGAAGCTGTTTCGGACGTGGAACCGGAGGAGCAGCCGGAGATCAATGCGGAGATCGATTATCTGCCGGAAAGTTCTGTCCTGCCCAGTGCACACGCTCTCTTCGGCTTGACGGATGCTGCCGAAGAAAGCGAAAACACCATTCAGAATATCGTTTTGTGGGACGGCAGTTATCGGGATGATGGCGGAAACCTCACCCGTATTTCCAGCGGCGGCCGCTATGTCATCGTCATGCAGCCCTGTACGCCCCGGACAGCAATCTACAATAGCTTTCTTGGTTTTGATGTGCCGGAGGAAAGTGAGGCTATTGACACTTTTGAGACGATCAATTCCTGGGATGATCTGATCGCAATTCGGGATGAACTGGCCTGCAGCGGCGACCCTGTGGATCTGCTCAGCGGCAGTTTTACATGGAATTACCGTGACCTTGCGCTGTACGGCAAGGATGATCTGGAATTTACACGTTACTACGAATCTGTCCACGCAGATGAAAATTACGGGCTTGGCGGCGGCTGGACGTCCAACTTCTCCTATGCGCTGGAGTTTGACGGCCGTTCCGTGATCGCCCATTTGCCGAGAGCCGTTACGCTTTATTTCCCAATCGGCTTTGACGGCAGCTTTGACACCTGCGGTGATTACTCGCTGGTGCAGACAGGCAGCGGTTACGCCATGACGGATAAGGCGGGGACGATCTACCGCTTCGACAATAGCGGCCGTATTCTGAGCATCGTCTATCTTAGTGGGAATACGCTGTCCTTCCAATATGACGGTGACAAGCTCCGGAGCGTGTCTAACGGCACCGGCAGCTTTACATTCTCCTACAGCGGCGACAATATCGCTGCGGTGACGGACAGCGTGGGTCGCAGCATCCATCTGTCCTATGACGGCGGCCTCCTGACTGAAGTGGAAAACCCAGACGGAGACAGTCTGCGCTATGCGTATGACGGCAACGGGTATCTCAGTTCTGTTCAGAATCTCAAGGGTGAGATCTATGTAGAGAATGAATATGACGCACAGGGCCGTGTAGTCCATCAGTATGCCGTAAACTTCGGCACCTTTGATTTTACCTACGATTTCGATGGGCGGCACAACACCTGCACCGGCGAGGACGGCTATTTCCATGAGATCTGGTTTGATGAGCAGGGCCGGATCACCAAGTCTACAGATGCCAGCGGCAGCCAGACGGTGACCTATAATGACCTCAATCAAGTCACCAGCCGGACGGATTGTGAAGGCAACCGCACATCCTATGCCTATGATGCCGCGGGCAACAAAACCAAAATCACTTACGCAGACGGCACTTATGAGCGGTTCGAGTACGACAGCAACCGGATGCCGACCATGATCCGTGACCGCAACGGGAATACGAGCTACTATACCTACGACCATCAGGGCAATATGACTTCCGCTACCGATGGCCGTGGAATGACCCGCTCCTATGTCTATGATGCCAACGGCAATCTCACTTCCGCAGTGGATGCGCTGGGTGCGCAGACGACCTACACCTATGACGCTCAGGGTAACTGCACGTCCATGACAGACCCGCTGGGCAATGTGACCGCCTATATTTATGACGGGCAGGGCCGCCTGATCACAGTCACCGACGCCATGGGGTCAGTCACTTCCTATGAGTATACCGAGGCCGGCAAACTGGTGAAGGTCATCGGCGCCGATGGCAGCGAGCAGACCTACACGGTGGATGGCAACGGCTTCAACATCAGCGAAAGCGACCGCATGGGCCATGTCACCACCTTTACCCGTGACGCGCAGAACAACGTGACCTCTATCACCGATCCGCTGGGCAATGTGACCCGCTATACCTATGATGACAGCGGAAATCTGACCACAGCAACAGACGCCAACGGAGCGGTCACCCGCTATACCTACGATGCTGATGGCCGTATTGTTTCCATGACCGATGCCCGCGGCAATACCTGGCGCTATGCTTATGATCGGAACGGTCAACTGGTTTCCACCACCGATCCTGTCGGCGGCGTCAGTTCTACCAGGTACAACAGCGTTGGACGTACATCTTCCAGTACGGACGCCAATGGCAATACCACCCAATATACCTATGACGGCGTCGGAAACCTTACAAAGATCACCGACGCACTCGGCAAGAGCACCGTCAGCGAATACGATGCCAACGGCAACCTGACCGCCGCTACGGATCGCAACGGTCACACCACCCGCTATACCTACGACGCGGAGAATCGTTTGATCCGCATGGAAGATGCTGAGGGCAGCACGACTTCCTACACCTATGACGCTAACGGTCAGATGACCAAGACCACCTCTGCCATGGGCGCGGAGACTTCCAGCACTTATGACGCGCTGGGGCGTCAGATATCCTCGGCGGATGCACTGGGCCACGTGACCGGCTACGAATATGATGTGCTGGGCCGCGCCACAAAGATCACCTACGCGGATGGCGGCTTTGTTGCCTACACCTATGATGCCAACGGTCAGGTTTTGACTGCCACCGATGAACTGGGCGGTGTGATCTCCTATGCCTACGATGCCAACGGCAGACTGATCGAGATGACGGACGCCATGGGCGGCAAAACGGCATACGCCTATGACGCTGTCGGCAATGTGACCTCTGTGACCGATGCTCTGGGCGGGAGCACAACCTATCGCTACGACGAAACGGGAAATATGACCTCGGTTACAGACGCCAACGGCAATACGACCGGCTATTCCTATGATGCCCTTGGCCGCGCTGTTGCCGTTACGGACGCCAATGGCGGCGTAACCCGCGCGGAATACGATCATAACGGGAACATTGTCAAGGCTGTCGATGCCGAAGGAAATGCCACTACTTATGTCTATGATGCACTGGATCGTCTTACCAGTTATACCAATGCTGAAGGCTATACTTTCTCCTTCAAGTATGATAACGAGGGAAATACGGTTGCCTCCACTGACGGTAACGGCAATACCACTCGCTATACCTACGATGGACTGAACCGTGCAGTTTCCAGCACCAATGCCGAAGGCAATACTGCATACAACACCTATGACGCGGATGGTCGTATGGTAAAGTCCGTGAATGAAGAGGGCGCTGAGACCGTCTATGCCTATGATGCGGATGGCCGCCTGATTTCCATGACGGATGCTCTGGGTAATGTTACCAGCTTTGAGTACGACAGCAGGGATCGGGTCATCAAGGTCACCGATGCCAAGGGCAACGCGACCACATTCACCTATGATCTGGCAGGCAATGTCAAGAGCGAGACCAATGCCAAAGGCGTTGTTACCAGATATGTCTATGATGCAAATGGCAACCTCACTTCTATGACAGACGCTGCAGGTACCATAACCTATACGTATGACGCTGCCGGACGATTGAAAACTCAGGTTGACGGGAAAAGTAAAACCACGACAAATACCTATGATGTGCTGGGGCGTATGTCCTCTTCCGCAACGGATGGTGTAACTACGACCTATACCTATGGAACGTCCGGCAACAACTTGCTGCGTCTGACAAAGGAACAGACGGGTAATAATTACACGACTTATACGTATGACAATTACGGTCGTACGAGGACTGAGACACGTCAAATAGAAGGAACAGGTGCTTTGGCATTTACTTACTCTTATAACTCACAGGGGCAACTGAGTAATATTGCCTATCCTGGATCTTTGACCGTCAGTCGCAACTATGACGCTTATGGCAATCTGCGACAGGTGCTGGCAGGTACGCAAAATATCTGGGAACTCACGGGAGCTACCGGAACTGTCACTACTACCAAACTTGGCGGTACATTGATTTCTACCGAAACCCGTAATTCGCAAGGCTTACTTAGTAACCTGAAAACGATGAAAGGCACTACGTCGCTGCATAATATGAACTATGTGTTTGATGGTGCTACAGGCAATCTTACTTCGCGTACGGGTATGATTGGGCAAACGGAAACCTTCACTTATGACAGTGCAGATCGTTTGACTGTTGTAAAGCAAGGTAGTTCTACAGTCATGAACATGGGTTATCATGCCAATGGTAATATTGTTTCTAAAACAGGCTTGGGTTCATACAGTTATGACAAACCTCATGCGGTAAGTACCGTTGACAATACCGGTGGCCTGATTTCCGAGAATAACCAGACCATTGCGTATACTGCATTTGATAAAGTTTCCTCTATCAGTGAAACGGTCGGTTCGAACAATTACCTGTTGAACATCACGTATGGTCCTGATCGCCAACGTTGGAAATCTACGTTGAAGACGAACAATGCGGTTGCACGTACGACTGTATATGCGGGCGATTATGAGATGGTCACCGAAGGCGGTGTAACGAAACAATTATATTATCTTGGTGGCAATAACGGTTTGGTAGCGGTATATGTGAAACAATCCGGGCAGCCTGATAAGATTTATTATGCCCACAAAGACCATTTGGGCAGTGTTGTGAAGTTGACCGACAATGCGGGTACTGAGGTTTTCAAGGCTTCATACGATGTCTGGGGCAGACGTACGGTAGCTAATAATACCTTCAAGTTCCACCGTGGCTATACGGGACATGAACATCTGGATGAGTTCAAGCTGATAGACATGAATGGCCGTATGTATGATCCGTTACTGGCTCGGTTCTTGAGTCCTGATCCGTTTGTTCAGATGCCTGATTTCTCACAAAATTTCAATCGATATACTTATTGCTTGAATAATCCGTTAATATATACGGACCCGAGTGGGGAGTTTTGGCATCTCATCATT
>ENA-ORUI01003606-ORUI01003606.1-human-gut-metagenome-genome-assembly--contig:-NODE-3606-length-10949-cov-3.940426_pt1 | contig 10949 bp, 10 predicted proteins | sample MGYA00242078_ERZ509205 | MGnify/ENA primary metagenome ERZ509205 (study PRJEB26280, sample SAMEA2338828) | human gut metagenome | biome: human gut; feature: human-associated habitat; material: faeces... | reverse complement strand
TTAAAGCTGAACTAAGCGCAGCAGGAACAAATCTGCTGGGAGTTATGGGATTAGTTGCCTGCCAGACGGCTTATGAAAAAGGAGAAGAATGGTATTGTGCCATGAAATCTTATGTGCAGGCCAATATTGAATTTACAAAACAATATGTCCAGGAAAAACTACCGGGTGTGAAAATGATCGATCATGAAGGTACTTACCTTGTGTGGCTTGACTTCAGAGACACAGGACTTAATGTGGATGAGTTAGAAGATTTGATCATTCATAAGGCAAAACTATGGTTAGACAGTGGAAAGATCTTTGGAAAGAGCGGAGAAGGATTCCAGAGAATCAATGTGGCATGTCCAAGAAGTACACTCAAAGAAGCTTTAGATCGAATCAGGGCAGCATTGCTGGAAATTTCATAAAATATTTATAGGAGAATCCTGCAAGGAAAAACCTATAATAAAAAAGACATAAAAAATGTTGACAACGACTATACATGGTTGTATAATCTAAAACATAGAAAACCTAGTAGAAAAATAGGAAATAAAACGGAATGAAAACAACAACTTTTTATGGAGGTTTAAAATTATGAGTAAGATTACAGCAAGCGCATTAGAATTAATCGGAGGAACACCACTTCTTAAAGCAGATAGATATGCAGACAAAGCAGGAGTGAAAGACGCAACAATCCTTACAAAACTTGAGTACTTAAATCCAGCAGGATCTGTCAAAGACCGTATCGCATTGGCAATGATCGAAGATGCGGAGAAGAAAGGTCAGTTAAAACCAGGATCAACAATCATCGAACCAACAAGTGGTAACACAGGAATCGGTCTTGCAGCAGTTGCAACAGCAAAAGGATACAGAGCGATCCTTACACTGCCTGACACAATGAGCGTTGAAAGAAGAAACTTATTAAAAGCCTATGGTGCAGAATTAGTATTAACAGAAGGTGCCAAAGGAATGAAAGGCGCTATCGCCAAAGCCGATGAACTCGCAAAAGAGATTGACGGAGCAGTCATCTTAGGACAGTTCGTGAACCCAGCAAACCCAGCTGTACACAAAGCAACAACAGGACCAGAGATCTGGGATCAGACAGACGGTAAAGTAGACATCTTCGTAGCAGGTGTTGGTACAGGAGGAACATTAACAGGTGTTGGTGAATACTTGAAAGAACAGAACCCAGATGTTAAAATAGTAGCAGTTGAACCTGCAACATCTCCAGTATTATCAACAGGAACAGCTGGAGCACATAAGATTCAGGGAATCGGTGCTGGATTCGTACCTGACACACTGAATACAAAGATTTATGATGAAGTTATCACAATCGAGAATGAAGATGCATTTACAGAAGGAAGAGCATTCGCACACAGCGAAGGAATCTTAGTTGGTATTTCTTCAGGAGCAGCATTAAAAGCAGCTACGATCCTTGCAGAGAGACCAGAGAACAAAGGAAAGACAATTGTAGCATTACTTCCAGATTCAGGAGACAGATACTTATCTACAGCATTATTCGCTGAAGACTAGAATAAGAGGAAAGAATATGGAAATCACGGTACAGCAAGTAGAATTACTGTCCGATGATGATTATATCTATCTTGATGTACGAGGTGAGATCGCATACCAGCATGGACATATACCGAAGGCTTACGAATGGGCTGGTGATTTCTCTCACATCGAGGAACTTCCAAAGGATAAGAGGCTGATCGTATATTGCAACTATGGAGAGAAAAGCGCCCCAATTGCCGAACAGTTAAGACAAGAAGGGTATGAAGCTTTGAACTTATCCGGCGGTTACCGAGAATGGTTATTACATGTGACATCCCAAAAAGAACAGATGCAGGACGTTTCAAAGGACGGACTGCATCTGTTTTCGTCTACAGAAGAATTAACACCAGACGAGGTTAAACGATATGATCGTCAGATCATCCTGCCACAGGTAGGAAGTGACGGACAAAAGAAATTAAAGAAATCAAAAGTTCTGATCATCGGAGCTGGCGGCTTAGGTGCACCAGCGGCTTTATATCTTGCAGGAGCAGGCGTTGGAACGATCGGAATTGTGGATGCAGATGATGTCAGCGTGTCAAACTTACAGAGACAGATCATTCACACAAGCAAAAGAGAAGGAACAAATAAGGCAGAATCAGCAAAGAAATCAATGCTTGAATTAAATGAGCATATCAAGGTAAATACCTATCCAGAATATTTATATGCGGATAACGCAGAAGAATTGTTCAAAGAATACGATTTTATCATTGATGCTGTGGATAACTTTGAGACAAAGTTCCTGATCAATGATACATGTGTGTTGTTAAAGAAACCATTTTGCCATGCAGGAATCTTGCAGTTTCAGGGTCAGGTTATGACCTATGTTCCAGAAGAAGACCAGCCATGTTACAGATGTATCTTTGAGGAGATACCAGAAAGCGGTTCTGTGCCAAACTGCAGTCAGGCAGGAATTATCGGTGCAGTCGCAGGAATCATTGGATGTATTCAGGCATTAGAAGCGATCAAGTATCTGTTAGGAATCGGGAAATTGCTGACAGGCAAGATGCTTGTGATGGATGGATTAACGATGAATACAAGAGTAGTTAAATTCCCATCAAAGAATAAGAACTGCCGTGTCTGTGGAGAACATGCGGATATTACGAGCGTGAAAGAAAATCGGATGGAATATGTCGGGGCGGCTTGCCCGGTGCAATAATATTAATAGAAAAATATAAGGGGTAGAAGATAGAATTCTGCCCCTTATATTTTATACAAAAGGAGAACTAGAAAATAAACAGAAGTTCTTCTTTTTTAATTAAAAATTACCACATTTCAAAAAAGAATTTTTACCGTATTTTTTTTGCAATAGATAAAATGTACCACATTAAAAAGCCTGTTCTTGATAAGTTGGAAGAATCGTTTCGTGCTATACTAAATTCAAGTTAAACAACAGGAGGTGCAAAAAAGAAAGTCATTAAATTTGAAAGGATAAACAATATGAAACGTTCAAAAGACAAATTTTATATGAAACAGATTTTTGATTGTATTTCAGATGGAGAGATCATTGCAACTGGAAAGATTGCCAAAGAAATCGGATTGTCTGAGAAGTCAGTTAGAAATCGCTTAAATGAATTGAGTGACTTCCTATTAGAAAATAAGCTTGGAGAAATACAGCGGAAACCACGAGTTGGAATTTGGCTAGAAGCAAATGAAAATCAAAAAGAAGAAATACAGAAAATATTATCAGATGAAAATCTGCAAGTAGGAAATTATGATCCAAGAGATAGAGTAAATGAGACATTAAAGGTATTTTTTAATCTGCGTCCATGGCAGACAATGACAACACAGAAACTAGCTGAGAAGTTATTCTTAAGTGTTCCAACAATGCTGAAAGTATTAAAGGAATGCGAAGAATGGCTGGAAGTATACCACATTTCTCTTGTGAATGAAAGAGGAAAGGGATATCGGCTCAAAAGTGAAGAAAATGAATACAGGGTTGCATTAAAGAATCTGATCATGATGAAGAAACCAGGAGAAGAGATCAAAGAGAATATAGATTATTTCTTTTCTAACATTGATGTTTCTGCGATCAGAAAATGTATCATTCAAACAGAAAACGAATGGGATTACCATTTCACAGATGAATCATTTTATGAGATCTTAATTTATTGTTGCATTGCGTATAAGAGAAAAGAGCTTGCATTACCATTAGTCAGCGATTATTTTCCAGAGGAATTAAAAATCCTTAAGAAATATAATGAATATGCATTTACGGTAGCAATCTTTGAAAAATTAGAAGAAGTATTTCATGTACATTTTTTGATAGAAGATGTTTTGTTTTTATCAATTCAGATTTTGTGTTCAAAGTTTATTGGAATATCAGATGTAGATGTGACATTAAGTCAGGTAAAGAAATATGACAATAAATTGGTTGATTTTGTAGATCGCATGTTAAAGGTAATCAGAGATATTTTAGATGTTGATCTCACTTCAGATGAGAAAGTAAAAGAAAGCCTGATCATTCATTTAAGACCAACAATTTTCAGACTTCGTTATGGAACGCCACAAAAAAATGCATTGATTGATTTTATAAAAAAAGAATATAAGAATGTATTTCGTGCAAGCTGGGCGATCAGTATTTTGTTTGAAGAATATTATGGACTTCAGATTACAGAAGATGAAATTGGATATATCGTGTTATATATTCAGGCAGCGATCGAAAGAAAAAAACATCAGTACCGCACGGTAATGGTTTCTAATTTTAACATGGGTCATACACAATTAGTAAAAGAAAAGATTAAGAAATCTGTGCCAGAGATTGATGAAATTAAATTTGTAAGTATTCATGACTTTAAGATTGCGGATTATGAAGATTATGACATTATCATTTCGACAGAAGAGAGAAAAGAAAAAGATAAGAGAATTGTAGTCATTCCAAATATCTTAAATGAAACAGGAATTTCTACTTTGAGGGCACATTTAGACAATATGAATTCTATAATGATAGAAAATGCAACACCATTTTCACCAGAATGTTTTATTTTATTTTCACCGGAATTTATATTTACTGATCTGGAAGTCAAAACAAAAGAAGAATGTTTAAAAATAATGAGCCAGGCAATGGAAGAAAAGCATGTTGTTACAGAAGATTTTTATGATTCAGTTATGGATCGTGAGAGTAAAACAACAACAACGATTGGAAATGGGGTCAGTCTCCCGCATGGTTCACTGACAGCGGTTAATGAATCAAAAGTTGGGATAGCAATCTTAAAAAATCCGATCATGTGGGACAATGAACAGGTTCAGGTCGTATTTTTACTGGCGTTCCGTTTAAGTACCAGAGATGAGATCAGCAGGATTCAGATGTTTTATAAAGAATATGTAACACTGATCGATTCAGAGGAAAAATTAGAGAAATTAAAGAGTATGAAATCAAACATTGAGTTATATAAGTATCTGATTCAATAAGTAAAAAGAAAAGTTAAAAGGAGAATTAAAAATGGATATTAAAAGTGTATTAGATGAAAGAGTTATCGACTTAAATATGACAGCAAAGAATAAGAAAGAAGCGATAGAGCATCTTGCAGGAAAATTAAAAGATGCCGGATATATTGCGGATGTTGATTCTTATATAGAAGATATTTATTTGAGAGAATCACAGGGACAGACAGGAATTGGACACTATGTCGCAATTCCTCATGGGAAAAGTGATTCTGTAACACAGGTAGGAATTGCGATTGGTAAAGTTCAGGATGAGATCGAATGGGAGACACTGGATGGAAATGGTGTAAAACTGATCTTTTTATTCGCAGTTGGAAATGATAATGAGAATGCAAAAACACATTTAAGATTATTGGCTGAAGTAGCAAGAACCTTAGGTAATGACGATGCAGTAGAAGCTCTGCTGAATGCTAGCACAGTAGAAGATCTAAAAGCTGTATTTGCATAAATAAGTTTCCTAACACTCTATATAATTCTTAGGACCCCTGTTCCAATAGGAGCAGGGATCTTTTGCATTTCTATATGTTAAAAATAAATAAAAAATTACCGCATTTAAATACTTCCGTTGTGGAATGTGAAACAAAAAACTACCCTAATTAAAATGCCCGTATTGAAAAAATGTCATAATTAAATGGAAAAAATGCCACATTAAAAAGCCCTCTCTTAATGAACACAGTAAGGAAAGCTGGTGTATGATTAGAACATAAAGAAAGAGGTAATAAACAACCAAAAGAAAAATAAGAAAGGAGTTGTAAGTTATGAAAATCGTATCTGTATGTGCATGTACATCAGGAATCGCGCACACTTACATCGCAAAAGAAAAATTAATCCGTGCAGCTGAAAGCATGGGACACACAATCAAAGTGGAAACACAGGGAACAATCGGAACAGAGGATGAATTAACAGCAGAAGAAATCAAAGAAGCAGATGTTGTAATCCTTGCAGTCGATATTGCTATTACAGGAACAGAAAGATTTGAAGGAAAACCTACGATCAAAGTTCCTACAAATGTTTGTGTAAAAGCACCTAAGAAACTGATTGAAAAGATCGAAAATGAATTAGGTAAATAAGAGAGAAATAAAAAACTATACTTAAAGGAGAAGAGAACAATGAAAAAACTTGGAGCGGAATTAAAACGTCATGCGTTGACGGCCATTTCCTATATGTTACCTTTAGTCGTAGCATCAGGATTACTGATTGCGATCGGTAACTTAATGGGAGGAGAAAACGTAACTGAATTATCTAAGATGACACTTCCTAGTGCATTAACAACACTTGGTGTTATGGGTATGGGATTGTTACCATCCTTTATCGCAGGATATATCGCTTACTCAATCGCTGACAGACCTGGTATTGCACCTGGTTTCTTAATGGGTCAGATAGCTTCATTCTTAGGAGCTGGATTCTTAGGAGGAATGGTTGGTGGTTATTTAGTAGGTTACATCGCATTATTCATTAAGAATAACCTGAAAGTACCTAAATGGGCAGAAGCATTAATGCCAATGATGATCGTACCAACATTATCAGCAATCATCGCTGGACTTATCATGTTCTTCGTAGTAGGAACACCAATTACAATGGCAACAAAAGCCTTAACAAACTTTATTACAGGACTTGACCAGTCTTCAAAAGCAGTTTATGGATTCATCATCGGAGCTCTTGGATGTATCGACTTCGGTGGACCAATCAGTAAAGTACCTAACTTAATCTGTGATGGATTACTATTAGAAGGAATCACAGGACCAGAAGCGATCAAAGTATTAGCAGCTATGGTTCCACCACTTGGAATTACATTCTCATTAGTATTATCAAAATTACTGAAAAAGAACATTTATACAGCACAGGAAAAAGAAAATATTAAAGTTGCGTTCCCAATGGGTCTTTGCATGATCTCTGAAGGAGTTATTCCAATCGCTATGAATGATATCATTCGTACAGTTATCTGTACAGCAACAGGATGTGGTGTTACAGGAGCGATCAGTTTCAGTCTTGATGTAGGAAGTAAAGTACCATCAGGTGGTGTATTTGTAATCCCAGCAATGTCAAATCCACTTGCAGCACTTATCGCACTGTTAGCAGGAACAGCAGTTACAGGTGTTTTACTTGTACTGATCAAGAAAAAGAAAACAGAAGAAGACGAACCAATGGTTGACGAAAAAGAAGAAGATCTTGATTTATCAGGATTCACTATTTCATAAAATCAGAAAGGACAGATAAGCTATGTATGTATCAATGAAGGGAATGTTAAAACGTGCGAATGAAGGCAATTATGCAGTCATGGCAATCAACTGCTTTAACATTGAGACAGCAAGAGCGGTGATCAATGCAGCTCAGTCATTAAGAGCACCGATCATCATCAATATCGTACAGGAACATATGGTAAATCATTGTGACAGCAATTTGATCGCACCGATCGTCAAGAAACTGGCACAAAGAGCAAGTGTTGAAGTAGCTTTAAATTTCGACCATGGGGAAGAAATCGGATTGTTAAAGAAAGCGTTAGTTGATGGATATTCCAGTGTTATGGTAGATGCTTCCAGATACAGCTTGGAAGGTAATATCCGAATGACAAGAGAAATCGTGGAATTTGCGAAACAGTTCGATGCAAGTGTCGAAGGAGAGATCGGATGTATGGGTGCTAGTGAAGGCGATAATTATACAGACGATGATATGAAAACTAATCCTGACGAGGCATTACGATTTGCAAAAGAAACTGGAATTGATGCATTAGCAATTTCTTTTGGAAGTTCTCATGGAAACTATCCAGAAGGATATGTACCAGAATTTGATTTTGAGAGACTAAAAGAAATCAAAGAAAAAACAAAGATGCCACTGGTACTGCATGGGGGAAGCGGTTCTGGTGATGAAAATATTAAAAGATGTGTTGAATTTGGAATCAATAAGATCAATGTAGGATGTGATTTTATGAATGCCAATGTAGACAGCATTAAACAGCATCTTAAAAAAGATCCAGACATCAATTATTGGGTAATGATGCATCAGGTGGAGATTGATAGCCAGGAATTAGTAAAAAAATATATCCACCTGTCTGGATCAGAAGGAAAATCATTATAAGATATCAACATCAAAAAGGAGAAATAGAACTATGTTAATGAACATGAAAGAACTTTTAAAAGTAGCAGATGAAAAAGGATTTGCAGTACCAGCATTCAATATCGGTAGTGATCAGTTATTAAAAGCTGTTATGCAGCAGGTAAAAGAAATGAAGAGCCCAGTCATCTTAGAGATGTCTCCAGACGAATTTAACTTTGTTGAAAACAGTTTAATACAGAGCATGATTTATGAAGCATCTAAAACAGATGTACCAGTTGTTATTCATTTAGATCATGGTGATAAATATGAAACAGTTGTAAGAGCAATTCAGGCAGGATTTACATCTGTTATGATCGACGCTTCTAAACTACCATATGAAGAAAATATTGCGATCACTCAGAAAGTATGTGAAGTTGCACATCTTGCAAACGTATCTGTAGAAAGTGAACTTGGAACAATCGGAACAACAGGAAACTCTATCGAAGGTGGAACAACAGGAATTATCTATACAGATCCTGATCAGGCAAAAGATTTTGTTGAAAAAACAGGAATTGATACATTAGCAGTAGCAATCGGAACAGCTCACGGAATCTACCCAAGCGATATGAAACCAGAACTCCGTCTTGACATCTTACAGATATTAAAAGATACTCTTGATATTCCATTAGTATTACATGGTGGATCAAGCAACAAAGATGAAGAAATCGCAAAAGCAGTTAAAATCGGTATTTCTAAGATTAACATTTCAAGTGATATCAAGGTTGCATTCTATGATAAATGTAGAGAAGTATTGAATGCTCATCCAGAATACAGAGAGCCTCTTGAAATCTATCCAGAACCAATCAAAGCTTGTAGAGAAGTTATTGCTCACAAAGTTAACTTATTTGATTCTGCAGACAAAGTTAAATATTACTACGAATAAGATATTTACAAACAACAACATAAAGAGGGGACAGCTTCGGTTGTCTCCCTTTTCGTTTATATAGGAGGGAAAGAAAATCATGAAATATGCAGTAGGAATTGATGTTGGGGGAACAAATACAAGAGTTGCGCTGATCAACGAGAAATATGAGATCAAAGAAAGAGTTCAGTTTGGATCAGATCCAAAAAATCCTATAAAAACATTAAACCAGATCAATGATGTGATCAAAGGGTTTGGAGAAAAAATCGAAGGGATTGGAATTTCTTGTCCAGGGCCATTAGACTTGATCAATGGGATTATTTTAACACCACCAAACCTTCCAGGGTGGCATAATTTTGAACTGACAAAAGAATTAGAAAAGATTACAGGTATTTCTGTGCAGTTAGAAAATGATGCGAACCTTGCAGGACTTGCAGAAACTGTGATCGGGGCTGGAAAAGGAAAGAAGATCGTAGAATTTCTGACCATTTCAACAGGAGTTGGTGCAGGATTATGTATTGATGGACAAATCTATCGTGGAGCAAAAGGATTTGCACAAGAAGTAGCAAACTGCATTTTATGGAAAAATGGTCCATCACAGGGAGATTTAAAGAAAGGTTCCATTGAATCAATTGCCAGTGGAACAGCCATCACAAAGAGGGCAAATGATGCAGGGTTAGAAGCTGCCCATGCAGGAGAAGTGTATCAACTTGCACAGGAAGGAAATGAAACTGCGGTAATGATCATGGAAGATGCTTATGAATATCTGTCAAGTTTTATTGCAACACTTTATGGCATACTTGATCCAGAATTATTTGTCTTAAGCGGAAGTGTGGCACTAAAGATTCCGGGATTTATCGAAGAAATCGAAAAACGTGCTAAAGGAAAAGTGTATGATGCATTAAAAGGTAATGTGAAGATCGTGCCAGCAGCATTAGGAGAGGACTGTGGGCTGATCGGAGCTGCATGTCTGGCATTTAGTAAATAAAAACGCAACCCATAGGAAAACCCTTGAAAAATCCGCCATTTTACAGTAATATTATTCTTAGTATCATTGTACACAAAAACTGTGTATATAACCATAGAAAAGGAGACATTTTGCAATGGCAAAAGATAAGAAATTAGTAGAAGCGATCACTGCGATGGAAGACGATTTTGCACAGTGGTATACAGATGTTGTTAAGAAAGCAGAATTAGCAGATTATTCAAGCGTTCGTGGATGTATGATCTTACGTCCGAATGGATATGCGATCTGGGAGAATATTCAGAAAGTTTTAGACGCCAAATTTAAAGAAACAGGTGTGGAGAATGTTGCAATGCCAATGTTTATTCCAGAAAGCCTTTTAAAGAAAGAAGAAGATAAAAAAGTAATTAATATAGTAAATATTAGTGATATTAAGTTATATAATAATAAGGTACAAGTACATCAAAAGAATACAGAAGTATATATACAAACTATTAAAAATAACTTTACTATTAAGTTTGATAATGCTATTGAAGCAGTAAAATTTGTTACTAAAGTTACTGATGTTGTAACAGGTACAACTATGTCTGATCGTGGCGTAAAAAAGGTTAAAAATGCTTTTGATAAAGTAGATGATGTACTTGGATTTGATACTAGAGGTACAGTAAAAGGTGTTATAGAAAATGGTATTACTGGAACTCTATTAAAAGGAATAAAAAGAAAAGATAAGTAAAATAACTATAACTCTGCCGTTTATGAAATTGGTCAGCCGCGACTGACCAATTAGAAAAAAATAATATGTATTATTTGTCGCTCTATAGGTGACCATATTAAATATAATTTGATGTATCATTAATTTAATGAAAGGGGGAGATAATAATGAAAATAAAATATGAAGCATCAAGGGAAACATTTAAATATTATAATGAATTAACTGTAATAAGCCAAAGACTTAAGAAGATAGAAAAGGCTGGTAATATAATTATAGTTAATCAAATATTTAAATGTATATTATATATATTTGTATTTGCATTTTATATTTTTGTAGTTGACAGAATA
>ENA-ORUI01003600-ORUI01003600.1-human-gut-metagenome-genome-assembly--contig:-NODE-3600-length-10969-cov-2.366593_pt1 | contig 10969 bp, 9 predicted proteins | sample MGYA00242078_ERZ509205 | MGnify/ENA primary metagenome ERZ509205 (study PRJEB26280, sample SAMEA2338828) | human gut metagenome | biome: human gut; feature: human-associated habitat; material: faeces... | reverse complement strand
CTGGGACACGGCTTCCAGAATCGCCTCGATGCCGGACTTCTTGATTGAGCCGTCGTCCTTTAAATACTTCATCAGGCGCACTGTGGATTTGGTGCTGGCCTCGGGGTCAGGGCGAGCGCCGGGGGCGGCGTCGACGATAAGCATGTGGATAGTGTTCGAACCGATATCAAGCACACCAAGTCGCGTGGTATGCGAACGCAGATTGACCATGATTCCTATTCCTGACCTTACCTAACCCGTGATGGCCGAACAACGGGCCGACCATCGCAATCAGCCAGCCGTGCGCCACCATGGCGAGTCGTTCGGCCGGCAACCAACACCGTGAGGCCAGCCGAACATCACACAAACTCGACTACTGTACAACAATCACACCGGCTGCCGCGCCGTTCACAGCGATTCGACGAACGTTCCGAGACGTTCCAGCCCCTCGGTCAGGGCCTCACGTGAGGCGGCATAGCTCAGGCGCACATGCGTATCCGCTGTGGCCGCACCGAAGTCGCGGCCAGGAGTCAGAGCCACATGGGCTTCATCCAGCGCGCGTTCGCAGAACGTCCAGGCATCCAGACCAGTGCGGGAGATGTCGAAGTAGGCGTAGAACGCGCCATTCGGCTCCACCTCAACCGGCAAACCGATGCGCTTGAGCCCGTCAATCACAATGCGGCGACGGGCCAGCAATTCCTGACGACGAGCTTCGCATTCCGCCAAGCTTTCCGGCGTGAAGCAGGCGAGCGCCGCATGTTGCGTGGGCGTGTGGGCGCACAGGTAGTAGTTGGTGGCCAGATCGTCAACCGCTTCCAGCACAGTGGGCTCGTCCGGCAGAATCGCCCAGCCGAGGCGCCAGCCGGTCATGCCGAAGAACTTGGAGAAGCTGTTGCATACGATGGCATCGGGGTCGCAGGCCAGCACGGATTTGACTTCGGTACCGTCCGGCTCCCGGTCAGCCAAGTCGAGGTAGGTTTCGTCCACGATGCGCCATGCGCCGCGGCTGGCGGCCAACTTGCACACCTCGTCCAATACGTTGAAGTCGATGGTGGTGCCGGTGGGGTTGGACGGCGACGTGATCATTACGGCCTTGGTCTTGCTCGTCCAGTACTGGCTGCACAGGTCGGCGGTCAGGTGGAAGCGGGTGGCGGCCGAGGTCGGCACATCGATGACCCGGCCTTCAAACGACCGCACAAGTTCGCGGTTGCATGGGTAGGAGGGGTCGGCCACAATCACATCGTCACCGGGGTCCACGGTCAGCGCGGTGGCCAACAGCAGAGCGGCCGAACCGCCGGCGGTCACGCAGATACGCTTGGGGTCGATGTCAAGGTCATGACGCTCGCGGTAGAAGTCGGCGATGGCCTGACGCAGTTCAGGTAGGCCCATGGCGGCGGTGTACGGCAGGGCCCGGCCGTCGTACTGTTCGCGCATGGCGTCGCGTACGGCGGGCGGCGCGCCGAAATCGGGCTCGCCAAGGCTTAATTTGATGACGCTGGTACCTTGGGCGATCATCTTGTCTGCTTGTTCGCCGAATACCATGGCACGGAAGGGATTGGCCTCACGCGCTCGGCGGGACATGACTGGAGACGCGGCCGGAGATTTGGGCTGCTGCGCTGCTTCGTTTTCCATATTTCGGTTCTATCCGCCTCACGGGACAAGGTTTCTTCTTCTATAATCACTGTAGGTCGATTGAGTGCACCAACCCGCATTCAAGGAGGAATAATGAGTCGATTCAATGGCAAGCGCGCCGAGTTCGAGGCCAGCGGCGAAAAAATCAACGTCGCGATTCTGGGTGCGGGCCGCATAGCTCACACCATGGCCGGCACCCTGACCCAGATGGCTGAAGATTCACTGTATTCCTCATGGATTCACCCGTATGCGGTAGCGGCCCGTGATATTACGCGCGCGCAGGCTTTTGCCGACCAATGGCATTTTGACAAGGCTTATGGATCGTATGAGGAGTTGGTGGCGGACCCGGATGTGGATCTGGTGTATATCGCCACCCCGCACAGTCTGCACGCCGAACAGGCGATCCTGTGTATGAAAGCCGGCAAGAACGTGCTGGTGGAGAAGTCGTTCACCGCGAACGCCGGGCAGGCACGTGAGGCGCTGGCCGTGGCCGAGGAAACCGGCATGCTGTGCACGGAGGCCATCTGGACGCGCTACATGCCCAGCCGCAAGCTCATCAACGAAGTTATCGAGTCCGGCGAGATCGGCGAGGTGAAAGCGGCGAGCGCCAACCTGTGCTATCCGGTGTCCGGCAAGGCACGTATGACCGATCCGGCCTGTGCCGGTGGCGCGCTGCTCGATGTGGGCGTGTATCCGCTGAACTTCCTGGATATGGCGGTCGGCGCCGACCATGGCCGTACACTTGATCATTTCGATACGTCGATGGTGCCCGCCGAAACCGGTGTGGATGCGCAGAATTCCTCCACGTTGTATTACAGCGACGGCACGATGGCCGTGTCCACCAGTTCGATGCTGGTTTCCTCCGACCGCGGCGGCTATGTGTGGGGCACCGAGGGTTATCTGGTGGTCACCAATATCAACAATCCCGAGTCCATCGACATCTATGACAACGCCCACAAGCCCGTGCGCAGCATTGCGGTGCCGCCGCAGTTGACCGGTTATGAGTATGAGGTGGCCGATGCGGCCAACGCGCTGCTGGACGGCAAGATCGAATGCGAGGCGATGCCGCACGCCGACACCATCCGCATCATGGAGCTGATGGATGCGATTCGTGACCGTTGGGGCCTGAAGTTCCCGTTTGAATCCTGATTTCAGCTCCCCTCCAGAGGGGAGCTGAAATTATTCCGCTGAATCTGCATCTCCTTCAACAATCTGCTCATACAGCCGTACGAGGCGTTCGTCGCGCACGGCTTTCGTTAATTCGCACTCCCATACGGTAATTACACGCCAGCCAGCGGCCTCCAGTTCGGCTCGCTGCGCGATGTCTCGATTGTGATTGCGCAGTAGTTTCGCCTGCCAGAATTCCACGTTCGATTTCGGCATCGAATGTTTGGAACATCCTTCATGCATGTGCCAGAAACAGCCGTTGACAAACACGATGGCGTGGTATTTCGGCAGTACTACATCCGGGTGTCCGGGGTAACGCTTGTCGTTCTTGCGGAATCGCAACCCCTTGCGAAACAGGTAGCTGCGTACCAGTACCTCAATTTTGGTGTCTTTGCCACGAATATGCGACATCGTGTACGAACGGGTGCCCCGCTCATACTTCTCCACTGGCTGTTTCTTGCGATTCACGCACTCCAGACTACCGTGACGTTGCGGCGAGAATGAGAGCCTGAACGAACGATCACCCATCTTGCCCGTCCGTGTCTCTTATCGCGGGCAACAATCATCTGCCGGTCGAGACTGCCCGATTAGACTGAGTTCAATGGATGACATGACGATTCGTAGGGCCACGGCGGCCGATATTCCCCAGATCGACGAACTGCTGCGGCAGGTGCTCGAAGTGCATCATGCCGGCCGACCGGATCTGTTCAAAGGCGGTGTCAAGAAATACACGGACGAGGAATTGAAGGCGATTCTGGCCAACGATCAGACCCCTGTGTTCGTGGCGGTTGCGCCATCTGCCAATGACGGCAATGACGCCGAACATAACGCCGACTCCCCCGCCACCGACCAAGTGCTTGGCTACGCATTCTGCGTGTTCCAGCAGCACCTCAACAGCAATATCCTGACCGATATCAAAACCCTGTACATCGATGATCTATGCGTTGACGAGCGGTCCCGCGGCCACCATGTAGGCTCCACCTTGTATCGCTACGTGCTCGACTTCGCCCGTCAATCCGGCTGCCACAACGTAACGCTCAACGTCTGGGCCTGCAACCCCAAAGCCCAAGCCTTCTACGAACGCATGGGACTCACTCCATATTACATCGGCATGGAGCAGGTGCTGTAGCGCCGCCGTGCACAGCAAAGTCGCCTGAACGGCGAGCAGAATCGCCCATTCCCAGAACATGGACGGTTCTTTAAGCAACGTGGTCTCCGGAAACATAGACACCACCTCATTGATAAACCACGGCGCCACAACAATCTCCACATATGCGAGCCCAATACAACACACGACAAGCACCACGGCAATGGCATAGCGCCAAGCGACGTCTGTTTTGCGAGATTTACGAGAAATGAATGCGATACCAGCGTTCATGGCTATGCTCCTTAATCCAATATCAATATCAATGGATGAACCTGCACTGCACCGTATGCCACCATCATAATATATCGAATATCGATATAAAAATATCGAAAAACACTTTCACCATTCACCTACACATCCGCAAACCCATGAATACACATGTTCTTAATCGGGATGGGGAGTGCACAAAGAAGCTCTGTCACCCCAGCAGATTGAGGAGATCGTCCTTGGTGAGGGTGGCGATGGAGGCGGGGGCTTCGGTGAGGGCGCTGGCGCCGGTGCCGGCTTCGTCGGCAAGCAAGGAAGCGTCGGTGAACTGGCGGGCGAGCTCGCTCTTAGTATGCTGAAGCTCCAAGATACGTTCTTCGATGGTGTCCTTGGCCACCACCTGATACACGTTGACGTCTTCGGTCTGGCCGATACGATGTGCTCGGTCGGTGGCCTGATCCTGTGCGGCGGCGTTCCACCATGGGTCGGCGTGGATGACCACGCTGGCACCGGTCAGGTTCAGTCCGGTGTTGCCGGCCTTCAGGGAAATCAGGAAGGCAGGCGTATCGTCCGCATTGAACTGGTCGACGAGTTCGAGACGCTTCTTCTTGGGCGTGGAGCCGGTGATGGTGTAGTAGCGCAGGCCTTGCGCGTCGAAACGTTCGGCGATCAGATCAAGGAAGCTGGTGAACTGGGAGAAGATCAGCGCCTTCTTGCCTTCGTTCACACAGGTTTCCACCAGTTCGGTGATGGCGGCAAGCTTGGCCGATTGATCCTTGGCATCGGCGTACAGCAGCCTCGGATCGCAGCAGATCTGGCGCAACTTGGTCAACTCGGCGAGGATGCGAATCTTCGACGTGTTGAAATCGGCTTCTTCGCTGTGTTCGAGCTGCATTCTGAGCCGCTGCTCGTGAGCCGCATACAGTTTGCGCTGTTCGCCGGCAAGCCGCACGGTCAGCGTGGTCTCTAGCTTGTCCGGCAAATCGGTCAACACCTGGGACTTCAGCCTGCGCTTGATGAACACGCCCACCAACGACTGCAATTGGCGAGATACCCGAGCGGCCTCAGGATTGACTTGTGCGGCGGCCCGACCTTCAGCCGTGCTGCCATCCGCGGCCCGGGCATTGGAGATGGGCAACTCATAACGCTCATGGAATCGCTTATATGAGCCGAGCAGCCCCGGCATCAGGAAGTCGAAAATGCTCCATAGTTCGGAGAGTCGGTTTTCGATCGGCGTGCCAGTCAAGGCGAAACGATGGTCGGCGGCCACGGCCTTGACCGCTTTGGCTATTTTCGTGGTGTGATTCTTGATGTACTGGGCTTCATCCAATGCCATGACATTGAAACGTTGCTCATTGGCGGTGTAATCATCGACATCTCGGCGCAGCAGGTCGTATGAGGTGATGAGCACGGTGGGTTCATCCGCCCGGAACGCACGGCCGATGGCGGTACGGCGCTCGGCTTTGGTACCGGCCACCACCACGGCATTGAAGCTCGGGGCGAACTTGGTGAATTCGGCACCCCAGTTGTACACCAAGGACGCCGGGCACACGATCAGCGATGGGCCAAGGCTGCCGTCGCCCATCTCGCCGGTATTCCGCTGATATCGAGACAGGAGCAACGCGATAAGCTGCACGGATTTACCCAAGCCCATCTCATCGGCCAGAATGCCGCCAAAACCCTTGTCGCACAACGTGTTCAGCCATTGAAAGCCTTCGACCTGATAAGGGCGCAGAATATGCTTGAGACTATCCGGCACTTCATACGACTTAGGGTCGATGATCTTGAGATCGTCGATGTATTCGGTGAACGAAGCGTCCTTGACTACATCGGAGCCGTCATCCGGCAGCTCACCATCCAGTAGGAATGCTCGACCGCCCGGCAACTCGATCAGTCCGGAGTTGAGCTGCTGCTCGCTCAGATCGAGGTCGCTGGCCAATCGGTCCAACGTGCTGAGATTCGCGCCGCTGAGTTTGACAAGCGTGCCGTCCTTCAACTGATGGAATCGTTGACGCCGACGGTACGAAGATAGCAAGGCACCCACTTCGTCCGGCGGCACTTCATCAGCGAGGGGTGATATCTCCACCAAGTTGCCTTTGATGGACAATCCGACTTTGACGCTTGGTGGCTTGGGCGCGATCAGCCGGTCAAAAGCCGGTGTGGTGAAGACCTCCCCCACTTCCTTTAGTGCCGGCAATCCCTCGTCAAAGAGACGAACGATCTGCGTGGTGTCATCGCGATCGATAGTGGCCGCATCAGACACGAATTTTATGGTGGCCTTTCGCGCGGCCGGCGTTCGGAACCCATTCACCGTCTGATGAGTGGCGGCCGCAACGCGCTTGCGCTGGTCAGGCATGGTAAAGAATTCACGCACTACATCAATCGCAAGATGCTCAGCGTCGAAATCACGCCCAATCACGCCCCGAGACAAGGGGATGGAACGCTCGCCCTCAGCATGCACCGTCGGGCCATCGGGTAGCAACGGGACAATGGCATCGCCGTAGCGTGCCTTGACCTCGCATTGCACACCATGCTCATCACGATCCAGATAAAACTGGAGGCTGCATTCCGTAGGACTTAATTCAGCCAGCTCGCGAGGAATCTCACTGGCCTCCAACAGTCCGGCACCAACCAGCTGAGGCAATAGCGTGCGTGCGAATAGGGCGATGTCATCGCCGGCAATGACCTGTCCCTCGCCATCGGGTTCAAACAGGTCTCCCAATAGTCCTCGCAACGGAATCAATCGTTTCGGGCAACGGACGAATCGGCATCCTGCTGCGCTTTTACGCTGAGAGCCCGCCACCATGGCGGATACCGCACCGGCCGGATTAGTGGAGGCGAGCAACAGCCATACATTCTTGCCGCCGTCAATCACGGTTTCCACCGCTGGCACTCCGGTAAGCAGGTATCCGGCATCCGGACCATACGTATTGAAATCACGCCGCGCAATGCGCATGAGAAAATCTGGCTCGCCACCATCAACTGGCACCGATGCAGGCTGCCCGGAGAACCATGTGTTCAGCACGAGCTGTACGCCTCTGCCCTCACGTACGGACAGCAACCGGGCCACTTCCGGTGCTGAAAGCGTCAGATGACGGTCGATGGCGATATGCCCGTAATACCTGTCCTGCTGCTCGGCCGCACGACGCACGGCCATCGCATCATCAAGGACGTCCAGCAGGGGGCGCGAATCATCATCGAGCATATCCGGCGTATGAATAAAGGCAAGCTTCTGCCCATAATCCGCATAGTCGCCGTTCGCCATGGCAAGCACAAATTGCGGAATCGATTTCAGCACATAGCTGGACCCATTGGAAGCCGAGCCGATCTTGAACTCCACGCTCCACACGCCGTCGATGAAACTCAATATCGGGCCAAGCTGCACCTGCCCCAAGCCCACAGTCTCGCTGTCACCCTGATACCCGCCGCCTCGGGTGCCGGCACGAGAGCCGTATCCGCTTTTTGTACGCCGAGCATTTGCACCGTTTTTCCCTTGCGTGGCATCAAACCGACGCATAACCGCATTGCGACGACGAATTTTGGCTTGAGCGTCTTGCCTATCGGCGTGCTCCATATAGTCAATCAGCGTCCGAGACGGTCGTGCGGCCCCGGCACGGTAGCCTTCAAAACGCTGCGGATCATCGCAGAATATGAAGGCGAGCGCAATCATGTGCTTGCACATGCCATAGCCACGGCCGTAAGCCGGGCATGAGCACTTGCCACCGACGGCTTCTCCCGTATCGAGGTCGAATTGCACGCTGGTACGATACCTACTCGATGGGCTGGTGGTGCCACGTAGAATACCGTCAAGCTCGGCATACCCGGTTCGATGATTTTCGCTGTATACCGGATTGATAACCATGGTGGCCGCTTTGCGCGCAATGCTACGGGCACGAGCGAGCACGGCATTCGACGATGACGATTCCACATCGTTGCGTAACGCAAGGATAGGGACGGCATGGGCTTCGGCACGCTTCGCAGACCCGGCGAAATGGCCTTCGTCCTCATCGTCGAACCATACGGAACGTCCTTGCCTGAAACGATAGGGCATCACCGCATCGGCGGCGGACAAACTGTCCGTTCCACCAAACGTTACGTCTCTGCTGCCGGCCGCGCCTGAGCTACCAAGTATTCCACCCGTCTCACCAGAAATGCCGCCTACTCCGCCGCTTTTACCGGCATAGATGCCCCTGCCCCCATTAGTGTCATCAGTGTCATCTATGTCATACCGACCGTCGTCGTAATCGGCATCTTCGTCGTCTCCTCTTTTCCAAGGATTGCGACGACGCAACGCATGGCCCCAGGAAACGCCGGAATCATCATCCTCATAAGGCAGGAGGCCATCGTCATCCGCATTATCGGGAACATGGCCAAACACACCATACCCTTTGCTCATGGGCGAGCCTCCTTTCCAGCGAATGTATTTCAACCCAACGTTTCCATCCTAGACGAAGCGCGCGGTAGCCTTAATGTATGGATGCAGACAAGCCGGCGCAACGCAAATCCTATGCAGGGAACACCACCCTCGAAATCTTCGAGGTGCTGTGGCGTCACAGTTACTTTGGGCATGGCCTGACCGTGCGGCAAATACTCGATGAGCTTGCCCGTAAACACCAGCTGGAAGATCCAAGCGAGCTGCCGACCGAGAAGACCATACGAAACCAGCTCAAAAAGCTGACCTCCACGGAATTTCTCGGCAGACATATCGGGCATCTCACCGAAAGCGACCTTGCCGGCATCGAATGCAAGAATCCACAACCCGGCTGGTATCTTGATGCATTCCTGTCCACTGCCGAAATGCGACTGCTACTAGACAGTCTTACCCTATCTCGCATCAGCCTCGACACCATGGACGACCTCATCGGTAAAATCCGCGAGCTCGCAGGCGCCGCCGGGCAGGCAGTAGGCTACCTGGACCATGTGGCCACCTACACGCATATCAACGGTGAGTTCCTATCCACTATCGACCAGCTGAATCAAGCCATCGAAGAAGGCCACGGCGTAACCTTCCAATACCGTGATTACGGACCGGATGGCACCTTGATACCGCATAAAAGCCGTACGGGTGCAGGCCGAATTACCTACACCGCCGACCCTTACCAGATGGTGTACAAGAACGGACGCTATTACCTCATCTGCCACCTGCATGGCGAAGACAACCTCCGCATTTTCGTGGTCAACCGAATCGCCAACGTCAGCGCCAAAGGCAAGAACGGCACAGTGCCACTGGAAAAACCAGCACCAGCTGATTTTGACGCAGTGAACTTCATGCGCCACCGTCCATACCCCGTAGCCGATGCCCCGATTCGCATCCGCATGGCCGTACGAGACGAATCCATGCTCAACAACGTGTTCGAATGGTTCGACGACCCTCAAATCAAACATTCACCGGACGGCACACAGTTCGAAGTCATCGTCGATGCTCCCGAACGCGCTGTGTTCTGGTGGGCATTGCAGTATTCCTGGGATGGCCGCGTAGTGATTCTTGAGCCCGATTCGCTCAAGCGCAAACTCTATGATGCCGGGCGTCGCATGGCCACAGCCTATGCTCCCGAATGATGCAACATCACATCGCACACCTCCTTGTCGAGTTGTTCACCAGCGAATTTCACCGGAGAACCTATCATCCCATCGCCAATCACACTCGGTAATTTTTTACCGGGAAATACGATTTCAAGCCATTTCGCGGGCATCGTCCCTCACCTAGGCGCACATAAGGCTAAGGTGGGAATCATTAATCGCATCGCGCGTCCACAAGCGTGCACTAGCGCGTACAACAATAAGGAGCAACTATGAGCGAAGAGCGTACCGCATGGGGCTGGGGTCTGGCCAGCGTAGACGCCGCCGGCACCACCCTGGACGTCTGGTACCCCGAACTGAATCTCGGTGAGGCACCGGCCGAGTCCGATCGCCCGAACCACAATTTCGGTACTTTGGCTCACGATGAGGCCGACGCCCGTGGCATTCGCCGCGTGCCGGTATTCGTCGTCAGCCAGTTGGACGAGCCGATCAGTAATGCCGCGGACGCTTATCTGAAGCTCCATTTGATGAGCATGCGCATGGCCAAGCCGAACACGCTGAACCTCGACGGCATCTTCGCCCAGCTCGCCAATGTGGTGTGGACCAACTACGGCCCCTTCGCCGTTGAAGACTTCACGCTGCGCAAGGCCGACGTCGAACGCGCCTCCACCGAAGCCGCTCTCGCTTTCGCCTCCCAGGCCGGACTGCCTGCCGCAGCTCCTGCCGCCACTGTCAACGTGTTCGGTGTGGATAAGTTCCCGCGTATGATCGATTACGTAGTGCCCACCGGCGTGCGCCTCGGCGACGCCGACCGCGTGCGCCTCGGCGCTTACTTGTCTTCCGGCACCACCGTGATGCACGCCGGATTCGTGAACTTCAATGCCGGCACGCTCGGCGTCTCCATGGTCGAAGGCCGTGTTTCGCAAGGCGTGGTCGTGGGTGACGGTTCCGACATCGGCGGCGGTGCCTCCATCATGGGCACCTTGTCCGGTGGCGGCAAGCTGCGCAATTCCATCGGCGAGCACTCGCTGCTCGGCGCCAACGCCGGTATCGGCATCTCTCTGGGCGATAACTGCACCGTCGAAGCCGGTCTGTACATCACCGCCGGCACTAAGATCACCATCTGGGACAAGGCCAAGGCCGCCGCTGGCGAACCGCTGGAAGTGGTCAAGGGTGCTGAGCTCTCCGGCAAAGACAACATTCTGTTTATCCGCAACTCGGTGAACGGCCGCATCGAAGCCCGCTACCGCAAGGTGGGAATTGAGCTCAACGCCAAGCTGCACAAGAACTGAAATTGAAATAATGGAGCGTTATCTT
>ENA-ORUI01003598-ORUI01003598.1-human-gut-metagenome-genome-assembly--contig:-NODE-3598-length-10988-cov-20.456874_pt1 | contig 10988 bp, 8 predicted proteins | sample MGYA00242078_ERZ509205 | MGnify/ENA primary metagenome ERZ509205 (study PRJEB26280, sample SAMEA2338828) | human gut metagenome | biome: human gut; feature: human-associated habitat; material: faeces... | reverse complement strand
CCAGCGCCTTGGTGTCCTGCAGAATGACGCTCATGCCGCCGAAGAAGCAGTCCTTACGCAGCAGCTTTTCGATCTGCTTGACGGCTTCCATGGTCTCATCGCTGGCGCTGGGGGCGTCAAAGCGGACGATCAGCATGGTGGAATCGTTTTTGCCGAACATGAACTGCTGCACATCGGCAGGCAGCATGGCGGTGGGGATGTTGGGGTCGATCACATCGCTGAGCCAGAAGGTCTGGGTGACGCCGGGCACGGCTTCTATCTCCTTTTTCATGGCGATGAGTTCATTGGTTGGCAGGCCCTCTACCGTGATCATACCGGTGGAGGCCAGATGGAAATCGTCCTCAAGGGCTACCTCGCCGATCATGGAGTCCAGATCCTGCGGCAGGTAGGTGAGGATGTCATAATTGATGCGGGTGGCAATGGCGCCGATTGCGGAAGGGATCAACAGCAGCACGGCCACTGTTAAGATCAGCTTGCGCAGACGCACGATGCCTTGTGCGATCTTTTTCATGAGAACCCTCCAGAATAGAAAGTTGATTGGGAATGTCCGCAAAACTGACTGTTGGTCATCTTCCGGGCAAACACTATTATATCCACCCCGGGCAGAGTGTCAAGCGGAAAAAGTGACCGAAAGTCAGTTTTTTTATCACCTGCAAAAAATTGTATAGCAAACCGGGCTTGCACAAACGGCCAAGGACTGCTAAACTAAGGTACGCAGACCGGACGCAGCACATACCTGCGTCTGAATTCAGAGAAAAGAGGAATCTACCCAGAGCATGAGCACCGTGGAAGGTAAGAAACAGGAAAAGCGCCGCGCCCTGCTGGATGCAGCCTATGAGCTGTTTCTGGAGCGGGGCACCGCCAAGACCAGCGTGGAGGATATCACCAGCCGGGCAAAGGTGGGCAAAGGCACGTTTTATCTGTATTTTCAGGATAAGGGCGCGGTGATGCAGGCGCTGCTGGGGCGGGTGAGCTACCAGCTGCTGAGCGATGCCTGCCTTGCGGTCGAGCAGCACCCCGAGCTGCCGGACTTTACCGCGCAGGTAGTGTTCGTCATCGACCATATCATCGAGGCTTTGCGGCAGGATGCGCTGGTGCTGCGGTTTCTGGAGCGCAACTTCGTCTGGCCCGGGTTGGACCAGATCGAAGCCAGCAGGGAAGCCGAGCCCCTGATGCGCAAGCTGCTGGCCATCGTGCTTTCCAGCCCGGAAATGGCGGGCCGCACCGAGCGGGAGGTCTACCAGCGCATCACCGCCCTTGGCAGTATGTGTATGTCAGTGTGCTATTCCAGCATTCTGGAGGGCAAGCCGGACAACATCGACGCCATGAAGCCGGTGCTGTACGATATCATCCGCCGGGCACTTTCGCCGGAAAAGTAAAAAAGAACGCATAAAAAAGCACAAAAGGTCTTGCTTTTTGCAAAAAGCTGTGGTAAACTATCCAAGTCGATATGACATGGACGGTTAGCTCAGCTGGTAGAGCATCTGCTTGACGTGCAGGAGGTCACAGGTTCGAGTCCTGTACCGTCCACCATACAGTTCGTACTCGAACCCGATTCTTTACGAGAAAGGGTTCGGGTATTTTTTTTTGCAATATTGGGACTTAATTGTTTTGGAGGATTCTGTGCTTGTCAAATTAAAGACTCTTTTTCGAACAGCTTATAATTTTTTCAATCGCATCCGACTGAAAAACACGGATGTTACTTTGATTGCCAGTAACTGCAATGGCTGTTGCATTCTGCATGATCTCGGTTTGAAATTTAATTCACCCTTTGTGAATCTATGGGTCGAGCCTTCTGACTTTATAAAACTCTGCGAAAATCTGAAAGATTATCTCCAATACGACCTTGTATTTATTACACCCGCCGAAAAAGAAATCACTTACCCTGTTGCATTGCTGAATGACATTAAGTTATACTTTCAGCATTATTCTTCCGAAGAGGAAGCCTCTCTCGCTTGGAATCGTCGAAAAGGTCGAATAAATTTTGATAATCTTTATTTTCTTTTTACAGACCGTGATGGATGCACTAAGCAAAATCTGTTGGACTTTGATCAATTGAATTTGAAACACAAGGCTGTACTTTGCCACAAACCGTATCCCGATATTGAATCCGCCGTTTACATCAAAGGATTTGAAAGCGAATCGTGCGTCGGAATGTGTATGCGTTATCGAAGCCGCTTTTCTATCAGAAAATACTACGACGATTTTGACTATGTTGCATGGTTCAATCAAACTTAAACAGAAATATCTCTCCAGCAAAGAGCCGGGCATCACTAGGAAAGGTGGCATCCTGCCCTACTCGTTCCCAGCAGGGCTTGGGGCTCCGCACGCCCCAGCAAGAGTTTCCGAGGTGAGGTTCCCGCCAGCTGCAAAAAAATTTCCGCGCCAAAAACTACCTTGGCAAGAAGGATATCCATGCTATAATAAGGATACAGCAATATTTTTTGACCGAAAGGAGCTTTAGGATGCACTATCTTCTGCTGAACAAGGATACCATCTGGCTTGCGTTTCATTGCGAACAGAACGAGTACATGGAAACCGCTGCACAGGAAGATCTTTGGTACACCGCGCAGCGGCCTTTCGGCTATACGAACCTGACGGATTTTCTGGAGCGCCGCAAAGCGCCCAAGCACCGGGCGCACATTGCAGCGCTGCTGAAGGAATACGGCTGCGATACGCTGGAGGGCTATTTGAATGTGACCCATGCGCTGTCACTGAACGATACCTTCTGGGTCAGGGCAGCAGATGCCGACCTGCAATGGCGGGACGTTTCTCTTTATCAGAACCCTTTCAACGAGATGATCTCGCAGGCTGCTTTTGACGGTTCTGTGTCCAGCACGAGCTTCTCGTCCACCTCCCCGGAGTTCAGTACAGACGGGCAGTACGCCAAATGCTGGGTGCGGGAGAAGGACACCATTCAGCTGTATAAGACCGGCAGCGTATTCGGCATGGAACCGGTGTCGGAGTATCTGGCTTCTCAGCTGGCAGTCCTGCTTTGCCCGGGAGCGGCAGTCTATGACCTCGGTTTCCACCACGGGGAGCTGATTTCCAAGTGCGCCCTTTTCACCAGCGAACGTTACGGCCTTGCCAAGGCCTCTGTCCTGACAAAAGACCGGACGATTGCCGGATTTCTGCGCTATTTTGAAAGCATCGGAAGCGACGACGCCTTCCGGCGGATGTGCATTCTGGATGCGCTTATTCTGAACACCGACCGGCACAGCGGAAACTTTGGCGTTCTGTTCGAGAACGACACGCTGCAAGTCCAAAAAATGGCACCCGTTTTTGATAACAACCGCAGCTTGCTGTTTGATTTGGACAACGACCAGCTGAAAAATACGGACTGGTGCATCCGGCACTGTTCGCCGCGGCTTGGCTCCGATTTTATTGCAACCGCGCGCGGGCTTCTGACTGACAGCATCCGCGCCGATCTGGAAAAGCTGCGGGCATTCCGCTTCACCGGCCACCCCGTGCTCTCCATCGACCCGGAACGGCTGGAGCGGCTGGACAGCATCCTGCAATTCCAGTTGGACAAAATACTGGCATAACGAACCCCCGGCGGACGATCACCATTGCGGTGACAGTCTGTCGGGGGTATTATAATGTTATTCTGTCAAACGTTTTTCTACCTTATACCTCGTGCTCGGCCCAGTCCTGGCTGCGGCCCACGGCCTTGTGCCAGCCCTTGACCAACTTTTCTCGCTGGGCAGCGTCCATTTTGGGCTCAAACAGCTGGTTGCAGCTCCACAGGTGGCTGATCTCCTCCCGGCTCTTCCACACGCCGGTGGCAAGACCGGCCAGATACGCCGCACCAAGGGCGGTGGTCTCCCGGATGGCCGGGCGCAGCACCTCCTTGTTCAGGATGTCGGACTGGAACTGCATCAGGAAGTGGTCGCGGCTGGCACCACCGTCCACCTTCAGGGTGCTGATGGTGATGTCGGTGTCCTTCTCCATGGCCCACATCAGGTCGGCGCTCTGGTAGGCGATGGACTCCTCTGCTGCGCGGATGATGTGGTTCTGGGTAGTGCCGCGGGTGATGCCCAGAATGGCACCCCGGGCGTACATATCCCAATAAGGCGCGCCCAGACCGGTAAAGGCTGGCACGATGTACACGCCGCCGTTGTCCGGCACCTTCTGGGCGTAATACTCGGAATCGCAGCTGTCCTGGATCAGGTGCATCCCGTCCCGGATCCACTGGATGACCGCGCCGCCCACAAAGACGGAGCCTTCCAGCGCATACTCCACCTCGCCGTCAAGGCTGATGGCAATGGTGGTGACCAGACCGTTCTTGCTCTGGTAGATCTTGTTGCCGGTGTTCATCAACAAAAAACAGCCGGTGCCGTAGGTATTTTTCACGTCGCCGGGCTTAAAGCAGCCCTGCCCGAACAGCGCGGCCTGCTGGTCGCCCGCAATACCCGCCACCGGCACGTCCACGCCCTGAATGTTGGTGTAGCCGTACACCTCGCTGGAGTCCTTCACGCTGGGCAGGATGCAGCAGGGGATGTCCAGCGCCTTGAGCAGGGTGTCGTCCCAGTCCAGTGTGCGGATGTTGTACAGCATGGTGCGGCTGGCGTTGGTGCGGTCGGTAACGTGCACCTTGCCGCCGGTCAGCTTCCAGACCAGCCATGTATCCACCGTGCCGAACAAAAGCTCCCCTGCCTCGGCCTTTTCCCGCGCACCGGGGACATTGTCCAAGATCCACTTGATCTTGGTGGCAGAGAAATAGGCGTCCGGCACAAGGCCGGTGTTTTCCCGGATATAGTCTGCCATGCCGGGGGTCCGGAGCAGCTCGTCCACAAGGGGCGCGGTGCGGCGGCACTGCCAGACGATGGCGTTATATACCGGGCGTCCGGTGTTCTTATCCCACAGAATGGTGGTCTCGCGCTGATTGGTGATGCCGATGCCCGCAATGTCTCTGGGGTCCACACCGCTCTGGGCGATGACCTCGTTCATTACGCCGTACTGGCTGGACCAGATCTCCATAGGGTTGTGCTCCACCCAGCCCTGATGGGGGTAGATCTGCTCAAATTCCCGCTGCTGCACGCAGACGATGTTCTGCTCGTTGTCAAACAGGATCGCCCGGCTGCTGGTAGTGCCCTGATCCAATGAGAGGATGTATTTGGTCTGGCTCATGATCGTCTCTCCTTGCTCTGAAGCTTGAGCGCAAAACAAAAAAGAGCGCACCAAACAAAGCTATCTGCTCTGTCTGTCGCTCTCCTGCTCTGCGCAAACATATTCTGTGTTTATTGTACACGCTCCGCAGGCAAAATACAAGCTTCAGCGCGATTTTTGGACGTTCTGCACAAAGGAGCCGCCTCACCGTTGAACACTCTGCCGAACAGGGATGCAATGCAGCTGCCGGGGATGTAAAAAGCTTGCAAATTTGCGAAAAAGACGTGACGAAACGGCGCGGATGTGGTATCGTTAAGGGGTAGACTTTTTTGTTCGGAAAGGATTTCTTTGCTATGACCCGGATCGCTTTCTGTGATGACGATGCCGCGCTTCTGCACCAGATGCAGGATTTTCTGGAGCAGTACCGCACCCTGCGGGGAGTGCAGCTGGAACTGGCCCCTTATACAAAGCCCATGGAGCTTCTGGCAGATATCGAGGCCGGGGTGCGCTTTGACGTGCTGTTTCTGGATGTGCTTATGCCCGGCATCAACGGCATCAATGCCGCGCGGGAGATCCGCCGGTACGACACGGCGGTGCAGATCATCTTTGTGACCTCTTCTTCGGAATTTGCTGTACAGTCCTATGTGGTAGGTGCATACTACTACCAGCTCAAGCCCATCTGGAAGGACAGCTTTTTCCGCCTTACCGATGCCGTTTTGGCCGAGTGCCGCAAACGCACCCAGCACAGCCTGATCCTGCGCTGCAAAAGCGGCGTGACCCGCATTACGCTGGACAGTCTGGAATACTGCGAGGTGCAGGGGCGCACGTTGGTGTTCCACCTACTGGACGGCACCGTCATCGAGAGCAGCGGCAGCATGGACGAGTTGGCGCGGCAGCTGGCAGATTACCCGGGCTTTCTGCGCCCGCACCGCTCCTATCTGGTAAACATGGAGTACATCCAGAACATCACCGCCAAAAGCATCACCATGGAAAGCCTTGCCGAGGTGCCGCTGCCCCACGGGCGCTTTACCGCCGTGCGGGATCAGTATCTGGAGTACTCCTTTGCGGGAAAGAAGGTCGTCCTGTGACCGCCCCGGGCATTCTGCCGGAAGTGCTGGACGGCGCAGCAGTAGGCATTTTCGGCATCCTGCTCAGTGCAGCGTTCTGCCCCATCCGCTGGACGGGCAAAAAGCGCTGGGCACTGGTGGGCTGCACCGCCGGGCTGCTGGCGCTGCAGGGGATGTTCTACTTTGGTGCCAGCCCCACGGCTGCCAAGTATCTTTACCCGCTTATCACCCATCTGCCGCTGTATGTCGTGCTGGTGCTGCTCAGCGGGCAGAAGGTCTGGCCGCTGGTGGCAGTGCTCACGGCTTATTTGTGCTGTCAGGTGCGGCGCTGGGCGGCGTTGGCGGTAGCGCTGTTCTTCCCGCAGCATCCGCTGGTGCAGCCGGTGGCAGAGCTGCTGTTCACCCTGCCGCTGCTGCTGTTGTTCATCCGGTTCCTTGCGCCCTCCATGCGGCAGCTTTCCCGCTACCCGGCCTCGGTGCAGTGCCAGTTTGGCATCGTACCGCTGGTGAGCTATCTTTTTGATTACATCACCCACGTCTACACCAGCCTTTTATCCGAGGCGAACCCGGCGGCGGTGGAGTTCATGTTCTTTGTGTGCTGCGCGGCCTTTCTGTGCTCCATTTTGCGCGCCTCCCGGGTGGAGCGGCAGCGCATCCAGATGGAGCAGTTACAAACCAGTCTGAACTTACAGGTCACGCAGGCCATGCGCGAGATCGAGGCGCTGCGTCTTTCTCAGCAGCGTGCCAGTACCTACCGCCACGACCTGCGCCACCACATGCAGTTTCTGGCGGGCTGCATCGAGAACGGCCGCACCGAGCAGGCACTGGGCTACATCCGCAGTGTGTGCAGCGAGATCGAAGCCGGCAAGGTGACCGCCTACTGCGAGAACGAAGCGGCGAACCTGATCTTTTCTGCCTTTGCCGACCGCGCCGCCAAGGTCGGGGTACAGTTCACGGTGCAGGCGGGCATCTCGCAGGCGCTGCGGGTCTCGGAGAGCGACCTGTGTGTACTGCTTTCCAATGCGCTGGAAAATGCCTTGCACGCCGCCGTGCGCTGCCGCGAAGCAGGGCAGGGGGCTTTTATTGAGACCACCGGACACGAAAAAGGGAAAAAGCTGTTTTTGCAGATCACCAACAGCTGTCTGCCGGACGTGCAGTTCCGGGAGGGCGTCCCGGTCACCGACCGCACCGGCCACGGGCTTGGAGTGCGCAGCATCTGCGCCATCTCGGAGCGATACAGCGGCCTGACCAGTTTTGCCGCAAAGGATGGGCAGTTTACCCTGCGGGTAATGTTATAAGATAAAAGGGACTTGAAAACGCCTACGGCGTTTCCAAGTCCCTTTTTTATAGGAAGATGTTATAATTGCTGCTTGCCCAGCACGTCAGAGGTAGGGGTCTGGAACACCGGGACGTCGGCATAGGGGTCGGCAGCGGTGTCGGCGGGCAGGCTCTTCATATACTCGTCCATGGCGACAGCCACCTTCTTGGCAACAGCCACAGCCTCCACCACGGTGCGTGCGCCCATGACGGCATCGCCGCCGGCAAATACGCCCTCGCGGGTGGTGCGGCCGTCCTCGCTGACGCTCAGCAGACCCTTCTGGTTGGTCTCGATGCCGGTTGTGGTCTTGACGAGGTTGCTCTCAGAGCCCTGACTGACCGACACGATGACGCCGGTGTGGGGGTAAAAAGTCTCGCTGCCCTCTACCTGCGTAAACTTGCCGTCCTCGCCCTTGACGGTGTCGCGGCAGATCAGACCGTCCTCGCGAATCTCCACCGGTGCCTTGCAGAACCGGAAGCCCACGCCTTCCAGCTTGGCGTAGCTCACCTCGTACTCGGAAGCGCTGATGCAGCTTTCGTCCCGGCGGGCGTAGCAGGTAACGTGGCGGGCACCGTTGCGGATGGCGGTGCGGGCGCAATCCATAGCGGAGTTGCCCACGCCGATGACGGCCACATCATCGCCCAGACGGAAGGCCTTGGAGTTTGCCAGATAGTCGATGCCAAAGGCCACGTTGCCAAGGCTCTCGCCCTTGATGTGCATAGCGTTGGCCTTCCACAGACCGGCACCGATGAACACGCTCTTGTAGCCGTCGCGGAACAAATCGTCGATGGTGATGGTCTTGCCGATGGTAGTGTTGGGGCGCACCTTGATGCCCTTCAGCTCCAGATGACGGTACTGGAAATCGTCCAGCACACTGTCCGGCAGGCGGTAGTTGGGGATGCCGTAGCGCATCACGCCGCCGATCTTATCCCGGGCGTCAAAGATGGTCACATCGTAGCCCCAGCGTGCCAGCAGCACGGCGATGGTCAGGCCTGCCGGGCCGGAGCCCACCACAGCGGCCTTCATGCCGTTTTTCGGGGCAGGGCCTGCTGTCATCTTGTTGGCGTAGGTGGTGGAGATATAGTCCTCGATGATAGAAAAGTGCACCGGGTCGTGGCTGGGCATCCGGTTGCGGATGCAGTGACCCTCGCACTGCTTTTCGTGGTTGCACACCAGACTGCACACGGTGGTCAGGGGGTTGTTTTCAAACAGCATCCGGCCCGCAGCGTCCATCTGGTTTGCCTTGAGCAGACGGATGACCTCCGGAATATTGGTGTGGATGGGGCAGCCCTCCTGACACATCGGCTTTTTGCAGCCGAGGCAGCGGTTGGCTTCGTCCAGAACATGAAGTGCCATGGGTTCCTCCTTGTGTTTCCCCTGCGGGGACAGTCGTTTTTTACAGGCTTGTTGTATCCAACATTGCATTGCTTTAATCATACACCCGAACCGCGTCGGATACAAGAGGGCACAATATAAAATTTTTCACGTTATTTTTTGTCAATTCGTCAAAAAGATAATTTTTTGACGATATATCCCGCCCATCGGCTCCGGTTTTGCCCGGCACAGCGCACCAAGGTCGCTGGCCCTGCTCTGGGCGGCAGCCATTTGGGCGCAGGGCTCGTTTTCCCGCGCCAGCCGCGCCAGCGAGTGGGACAGCGGCAGCGCCGTTTCCCCGAGCAGGGGCAACGCTTCCTTGCGCGCGCCCAGCAGGTGCAGATAGGGCGGCAGCGCCGGGGTCTGGGCGGTGTAGCCCAGCGCCGCATCCATTGCCAGCCGCCGCATCCGCGCCCGGGGGTAGCGCACGGTGGTCAGGGCGTCCAGCAAAGCGGGCAGGCTTGCGGTCTCCCGCACGGCGTTTTCCAGCCGGTGCTCCAACCCCTCGGATACCCCGCGCACTGCAGCAAAGGGGGCTTGCTCTGCGCAGGCTGCTCGCAACAGCGCCAGCTCACAGTGCCCCATGACTGCAAAATCCGTATACTTTCCGTTATATTCCTCTTGTATATACAATTTTAGTGCCTTTTCCGGCACATAGGGCGCCAGTGCCGCCGCGCCGTCCTCCGCCCAGAGCGCCCGCAGGGCGCTGGCACTGGCAAAGGCTGCATGGCTGCTTTCGGTCAGCGCCTGCCCGTGGTCTGCGCCCTGCCGCGGCAGGGCAATAGGCTGCATTTCTACATTTTGTTCTATAATGGCCTTACAATACTCTACGGCAAGATTATTGTTGGGCTTGTCCAGCAGGGCGGCAACGTCTGACCCCGGGCACAGTGCCTGCACCGCCGCCTGCCGGGCGGCGGCAAAGCTGCGCGCCCCGGCGGCAAGCTGCTGTTTCAGCGCGGCACGGTAGTCCTCGCTGCACAGCACCCGGGCGGCTTTTTGCAGCAGGGCGGTATCCGGGGTCTCTGCCCCAAAGACCAGCGTATCGCACCCGGCAGCGGCAAGAATGCGCACGCCTGCCCGGGCAAAAGCCTCGGCACCGGTGCAGGCGCAGGGCGCGGGCAGGGCAAACACAAGGTCTGCCCCGCAGGCCAGCGCCGCCTGCACCCGCACCGCCTCCGGCAGCAGCGGCAGCGCCCCCCGCTGGGTAAGCCCGCAGCTCATGGCTACGGCCACCCGCTGTGCCCCCAGCGCCCGCGCCTGTGCCAGCTGCCATGCGTGGCCGTTGTGGAAGGGGTCGTACTCCGCAATGATGCCTGCAAACTTCATGGAACTGCTCCTTTTCGCCGAAAGATTGTTAAATTTATATCGCATATACAGAAAAACCCTGTCGTTTCCGGGATTTGTAGGCAGGATATACAAAAACCTTGTACACAAGTTTTACCGCTTTGCCCGGGTTGCGCCTTGAAAAGCCGCCATCCCTATTATATAATAAACATAGGAATCTGTAAAATTCTGTCCGCAGGTTTTTTCAGGCTGCGGACGGTACAAAAATTTTCAGGAGGCAACACAGATGAAGATTCTGGTTATTAACTGCGGTTCTTCTTCCCTGAAGTATCAGCTGATCGATATGGACGGCGAGAAGGTGCTGTGCAAAGGCCTGTGCGAGCGCATCGGCATGGAGAGCAGCATGATCACTCACGAGGCCAATGGCACCAAGGCTACCACCCCGGCAATCTTCCCCACCCACACCGAGGCTTTTGCCGAGGTCGTGAAGAAGATGACCACCGGTGCAGGCAAGTGCATCAATGACGTGAGCGAGATCGACGCCATCGGTCACCGCGTCGTGCACGGCGGCGAGAAGTTCAAGAGCAGCTGCCTGATCACCGATGAGGTCATCAACACTCTGCGTGAGCTGAGCCCGCTGGCTCCTCTGCACAACCCCGCCGGTATTCTGGGTATCGAGGCCGCCCGCAAGGTGTTCGGCAACATTCCCATGGTGGCTGTGTTCGACACCGCTTTCCACAGCACTATGCCGCCGAAGGCTTATATGTACGCCATCCCCTACGAGTACTACGAGAAGTACGGCGTGCGCCGCTACGGCTTCCACGGCACCAGCCACA
>ENA-ORUI01003594-ORUI01003594.1-human-gut-metagenome-genome-assembly--contig:-NODE-3594-length-11002-cov-2.510551_pt1 | contig 11002 bp, 9 predicted proteins | sample MGYA00242078_ERZ509205 | MGnify/ENA primary metagenome ERZ509205 (study PRJEB26280, sample SAMEA2338828) | human gut metagenome | biome: human gut; feature: human-associated habitat; material: faeces... | reverse complement strand
GGGCCTTCGCGCCGCGGATGGCGTTGGCCTTCGGCGTCCACCATGTCAGAAATTTCGCATTCTCGGCCTGACGGCGCGCGAGATTGCGCGAAAAGATGCGGAGCAGCACGACGAACATCAGCGCCGTGGACACAAAGTACAGCGCCTGCGACACGCCGCGCACATGAATGAAGGAGCTCAGCAGGCTGAGGACGACCTCAAGCACGACGAGCGCCCAGCTCAGCGCGTCCACGCCGTTGCGGCCGTACATGAAGCGGTAGAGGGCATTGCGGAATTTGCTCACAGTAACAACTCCCCGGAAAATCAAGATGGGTGTATTGTAGCACGGTTTGCAGGCGGGGGAAAGGGCTATCACAGAAAGTTTACAAAAAAGGGCCGCCCGTTTGAAAACGGGCGGCCTCTTGATTCGCGGGAAATCGCTGCGCGGAGATTCAGATCACGCGAGGGCGCGGTACAGGAAGGTCACAGCGTCACCGCGGTTGCAGGTGCCGTTGGGATCAAAGATGCCGTTGCCGTAGCCGGTGGTGATCTTGTTGTTCACAGCCCAGAGAATGGCGTTGTAGAACGCGGCATGCTCGGTCTTGTTGACGTCCGAGAAGTTCAGGGAGCCGTAAACTGCGGGGTTGCTCTTGAAGCGGTACAGGAAGGTGACGATCTGCGCGCGGGTGCAGGCGTCGGGCGAGAACTTGCCGTTGCCGGTGCCGGTGGTGATGCCCTGCTCGGTGGCCCAGATGATCGCCTTCATGTAGTCGGCGTGCGTGGTGGCGTAAACGTCAGTGAACTTGTTGGTGCTGCTGCGCGGCGCGGGAGAATTGGCGGCGCGCCACAGGAAGGTGACGATCTGCGCGCGGGTGCAGCCCTGCTTCGGGGAGAAGGTGGTGGTGGAAGTGCCCTTGGTGATGTCGAGGTTGACGGCCCACTGGACGGAATCATAGAAGTAGTCGCCGGGTCTCACATCGACAAAGTTCATGGTCTGCTTGACCTTGATGGCGAGCGTGCCCTCAGCCTTCTGGCCGGACTTGGTGCCGTAGGCGGTGAAGGGGATATAGACGATATCGCCGACCTTGGCAAACTTGGAGGTCACATAAGTCACGTCGTCGAGGTCATAGTGCTTGCTGCTGGTCTTGGGGTTGTAGTAGAACTCGTCCTTGGCGCTGACAGTGGCGTTGATGCCGGTGTTGCCGTTGTAGTAACGGTAGAGCGCGCCGGTGCCGTTGAAGTAGGAGGTGATGGCGCTGTTCTTACCCACATCGAAAGTAACATAGTCGAGGTCAGCCTTCTTGTAGCTCTTGTCGGAATCGCGCAGGAAGTCGATGAACTTGTCGGAGCCGAGCTTGACCGCGCTGTTCACGCCGACCTCAAAGACGATGTCTTCCTTGACGACGGAGATCACGACGCTGCCGCTGTATTCCACGTCCTTGTCCTTCTTGGAAGCGCCGTCCTTGTAGAGCGTGCCGTAAGCGGTGAAGGGAATGGTGATGGTGCCCTTGGCCTTGGCGACGGACTCGAAGGTCACCTTGTCGAGATTTTCAACCTCAGTGGAGGTCTTGATCTTGTCCTTGCCCTCGTAGAGGACGCCCTCTCTGGTGGAGTTGGGCAGGGAGTCGAACTTAACGTAGTCGAACTCGAAGTAGTCGCCCTTGCTGGTCTTGATGTTGTCATCGGCGTAGTCTTCCATGAAGGATTCGAAACGCTTCTGGTCGAAGGTCACGCTCTCGCCCGCGACCACGCTGTACTCAATGTTGTAGGACTTCTGATAGACGGTGAGCACGCCGTAGTAAGCGGTCTTTCTATCATAGGTCACGATATAAAGCTCGCACTTGCCGCTCTTATCAAAGTCGTTGCCGGACAGGGTGTAGAGACTCTTGCCGGAGTAGGAAGAGCTCGTGCCGCTCATCTTCTCGGAGTAGTCGGTCGGGGCCTTATCGGGGTTCTTCGCAACGACATAGTAGCTCTCGTAGTCATCGGGGACGGCCACGCTGTACTTATAGTTGCTGGAGGTGCCGCTGGGCTGGGGATACTGGGACTCGTAGGTGGTCTTGATGGGAGTAACGGGGATATTGAAGGTGACGGTGTAGCTCGCGCCGTTCAGGTTATTGCCCTCGTAGGCGGTCACGGTGAAAGTGAACACGCCGATCTTGCCGGAGGCAGCCTCGAAAACGTACTCATCGTAACGAGAATCCTTGATCTCGCCGTAGGTGCTCTTGGTCGGGTTGACCTTGATGCTCTTGATGCTGACGCCCTTGAAGGTCTTGTCAGCGGCGGAGAGCAGGGTGTTGTAGCTGTAAGTGTCGCTCTTGCCGTTTTCAACCTCGTCAAGCGTCACTTCATGCACTTCACCGTAGAAGGGGACTCTCTTTTCGATTTTGCCGCCGAGATATTCGGCAGTGACCTTAATGTAGGTCTCGCCGTTACCGGCCAGCTTAACGGTAGCATTGGGGCTTCCGGCGGTTTCCTGAGATACGGTTGCAACTCTAGTATTCTCAGAATCCTTGACAATGGCACCATTGTCCTTGAGTGTAGCTGAAAGGTTCTGAGAAGCAGCCTTATCGCTCATTGTCAAAGAAGTGGGTTCGGTCACAATAGTAACCTTGCTAGCATCTTTGACAGTGATCGTGCAGTCTTTAGTAGTCTCAACTTCATTTTCGATGACTTTACAGTGAATCGTGTAGGTTTTGCCAACAGTCAGGTCAGAACCAAGGAAAGTTTTCTTATAAGTACCATTCTTGTAACCATCACCAACGTCCCACTGATAAGAAATACCACTCGTACCACCGGTGTAGGTTGCCGTCAGAGTGATGGAACCGTTGCTCAAGAGCTGTTCACTTGCAGCATTGGTACCGGTAATAGAGGACGTCAGGGTAAGGCCAGCAACAGAAGCATCGAGAGTGTATTCGGCAGAAACAGACGAAACAGAGTTGTCTTTGGAAACTGCCGAGATGGTCAGTTTGCCGGTAGTCGGGGTGAAAACAATATTCTCGTATTTCTGAAGAGTGGTTGCCATCGCCCAAGGATTCGTCGCATCCTCGCCAGGAATGGTATAATAGGTGATCGTAGTGTTAGCACTGTTGATCGTGCAGGGACGATCATTATACTTGATGCCGGCGGCCTTGATTGCGGACTGCGCTGGACGGGGCTTGGAGTTTCTCGGGCAGTTTTTCCGGTTGTACAGGATCGGTGAATGCTTCCACGGGGGCGATCACGGTGACCGGGTTGACGGAAGATAGCGGGTCGGTGACGGTGACAGAAACGCTAACGGTTTCGTCGAAAGCGGGAGTTTCAGAGCCTTCAACAGCGGCCTTAGTAATGTGGCAGGAAATCGTTGCCGTAGTGTCTTTGGTGGCAGCATCGGTCAACGAAATTGTAGCTACGTTATTGTTACTCTCATTACGAGTAACGGTAACCGCCCCAGAAGTACTGCTCCACTCGAAACTTGCTCCTTCCGGCGCTCCGCTTACGGTAACAGTTTCAGAGCTGCTACTACCTTTAGTAAGCTGAACACTTGTCTTGCTTACGGAACAAGTGTTCGTCGCGTTTGCCGGAACGATGACCAGACTCAGGATCATGGTCAACGCCAGCAGCGATGAGAGAAATTTCTTCATAATTTTCTTCATCCTTTCTCATTTTTGTGATTTGCTCTGCGCGCACAGAGCAGTTCTCATACATCGGCATTATATCATGCCGCGGGAAATAAGGGAACAGGAAAACGCAAATTTCAGAAAAACTTTATTTTCCAATTTTTCCTGCCGCCCCCCCTGTATGTTATTAGACGCAGGAAAGGGGGGATTTGTTGCAGGAACGGACAAAAATTTTCAAAAAATTTTTTACGCCGCGAAAAACCGCATGTACACAAACACCGCCGCCGCGCTCTGCGCGAGCAAAATCGCCGGAATGCCGAGGCGGAAATACCAGTGGCGCGTTTTATGGTGAAAGACGCGCATGCCCAAAAGAGCACCCGCGCTGCCGAGCAGCAGCGCGAGTGCAAAGAGTGTTTTTTCGGGGACGCGGCGCGCGCCGGGAATCCTGGCGCGGCGCTTATCCGCGCCGTAGACGAAAAAGGTGATGAAATTGACGGCGGCGAGATAGGCGAAAAAATATCTCACTTTTCGAGCTTGCTGAGCTCCACAGCCGCCGCCGCGCCGAGGCGGGCGTTGTTGAACACGAGCTGGATGTTGGAATCGAGGCTGTCGCCGCCGGGCAGGGCCTTGATCTTGGCGAGCAGATACGGCGTGGTGGCCTTGCCGTGAATGCCGTCCTTCTTCGCGTCCTCGACGGCCTCGGCGATGGCCTTGTCGATGACTGCCTTGTCCATGGAGTACTCCTCGGGAATGGGGTTGGTGACGAGAAGGCCGCCGCGCAGACCCAGCTCGCGCTTGACGTGGAACGCCTTGGCCAGCTGCTCGGGCGTGTCGAGCTCGTAGTCGACGCCAAAGCCCGACTTGCGCGTATAGAACGCGGGCAGCTCGCTCGTGCCGTAGCCGATGACGGTCACGCCGTGGGTCTCGAGGTATTCGAGCGTGAGGCCGAGGTCGAGAATGGACTTCGCGCCCGCGCAGATGACCATGACGGAGGTGTCGGCCAGCTCCTCGAGGTCGGCGGAGATATCGAACGTCTCCTGCGCGCCGCGATGCACGCCGCCAATGCCGCCGGTGGCAAACACGCGGATGCCCGCCATGTCGGCGATCATCATCGTGGTGGTGACGGTGCAGGCGCCGTCCCTGCCCTGCGCGACGAGCACGGGCAGGTCGCGGCGGGACGCCTTGGGGATGCCCGCGCCGGTCTTGCCGAGGTAGTCGATCTCCTCACGGGTCAAGCCCGCCTTCAGGCGGCCGCCGATGATGGCGATGGTCGCGGGGACTGCGCCCGCCTCGCGGATGATGCTCTCGACCTTGAGGGCGGTCTCCACGTTCTGAGGATAGGGCATACCGTGGGAAATGATGGTGGACTCCAGCGCGACGACGGGCTTGCCGGCGTCCAGCGCTTCCTTTACTTCGGGGGCAATGTCAAGATAACGGTTCATGATAAATGACTCCTTTTCTGAAATTACTGTATTCTTTCAGCCACGGCCGTAAGGCTCATGGCGGGGTTGATGGTGTCGGCGCTCTCCATCGCGATGGCGGAGGCGGCAAGGCCGCGCTTCGCGGCGGTCTCAAGGTCCGCGCCGTCGAGGAACGCACGGGCGACGGCAGCCATGAAGGCGTCGCCGCAGCCGGTGGTATTGACCATGCGCGCGGGGAGGTTGTGCAGGTGGATCTTTCTCTCATGGTCGGCGGCAAGCACGCCGTCCGCGCCGAGCGAGATAAAGACGCGCTGCAAGCCCGCGGCGAGCAGCGTATCCGCTGCGCGATACAGGCTCGCCTCGTCCGTGACCGTCACGCCGGAGAGCAGCTCGGCCTCCATGCGGTTTGGCTTGAGCGTGTGGAGCCGTCCGAGGATCGGCTCGAGCTTTCCGGCCTTCGCCGCCGAAACGGGATCGGCAAAGAGCGGCGCGGTGCAGTGCTCGCCGAGATAGCGGATGCTCTCCGCGCTGAGGTTCGTATCGAGCACGACGAGCGCGGCGGCGTTGAGCGTATTTAGCTTCGTCTCCAGAAAGGTGGGCGTCAGCTGCTCGTAGATGGCCATGTCGTTCATGGCAAGCGCCATATCGCCGTTGCTGTCCGCGAGAAACAGGTAGGTCGAGGTCGCGCCGTCGGGAACATACAGGCTGTCCGTCAAGTCGATGCCGAGGTCGGCACAGGACGCCTCGACGCGCTTCGCGCCGTCGTCCGCGCCGAGCGCGGTGATGAGCTTGACCTTTGCGCCGAGCAGGGCGAGGTTGTGGGCGATGTTGCGGCCCACGCCGCCGAGGCTCGAGCGGATGCGCCCGGGGTTCGAGTCTCCGGCGACGAGCGGGGCGTCGCTCCGCCCGCCGATGTCGATGTTCACGCCGCCGACGACGGCAATGTAGGGTGATGCGGTCACAGTCAGTCCTCCTTTGAGCGGCGCACGCGGATGCTCTCGATGCCGCTTCGCATGATGAGCGAGCGCACCCACGGCGTATACATGAACCAGCGCTGATGAAGCCCGCAGCCTCGCCGATGAGGTACACGCCGTCCGCGCCGATGATGGCGGCATCGTATTGCATGGGGCGTCCTCCCTTGTGCTTTTCTGCCCTTCAGCATAGCACAGCGGGGCGCTTTCTTCAACTCTCGATTGGGCGTTGCCCAATTAAGAAAGGTCAAAATACCACCTTTTCTTCGGAATGTCAAGCCCGTTTTCCCGCGATTTTGTAAAAATTTTGGGAACAAAATTTTCTTCCCGTCCGTCTAAGGAAACAGAAACCATTCGAGGAGGTACCTTCCATGAAACGAAGTCTTTCCCTTTTGCTTGCCCTCGCCCTGCTCTGCGCCCTGCTCGCGGGCTGCGCGGGGACGGCCTGCCCACCCGCGTCGGGCGGCGGCGATCAGGAGCCTTTGCCCAAAACAGAAGGCGCAGTCGCGCGCTGCCGCGTGGTCGCGGTCAGTGAGGGCAACACGCTGCTGCTCGCGGATGTGGACAGCGAGCGGGGTGACATTTATACGCTCGACGCGGGCAGCGTCTCCCTGTACCGCGAGCCGACGGAGCGCGGCGAGCTGCTGGCAGACGGCCAGCTCGCCGTCGGCGCGCTGGTCGAGGTCGCCTTCGGCGGCGATATTTTGGAGAGCTATCCCGCATTGTTCGGCGAGGTGGAGCGCATCACCGTCCTGCCGGACGAATTTGACGACCGCTGCGCGCTCTATCTGCGCGTGCTGGGTGACCTGTGGGGCAAGGACGAGGGGCTGAACAGCAGCGGCGTAGAGTATATCAGCGTCGATCTTGCCGCGACCTCCCTCTCCCCCGCCGAGCGCAGCGCGGTGGCATGGACCTTCGCGCAGTCTCACGGCGCGGAGCCGATGGAGCTGAGCTACGAGCAGCTTTGCGCGGAGGGTTATGTCAGCGGTCTGGAGGGCGAGAATGCTTTCCCCGCGTGGGAAAACGGCGTTCTCTTCACCATCACCGAGACCGACGATCCGGTCACATTCAATCTGCCCAGCCTCTCGGAGGGCGGGGAACTCCCGTCCATGACGCAGTACAACATCAAAAACACCGTCAGCTTCGACGCGAGCAAATGGCGCACAGCGCTCGGCGCTTACGGTTTTTCAAAGTGCGTCGCCGTGCAGAACAATGACGGCGTGTGGGGCGATTACCGCATCAACGGCCCCGAGTGGATCAGCTGAACGAAGCGCACATCGCAAAGCAGCGCCTGCCTTCCGGCAGGTGCTGTTCATTTTACACGGATTTTACAAAAGAGCGGTAACGGATTTGACATTTCTCCCTTATGCTTTAGCTTGGTCAAGAATGGGTAAGATCAAGGAAACAAAAGAGGGATGGAATATGGATATTTTTGATTTTCTGACGATGCTCGGCGGCTTATCGCTGTTTTTGTTCGGCATGAGCCTGATGGGCTCGGCGCTGGAGCGCCGCGCGGGCAGCAGGCTGCGCTCGCTGCTCGACCAGATGACCGGCAAGCCGCTCGTCGGCTTTCTGACCGGTCTCGGCGTAACGGCCATCATTCAAAGCTCGTCCGCCACCACCGTCATGGTCGTCGGCTTTGTCAACTCGGGGCTGATGACGCTGCGGCAGGCCATCAACGTCATCATGGGCGCGAACGTCGGCACCACCGTCACCGCGTGGCTTCTGAGCCTCGGCGGCATCGAGAGCTCGAGTGTCTGGCTGCGGCTGCTCAAGCCCAGCTCCTTTACGCCCGTTCTCGCGCTCATCGGCATCGTCTTCTATATGTTCTGCAAGGACGCAAAGAAAAAGGACACCGGCACCATTCTCCTCGGCTTTGCCACGCTCATGTTCGGCATGGAGACGATGAGCGGCGCGGTCTCCGGCCTCTCGCAGGTCCCCGCGTTCACGAATCTGTTCCTTGCCTTCCGGAATCCGATCCTCGGCGTGCTGGTCGGCGCGGTGCTCACCGGCATCATCCAGTCCAGCTCCGCCTCCGTCGGCATCCTGCAGGCGCTCTCCGCCACCGGCGCGGTCAGCTACGCCGCCGCCATCCCCATCATCATGGGGCAGAACATCGGCACCACCGTCACCGCCATGCTCTCCTCCGTCGGCACGAATAAGAACGCCCGCCGTGCGGCGGTCGTCCACCTGCTGTTCAACGTCATCGGCGTCGCCGTGCTGCTGAGCGTGTTCTGCATCGTGCGTGCCGTCCTTGCTCCCGCGCTGCTCGATGAGAGCGCCACGCGCGCCGGCATCGCCGTGGCGCACTCGGTGTTCAATCTTCTCTGCACAGCCATGCTGCTGCCCGCGGGCGATCTGCTCGAAAAGCTCGCCATCCGCCTCGTCCCCGACAGCAAGAGCGCGGAAACCGTCTCCGAGCTGGACGAGCGTCTGCTCGCCGCGCCCTCGCTGGCGCTCAGCCGCAGCCGCGCCGTTGCCTGTGAAATGGCGCAGTGCGCCGTGCGTGCGCTGAACAACGCTCTGCGCTCCTTCACCGAATACACCGACACGCTCGCCCGAAGCATCCGCGACGACGAGGAGCGCTGCGATCACTATGAGGATATACTCGGCACCTATCTCGTTCAGCTCAGCGCCCGCAAAATGGGCGTGGACGAGAGCGAGGAGGCCACCGAGCTTTTGAAGTCCATCGGGGACTTTGAGCGCATTTCCGACCACGCCGTGAACATTCTCGAATCCGCCGAGGAGCTGCGCGGCAAGTCGCTCGCCTTCTCCGCCGCAGCCGCGCGCGAATACGACGTGCTCGCCGCCGCCATCGGGGAGATCCTCGACCTCTCGCTGCGCTCGTTCGAGCGGCAGGACGTCGCCATCGCCGAGCTGGTCGAGCCGCTCGAGCAGGTCATCGACACGCTCAAGGAGCAGATGCGCACGCGCCACATCCTGCGGATGCAGCAGGGGCATTGCAGCATCGAAGCCGGCTTCGTCTGGTCCGATCTGCTCACGAACCTCGAGCGCACCTCCGACCACTGCTCCAACATCGCCGGCTGCGTCATCGACGCCGCGCAGCACAATCTCAATCTGCACGAAACGCTCCGCGCGGCGCACAGCGATACGCACGCCTTCCGCAGCGATTTTCAGCGCTACGCCGCCAAATACGCCCTGCCCGCTCCCGCAAGCGCACAGTAAGACATAAGGAGGACCGCCCCCGCCGGGGTCGGTCCTCCTTTTTTCGTATCAGCGGCAGCTGCGCTCGAGCGCCTGCCGGATGTTGCCCTCCAGCAGCCGTCCCAGCCGGTCGATGTGGTCGTTCACGTTGGACTTCATGCCGCCGCGCAGCCAGTCGGCGGTCATACCGGAGAGCGCCGCGGCGTAAAACTGCGCGAGCGCCTGAATGTCCTCCTCAGCAGCGTTCAGGCCCTCGGCCTGTCCGCGCACATAGGAGAGCATGGCGGCGTAGGTGACCTTATGATAATAATGCTCCAGAATGTTCCGGTTGCCGGAGTTGAACAGGTGGTGCACCGCCCGCTTGTTCTCAGACACGAAGGCGGTCGCCTCGCGGAACGCCTCCTCCCACGAGGCATAGCTGTGCAGCTTTTCCATGAAAAGCTGCGTCTCCGTCTGGAAGATCTCCTCCACCAGCGCGTAAATGTCCGCGTAGTAGTAATAGAACGTGTTGCGGTTCACCGTGCTGCGCTCGGCGATATCCTTCACGGAGATCTTGTCGAGCGGGCGCTCGTTGAGCAGCTCAATGAACGCCTGCCGGATCGCCTGCTTGGTGCGTACTGCCATGTCACTCCACCCTTCCCGTGCGCCTCGCACACCATGTCTCCACCGCGCGCAGCAGCGGGACCAGCTCCTCGCCTGCCGCGGTCAGCGAATATTCCACGCGCGGCGGGATCTCCGCGAAAACGATGCGTTCCACCGCGCCGAGCTGCTCCAGCGCCCGCAGCTCCGCCACCAGCGTTTTCTGCGACATCCGCCCCATCTGTGAGCGGAGCACGCCGAAGCGCTTCGCGCCGTCCGACAAAGCAAGCAGCAGCGAAACGGTCGCCGCGCCGCGATGGCCCAGCAGCGCGTCAAGCTGCTCGTCCGCCGCTCTCACAGAGGCTGTATTCCGCTCCAAAGTGATTCCCCCTCCGCGCCGCTTTCCAAAACGGAAGCAATGGTATTTTTTTCGTTCTGCGGCATTATTATAGCGCTGCTTCCGTAATTTCCGCAAGAGAGCCGATTTGGGCAATTTTCGGCGAGTGCCCGGTTTTTGTGTAAAATGCGCCTGTTTGTCTATTTTTGTCCCTCTTTGCAAATGCTACCATGAGGGAACAAATGGCAAGCCCGCCGAACACGGCAAAATTTTGATCACAAACAGGACGCTGAAAGGAGTGCACGGAACCATGACCGTAACCGAAAAGCTCGCCCACGCCGCCGAACGCAAGGCGTTTGAGACGATGCTCGACTCACTCATCAGGAAAAGCCGGACGCAGGACGTCGGCAAGGTCGCCGACGACCTTGTCAGTATGGTGCAGAAGATCCACTCGAGCGTCTGGGAGCCGGAGACCTTTGCGATGCTGCACAAGATCGCAAACGACCCGAACAGCAAGTGGGCGCACTATGCCGAGCGTCTGCTGCGCGAGTGCGACCCGTATCTTCTCCGGACCTTCCTGACGGCCGCCGCCTACGAGGGCGGCTTCCGCGGCTTCCAGCAGGCGCGGGTGAACTCCGAAAAATACGACTGCAACATCCCGTGGATCGTCCTCATGGACCCGACGAGCGCCTGCAATATGCGCTGCGCGGGCTGCTGGGCGGCGGAGTACGGCTACAAGCAGAACCTGACCTTCGAGGAGATGGACCGCGTGCTGACCGAGGGCGCAGCGCTCGGCACCCACGCCTGTCTCTTCACCGGCGGCGAGCCGCTCATGCGCAAGGCGGACATTTTCCGTCTGTGCGAAAAGCACCGCGACATCGCCTTCCACGCCTTCACCAACGGCACGCTCATCGACCAGGCCTTCTGCGACGAGCTCAAGCGCGTGGGCAA
>ENA-ORUI01003588-ORUI01003588.1-human-gut-metagenome-genome-assembly--contig:-NODE-3588-length-11021-cov-3.465530_pt1 | contig 11021 bp, 8 predicted proteins | sample MGYA00242078_ERZ509205 | MGnify/ENA primary metagenome ERZ509205 (study PRJEB26280, sample SAMEA2338828) | human gut metagenome | biome: human gut; feature: human-associated habitat; material: faeces... | reverse complement strand
CGTAAAAAGGATTGTCTTCCCTTTCTGATTCTGGTATCATGATCCTGCTTAAGGGAGTAGCTGGCTCTTGTGAGCGGTTAAGTCAACATAATGATCCAAAGCGGATCTGGCTTAAAATGAAACAGCAAGACTTATACGTGTTTTTTCGCGTATAAGTCTTTTTTTAGGAGGAAGAGAAAATGTCACTATTTGCCGTATTTTTAATTGGAATCAGTCTGAGCATGGATGCCGTTGCGGTATCGGTCGCAAAAGGTATGTGTGCCCAGGGCAAACGCTTCAAATGCGCCTGTATCCTGGCCTTCTGGTTCGGCCTGTTTCAGGCCTTGATGCCGTTGATCGGATGGCTGAGCGGTTCCCTGTTCGAGTCATTCATCACATCCATCGATCACTGGATCGCGTTCCTGTTACTGGGCATCATCGGTGCCAACATGATCCGGGAAGCGATAAAAGGAGAAGAAGAGGACGACGATGCATGCAACCTTGCCCTGCCTCATGTACTGATGCTTGCCGTTGCGACCAGCATCGATGCGCTGGCCGTCGGCATTACATTCGCCTTTTTGAAAGTGAATATTTTATCCAGCATCCTGATCATCGGCTTAACGACCTTCGCATTGTCCTTTGCGGCCGTCTATCTCGGCAGCAAGCTCGGCGACGTATTAAAACGCTATGCCGGCATCCTGGGCGGTGTCATTCTCATCGTGATCGGAACCAAGATCCTGATCGAACACCTGTTCTTTTAATATCCGTTTAAGAAAGAAGGCATACATATGGAAATCAGCACAGTCATCCGAAATCTCAAAGACTACTGCAGAGGTGTCTGGAACAATAAAGTCATCGATGAACAGACCACCAGGGATCAGATCCTATACGGCGATCCCAGACAGACCTGTACCGGCATCGTTACTACCTGCTGGGCTACTGTCGACGTCATCAGACAGGCAGCCATGCAGGGCGCCAATCTGATCATCGTACATGAAGCTCTGTTCTGGAACCATGGCGACCATCAAGACTGGCTGAAGGAAACTCAAAATAAAACATACGAAATAAAAACCAGACTGCTTGACGAACACCGCATCGTTGTCTGGCGTTTTCACGATTATATCCACTCCGGTATTCCGTTGAACGAGACCGTTTATGCGGACGGCATCTTTACCGGCGTAGCCCACAAACTGGGATGGAGCACGTTCATCGATCCTTCATCCATGCGTTTTCTTCTCCCCAAAATAACCGTCAAAGAACTGGCGCATCATATCATTTCCACCCTGCACCTCAACGGTGCCCGCATCCTCGGAAATCCCGATGCCGTCGTGGAAAAAATCTGCATTCCTTATCACATATTAGGTGATGCCAGAAGAGAAATCATTGCCGCCGACAAAGGCGAAGTAGACTGCTTCCTCACCATGGAAGCCGTTGACTTTACGCTGAGCGAATACATTCGTGATGCCGCCATGACAGGACAAAACAAAGCCATCATCAGCATCGGCCATTTCAATCTGGAAGAATACGGTATGGAATACCTGCTCACCTACATCCACAAGGCAATAAAGACAGACATCCCATGCCGCTTTATCCAGTCAGGCGATATGTACCAGTATGTGTGCAGCCAGGAAAGAAACACTATGTAATAATAAAGGTATAATTTTTTTCATTAATAATTAACAATGAAATTCTAAAATCTATTAAATAGTACATATTTTCACTATTTTTTATACAAAAGTAAGAAGAATAATCCACTTTTTTTCATATTTATATATCTTTTTTCATCAGCCTTTTCCATCGATTAAAACAAAATATAGCAAAGATAATCAAAGAAAATAGTAAAAACTTCTCCCAAAACTGTATCAAATTGATTGAAATAGTATTTGGAACGCCTTCATTTTTTTCTTGTTCAGAAATTACTGGTGTATCTGTTTTTTCAATATTCTTTACAATTGTATAATAATGGGAGCCATTAGCAAAAAACGATAGCATAGAAGATGAATATTTACTATCAATTTTAGAAATTTTTCCTTTAGTGGTCACACCATAAATCACATGGCTTTTATTAATATCATCTTGTTTAATAGTGATGTTCACTTGATTTACATTTAAGCGATTTCCATATTGATCTAAAAAATAAATATCGTATGGTTGAAGAAGTACACCTACATCATTTATACATTTTTTAAACCAAATCCATGCATCTTCTTCCTGTTCAGGAATGGCATAAACTACAAAAGCTACTGCTTTCCGTGGTACTCCAGAAACACAAATCGTAGTTCCATCATCCATTGTTGCCATTCCTTTTCCATTGTAAATATTTATTACTGGAACTCCATGTTCTAATCTTACATACTTTGCATAAACATCTACTTCTTCATAATTTGAATTGATATCTTCAGCATACACTGGTATTACTGTGCATAACACAAATATTGCAATCAATAAAAATAATATTCTACGTTTCATTATCATCCTTCCTTTCTAACCATTGTATTAATAGTTATTGCACCTTCGGAGTAATATGTTTCAGGCTGATATGACATTATCTTCAACTTCACCTTGTCACCAGAATCGATAGTTGAACTTATCGTTACATTTTCTACATATTCTCCCGGTTTTATGAGACCACTTTCTCCAAGAATAACATCATTTTCATTCATTATTCTTAATTTTATCCAAACAGAATTAGAACTAGGGTTTGTCAACCATATTTGTGCTTCATCCTCGTTTATATTAACAACTCCACATACTGAGACTTTATAAGCTTTTGCATCCAATTCATTCCATTCTAAATTTTCCGGAACTGTTGGAACACCTAATTCTGCTGTTGTATCAAATGATGGAGGAACAAACTCATTTTCCATATCGTTCTGTTTTAATATCATAACCACTATCATTAAAAAAATAGAAATTATACATAAAATAATTAGAATGAGAAGGAACATATTCTTCTTATTTTTTTTCATTAAAACATTCTCCTTTCGCTCATGTATTCCAATAGGTACTAATCTATTGGAATACATCAACGACCAGAGTTTTTTACTCTGGTTATTGATGTAGTATAATATTTTATTTATTAAGCGTAACAGTGACCGTACCGACAATTACAGTAGATTCACATTCTTCCAATTCGCCACTCATTGTTAACAAAGCAAAATCAGATGGTGCGGATTCAACTTCAGTACCTACAGCAGTTGCGAGATTCAGCTGTGCTTTATTAAAACTGCCACTTACTTCTGGATATTCCACTTTCGAATCATATGTTAATAAAGCCTCGACTTCTGCATTTGAATGATTGGTTACAGTAATTTTATTTGCATCAGTATCACAAGTCCAAATGCCAGTTAAGCCAGGATTATCATATTCATGAGTTGTTGGATTCCATGTACCTTGCGCTGGTGCAGTATAATCAAATTCCATACTACCCCAAGTTACATCAACATTATATATCGTATCTGAAGTTGAACCGGGATGATAAGATGCTGTAACATCTTTATTCCCATCATCAACTTCTGCAGCAAAAATCATTGTCGACGAAGCAATGCTTAAAACAAAAGCCACCAAAAAAGCTAATACTTTTTTCATTAAAATCTCCTCCTTATTTGATTATCACTGTAATCGTACCAACTTTTGTCAATTCTGTTACATCACTATTTAAGCTGCCACTTAATGATAAAGCAGAGGTAGATGTCAATTCGGATGCATCAACTGTTTTGTTCTCTGCAGAAGGAAGAACTACTTCCGAATTATCAAAATTACCTTTTACTGAATTGTACATCTCATCCGCTTTAAACTGTAAAGATGCATTCACCTCAGCATTTGAATGATTTGTTAATGTTAATTTATTACCGTTAGCAATCCAGTTTGCAGAAACATCTGATTCATACTCATGTGTATCTGGATTCCATACATTTGTTCCACCAACGGCATAAGTGAACTCCATAGCCTCCCAAGTCAATTCTACGTTATAAACAATTGGACTTTCAGTATTATCACTATATTTTGCTGATACATCAATGGTTTGATCTCCTGTTCCAACATTTGATGATCCTTCTGAAGCATAAACTGTAGAAGTCATTGCCATCACCATTGAACAAGTTAATAAAGACGCTATCCCTTTTCTCATATAATAACCTCCTAGATTTTTTCTAATTTTTGCTATTGTAATCATTTCTCCACAGTTACAGTAACAGGAATTTCAGTATTTACAATTGCTTTTTCACCATTAATTTGATCATAATAAAGAATATTAAATTTGCCATCATAAATACCTTCAGTAAGTTTTTTTTCTGATGAATCCAACAAATCCAAAGTTTTCACTTGATTACCTGGTTTTATAAGTCCTGATTGAACAATAACAGAATCATGTATAACTATCTGTACAATCATATCTTGATTTGACTTTCCCGGATTGGCAAATAACAAAGACACAATATTTTTATTCAAATCAATACTTACTTCTTTAGAATATGTAAGACTAACACTTCCCCCACCATCTGGCTGATCTAATTTATCATTAGAATCATTTGGTATGCTTTGTGCATACTTTTCTACTTCCTGTGGAGCATAATCTGGCGAAATAACTGTTTCTTTGTTTTGGAAAAATAACATCCAAATTGTTATCATCGAAGCAATTAGTGTAACAACAACCAAAACAATGATTATCATATTCTTTCTTTTTTCTTCCAAATGAGTCAAAATTAATCACCTCCTAACGATACAACAACCTTACCAATTTTACTTTCAATAAGTTCTTCATTTGGTTTTCCAGAAAGAAGTAAATATGCCTTGCATGTTTGATTTGGAGATATTGTTATTGGATCAACAATCACACTATCTCCATTACTAAATTCACCTGATATATCGGTTCTTGCAGTTTGATATGAAAAACCTGCAGTAATATCTGTTTCTCCTGTATTCTGTACGGTAACAAAGCCGCTACCATTATCGGACCATTTTCCTCCTTCAAAGCTATGAGTTTCCGGATTCCATGTTTCCCCCGAATAAGTATAATTTAATGCGCCCCATGTTAAATCTACACTTGTTGCTGGAGTTGACTCTTTCGTGTAATTGATAACACACTCCGAATTCAAAGTAATTCGGTCAGTTACTGTCTGCATTTTTAACGTGACCGGCAAGGTGATACTTCCATCCTCTGTTAAGTTTGGATTAATCTGTAATACTACTTTAAATATCTTTTCACACGGTGCTGGCAAGGTATTAGATATCTGTACGTAAACTAAACGAAGTCGTCTATTAGCTTCATTATAAGAGGCTGTGTTAGAAATGGCAGAAGAGTCCTCAATCAATGAACTATATTCAATTACTTTAAGTACGTCTGTATCTACATCATCAATATCCACTTGTAATCCTCTAATTGCATCTGCTTCACTGGTATAGCCCTTTAGAGATACAGTTAGCGTAACCTGTTTTCCAATTGTTGTTAATTCAGGTGAAGCGATTATATTAAAGTCAACCGTATCACTTGCTATAATCGGAAATGATATCAATTGAAATATAAGTGCCAACACAAGGAAAAAAGATATTTTTTTTATATGTTTCACAAAATTTCACCTCCTTACTCCGTAAAGACTCCTGTATTGATATAATCAAGTTCTGAATAGAAATCAAAAATATCTATATCATCGTTTAAACATACACAACCAGCCTTATAGTAATCATCTTTAAGTAAATTTACTGAATTTATGTGGTCAAGTATAGAATACAAATCGAAAATATCAATCACGCCGTCTCCAGTAGTATCTCCTCTTAAAATCACTGAATATTCATCCTCACCGAACAATACTTTATCACCTGTTCCTACGTATTTTTCTGCTTGACTTCCTGTATTAACAATAGATATAACAAGACCCATATTAAGGTAGTGTGCTTTCAACATGTCTGAAGTCACTCTTTCTGGCAAACCTACTATCTTTTTTTCCACACTATCTTCAGAATAACCAAATGTTTCCTCAGTCATTGGAATGGATTCAGTTTTAATTACCTCTTCACATATAGAACAATGTAGTTCCTTTACTCCTTCTTCAAAAGCACTTGCTTCCTTTTTAATTATCCATTCCCCTTCTTCATGCGGAACTTTACCAATTGGCCTTGTCACTTCTTCGCCACATACTGAACAAATTGATTTTTCTAAACCTTCTTCCGTACAAGTTGGTTCTGTCACTATATCCCACATACCTAACGTATGTTCTTTCATATCAATAAATTTTGTTTCTGTTAAACCACACACAGAGCAAACACGAGACATTAATCCCATATTTTTGCAAGTTGCTTCAACTTCAACTACCCAATCACCATATGTATGTTCTGTACAGCAATCATCAAAATTTAATGGTATTACCTCTAAAATATCCTGACAGATCCTACATCTTTTCACAGCAAACCCATCATATTCTTCTGTAGGAGGAATAATCACTTCCATATCACCAGCACTACACTCATGTTGCTCTACTACGTCTATCACATATGTATAAGTGTTTCCTTCACTATCCTCGATATAAAGTGTTCCTCCAACCATATTAAGAGGTGTTACTGATATTGTTCCATCACCGGTGAATGTTAATACACCATTGACATATGAAGATGTTTCGTTGTCACAAGTCATAATAAAGCTTTCAGAAGAACTAACTAATGGTGCAGATAATAATCTCTTCTCGTTTTGATTATTTGGCACTATATAAGCTTTAAAATTCACGTTGCCTGTTGCATCTTTTGCCTTGAATTGAGCAATTTCATTTTCTGTTGCTTTAATATATGCATAAGCATCATCTGTATTAATCGGATCATCAAGGAACGGTGACAGCATTGGATAATACGGTATGGAACTTACCAGTTCATCTCCAAGTGTCTTCTGCAACAACGACATTAGATACTTACTTATATTAGATATACCAAAATAATGCACTGGAGTCTCTGTAATAGTATAAGACCAAGGAATTCTAGTAGTATTTCCGTCATCTTCTGTCATAGCTACATTTAACAATGTAAATTGAATTGGAATAGCTGAAATAAGAGTCCTAATTGAGTCAAAAACATTAAATTTTTCTGAAGGCTCAACTTTATCTATAATAGTGTTTGTTAATGTTTTTACACCTTCAAGCAACCCCTTAATATCTGCTAGTTCTTTTGTTTTCAACCATGTTGCTGGATCTTCTATTATTGCATTTAATGAAACATCTAAACCTGAATTAAAGAAATTAATTGCTGCATCAAGTTTATCATTTCCAGTTGTCGTATACGATGCAGAAAAATTACCTAACTCTCCATATAATTCTCTAAATAATTCCAGTTTTTCTTGATCAATACTTGATGCAATTGAAGACTCAAAAAAATCATCAATAGATGCTGAACAATTATCAATCACATTCACAAACTTTTCTGCTGCGTTCAATCCTGCTTCTACTGCATCCATAGAATTTAGAAATTGTTCTATATCATCAACCAATCCAATCCATTTCTCCAAATCTTTTTTTATCATTTCCGATTCAAAGAAAATGTTTACAGAAATTTCAAAGATTAGTTTATCTCCTGGTCGAAAAGCTTTAACACCTATCTCATTCCACGAGGATGATGATATTTTTTTCTTTGAGCTATCATCTGAGTAATAAATTTCCATTCCTTGTACTATATGCACACTATGATTGATATTATAAATGGTTTTATCTGAAACATTTGTTAATGTAATTGTAATTGGATAATCGTCTGCGTAATAGGCTGCATTTGGAAACTCAAAATTAAGATGCATTGCATCGCCCGCCCATACCTGTATTTGATTTTCTGATACAAATACATCATCTATAGGTTCATCAAACGGCATTATCTTACCTTGTAAATGTGCCTTTAATCCATAACTTCCTTCTTTATCACCTCGAACATACCAATGTACGGATTCACTTCCTCCTTCCGGAATATTCTCAATAGATTTAGATAACGTTTGTTCCCCATCTTTCATTTTTGCTAACGACAGTCCATCAGGTAACTCTAATGTTGCAGTGAGGTCTTCCAGTGTATCTGTCATAGAATTATTAACAACCAGCATTTCAACATCAAACATTTCCTTAAGCCAAGTTACCTCACCTCTAACAATCAAATAAAAATTTTCACTTACTGGATATACTGTCAAATTGCCGTCTTTTGTAGGAACTCGAATACCTTTGTCGGGTGTCATTGGTTTAGCTGGTTCTTCCTCTTCACCTACATAAATCCATCGTCCATATACATAAGTAGTTTGTTCCTCGATGTGTTTCGAATAAATTTTTCTTGTGAAACTATCATCCTCATACCAACCATCGAAAACATAATCGTCCCCTTCACGCCATGGATAATAAGTCAAAGGTACATCTTCCCCTTTTTCTACTACAATATCCTCACACCAACTGTGCCAGTTTCCATCTTCCACAATATGATAATGAAGATTATACCCTCGTTCCCCTGGTTCCGTAGGTTCATCGTCTGCCTCACTATCAGGTGAAAAACCTCCTAAATATTCACCATCACCATTAAAATATGCAACGATACTTAAAACATCTACTTTAGGTACAAATTCAAGTTTTAGCTCATATTTATATACGTGTTGATTGCTTGGATCAGAAGTATCAATACCGGCAGCTTCAATTTCTTCAAGAGTCATTTCCGTTGATGTGATTGTTGCGTCATATGTCGAGAGATTACTTAATCCTATTTTGTTTATTTGATTAACTCCAGGATTGATAGTGACATTAAGATTACGCGTTAAATAACCATCCCCATAAACAGATACTGATTGCTTGCCTACAGGCAAAACAACTGAAACTTGTCCATTATCATCAGTGACAAAGGTATTCTCACCATCATTCTCTGTTGAGACAAATAATTGAACATTAGGTATAGGTTCTAATTTTTGTGCATTTACAACAGTAAAAACAGCCTTTCCATAATTTTTATTTGTATCAATGTCAACATAAATCTTACTAATTGTTTCTTCTTCAATTTTTCCACAAACCGTGCACTCACGATGCTTGCTCCCATCTTCTAGTACTGAAGCTTCTTTATCAATAATCCATTCAGTAAAGGAATGTCCTTTTGGAGAAGTGTATGAATCTGTATAAGAATGACCACATCGAGAACAAGTATGAACAGTATAGCCTGATTCTGTACACGTTCCATCAACTACTTCAGATATGTAGTCATGCCCTAACGGAGCCGTTGTCTCAATATAATTATATCCACAAATATTACATGTTTTTATTATTGTTCCACCCCTTAGACAAGTTGCTTCTGTTTCTGTGGTAACCTGATATTCATGAACATGCTCATCCAAGAGAGAAAAATGATAACCAATCGATTCACTTATGATGTGTGCTTTTGATCCAGAATAACAATAAATAACTATTTTTGCACAATTTTCAAAACTGTTCTCAGCCATGTTGACTACACTTTTGGGAATTTCCACTGCTGTTAAATTAATACAGTTCTTAAAGGCACTATCACCAAGCGTGATTAAACCATCATTTAACACCAAGCTAAGCAAACCTGAACAACCATAAAAAGCACTATTCCCAATGCTTTCTAATGTATCATTCATATTGATCATCCGAATACCGTTACATCCATAAAATGAGTAGTCTCCAATGACATTAACCGTAGAAGGTAAAGTTAAAACACTTAATCCGTAGCAGTCCTTAAAAGCATAATTTGATATTGTCTCTAATCCTTCTGGCAGCACCACTTCTTCCAATGCGCTCATGTTCTGGAACGCATGCTTCGGTATCGCTGTCGCTCCTTCCTCTACTTCGATCCTCTTCAATGCACTGCATCCTTCAAATGGACTGCTGTAATAAGAATAGCTGTCTGAATAATAACTGTCGCTGTGCCTGTCGTAATCCAGTACGCTCGTCCAGCCTAACGGATATCCTACTTCTTCCAGCTTCTGACAGTTATAGAATGCCCTCGCTCCCAGCTTCGTTATGCTGTCCGGCAGTTCGATGCTTGTAAGTCCGTTACAATTCTGGAACGCATACGCATAAATCGTCGTCAATCCTTCCGAAAGCTTCACCTCGCTCAGGTTCGTACAATTACTGAACGCATAACTTCCGATAGCTGAAATATTGTTTGATAATACGATGCTCTTCAATGATGTACATCCTTCAAACATCCTATCGCTTATTTTCACAAGACTCGCAGGAAGATTGATCTCCTGTAATGAAACACATCCTTTAAAGGTATATGTTCCTACATTTGTCAATCCTTCATTAAATGATACATCTGTCAAAGCCGTACATCCTTCAAACACATGATCTCCTATCGTTTCGATCGTTTCTGGGAATATTACTCTGATCAGGTTCTTATTATCTTTGAATGCTTCATTACCGATACTTTGAACTATATAGCCATCAATTTCTGACGGAAGCGCAATCACTGTATCTGTTCCCTTATATCCTGTGATCTCACAATACGTTCCGTTTAATACTCTGTATGTATAATCTTCAGCTTTTGCTTCTGGAATCAATGATTTTAATTCCGCAATCACAGTTGGAACAACCGTTGGCTCTTCGTCGATCATATATGCCTTTTGATCATTCTCAATGTCATAATTCATGTGATAGAACCAAAGCTGATAATGATGTCCTATGATCGCGTCTTCACTCTTCCAATATCCGTTTTCATCTGTTAATACTGTTTCTAACATTTTATTCCATGTTAGATCATATAAAGTAATTGATACTCCTTCGATTCCTTTCCCTGAGGCATCTTCTACCTGTCCTGAAATGATCATGCGTGGATATACCATTAAATCGGTGGAAAACGGAATATTATTTGTCTTTGCATATTCTTGTGCATAAGTGCCTTCGATTCCATGTATCGTTAAACTTGAGCAGTTTAAGAAAGCATAATCGCTGATTTCATCAACATTCCTGTCAATCCATATTTTTGCTAGTTTCCCACAATCTTGAAATGCCCTCGTCCCGATGCTCGTCAGGCTCTTTGGCAGCACCACTTCTTCCAATGCGCTCATGTTCTGGAACGCATGCTTCGGTATC
>ENA-ORUI01003585-ORUI01003585.1-human-gut-metagenome-genome-assembly--contig:-NODE-3585-length-11035-cov-4.369763_pt1 | contig 11035 bp, 8 predicted proteins | sample MGYA00242078_ERZ509205 | MGnify/ENA primary metagenome ERZ509205 (study PRJEB26280, sample SAMEA2338828) | human gut metagenome | biome: human gut; feature: human-associated habitat; material: faeces... | reverse complement strand
GCCGGGTGTTGCTCAGCCCCATCCGCGCCTGCGCTTCCGTAAGGACATTATCTATATAATGTGTGACCCGTTCGATGCCCATAGCCACTCCTGCTCCTTGTTAAAAAAATAAGAATCATTCTTTTACGTCCTTTTTTGCCCTAGTATATCAGTACATATCACATTTTGCAACATTTAAATCACAAAATCTGCGGAAAATCCATATATTTTTTAGTATGATAAGGGTGTGAGGAGACGAGATTGACCAAATACACAAAAATATTGCAACGTTTTTGTGCTTATCGACAAACGTGTCGGTCGCATTTCGTGACCGCCTGAAAGGAGTCCGTCCATGCAGACCTCAAAGAATCATTTTGAAGCCAAAGTGGTCTTTAACGATGAGACCATCCGCCGGATGTTCCGCACAGAGTTCTACACCTACGAGGGGCTGCGGCATCTGCTGTGGCTTGCAGCGGCCTTTGTGCTGGTGATGGCGGCGCTGTTCACCGCCATTCCTACCGTTGTCAAAGTGCTTTGCCTGCTGGTGGGCTGTGCCATGTTCGCCATGCCGGACTTTTTGAGCCGGGTGGCGGCAGAGGGCGTCATCATGCAGCGGGGCGGTGCGGAAACTACCGTGAGCTGCCGGGTCAACGATGGCGGCGTGGACGTGGAAAACGGTGCGCACATCCCCTTTGCAAAGATCGACCGGCTGGTGGAGGATGACCAGTATTTCTACATCTTCCAGAGCCGTCAGATGGCCGTGATGATCCCCAAGGGCAGCCTGCTGCCGGCAAACCCGGAGCGGTTCGCAAAGGTGCTTGCCAAGGAGACCGGCAAGGACTGGCAGCGCTCCAAGAGCCTGTGGGGGCTCAACCTGAAAGACCTGATCCAGATGGGAAAGGACCGCTTTCAGCGCAGCGCGTCCTGAGCGCTGCACCGCAATTATGCTGTTTCACAGCCGGTTGGCTGTGATCGTTGGATACGATGAAACAAGATAAGGAAGGAAAGACACTATGAAAATCACTCGCAGACAGTTCGTACAGGCCATGGCAGTTGCTGGTGCATCTGCCCTGCTCACCGCTTGCGGCGGTTCCTCCGGCAGCACTGCCGGTTCCGGCGCAGCTGCTGCCACCGGCGGCAGCTTCAACCTGAAGCTGGGCCACAATCTGGCCGAGGATCACGCTGTGCACATCCAGCTGACCAGCTTTGCAGAGCAGGTCAAGGAAAAGACCGGCGGCAGCATCAACATCCAGATCATCCCCAACGGCACCCTGGGCAGCGAGGCTGACATGATCTCCCAGATCCAGGCAGGCGCACTGGATATGGCAAAGGTCTCCGCTTCCACGCTGGGCAACTTCAGCGAGAAGTACAACGCCTTCTCCGTGCCTTATGTGTTCAACGATCAGGCACACTACTACAGCTACATGGACAGCGACTCTGCAAAGGCAGTCTTTGAGTCCACCGACGATCAGGGCTTCCGCGGCCTGACCTGGCTGGATTCCGGCGCACGCTCCTTCTACACGAAGGATCGCGCCATCCGCACGCCCGCCGACCTGAAGGGCCTGAAGATCCGCGTGCAGGATATGAAGAGCCAGACCGATATGATGACCTACCTCGGCGGTATCCCTGTTGCCATGTCCTACGGCGACGTTTACACATCGCTGCAGACCGGCATCATTGACGGCACCGAGAACAACGAGACCGCCCTGACCACCGGCAAGCACGGCGAGGTCTGCAAGGTCTACTCGGTGGACCAGCACGCCATGATCCCCGACGTCCTCATCATGAGTGAGAAGGTCTGGGAGACCATCAGCCCCGAGGATCAGGAGATCATTCTGGAGGCCGCCCACGATTCCACCGATGCCCACAAGGTCATGTGGGACACCGCTGTGGAGGAGGCCGTCAAGGAAGCACAGGAGACGATGGGCGTTGAGTTCGTCTATGACGTCGACAAGGAAGCCTTCCGCGAGGCAACCCAGCCCATGATCGAAGCCTACGAAGAAGAGTATCCCGGCGTCAAGACGCTGCTGGATACCATCGAAGCCGCAAGAGGGGAGGAGTAAGCCATGAAAAACACCTTTGCTGCCATCAAATTCTGGATGGACAAAATTTTGAGCATTGCCTGCGCCGTACTGCTTACCTTTATGACGGTGCTGGTTCTGATTCAGGTTTTCTCCCGCTATATCCTCAACAGCCCCGTCGCTTTCACCGAGGAGCTTGTCCGCTACAGCCTGATCTGGACCGGCTTCATCGGCGCGGCCTACGCCTTCTCCACCCGGGAGCACATGTCCCTGACCCTCATCCGCGACAAATTTACCGGCAAGGCGCATACCGCCCTGCTGGTGCTCATCGATGGTCTGATTCTGCTGATGGCCATCTTCGTATTCACGATCGGCGGCTTTAAGCTGGCTGTCTCTGCCAGCCGCGAGTTCTCGGCCCTGCTGGGTATTCCCCGCAGCCTGGTTTACTCCATCGCCCCGATTTCCGGCGTGTTCATCGTCCTGGCGCAGATCATCAACATCTATGAGGACGTCACCGGCGAAAAAGTTGAATCCAAGGAGGGTGCAGACAAATGAGTATCACCATGACCACCGTTATCCTGTTCGCCGTGTTTGGCGTGCTGCTGTTCCTCGGCGTGCCTATCTCCATCAGCATTGTGGCGTCGTCTATCGTGACCGCCATGTCCACCTTGTCCTGGGACCAGATCACCTTTATCACGATGCAGAAGATGAACTCCGGCGTGGAGAGCTTCTCGCTGCTTGCTGTGCCTCTGTTCATTCTGGCCGGCAACATCATGAACAACGGCGGTATTGCCAAGCGCCTGGTCAACTTTGCCCAGCTGTTCGTCGGCAAGATCCCCGGCTCCATGGCGCAGGCCAACATCCTGGGCAACATGCTGTTCGGCGCGCTGTCCGGCTCCTCCGTTGCTGCCGCATCCGCCATGGGCGGCTGCATCAGCCCCATTGAGGAAGAAAACGGCTACGACCCCGCCTACTCCGCCGCCGCCAACATTGCCTCCGCCCCCACCGGCCTGCTGATTCCCCCGACGTCTGCCTTCATTGTCTACTCCACCGTCGCGGGCGGTGTCTCCATCTCCACGCTGTTCATGGCCGGTTACATTCCCGGCATCCTGATGGGCCTGTGCTGCATGGTCGTTGCGTTCATCGGCGCAAAAAAGGCCGGCATGAAAGCCACCGGCATTGACCACAGCCAGAGCATTGCCAAGACCGTCTGGGACGCCGTGCCGTCTCTGCTGCTGATCGTCATTGTCATCGGCGGCATCGTCTCCGGTATCTTCACCGCCACTGAGGGCGCAGGTGTCGCGGTTCTCTACTGCCTGATTCTTTCCATCATCTATAAGAGCATCGACTTCAAAGGCTTCCTCGGCATCCTGCTCAACTCCGCCAAAACGTCCGGCATCATCCTGTTCCTGATTTCTGCCTCCTCCGCCATGTCCTTTGTTATGGCCTACTCCGGAATCCCGGCAGCCATCTCCAACGGCCTGATGAGCCTGACTGACAACAAGTACATCATCTTCCTGCTCATGAACATCATCCTGCTGGTCATCGGCATGTTCATGGACATCACCCCGGCCATCCTGATTTTCACCCCGATCTTCCTGCCCATCGCCACCAGCTTTGGCATGACGGAGATCCAGTTCGGCGTTATGCTGATCTTCAATATGTGTCTGGGCAACATCACCCCGCCGGTCGGCTCGGTTCTGTTCGTCGGCTGCGGCATCGGCCATGTCTCCATCGAGCAGGTCACCTCCAAGCTGATCCCCTACTTCGTCGCCCTGGTTGCCGCCCTGCTGGCCGTCACCTACATCCCGGCCCTGTCTCTGGGCCTGCCCAGCCTGATGGGCCTGATTTAAATATTGGCTGATTAAAATAGTACAGCCCCCGCCAAGCTCTATGAGTTTCCGGCGGGGGCTGTGCTGTTATTTTGCCGGTGTATCTGCTGCTTTTTTATTCCTTTGCCACCGTAGTGGTCAAGAATCTTCCATGCGCAGCACGCAGCATTCCGAAAATATCCTGGAAAAATTGGACGATTCGCTCGTAAAAGGTTGACGCGGCTGCGTTCGGGGGTATATCATATTTGTATAGATCTTTGCGCGGAGGGAGGAACGCACGATAATCCGAATCGGCATTGTGGACGATGAAAAACAAGAAAGAGACCAACTGAAACAGGCATTGGCGCGCTTTGGCGCGGAGAACGGCACAGAACTGAACGTACAGGAGTTCGACTGTGCGGCAGTCTATCTGGCGGCGCAAGACCGTGATTTTGACATTTTATATCTGGACATTGATATGCCGCAGATGTCCGGCATGGAACTGGCCGAAAAAATCCGGGAGACAGATCAAGACGTCATCCTCATTTTTTGCACGAATTTGCAGCAATTCGCGCTGAACGGGTACAGTGTCGGCGCGCTGGGCTTTATTGTAAAGCCGATACAGTGGTACTCCTTCCATATGTATCTGACGCGGGCGCTGAAGGTACTGCAAAAGCGCGCCGGTCAAAAGACTGCACCGCCGCACATTGTCGTCAAGGACGGCACCGTGACGCGGCTGCTGGATGCAGCGGAAATCGCCTATGTGGAGGTGCGCCAGCACGACCTGCTGTACAACCTGTGCGGCGGGGACGGTAAGACCGAGATCATCAAAAACCGCGGTTCGATGCAGGAACTCGCGGCGCAGCTGACGCCCTACGGCTTTGTGCGATGCAGCGCCAGTTACCTTGTGAACCTGCGCTGTATCACGGCGGTAAGCCGTATGAATGTCTATATCGGCGGGGCGGCACTGCCCATCGGGCGCACCTACAAGGACGCCTTCACCGAAGCATTCTCCCGATATATGGCAAAAAAGGAGTGGGAAGACCCGTGCCGGTCATAAATTGGATACTGAACCAGCAAATCCAGCTGGGTATGATTCTATGCGCTGGCCTGTTTGTCCCGTGGGGGCAGCGCCGCAGCTGCTTCGTTCCGCGGCTGGCGGCGGGTGTATGGGTCTTTCTTGCGCTGACGGACACCCTGGCATTCCTGCCGCTTTGGGCAAGATTGCTGCTGTATACGACGCTGCTGTTTGGTCTGATATGGTTCAGCTTTGACTGCAGCCCGCTGCACGCCCTGTTTTATACAACCTGTGCCTACGCGGTGCAGCACATTGCCAGTAAGCTGGCCTGTATGCCTATTATTTGGCTGATTCAGCATGGCCGCACAGACAGGCTCGTCAACTTTGTCATTCTGCTTTTCAGCAACCTTGTGGTCTGTCTGGTCATCTACCTGCTGTTCACCCTGCGCATCCGGCGCGGGCGCCTGCTGTTTGACAATGTCAAGACCGTGCTTTACTCCGGCTTTTTCCTGATTGCCGCGGTCTACCTGAGTGTTGTGCTGGAGGATGTTCTGGACAGCAGCGCAGAGTCCTACCTGACCGCCTATCTGGCGCTGAATGCGTTCTGCATCCTGTTTGCCATCACGATTCTGGCGCTGGAATTTTCAAATTGCAGCATCAAGAGTCTGGAACACGAGAATGAAACGCTGGCGCAGCTGCTGGAATGTGACAAGCAGCAGTATGAGCAGGCAAAAAAAGACATGGAAAAAATCAACATCCGCTACCATGACCTGAAACAGCAGTATTCCCGCGCCACAGATGAGGAACGCGCCCGTCTGGAAGAAGAAATGGACAACCTGAACCTGCGCTATCTCACCGGGAATAAGGCGCTGAACATCACACTGACCCAAAAGTCGGCACTCTGCGGGCAGGCAGGTATTCAGCTGGTCTGCTCGGCAGACGGCAGCTGTCTGGAGGATATGAAGCACTACCACATTTACTCCCTGCTGGGCAATGCGCTGGACAATGCCATTGAGTGTCTGACGCAGGTAAGCGATGCGTCTAAGCGAGTCATCACACTGGACATCAGCCGCTGCCGTGACATGGCGGTCATCCGCGTGCAGAACTACACCCCCGCACCGCCGACGCTGCGGGACGGCGCTATCGTCACAACCAAGCAGGATACCGAGGAGCATGGCTACGGCATAAAAAGCATCAAAAGCATTGCCGAGCTGTACGGCGGCACGGCAGACTGCTTTGTGGAGGACTCGATTTTTTACCTGGTGGTCACCTTCCCCTGCGGGAAAAGCCAAAAAGAAACTGCATAACCCAAAAGCGACTGCCTTTCGGCAGTCGCTTTGCTTTTGTGTCATTTGTGCCGTGTTTTTTGACGTTTGCGCCAACTGCATTGACCCGGTCAACGCTTCCCTTTATGATAGCTTTGTGAAAAAGATATGAACGGTTTCTGCAAAAGGGAAGTGCGCAGTCCTTGGCAGCAAGCGCATCGTATCATTCATCTGTGACAGTTTAGGAAGGAGAAAAACCTATGGCACAAAAGGAAACCTCAAGCAAGTCCCGCCGTTGGCTGGGCTTGTCCGGCGCGGCTGTGCTGGTGGCCAACCTTGTCCTGACCGGAACGACTATTGCGTTCCAGCAGGAAGGCGAAGTCAACCATGCACTCGGCATCGAAGGCGCTGACGCATCTTACGGCGGCACGGAGTTCTCCGCTGACGGCACTCTGTCTGATGCAAGCTACGAAAAGTACATCGAAGCCGCTTATCAGTTCTGTGAGCAGGAAGAGGAAGAGGGCAGCGTGCTGCTCTACAACCGCAACAATGCCCTGCCGCTTTCCGAGTCTGAGCGCAACGTCACGGTCTTTGGCCGCGGCAGCATCGACCCGGTATTCCGCAGCACGGCAGGCGGTTCCTCCACAAACCCGGATTACCAGAAAACCCCCGTTGATGCCCTGCAGGATGCCGGCTTCAACGTGAACCAAACCGTGCTGGACGCCTACGCTTCCGCCGAAGCGCCGAAAGCAAGAAGCGTTTCCAGTGTGGGAGAATATGACCCGGCGCTGTTCACCGGCAGCGTCACCGACTCGTTTGCGTCCTACGGCGATGTCGCGTTTGTTACGCTGTCCCGCTTTGCCACCGAGGGCAACGACCTTGCGATGGTCAACGACGTGGGCAAGCGTATGCTGGAGCTGGACGACAACGAGAAGGCGATCTTCCAGAAAATCAAGGACTCCGGCAAATTCAAGAAAACCGTCGTCCTGCTGAACTCCGTCTTTGCGATGGAGATGGACTGGCTGGACGAGTACAATGTTGACGCTGTGCTGTGGGTCGGCAACCCCGGCTTCTACGGTATGCCCGGCGCCATCCGCGTTGTGACCGGTGAGGTCAACCCCTCCGGTCACACCACCGCCACCTTTGCCGCCAACTCCCTGTCCGCGCCCAGCGCCGAGAACTTCGGTCTGCACGCCTACAACTACGGCAGCAAAACGCCCCGCGCGGCAGGCGACAGCTTTGTCAGCTATAACGAGGGCATCTACGTCGGCTACCGCTACTACGAGACCCGCTACGAGGACACCATCCTCGGCCAGGGCAACGCCGATTCCGCGGTTGGCACCAAAGCCTCGACCGACGGCTGGAACTACGCCGAGGAGGTCTGCTTCCCCTTCGGCTACGGTCTGTCCTACACGAACTATGAGTACAGCCTTGACAAACTGGACTACAACAGCGACACCGACACCTTTACGGCGACCGTCACGGTGAACAATACCGGCGACAGGGACGGCAAGGCTACGGTGGAGCTGTACGGACAGTCCCCCTACACCGACTACGACAAGCAGAACAACGTCGAAAAGTCCTCGATCCAGCTGCTGGGCTATGACAAAATCGACGTGGCCGCAGGTGCATCCGAGACTGTCACGGTTGATGTGCCCGGCTACTTCCTCGCGTCCTATGACGCCAAGGGCGCGAAGGGCTACATCCTCGATGCGGGCGATTACTACTTCGCCGTCGGCAACGGCGCACATGAGGCACTGAACAATGTGCTGGCCGCCAAGTGCGGTGACGCCGTTGCGGGCAAGCTGATCGACCAGGACGGCAATGTCGTCACCGGCAACACCGCCGCCGTGGCCACCTGGACCGCCCCCAACACCGAGGTCGATACCCAAAAGTACCGCAACTCCCGTTACAACAGCGATGTGGAAGTCACGAATACCTTCGACGACGCCGATGTGAACTACTGGGCGAACGACGACGAAAAAATTACCTACCTGTCCCGCAGCGCGTGGGATACGACCTACCCCACCACGCTGGAGACCCTGACGGTCAACGATAAGCTGTACAACGGTCTGAATATGCAGACCTACGTCAAGGCGGCCGACGCCAAGAGCGTTTCCGACTTCAACCTCGGCGTGGAGCTGGATGAGAAGATCAACTTCAGCGATATGATCGGCGTCGCCTTCGACGACCCGAAGTGGAACGACTTCCTTTCTCAGCTGACGCTGAGCGATCTGCTCATCAACATGGGCGACTCCAAGGGCATCAAGGCTGTCAAGGCGGTCAACAAGCCCGGCTGCACCATCGTCGATGGTCCCGAGGGCATGAACGGTCAGTTTAAGTACGGCGACCGCCGCAACTGCACCGGCTGGGCTACGCTGCCCATCGTCGGCGCAACCTGGAACCACGATGTGCAGACCCGCTTTGGCGAGATGTACGGCGAGGATGCGCTGTATGCGTCTATCCCCATCGCCTACGCGCCCAGCGCGGACACCCTGCGTTCTCCCTACTCCGGTCGTACTTCTGAGTATTTCTCCGAAGACGGCGTTCTCAGCTACTATGCTGCCAAGGCCGTTTCCCACGGTATGCGCAACAAGGGTCTGATCGGTACGGTCAAGCACTTCTTCCTGAACGAGCAGGAAGCCGGTCGTCAGGGCATTTCCACCTTTGCGAACGAGCAGGCCATCCGCGAGATCTATATGCGCGCCTTTGAGGGTTCTCTGGCTGAGGGCGATTCTCTCGGCGTTATGACCGCTTACAACCGTATCGGCGTTATGTACGCTGCCGCCAACCAGGGCATCCAGCACATCCTGCGCGATGAGTGGAACTACGGCGGCTACATCATTGACGATGCTCTGACTGCGTCCGAGTATTCCTCCGCCCCCGAAATGCTGATGGCGGGCAACAACATCTTCTGCTTGGATACCGCCCGCCCGACCGAAATCGAGAAGCTGATCACCAGCACCGATGACGGCGACCTGCTGCAGAAGGTCATCGACTCCAACCATTATCTGTACTACATCATGCTGCAGTCCTCTATGGGCGGCTCCGGCGCGGAGGACGTTGTCGTTTCCGACGCAGCCCCGTGGTGGCAGACGACCCTGCGCGCCCTCGATGTCGTGTTCTGCGCACTGGCCGTTGCCGCTGTCGTGATGTATGTGCTGCATACCTACACGGACGTTTTCTCCGAGGAAAAGCGGAAGAATCGTGCCGCCAAAAAGAATTGATGGAGGTGGAACCTGATGAATAAAGGCTTGAAAAATAAAGGGCTGGGCAGCTGGTTCTGCCTTGCCGCAGCGCTGGTCGCGCTGATCACCGGCATTGTATTCCTGCTCACACAGGCCACGGCCGCCCCTCTGGGTCACTCCGGCACGATGGCCGGCGTGGTGCTGCTGGTCGGTGCTGCCGCTTCGCTCGTTTTCTTCTTTGTTTCCGTTCCGTTCAGCGCGCTGATTCAGGCGGTCATTTATAACATTGCCCTGTATCTTGTCGTTGTGCAGTTGTATTTCGTCTTTGCCGATGTCATCAACCATGTCACCTTTGCGGGCGGCAACGCCGGTCTGTGCGTGTTTTATATGGTCGGCACTTTCATTGCCTGCCTGCTCAGCGTGATTGCCTGCTTCTGCAAGCAGACGAAAACCGGCGAGGCAAAAGCCACCGGCAAGCAGTTTGCTGCCGCCGGTGCGGTGGTCGTGGTCGCTGCGGTCTGCGTGGGCGGTTTCTCCCTGCAGAGCAGCAGCCTGCCCTCGGCCGACAGTGCGGAGGTTGCCCCCGATGCGGCGCAGACTTCTGCCGATGGTCCCGTTATGAACTACAACGATAACGAGTATGTCTCCAAGACGCTGGATGACCTGATTGCCATCCCGCAGGAAACTTGGGAAGCCAAGGAGCCGAACGGGGAAGTCGCCTACTTCTTCGAGGGCCAGTACACCGAAGGCTTCAGCACCGTCGTGGATCCGGCCTGTCTGGATATGTACTGCTACACCGACGGTTCGATGTGGGGTTCCTTCAGCGGTCCCAGCACCTCCGTGGGCGGCGACTCTATCTCCCATGTTTACGGCTACTGGTACAACTACGATGAAAACGGCGAGAAGAACTTCGTCATTCATCTGCTGGGCAATCAGGACGCCGACGGCACTGTGCGCCCCACCGATGTGGATGGCGGCGCAGATGCGGATGTCTTCATCTTTGACACCGACCACGGCGCATACAGCATGGAAGCCAGCCTGAGCTATGGCGTTTATGGCGGTGCGTTCACCCGTAACATCAACATCTACGGTCAGCCCTATGCCCCTGCCAAGAGCCTGACGATCGATGCCTCCAACCTGCGCACCTTCTACACGGGCGACACCTTCAACCCGGGTGAGCTGGTTGTGACGGCTACCCGCGCCAACGGTGCGGAGGAGTCCATCTGGGGCGGTCGCTTGACCTTCACCGGTTACGACAGCGACACCACAGGCACCAAGACCGTGACGGCCTCCTTCCTGGGTGCGACCGCTACGTTTGAAGTGCAGGTCGAGGATCTGGTCACCGAGCAGTACACGGGCAGCTATGAGCTGGTGCAGGGCGAAACGCCCACCGCAACGGATGCCGTGCTGCTGGTGGATTACTCCCACAAGGTCTGCACGCTGACTGCCGCCGACGGCTCTGCCTCCATCACCGGCACGCTGGTGGATGCGCAGGACGATGCCCTTACCATGACCCTGAACGGCAGCGATGCCCTGACGGTGCCCATCACCGAGGGTGAGGACGGCAGCAAGCAGCTGACCATCCCCGCCCACGACGAAATCGTCTCCGGCTGGGGCTCCAGCACCACCTACTCCATCAACGAGGCTGTGGTCACGCTGGCGGCAGAGTAAGCGTCCATTGCCCCTGATAAAACCTAAGGCAATACCGCACAATTCCCGCCTTACGGCTTAAGCACCGCTCCGGCGGCTGCGG
>ENA-ORUI01003583-ORUI01003583.1-human-gut-metagenome-genome-assembly--contig:-NODE-3583-length-11041-cov-3.246405_pt1 | contig 11041 bp, 6 predicted proteins | sample MGYA00242078_ERZ509205 | MGnify/ENA primary metagenome ERZ509205 (study PRJEB26280, sample SAMEA2338828) | human gut metagenome | biome: human gut; feature: human-associated habitat; material: faeces... | reverse complement strand
AACACGTCTAATAATAATTTTAAACTTCTGATTTCATAGTCTGGCTTTGGTTCTATCTTCTCTGTCTGATCTTGTTGCCTGTGAAACCATATCGTCTTGATCCCTGCATTTTTTCCACCTTGAATATCAGAACTTAAGCTATCTCCGATAATTGCAGTGTTTTCTTTTTTAAAATCTGGAATGTGTGAGAAACAATATTCAAAATATTCCTTGCTTGGTTTATTGTATCCAACTTCTTCGGAGATAAAAACGCCTTGTAAATATTTTTTGATCCCGGAACTTTCAATTCTTCCTTTTTGAACGGATAAGGTTCCATTTGTCACTAAATAAATACGATGTGTTTTTGATAATTGTTCTAAGACTTCTTCAGCATCTTTTATAAAGTAGTGTCCCTGCCCTAAATATTCTTGATAGTTTCTTGCTACTTCTTTTGGATCAGCATTTAGTGAAAATTCTTCAAACAAAATTTTAAATCGCCGAAGTTTTATTTCTTCTCTTGTGATAATTCCTTTTTCAAGTAGTTTCCACTGGGAACTATTGATCTTATTGTAACGGATGAGCATCAGATCATCCACTTTAATATTCACATCATGTAGTGCTTTTGATAAAGCGTTTGCTTCTGCTTTATCAAAATCCAATAATGTATTATCTAAATCAAATAGTAATGTATCAATCATAAAATATCTCCTGTTTATGAACTAAAAAGAGGTCCACCATAATGATGAACCTCCTTTTATAGAATGAATTGTTATAGATTGTATGAATAAAAACGGATTATTTGTCTTTCAATACTGCCTGAGCTGCTGCTAATCTTGCAATTGGTACACGGAATGGTGAGCAGGATACATAGTCTAATCCGGCTCTGTAGCAGAATTCTACAGATGATGGATCTCCACCATGTTCTCCACAGATTCCTAAGTGGATATCTGGACGAGTTGCTTTACCTTTCTTCGCTGCCATCTCGATCAGCTGTCCAACACCTTTCTGGTCTAATTTAGCGAATGGGTCAGATTCATAAATCTTATTATCATAGTAAGAATCTAAGAACTTACCTGCATCATCACGAGAGAATCCAAATGTCATCTGAGTTAAATCATTTGTTCCGAAGGAGAAGAATTCTGCTTCTTCTGCAATCTCATCTGCTAATAATGCTGCACGAGGAATCTCGATCATAGTACCTACTTTGTACTGAATATCAGATTCATAGTAAGCTTTTACTTTCTCAGCTGTCTGTACAACAACTTCTTTAACATATGCTAACTCTTTCTTCTCTCCTACTAATGGAATCATGATCTCAGGAACGATGTCATATCCCTTTTCCTGTTTTACTTCGATCGCTGCTTCCATTACAGCTCTTGTCTGCATCTTGGCAATCTCTGGATAAGTAACTGCCAGACGGCATCCACGATGTCCCATCATAGGGTTGAATTCATGAAGAGCAGCACGTCTCATATTAATCTCTTCTACTGTAACTCCCATATCTTTGGCAAGAGCTGTGATCTCTTCCATTGTATTTGGAAGGAACTCATGAAGAGGTGGATCTAAGAAACGGATTGTGACCGGTCTTCCTTCCATAACCTCGTATAAGTCTTTAAAGTCTTTCTTCTGATAAGGAATTAACTGATTTAATGCGATTTCTCTTGCTTCTTTTGTTGTAGAGAGGATCATACGACGAATCTTTGGAATTCTCTCTGCATCAAAGAACATATGCTCTGTACGGCAAAGTCCAATACCCTGTGCTCCGAATTTGACTGCATTCAATGCATCGGCAGGTGTATCTGCATTTGTTCTTACCTGTAATGTACGGATCTCATCGGCCCATGTCATGATACGATCGAAGTTACCACTGATACTTGCAGGTACTGTACGGATCTCTCCAAGATAAATCTTACCTGTAGATCCGTCTAAGGAAATGTAATCTCCTTCTTTAACTGTCTTTCCACCTAATGTGAAAGATTTACCATCTTCAGCAAATTTGATATCTCCACATCCTGCAACACACGCTGTTCCCATACCACGTGCTACAACGGCTGCATGAGATGTCATACCACCACGAGCTGTTAAGATACCTTCTGCTGCATGCATTCCTTCGATATCTTCTGGTGATGTTTCTAAACGAACTAAGATAACTTTCAGTCCTGCTTCATGATGCAGTTTCGCCATCTCAGCATCAAAATATACTTTACCAGCAGCAGCTCCTGGAGATGCTGGAAGTGCTTCTCCGATTGGAAGAGCTGCCTTCAGTGCTGCTTCATCAAAGTTTGGATGCAATAACTGATCTAATGCTTTCGCATCGATTCTTGAAACTGCTTCTTCTTTTGTGATCTTTCCTTCATCTACTAATTCGCAGGCGATACGAAGTGCGGCTGGTGCTGTTCTCTTACCATTTCTTGTCTGTAAGAAGTACAGTTTTCCTTCCTGAATTGTAAATTCCATATCCTGCATATCACGATAATGTTCTTCCAGTGTATGAGCAATCTCCATAAACTGTTTATAACAATCTGGTAAATCTTCTGCCAGTTTAGTAATTGGCTGTGGTGTACGAACACCAGCTACTACGTCTTCACCCTGTGCATTGATCAGGTATTCACCATAGATCTGTTTCTCACCTGTAGATGGGTTTCTTGTAAATGCCACACCTGTTCCTGATGTATCTCCCATGTTACCAAATACCATTGTCTGAACGTTAACAGCTGTTCCCCAGTCTCCTGGAATGTCGTTCATTCGACGATAATAGATAGCACGTGGGTTGTCCCAAGAGCGGAATACCGCTTTGATTGCTTCAAATAACTGGTCCTTTGGATCCTGAGGGAATTCTTCATTCAAAGCTTTGCGATAGATACCTTTGTATCTCTTGATCACTTCCTTCAGATCATCGGCATCTAAGTCTGTATCAAACTTCACACCTTTCTCTGCTTTGATGTCATCTAAGACATCTTCGAATTTTGCTTTATCCACTTCTTTTACAACGTCTGAGAACATCTGGATAAAACGACGATAAGAATCATATGCAAAACGAGGATTGCCTGTCTTCTTCGCAAATCCTTCGACAGCTTCATCATTCAATCCTAAGTTAAGGATCGTATCCATCATACCCGGCATGGATACTCTTGCTCCTGATCTTACTGATACTAATAGAGGATCTTCAAGGTCTCCGAACTTCTTTCCCTGAATCTCTTCCAAGTCTTTCATTGCTTCAATTACCTGTGATGCTACTTCATCACTGATCTTTCCACCGCAGTCATAATAATTTGTGCACGCTTCTGTTGTAACTGTGAATCCCTGAGGAATTGGTAAATTAAGTCCTGTCATCTCTGCTAAGTTTGCACCTTTTCCTCCAAGAAGGTTACGCATCTCGGCATTTCCTTCACTAAATTTGTAGACCCATTTTGTTGCCATGTCAATACCTCCTAAAATTAATTATGTCACATTCATATGTCATTGAACTTATTGTACCACAAATTTCAGATTTTGCAAAACTTTTTTGTGTATTTTACATAATTTTTTTCATTTTTCTCGTTTTTCATTATAAAAACTGCACATTTACATGATTTTCGATGCAATTTATGCTGTTATTTTTGTCTTATTTTAACGATTTTTGTGTTTTATTTTTTGTATACAATATATAAAAAATCCCAGAGTCTTTTCACTGAAAAGATCCTAGGATTTCATTTTTATATCAAAATTATTCAGTTTTTTAAGAATGTTTTCTTTTTATAGTCTGGTTTTTGCTGCTTCTTTTTTTCTTTATCCAAAATTTCTAATTATTTATTCTTTAAACAGATTCTCTCCATCCTGTTTGATCACATCTTGATACCAATAAAAACTATCTTTCTTATATCGATCTAATGTAGCGCCCTCTTCTTCTTCGCGATCTACATACACAAATCCATATCGTTTTTGATATCCATTCAGCCAGCTTAACAAATCCGTAAAAGACCATGTACAATATGCAAGCACTTCACAGCCTTCCTCGATGGCTTTTCCTAATTCTTTTAAATGTTCTCTTAGATAATCAATTCGATATTCATCATGAATCTTATGATCTTCCGTCTTCTTATCAAATGCTCCAAGTCCATTTTCCGAAATGATGATTGGCAGATCATAACGACTTGTGATCTCACGACAACAATAGCGAAGCCCAACTGGATCAATACTCCAATCCCAGTCTGTTGTCATCAAATATGGATTGCCTGGATTTTTATAAATTCCAGGAACTCCAAGTACCTGCGCAGAACCTTTCACTCCTGTTGTATTCATTGTACCATATGGTGTTACTCCATCCATCGGATTATACTCGCATACACAACTTTGATAATAATTAACTCCCATAAAATCAATCTCTGCCGCTGCTGCCTTTAAAATTTTCTGATCGTCTTTTGTGACAACTGGTGCAAAGCCTTTTTTTCTTAAATAATTCATGGCTGCTTTGGGATATCTTCCATATGCATAAACATCCATCCACCAGAAATTCTTCAGTTCATCATAATCATGTTTTGACATAACATTTTCAGGTTTACAATCAAGTGCATAAGATGGTGTATAAGCAAAGCTTGCACCAATCTTTCCTGTTCCGCCCATCTCGCGATATGCCAAAACAGCCTTTGCATGTGCCATAAAGACGTGATGGTTCACTTGATAAAATGTTTTCTGATCGTCAAACTTTCCTGGAGGATGCTGTGCTGTCAGCCATCCAAGTGATGTAAAAATATTTTGTTCATTAAATGTAATCCAGTATTTTACCTTACTTCCATATGCCTTAAATAAAGTCTTAGCATAATTTACATAATCCTCAATGATCTCCTCAGATTCCCATCCTCCATAGAGATCCACTAATGCCTGAGGAAGATCCCAATGGTAGATTGTCACCATTGGTTCAATCCCATATTTTAAACATTCATCAATAATATTTTCATAAAACTCAATTCCTTTGGGATTGACCTCTCCTCTTCCTTCCGGATAGATTCTTGCCCATGAAACAGAAAAACGATAAGTTTTTAATCCCATTTCCGCCATCAACGCGATATCTTCTTTGTAGCGATGATAATGGTCAACTGCAACATCTCCAGTTGTCGCTTTATATGTTTTTCCTGGAATCCTTACAAATTGATCCCAGTTTGTGATCCCTTTTCCATCTTCTCTCCAGCCGCCTTCAATCTGATAGGCAGCTGAAGCACTTCCCCACAAAAATCCTTCTGGAAATTTTGTAACTTTCATTTCTTCCATAAATGTTACGCTTCCTTTCTGCTACTGTACACTTAATAATTTACTTTCCTTTGTTACTACTTTATCTTCACATGCTTTAACTTTTGCAAATTGTTCTGTATTGGAAATAATGATCGGTGTTGTTACATCGTATCCATTTGCTTTAATCTTGTCAATATCAAATTCTAGTAAGATATCCCCTTTTTTCATTGTATCTCCAGATTTTTTCTTTGGAGTAAAATGTTTTCCTTTTAAATTTACTGTATCGATTCCTACATGTACCAAAAGTTCTACTCCATCTTCACTTACTAATCCTAATGCATGTCCTGTTTCAAAAACAGCATCTACTTTTCCGTCAAATGGTGCATAGACAACTCCTTTTTCAGGAATGACCGCTGCTCCTTTTCCTAAGATTTCTTGCGCAAATGTTGAATCTTTCACTTCTGTTAAAGGAATCACTTTCCCTTCAACTGGACTTGTAATGCTGATCTCATTATCTAATAACTGTGCATTAGATTCTTCTACAAAATCTAAATCATCATCTTCATCTACAATATCTTCAAAGCCAATAATCAGTGTTGCAACAAATGTAACAACTACTGTAACCAAAATTGTGAGTGCTGCAAATAATAATGTCTGTGGTTTTCCTTTTTCTACATACTGAACAATCGTTACGATTGCTGGTGTTGCAATTCCAAAACATTTCATTTGGAAAAATCCACCGACTAATCCACCAACAGCACCACCAATACATGCTCCTAACATTGGTCGTTTTAAACGAAGTGTTACACCATAAAGTGCAGGTTCTGTGATACCAGCAAATAATGCTGAAAACGCAGAAGATCCTGCGATCTGTTTAAAGTCTTTGTTTTTGCTTCGAAGTGCAACTGCAAGGGAGGCTGCACCCTGTGCCATATTAGAACATAATTCTCCGATACAGATAAAGTTCTCATATCCTGTTGTTGCGATCATCCCTAATTTAATCGGTGTAAATGCATGATGCATACCTGCCATAACAACGAATGGATAAACGCCAGCCACAAGACCAATGGCAATAAATCCTAATTTATCATGAATTGCATAAACTACTGTTGATAATCCATTACCGCAAATAGCTCCTAAAGGTCCAAGAATGATCAATGCGATCGGTGCTTCAATTAAAACAACTAACATTGGTTTTAAGAAGTTCTTTGTGACAACTGGCGTGATTTTATCTACAAAACGTTCTACATATCTTAGAGAATATACTGCCAAAATGATTGGGATAACCGAATAAGAATAGGATGCATAAGTTACCGGAATATATTTCAAAAATTTCACAGTCTGTCCTGCATCATGTGCTGTATTCATCAGTGTGATCAAGTTTGGATGTAACATGATCAGTGCAATACTTGCTGCATAATACATATTTGTTCCAAACTTTTTGGATGCTGAAATTGCAATCAGTACTGGCATGAAGAAAAACGCACCATCTCCTATAACACTTAATAACTGATATGTTTGCCCATTTGTGCTTAACACACCGATCATAGGAAGTAATGTAAGCAATACTTTGATCATAGCTGCACCAATGATTGCTGGAATAACAGGTGCCATGATACCTGAAATCGTATCCATCAGCATTGTAAAGATATTTTTCTTTTCATTCGATTTTGCTGGTACTTCTTTTACTTCATTAGAAAAATTCCCAAGTTTATTTAATTCGTTAAATACGTTTCCAACATCATTTCCAATAATGATCTGATATTGTCCGCCCTTTTTCATGATTCCCATAACACCTTTTGTTTTCTTTACTGCTTCATCATCAACGATGGATTCATCTTTTAATGTGAAACGAAGTCTTGTCATACAATGTACCAGATTGATGACATTATCTTTTCCTCCAACTCTTTGAAGGATCTTTTTTGCTGTATTTTCATAATCCATTTTGTTTTCCTCCTTTTTTTCTGGATTTAAAAATTTTCATTTTTCTTTATATAACAAAGACCTGACAATAGATAAAATAATTCCCGGGGTTATTTCATCTATTGTCAGGTCTTGCTTAACTTAATAATAACAAACCTATGATTATTTTGTTTGTTCATCTAAAATTCGTTTGATATGAATTAATAAATATAATTGTTCATCAATTGTTAATTTATAGTTATATTGCTTTTTAATATATTCTGCAATTTTTTTTACTCCTGAAAAAGCATTTTCATTCTGTTCTACCATCACTTTATAAATTTCTTGCATCGTATCTTTATATTCCATATGGTCAAAGACTCTTGCCGCAAAAAACTTTAAATGTGTTAAAAATCTCTCATACGAAATAGATTCTTCATTTAAATCTATCTTAAAATGAATCCTTACAATCTGTAAGACTGTATTGATCAACTCTGTAATCTGATTCACATCGATTATATTCTGTGCATTTAATTCTGCAGACACGATATGCATTGCAATAAATGCAGCTTCATCATCTCCCAAATCCTCTCCTGTCTGTTCTTTAATCCATTCAATCGCATGCATACCAACCTGATATTCCTTTGGATAAAACTTACGAATATCGATTTTCATCATATTCTTTAATGCGATTCCTTCTCGATAACGAGCGACTGCTGAATTGATATGATCCGTCAGTGTCACATATAAGGAATCTCTTATTTCTAATTTTTCTTTTTTTGCCTCTTTTACTACACGATCCGCAATTCCAAGGTATTCTTCCGAAATCTCTTTTACTACTTCCTGTAGTCTCTTGCTTTCTTCTTTATTCTCTAGATGATATGTCTTATCTACCAGAGACTGATCAATATTTTCACCTTTTCTTTTTTTAAATCCAATTCCTGGACCTGTCATGATCAATTCCCTTCCTTGTGAATCTACACTGACAACAGCATTTGTATTCAGAACTCTGATTATTTTCACGTTCATCCTCTCCTCTAATTTTATCTAAGTTTTTCATCATTTTTTGTATACAATACACAGGATCATTATTCCTATTGCATCTTTCCGTTCGCTTGTTGATCATTATGCAATTTCCATAACAACAAAAAAGAACATTCCACAAAATATCTCATTTATGAAATGTTCTTTTTTATTTTTAATTCTAATCCGCAATCTTATCGATCGCATTTGTCACAGCATCTATGTTTTTGTGACCATCTAACATCTTTTGTTTATAATCTGGTTCTTCCTGCTTCTCTTCTTTCACACTGATCTCCCAGAATGGTCCCCCGGCATTAGCACCTTCTTTGCCTTGTCGGATCACTTTCTTAAGCGACCACGTCTCAGCTGTTCTGGCTCTGCTTCCTACATCGGCAATCTTTACTTTATCTTTGCCGACCATTCTTGTTAATACAACAAAATGTCCATTCTTTGTGAAATCTCCAGGCCCCATCAGTGCCACGACTGGATGTCCTGCTCTTAATGCTTTCTCTACAGCATCTTTATCCATTCCGAGACCTTTACACTCCATTCCGTATAATTTGGATAATCCTGGAACTACGCTGTGAGAACATCCCTGTCCTGTGTAATACCATCCATGTTTATATGCCTGTTTGCACATCTTTGGAACATCAGCTTTCTTTCCAGTTAAAGAACTGTAGCATACAGCAACTGCGGTTGGTCCGCATCCTGCTGCCTGAATCGTACTTCCGCCGATCTTCTTTCCCGGATAATCTGCCTGATTATAATAAACAACTTTTAATTGCTTGTTCTCTGTCTGCTCTGCAGCCATAACCCCTGCTGTCTGTGTCATCATCATTGCTGCGATCCCCATCGTTGCGATCACTCTGCCAGTCATCTTGTTCAATCTCATAGTACCCTCCAGATAACTTCTGCTTTTGACATAATACATCAGTTATTAATTATAACAGAGGGTAGTTTGTTAATCAAGTGTTTCAATTGTTAAATTTTTATTAAATCTCATTTACATTTTTTCATTTTTTTGCCAAAAGATGATAAATGTCGCTGCATTTATTCATGAATTTTTCGCTGTGTCGTTCCTGCAATTCCAAGCTGTGCACGATATTTTGCTACAGTTCTTCTTGAAATCTTCATATTCTTTTGTTCTAACAAACTTACGATCTTACTGTCACTTAATGGTTTTTTCTTATCTTCTTCTTTCACAAGCCGTCTGATTTCTTCCTTAATCTCTTCTGTCGTCGAATCTTGGTCTCCAAATGTCTGTGTATTATTAAAAATGTCTCTCATTCCGATCGTTCCACCTGGATATTGAATATACTTTCCTTTGACTGCGCGACTTACCGTTGATACATGCATTTCAATATCATCTGCTATATTTTGCATAGTCATTGGTTTCAACTGCTTATGGTTCATAAAATATTCTCTCTGACAATCTAGGATTGCATTTGAAATCTTAAGCATCGTCTCTCTTCTTTGTTCAATACTTGTAATGATAAAACGACATCTCTCATATTTCTTTCTGAAATATTCTTTTAGCTCAGAATCTTCTGCCTGTTCCATCATTTTGACAGAATAATCATTGATTGAATAATCACCGATCCAGTCATCATTTAAACGAATCTTTAGTTCTTCTCCATCTTTTTCCATTAAAATGTCTGGGACGATATACTGATCGGTTCCCCCTGTATATCCACTTAACGGTCTTGGATTTAATTCTTGAATTTTAAAAATATACTTTCTTACCTGTGATGTCTTAATATCAAGTGCTCTTGAAACAGTCGATAAATGTCCCATTGCGATATCTTCCAGGTGATTTTCTACGATATATCGCAGGTCATCATTTAATATTCCTTCTCTTTCAAGCTGAAGAAGGAGACATTCCGATACACTTTCTGCAAATACACCTGCTGGTTCTAATTGCTTGAGATGATCTAAAAGCCTTTCACAATCTTTTTCTTCAATTCCAAGCTTGTGACTGATCTCTTTTGTGGAAACAAGCAAAAGCCCGGATTCCTCTAGGCATTGTGCCATGTATTTCATAACATTCCACTCTTTCTTTGTATAATCTTTTGCATTTAACTGTTCCATAAAGAAGGCTTCGGGATCTTCGATTTTCTTATCTTCAATATCACTTTGCTCAATATCCTGATATCCGCCTGCATTTCCATGCAATGTAAAGAATTCCTTTCCAGATTCCTTATGTTCCATCAATGGATTCTCTGCATATTCATCCTGCAAAAACTTCTCAAGTTCATAATTATCAAACGATAAGATCTTTAATGATTGTACCTGAAACTGATTTAATTGCTGTGACAAGCCTTGTTCCAGCTTCATTTCATATGACATTTTTACATCCTCCAATTACTTTCTTTGATCAAGTACTTAATCTTATCATAATCTATTTTCACTCTGAATAAAAGAGATTTTGCTTGGATGATCTCTTTTTCTAAGTTATCTTATATCTATTTTCTCGCTTTCTCTTCTTCTATGGTCTTCTGAAATTCTTTCACATCTTTTGCGATCTCACCGCTTAATAACAGCATACAGATCAGATTTGGGATTGCCATCAATGCATTTGCAATATCTGAGAAGTTCCATACAAGCTCCAATGTCTGTGTTGCCCCGACATAAGCTACCAGAGAAAAGATAATTCGGTAGATCATGTTGAACTTATGAGTTCCCATCAGATACTCAAACGCCTTTTCTCCATGATACTCCCATCCAAGAATTGTGGAAAATGCAAAAAGTGCAATTCCGATCGTTACCAGATATCCTCCAACTTTGCCAAGAACTGTGGAAAATGCCGCAATCGTTAATGCAGAACCTATGTACATCTCTCCTGTTGCCGGATCGATCTGTCCGAGCACTCCGGAGCTTGCGATCGCAAGACCTGTGATCGTACAGACAACGATCGTATCCCAGAAAGTTC
>ENA-ORUI01003569-ORUI01003569.1-human-gut-metagenome-genome-assembly--contig:-NODE-3569-length-11082-cov-2.677247_pt1 | contig 11082 bp, 9 predicted proteins | sample MGYA00242078_ERZ509205 | MGnify/ENA primary metagenome ERZ509205 (study PRJEB26280, sample SAMEA2338828) | human gut metagenome | biome: human gut; feature: human-associated habitat; material: faeces... | reverse complement strand
ATTCCAGCGACCTTGTGCGCTGCATGGACACGGCGGCCCCCACGGCGGCCATGCACGGGCTGCCCGTCATTCCCGAACCGGCCTTCCGGGAGATCTTCGCCGGAAAATGGGAGGGCATGACCTTTGATGCCATCACCGCCGCCTACCCCGAGAGCCACCACGTCTGGATGACCGACATGGGCCGCGCCCACCCGGACGGCGGCGAAAGCGTGGCCCAGCTGTACGACCGGGTCACCGCTGCCATGGAGCGGGTGGTGCGGGAAAACGAGGGCGGCTGCGTGGCCATCTTCACCCATTCTACCCCCATCCGCACCATGGCCTGCCGCTGGCAGGAGCTGCCGGTGGAGCAGATCCGCCGGGTGCCCTGGGCTTCCAACGCCTCGGTCTCCATTGCGGACTGGGCTGACGGCAAATACACCGTGCGCCTGTATGGGTACGACAAGCACCAGGGCGCGGGCGTGACCGAACTGCCCAAAAACATCTGAACGCAAAAAGCGCCCGGCCGTGCGGAATGCATGGCCGGGCGCGGCTGTTTTATACCGGTTGTTCAAAGCGTTGGGGCGCTCAATCCTCGTCGTCCTCTTTCAGGCGGCTCTTGCGCAGCTTGCGCAGGGCCTCGGCCAGGTGGATGTTCATGGCGTCCCGGGCGCGGCTGGGGCTGCGGGCCGCGATGGCCTCGTAGATGTCCCGGTGCGCCAGAATGGTGCTGCGCACCTTCATGGGGGGCTGCAGATGGCTGAACGCCCGGATCGACTCGCTGATCACCGGAATCAGGTTGGGCAGCACCTGGTTCTGGGTACAGCGGGCGATCTGCTTGTGGAACGCAATGTCCTGGGGCGTGGGGTCCTGCCCCAGAGCCACTGCCTCTTCGTAGGCTTCCATGCAGCGGCGCAGCTCCGCAATGTCCTCATCCGTGGCCTTTTCCGCCGCCAGAATGGCGATGGACGGCTCCATCATCTGGCGGATGTCCATCAGTTCTTCGGGCAGGCGGCCCGGATGAGCCACAAAGGCCAGGCCCAGCGGGTCATCGGGCACGCCCATGCGGCCGGAGACAAACGTGCCGTTGCCCCGGCGGATCTCCAGCACATTCCGGGCAACCAACGCCCGGATGGCCTCCCGCAGGGTGTTGCGGCTGGCCCCCAGCAGGGTGCACAGCTCCGGCTCCGGCGGAATCTGCTGGCCGGGCTGCCAGTTTTTATCCAGGATCAGCTGTACGATGGCTTCCTCCGTCCGGGCGGACATGGACAGCTTTTCCTCTTCCTTTTCCAACGTAAACTTCCTCCTTGTTCTTCCGAAACGCCACACACACAACGCGCTCGGAAAATACTTCCGTTTCTATTATAGCGGCCCGCCGCAGACTGTCAAAGAGGGCCGGGCATCGTTTTATTTTTGACAAGGGCGCCGCTGAATTTGCATCGTTTCATCGTTCTTCCCGAAAAAAAGATACCGCGCCGTCCTGTGCCGGGTTCCCGGCAAAGGGCCGTGCGGTTTTGGTTTGCGGTGTGCTTCAGCGCACCCGAAGCTCCCAGAAGGCCACCGCGCTGGCGGCGGCCACGTTCAGCGAATCCACCCCGTGGGACATGGGGATGCACACGGTGTAGTCGCAGCCCGCGATGGTGGTTTTGGCCAGGCCGTCTCCCTCGGTGCCCAGCAGGATGGCCAGCTTTTTTTGAGCGGCCAGCTCCGGGTCGTCAATGCTGCAGGCGTGCTCGTCCAGCGCCATGGCCGCGGTGGCAAAGCCCTGGGCCTTCAGCCGCTCCAGCCCCGGGTGAGGCCACTGGCCCGGCGCATCGCCCAGCCAGGCCCAGGGCACCTGAAACACGGTGCCCATGCTCACCCGCACCGCCCGGCGGCACAGCGGGTCGCAGCAGGAGGGGGTGACCAGCACACCGTCCATGTGCAGGGCCGCCGCCGAGCGGAAGATGGCCCCCACGTTGGTGGAATCCACGATATTTTCCAGCACCGCCAGCCGCTTTGCCCCAGCACACAGCTGCTCCACCGTGGGCAGCGCCGGGCGGCGCAGGGCGCACAGCACGCCCCGGGTCAGGTGGTAGCCAGTGAGATTGCACAGCAGCTCCTCGTCCGCAGTGTATACGGGAACCCCGGGACAGCGGGCGAGAACCTCCCGCGCCGCCCCCGCGATGTCCTTGCGCTCCATGAGCAGCGACACCGGCTCATATCCGCCGTCCAAAGCCCGGTGGATGACCTTGGGGCTTTCCGCAATGAACATCCCCTTGGCAGGTTCAAACCGGTTGAGCAGCTGCGCCTCCGTCAGCCGGGCATACACGTCCAGCTCCGGCGCGGAGAAATCCGTTATTTCAATGACGTTGGCCATAGCGTTCCTTTCCTTATCCTCCACCCCATGACAATCTGCCAAAAAACGGGGCGCTTTTTTCCTTCCTATACTACCAAATTCCGTTCAAAATGTCAAAGATTTCTCCGTCGATTGACTTCCATTTTCCGCAATGGTAGAATACATTCATTGTAAAGAGAGGGGCGGATCGCCATGGCAGACAAACATCCGGGGTATATGACCACCTTCAAGGAGCGCTTGAGCTACTGGACATACTTCATCGGACAGAACATTTACTATAACATCACAGCGGCTTTTATTTCCACTTACCTTGCCATGCAGGGCGTGAACCTTGCCAAGGTCGCTATCGTGCTGCTGATCGTCAAGATCTGGGACGCCGTGAATGACCCCATTTTCGGCTTCATCTTCGACAAGGTGAAATTCAAAAACGGGCAGAAAAGTCTGCCCTGGCTGCGCATTTCCACCGCACTGATCCCCATTGTGACCATCATCCTGTTCTCCATTCCCTCGGCGCTGGGGGAGACCGGGAAACTTGTCTGGTTCGGCGTGGCCTACGTGCTGTGGGACACTGTGTACACCCTGACGGACATTCCCGCCTACGCCATGCTGAACACCATGACCGACAATCTGCCGGAGCGCAACACCCTGCTCTCCGTCAACCGGGTGTTCTCCGGGGCGGGCGTGCTGATCTACGGCGTTGTGCTGCCCATCCTCATCAGCGAAAATGTGGGCATGAGCGCCAGTCTGGCCATTGCCACACTGTCCATTTTCAGCGCCCTGACCATGGTGCCGTTGTCCCTCAACTGCAAGGAGCGCAACTATAAGCCCGAAGAGGAAGACGAAAACTTCTCTCCCCGGCAGATGTTCTCCTATCTGGGAAAGAACAAATACCTGCTGACCTACTATGGTGGCTACTGCGCCACCGACGCGCTGAAAACCTCCGCCGCCGTGACGCTGTTCGTCTCCTTCTATCTTTTCGGCAACTCCCTTTACTCCATCGTCCTGAATCTGCTGAACATGGTGCCGGGTGTTTTCGCCGCCATGCTCATGCCCACCATTCTGAAAAAGCTGGATAAATTTAAAACGCTTTTCTGGTGCAACATCGTCAACATCATCTTAGGTCTGGTGATTTTCTTCGTTGGCTACGAAAACCGGGCGCTGTTCCTGACGCTGACCTGCGTCCGCACCGTTCCCATGAGCATCGTGGGCATTCTCGCCTTCATGTTCACCCCGGACTGCGCCGAGTACGGCCAGTACAAATCCGGCATCAGCGCCAAGGGCATCACCTTCGCCATTCAGACCTTCTCCGTAAAGATCACCGCTGCGGTCTCGTCCTCGCTGGCTTTGGCGCTGCTGGGCTGCTTCCACTGGATCTCCGTGGAGGCAGAGAGCTTCGAGGCGCTGAAAGCGCTGAACATTCAGCAGAGCGCAGGGGCGCTGGAGGGACTGTGGATCGTGTACGCCCTGGTGCCTGTCATCGGCATGATTATTTCCACGTTCTTCTATCTGGGTTACAAGCTCAACGACAAGGACGTGCAGATCATGGCGCGGTGCAACGCCGGGGAGATCACCCGTGAGGAAGCCGAGGCTCTCCTGTCCCGGAAATATTGACCTAATGCTGCAAAACAGAAACGGCGCCATCCGGCGCCGTTTCTGCATGTCATACGGGGTTCCTATCAGGGTCTGTCATTATTTCTCGATAGAATGGTTAACACCATTTTATCCCGCGAATCCTTCGCAGGCCGTCCGCAGAGGCGTGCGGGCAGCAGACGGCAATCCAAAAATGGCCTCCCGCCGTAAAGCGGGAGGCCATAAGAGGATATATTACTGTGCCAGAGTGCTGGTCTTGTACTTTGCGCTCTTCTTCAGGAACAGCGCCAGGAAGCCGACCGCGGCGATAACACCGGCGACAACGGCGATGGGATAGTACACGCTCTCGGCAATTCCCATAGGCTTCCACAGCAGGCCGAGGCACTCGCCGGCCGCGAAGAAGTAGGTGATGGAAACGCCGGTCATGAAGGTGGCAGGAACCGCACAGATCCAGTAGTTGCGCTTGTTCTGCGCCAGATACATGGCAGCCGCCCACAGAGCGATCATGGCCAGAGTCTGGTTGGACCAGGAGAAGTAACGCCATACCACGGAGTAGTCGATCTGGCAGATAATGGCACCGACGCCCAGCAGGGGGACGGTCAGAAGCAGACGCTTCTTCCAATCCTTCTGGTCGATCTTGAACCAGTCGGCCAGTGTCAGACGGGCGCTGCGGTAAGCGGTATCACCGGAGGTGATGGGACAGGCGATAACGCCCAGCATAGCCAGGACGCCGCCGATCTTGCCCATGGTGGTGGTGCAGATCTCGTAAACAACAGCGTTCACACCGGCACCGGCTTCCAGCAGAGCCTGGGTGTTCTCGTAGAAGGAAACACCGGCAGCCGCCCAGACCATGGCGATGATGCCCTCGGCGACCATTGCGCCGTAGAACACCTTGTGACCCTGCTTCTCAGAGGTGCAGCAGCGGGCCATCATGGGAGACTGCGTGGCATGGAAGCCGGAGATGGCGCCGCAGGCCACGGTGACGAACATGAACGGCCAGATGTGGATGTTCTGAGGATGCTGGTTATAGAAGTTGTTCCACAGCTCGGGCATCTGATACTCATGGGCGAACAGCAGAACACCCGCAACACCGACGGCCATGATGATCAGGCAGATACCGAAGATGGGGTAGATCTTGCCGATGACCTTGTCGATGGGAACGAAGGTGGCGATGAAGTAGTAGATGATGATGACCCACAGCCAGAAGGTAGCGTCCAGCTTCTCGGGGGTCAGCAGAGCCAGCAGACCGGCGGGACCCTTGGAGAACACGACGCCGACCATGACCAGCAGGATGACGGAGAACACGCGCATGACCTGCAGCATGACCTTGCCCAGATAAGTACCGGTAATCTCGGAAATGCTGGCACCCTTGTGCCGCATGGACAGCATACCGCACATATAGTCGTGGACGCCGCCGGCGAAGATGGTACCGAAGACGATCCACAGATAGACGACAGGTCCAAACAGAGCACCGTTCAGAGCGCCGAAGATGGGGCCGAGACCGGCGATGTTCAGCAGCTGAACCAGGAAGATCTTCCAACCCTTCATCGGGACGAAGTCAACACCGTCGTTGAGCGTGATGGCAGGCGTCTCCCGGTCGTCAGAGCCAAAGATCTTGTCTACGCGCTTGCCGTAGAAGATGTAGCCGACGACCAGAGCTGCAATGCAGAGAATGAAAGTAAGCATAGGTTTCCTCCTTAGTTTAGTTACCCTGCGGTGGCGTATCACCGCCTGGCGAGTATCATTATATGTCTAAACCGTGAACAAATCAACCCTTAGTATGGCGAAAAAAGATTTTCGTAGCATTAAACAAATTTATGGCGGTTTTTTTCCTTCCGGGGAGTGGCGTGACCCTGATTTTTTCGTCAGATTGCATAAAACAGCACGCAGAAGAACTGGAGCAGCGCGCCCAGGACGACGAAGATGTGAAACACGGAATGCATCCACTTCCTGCGCTTGCCCAATCCATACAGAACGGAGCCGACCGTGTAGGCAATGCCGCCCAGCAGCAGAAGCAGAAAGCCCGGGAAGGTCAGCGCCTGCATTGCCTGCTTTGCAAAGAAAATGATCGCCCAGCCCATGCCGATATAGCAGATCATGGAAAAGACCCGGTATTTCTTCAGGTCGATGGCCGTCAGGGTCGTGGCCAGCGCTACCATGCCCCACTCAAAGCCGAACAGCACCCACGCAAGGGCGGGATTCTCCGGACGGATGGCGGACAGCAGAATCACGGTGTAGGTTCCCGCAATGAGGAAATAAATGGTGCAGTGGTCAAGTACCTGCATCACCTTTTTGCCCAGGGTGGGCTTCAGACCGTGGTAGACGCTGGAAATGGTGAACATGGTAACCATGGCGCTGCCGTAAATGGCGGAGGTGACGACGCCCCAGGGATTGCCGTGGAGGGCAGCGAAAATGACGCACAACGTCAGCGCCACGACGCCTACAGCGCCGCCGACGATGTGGGTGACCATGTTCATGATCTCTTCGCCCCGGCTGTAATCCGGGAGCTGGCGGTCGGACAATTTCGTTCGTTTCATTTTGGTTTCCTTCCTTTGTGAAGATGGAGGGAGTATAGCACATTTTTCACAAAAAAGAAACCGCCATTTTGTCGAGTTCTCTCCCCGGCGGAGAAATTCGGTTTCTACCGAGGTGAGAAGTGGATACGGGGTTGACAAATGTCCTTCCATACAATACAATTCTCCTAGTCACGGCGTAAAGTACGCCGTTTTTTGCATAGAATAGAGAGGGTTCGAGCTATGAAAAAGATACCTTTTTTGACTCTGGAAAAAGCGAAGGAGATCCGCGAGCAGATCCCTACCCCGTTTCATGTTTACGATGAGGCCGGCATCCGCGCCAACGCCCGGGCGCTGAAGGCGGCGTTCTCATGGAATCCCGGCTTCAAGGAGTTTTTTGCCGTCAAGGCCACCCCAAATCCCTTCCTGCTGAAAATTCTCCACGAGGAGGGCTGCGGCTGCGACTGCGCCACCTATACCGAGCTGCTGCTGTCCGAGGCCGTGGGCATCACGGGACACGACGTGGTCTTTTCCTCCAACGTCACCCCGGAACTGGATATGCGCAAGGCGCGGGATATGGGCGTGTACATCAATCTGGACGACGCCACCTATGTGGATTTTCTGGCGTCCATGGGGCCGGTCCCCGAGACGGTGTGTCTGCGGTATAACCCGGGCGGTTCCTTCTCTCTTGGCAACACCATCATGGACATGCCCCGGGACGCCAAATACGGCATGACCGAAGACCAGATGGCAGGGGCCATCACCCGGCTGATGAAGCTGGGCACGAAGCACTTCGGCGTTCATGCCTTCCTTGCCTCCAACACAACCACCAATGAATACTACCCCGCTCTGGCCGGGCAGCTGTTCCGTCTGGCGGTGCGGCTGCGCAACGCCACCGGCGCGCATATTTCCTTCATCGACCTGTCCGGCGGCATCGGCGTGGACTACCGCCCCGAGCAGCCCAGATGCGACATCGGCGTCATCGGTGAGGGCGTGCGGGTGAAATATGAGGAGATCCTGACCCCCAACGACATGGGTGACGTCGCCATTTTCACCGAGCTCGGCCGGTTCATGCTGGCGCCCTACGGCCACCTGATCTCCACCGTCATTCATGAAAAGCACATCTACCGGGAATACGTGGGTCTGGACGCCTGCGCCGCCAACCTGATGCGCCCGGCCATGTACGGCGCTTACCACCACATCACGGTGCTGGGCAAGGAGGACGCCATTCTCGATCACGTCTATGACGTCACCGGCGGTCTGTGCGAAAACAACGACAAATTCGCCATCGAGCGGAGTCTGCCGGAAATCCAGATCGGCGACATTGTAGCCATTCACGACACCGGTGCTCACGGCTTCTCCATGGGCTACAATTATAATGGCAAGCTCCGTTCCGCGGAGGTTTTGCTGAAAGAGGATGGCAGTTTCCAGCTCATCCGCCGCGCCGAGACGCCGGAGGACTATTTCGCGACCTTCGATTTTTCTGATTTTCACTTTGGAAAATAGAACCGTCATTCCGCACAAAAACAATCGTGATTTTTTGGATGGCTGATTGCAAATTAACAAGAAAATTTCATACTTTTCCGTTTCGTTTATGCTATAATGTATAAGGCGGCAGTAAGGCATCCTCCCAATCAGCCGCGCCGAAAAGGAGAACCCCATGAATAATATTCTGTTTTTTCTGACACCAAAAGCGATGTGTGCATATTTGTACGATGATTATACCATCCGGCAGGCACTGGAAAAGATGGAATCCGCAGGCTACGCCGCGATTCCCATTCTCAACCACCGTGGCGAATACCGGGGAACATTGACAGAGGGCGACCTTCTGTGGGCCATGAAGAACATGTGCTACATGGATATGCGTCAGGCCGAAGCCCGCCGGGTCATGGAGATCGCCCGCCGGAAGGATAACGTCCCCGTCCGGGTCACCACCTCTATGCACGAGCTGGTGGAGCGGGCGTCCAATCAGAACTTTGTTCCTGTAGTAGACGACAAGGACGCGTTCATCGGCCTCATCACCCGAAAGGCCATCATCCGCTACTGCCGGGAAAAGCTGTTCCCCGAGGACTGATCGTTTACCGTCAGAGTCAACTACATAGCGGCAAATCCATAATGAAAAAGCGCTGTCACTTGGAACCGATGGTTCTGAATGACAGCGCTTTTGTTATTTTCCCGTATACGCCATAGGTTGGTTCAGATACTGCTCCCATAGAAAGTTTTCCGGGGATTTTTTCAGGCCGAAAGCCTCCCGTATCCCCTGACACAGCATTTTCAGCTTGTATTGCAGGGGCGAGGCCGCAAATAGCGGCTCGTTTCCCGCCGTCATGGCATACTCAAAGATCCGCGCCCGGTCTTCCTTGGGATAGCTCATGGAGTAGGTGTCCACAAAGCTGCGGGTGTCCGGCTGCAAAAACTCGCTGCCATCCCGCTGAGCGTTGGCGAGATAATCGTAATCGTACTCAAATCCTACGGGATTCAGCTTTGCCCACTGGTCGAGGGCGATGCTGTTGCCTAAGATGTGGGTCTCCATCACATGGTAAAGCTCGTGGTACAGCGCTTTTTCCGAGGTATCCCCCGCCGCCAGCACGATGTAGGCGTCCGTCCCGTTCATAAACTGGATGCCGTTCGCCCTGCTCACACTGCCGGATTCGGCGCTGCCGATGATCTCCCGCACCAGACAGATCTTCAGAGAGGAAAAATGGGAGACTGCGGCTTCCAGCATCCCCTCCGGGAAATTGGCAAGGCGCTCGTTCAGCCAGTCCAGCTCCCGTTTGAAAACCGGCACCAGATATTCCGTTTCAAAATTGTAGTCCCATGGCTGCACCAGATTGGCGTCCTCCCACAATAGCACCTCAACGCCGTAGGTATCGCCGATGGTTCTCGCGTAATACTCGCACCACACCAGCCCGTGATAGTCCGGCTCCTGGTCGGAATAATAGGGGCCGGTGTAGACCTCCGTGTCGGAAACGGCGAATTCCAGCGCGGCTGTGTCCCAGCGGTAAATGACCGGCCGACCGTCGTTGTTGTAAAGCAGGAAATAGACCCAGCCGTCGGCGGACTCCTCCACCGTCAGGGGCAGGCCGAAGAACGGAAGGGTCACGGAACTGCGGCGGCGTCCGGTTTCCAGATCGTAATAGTCCAGCTTGATCTCCGTATCCGACGCAACGCTGGCCGTCACCGCGTCGGCGAAGGTCTCCAGAAGAAAGTCCTCCCCGCTCAGCTCCGCCGGGGTCAGAGCCAGAGGGGCTTCCTCCCCCGCCTGCCCGAACAGCAGCGCCCGGGTGCAGCCTGTGGGGAAGGAGATAAAATAGCTGTCGCCCCGGGAGCGCATCGTCAGCTCCTGCGCCCCTTCATATAATATCCGCCCGCTTTCCGTGGAAAGCAGCAGCGTGCTGGCATTGCCCTCGTTGTCCGCCACGCGGCATTGCAGGACGGTGTCGTTCAGGTGCAGCCCCGTCACGCTCTGTTGGGCGAACCCGGCTTCCTTGATGACCCGGCGAATGCCCGTTTCCAGATTCCATGCGCGGACGCCCGCTTTGGTGCAGTAGTACAAGGTCTCCCGGTCGCGGGACAGCAGGGGCGTTCCCTCCAAGTCCTCCGGCACAGGAATGTGGGTGATCTCCCGCAGAGAAGCATCCAGCACCACCGTCTGCCGGTTCACCGGGTCAAAATAGCTCAGGCCGCTTTCCGTGACCTGTAGGGACGGGTTATCCGGAGTAAGGCCAAAATCCAGCTGGGCGGTGGCCGCTATGTACAGTTCCTCCCCGGAAAGCCGGGTGATGCGGGTGCTGACCTCGGTGTCGGAGAACACCAGCAGGTCACTGCCCATGGCCTTCATTCCGGCCACATTGGCAGCGCTCAGGGGATACGCCCGCAGGGCGTCGCCGTAACGCACTTCCACCGGGTCACTCGGGTCATGCAGCCCGGCAGGCGGCGCTGCTTCCACGGGAACGGCCTCCGTCTGGGTGGGGAACGTCGTTTCCTCCCCCTTCCCGGAACAGCCCGCCAGCAGCAGGCACAGCAGAATCAGCGCGGGATACCATCGTTTCATCTATTGTCTCCTTGCAAGGGTGTAATCGTCGCCCTGCCGGTAAAAGGGGCAGTGCCGGGAGGGGGAATTGGCGATGCGGTAAACCTCGTCCTCGTCCAAATCCATCATGCAGTAGTATTCGTCGTACTCCTCATCATAATCATAATACCAGCAGGTCTCGCATTCTGTCGAATCCACGGTCATTCCTCCAAAATCCGAAAAGAAAATTCTCCGTTTTCATAAATCAGACAGCTGTGGCTCCCGTCCTTGGGGATGGAGACACTGCCGGGGTTCAGGCAGCGGACGCCGGAGCGCACTTCGTCCATCTTCACATGGGTGTGCCCAAACAGGAACACGCTGCCCTCCGGCAGGGGCGGAAGATCATCCGGGTTGTGGTGATGTCCATGGGTCAGATAGAAGGTTTTCCCGTCCAGAAGCAGCTGGGAAAACTCCGCCATGCAGGGAAAAGGCAGAACCATCTGGTCAACCTCCGCCTCACAGTTGCCCCGAACCGCGATGATGTTTTCCCGGTACTGGCTCAGCATGGGGATCACCTGCTTCGGCGCGTAATCCCGGGGCAGGTCGTTCCGGGGGCCGTGGTACAGCAAGTCTCCCAGCAGGATCAGCCTGTC
>ENA-ORUI01003567-ORUI01003567.1-human-gut-metagenome-genome-assembly--contig:-NODE-3567-length-11089-cov-6.862063_pt1 | contig 11089 bp, 12 predicted proteins | sample MGYA00242078_ERZ509205 | MGnify/ENA primary metagenome ERZ509205 (study PRJEB26280, sample SAMEA2338828) | human gut metagenome | biome: human gut; feature: human-associated habitat; material: faeces... | reverse complement strand
AAATGGGATTCCCTGAAAATTGGGAGAAGATTTGCAGATATAAAATATATTAAAATCATATATAAAACGGCAGCCCTGCGATTTCCATCTCAGGAAGCTGCCGCTTCTTTTTTCTTTTCATTTTCTTCTTTTTTCTCCTGTCCATTGTTTTCCTTATCTTCCTCCAGTTCCCGGAGCAGCTCTTCGCCATATTTATCTATCATCCGCACAAGAAAATCAATGCACCGTTCAAATTCTATATTCTGTTTCACAAGCTTCTCCTTCCCTGTTTTTTATTCTGTGGTCATTCTACAGGAAAGTTTCTGGCTTCTCATTGAGCAGAAATTGAGAGTAAATTAACTGTTTCTCATTTATTATGGTTCATATCATTGAAATTCCATTGTCCAGAACATACGTTTGTGTTATTATATAGGAAGTTTAGTACCAGATACAAACAGAATTGATACGAAAAGGTGGGATTGCGATTGGATCGATGCGATTTTAGCTCCATAATGACATGTTTAAAAAATCATATCAGCGAAAGTAACCAGATGAACCAGCCTGAATTTTTATATGAAGTGTTTGAGGATTTTATGGACAGCCCGGAAAGCATAGATTTTTCTTTTGACAACGGGCTAGTCTGCCGGTGGATGACCGGACAGGCGAAGATCAGTCCCAAAATCTGCTCTTACTATGCAAGACCAAGCAAACAGGAAAAACTGGCTGAAACGCTGCAACATAATCTTATACCATTAATGACCGACTGTAACAAAGCACTGCAGGATGTTTATCTCCTGTTCATGCAGGATGCCACAATCTCCGAAGCAAAAAAGAAAAAGCTGGCATCCCTTTACAAGCCCCTTGATTCACGGCTTCTTTTTCTGGCAAAATTGATCTCCTTTGGTATGGAACGCCAGTTTATCAAACGGGATACCAGAAACCAGAAACTGATTGCAGGCGGTTCTCTTTCCCCGGTTGTTCTGGATTACATCATGGACAGTGAAGTTCCCAGACCATGCCGCCATTTTCTTGGAAGAGAAGAAGAACTGGACGAATTACATACAATGCTGGAAGAAAACAGCAAAGTATTTCTCTATGGAATTGCCGGGATTGGAAAGAGTGAACTGGCGAAAGCATATGCAAAGCAATACAAAAAATATTATACGAACATCCTGTATGTGGAATATGCCGGTGATTTACATCAGGCTGTCACAGACATGGATTTTACCGATGATCTGCCGGAAGATGGCGAAGAAGAACGTTTCCGGAAACACAACTGGTTTCTCCGCTCTCTAAAAGATGATACACTGCTCATCATAGACAATTTCAACGTCACTGCCACGCAGGACAGTTTTCTGCCGGTGGTCCTGAAATACCGGTGCAGGATTCTTTTCACGACTAGAAGTAGATTTGACGGACACTGTATCCTGCAGCTAAAAGAGATCCGGGAACCAGCCAGCCTGTTTCAACTGGCAGCTGCATTTTATTCTGAAGCAGAAGTACACCAAACACTGGTGGAAGAGATTATAGAAACCGTCCATCGCCATACCTTTGCAGTAGAGCTGGCTGCAAAACTACTGGAAAATGGGATTCTACCTCCGGAACACTTACTGGAAAAGCTACGGGAAGAAAAAGCATCCCTTGAAAATGAAGATAAAATCAGTGCCATCAAAGACGGGCAAAACAGCAAGGCTACTTACTATAACCATATCCACACTCTGTTTTCTCTTTATTCCATATCCGTGGAACAACAGGAAATCATGCGGAACCTTTGCTTTCTGCCTCCTGCCGGTATTTCCGCCCGTATTTTTGCTGACTGGCTTGGATTAACTGACTTAAATGACATCAATGATCTGATTGAAACAGGTTTTGTACAAGCAACTACACGGCATACAATTTCCCTGCATCCGTTGATTCAGGAGATTGCCCTTTCAGAAACAAAACCTTCGGTCACAGCCTGCCATACTTTGCTTGATTCTCTGCAAAAAATATGTCTGATGCATGGAACGGAAGTCAGCTATTATAAAAAACTGTTTCAGACAGTCGGGAATATCATGCGGATGATGGAAAAAGATGATCTGACCAAATACCTGCTGTTTCTGGAAGATATCTTCCCATATATGGAGAAATACCGTTACAGGAAAGGTACGAAAGAGATTATCCTGGAGATGAAGCAACTTTTGAAAGGGAATGAAAACGGTAGTGCTACCGACCGTGCATTATTACTGGACTATCAGGCATGTATGGAAACAAAGCCGGAAAAAGCCATCGAACTTGAAAAGGAAGCCCTTGCACAGATCAAAGAAATCACAGAAGACAATGCCCACCTTGTCTCCAACCTTCATGCGAATCTGGGCGGTCTTTACCGCCTAAATGGTCAGGCAGCGCTTGCAAAAGAACACATGGAAAAGGGAATCTTCCTGCTTGAGCAGTACCAACTGCTTTATACCAATGACAGCATTCCCCAGATCAACAATTATGCTGCCTTATTGACAGAATTGCAGGAGCCGGAACGGGCAATGGCTGCCCTCCAGAAACTTGTGCAGATCATCAAAGAATACAACTCCGATACCTGTCTGGACTATGCCCAGGTACAGGAATCCATGGGAAATATCTGCCTGATCACAGCAAATATCTCACAGTCTAAAACCCATTTCAAAAAAGCCATGAAGATTTATGAGAATGTCTGGGCTGATGAGCCGGAACTGATTGAAGAGAAATATCAGGAAATTCAGGAACTGTATCCGCAGGTAGGCATCGCACTGGCAAGGGGAATCCTGGCTTCCAAAAACAAATAATAAAATAAAACCGAAAAAATTTGTAACGAAACTATCCTTTCTCCGTCTAATCTATGTAAAAAGGAGGTGAACAGTTCTGGATTATGAGAAATTGTACAATTCATATTATCTGCAGGTTTACTCATATGTGATGACTATTGTAAAAAATCAGTCTCTTGCGGAGGAAATTACCCAAAATACTTTTTATAAAGCTATGACTGCAAAACACACATACGAAGGCAAGTCCAGCGAATTTACCTGGCTTTGTACTATGATATGGGACACGTTATGGCTATATCTTACAATATTCATTGTATGTTACCGCTCAGGAATGGCTGGAATGAAAACAGGAAACATTGTTACATTCGTCCTTATGCTAGGTGTATGGCTCATTTTCCTCACAATAAGATATTTACCTGTAAATTCTTTCATCAAAGCCGGAATCAGTACTTTCTTGTGTAGTATATGGATGATTTTTTCCAACGATATCTGTACTTTTCTTATTGAACATAAAAGACAACTTACTATCAGTCACGTCAACTTTTCAAATTGGAGTACAGACATCAGTTTCAATGCAAATGTCTATGTAATAATTTTAATTGCTGGTGGATTAATCAGTGCTTGTCTTATTGGAATCGGTATAATCAAAATGAAAAAAAGGTAATCCTGGAAACAAAGACACTTCGGATGGCATTATCACACATTGTCATACGAAGTGTCTTTTGTTATGTCTATATGACTTTTTCCCACTTTTGGGAGAAAGTTCTTTTAATTTCAGCAAATATATATTTGTTTGAATACTCTATACAACATTATTCATATACGCTCTTATATATTGGTATCCATTTTTCTCAATTCAAACTCAATTTCTTCTCAATGCCTTCCCTTTCTGATTTTTGTATGCTTATCCCACAGCAGGCCAGTACTACGCAGGTACGAACTGCTGAGGAAATCAATACAAAAACAGGAGGGATTTTTATGAGAGAAATCAGAAACACAAAAATCATTGCCGTGGATCATGGCTACGGCAACATTAAAACTGCCAACACGGTCACCCCTACCGGAATCACCGCTTACGAAACAGAGCCAATCTTTACCGGAAACATTCTTGAATACAATGGAACCTATTACCGGATCGGCGAAGGGCACAAAGAATTTATCCCGGATAAGGCTATGGATGAAGATTATTATCTCCTGACACTGATGGCAGTGGCACGGGAGTTGAATGTCTTTTCCATCCATGAAGCAGATGTCCATCTGGCTGCCGGGCTTCCCCTGACATGGATCCGGAACCAACGAGAGGCATTCCGTTCCTATCTGCTCCAAAACCCGGAAGTCCGCTTCTCATTTAACAGCAAAGACTATCACATCCGCTTTGTGGGATGCAGTCTTTACCCACAGGGGTATCCGGCTATCGTAAACCAACTTGGAGATTTCAAGGGAACCAATCTCCTTGCAGATATCGGAAACGGAACCATGAACATTCTGTATATCAACAATAAGAAAGCGCAGGAGAGCCGATGCTGGACAGAAAAACTTGGTGTAAACCAATGCATGATTGCTGCAAAGAACGCTGTTCTGGACAAATTTGGAGTGAAGATTGAAGAATCTACAGTAGAACAGATTCTGCGGTTTGGAACAGCTGACATTTCAGCACCATATATGGATTGTATCAGTTCTATTGCCAGACAGTATGTGGCAGAACTTTTTTCCACACTCCGCAAATATGAATACAATCCTGACCTAATGCGCCTGTATGTAGTTGGCGGCGGTGGATGTCTGATCCGTAACTTCGGAACGTATGACAAATTACGAGTCACCATCATTGATGACATCTGCGCCACCGCCAAAGGTTACGAATCTCTGGCTTATATGAGCCTGAAAAGGAGGGGATAAACCATGCAGAACAATATCCGCAACACAAACCTGCGCTTTAATCTGGACAAAGAACAGCAACGGAGAGCCTGGGAATATTTACAGACGATGGACAGGCAGGATTTTAAATCTTACAGTCAGGTAATCTCTCTTGCACTGGTAGATTATTTTGACCGCTACTACCGCACACAGGCTGATCCTTATCTGGAAACAAGAGAACGGGAAGAACTTTTTGTGAAACAGATTGTAGATGCAGTGGAAAACAGTCTGAAACAGGCATTGCCACTTTTTCTTTCCGGACTGACTGCAGGCATGGCGCAAAGGGAGCCCCAAATCAGGGCGTCCTTTCCAGCACCTGAAAATTCACAGCCAGATAGTGATGTAGACTGGGATTTTCTTGGAGAATAAACCCTTTTGATTGGAGGTGAACACATGACTGACTTTCTGACAGCAGACACCAACCTGCCATCTTATATGATGTTTCCCCGTTTCCTTCTGGACATGGAAATAAACGAAACTGCCAAAATGCTTTATATTATCCTGCTCGACCGGGCAAGGCTTTCCCAGAAAAATGAGGGCTGGTCAGATACAGACGGTCATGTGTTCATTTACTTTACGATTGAAGCACTGGCAGAAGTTCTCCACAAAAGCCAGATGACGGTTAAAACTGCTCTGGCAGTACTGGAAAAACAGGAGCTTATCTTCCGAAAACGGCAGGGTCCCGGACAGCCCAATCGGATTTATGTAAAACTCCCAAAAGAAACCATCCACTATACAGACAGATTTCTTTCCCTAAGACAGACAGAAAACTGTCCTATTGACAGACAGGATTCTTTCCCTGATACAGACAGAAAACTGTCTGGTAATAAGAAAGAGATAAAAAAGAACAATTTAGCAATAAGAGGGAGTAAGGAGCCACTCTCACCCTATGGAAAATTTCAAAATGTTTTTCTGTCAGAAAAAGAGCTTGAAGATATCCGGCAGACAATCCCTGACTGGAAGGATTATATTGAACGCTTATCCGGTTATATGGCTTCTACCGGAAAGCAATATCAGAACCACGCAGCTACCATCATCAGTTGGGCAAGACAGGATCATCCTGCTTCCCGACAACGAAATTACGAAAGTGAGGAATACGAAACATTATGACAAAATTTATAGAAAAACCAACAGCTATAACCCCAAACAGAGAGCTTCAGTCTGATGAATATTTTAACGAAACAGACCACCTGATCTACTGTTCCAAATGCAATACGCCAAGACAATGCCGGCATGAATTACAGGGAAAGGTTCTTATTCCTTCCATCCGCTGTAAATGCCAGCAGGAAATCTTTGAGCAGGAAGAAGCCCAGAGAAAACTTCATGAAAAACAAATGGAAATAGAGCATCTTAAAACCAGCGGCTTACAGGACAAAGCACTCTATGACTACACTTTTGCCAGGGATAACGGCATCAATCCGGAAATAAAACTGGCACACAATTATGTAAGCAACTGGGAAGAGATGAAAGCAAACGCTTCCGGACTTCTCATCTGGGGTGATGTCGGTACTGGAAAATCTTTTTTTGCAGGCTGCATTGCCAATGCCCTTCTGGAAAAAGGCGTTCCTGTACTGATGACCAACTTTTCCCGGATTCTGAATACCCTTACCGGAATGCATTTTGAAGACAGAAACCAGTTCATCAACAGCTTAAACCGCTACAGTCTTCTGATTATTGATGATCTCGGAATTGAGCGGAACTCTGACTTTGCACTGGAACAGGTATTCAATGTGATCGACAGTCGTTACCGCAGTAAAAAGCCCCTGATCATAACGACCAATCTCACTTTATCAGAGCTGAATAACGCCGCTGATATCGCACACAAACGAATTTATGACCGTATTCTGGAGAGATGTATTCCTGTCCGTATCAATAACCGGAATATTCGTCAGGACAATGCAACAGCTAATTTAAAACAGGCGAAAAAAATCCTGTTGAACAATCATGCTCCGAACCAGAATTGACTCGAAAAAGTATAACACAATGATTACTTTTCACTGACAGTGGTACTACTTTCTTTCCTCATTTATTACCGGAAATATGTCACTGTCAGTTATCTAAAACCATAGTACCAAACCAAAAGATTTTAAAACCAAAACTGCCCGGATACGGGCATAAAAAGGAGGTGCCAGATATGGCAGATAAAAAAATCATGACACCGGAAGAAAAAGCACTTTTACAGGCAAGACACCGCCAGGAAGAAGCCGAAGCAAGAAATCGCAAAAAAGAACGTGATGCCAGAACACACCGATTAGTCCAGGAAGGAGCCATTCTGGAAAGTATTGTTCCCCATATTAAAGAAATGGATTTAGATTCCCTGAAACGGGAGCTGATGATCCGGCTACGGGGAATGTAAACGCACAAGTTCTACTCCCGAAGGGCGCACTTACTCACCACCTGATAAATCAGGCAGTGGTATCCCCTTCGGGGCTCGTGCGCTCTGCCGAGGGCTTTATCCGCTGTTGCAGGCAACATCGAAAGGAGGTGCCAGATATGGCAATTTATCATATGCAAGCCAAAGTCGTCAGCCGTGGTTCCGGTCGGTCTGCTGTTGCTGCTTCTGCTTATATGAGCTGTAGCCGCATGTACAATGATTATGACGGCATCCAGCATGACTATACCAGAAAGCAGGGGCTGATCTATCAGGAGGTGATGCTTCCTCCAATGGCTCCATTGGAATGGAATGACCGGGAACAACTCTGGAATGCTGTGGAAGAAACCGAAAAGACCAAAGACAGCCGACTTGCAAGAGAATTTGTTGTCGCACTCCCCGTTGAGTTGGATAAAGACAGCAATATTTCTCTTCTTCAAGATTTTATTAAAAAGAATTTTGTAGATATGGGGATGTGTGCTGATTTTGCCATTCACGATACAGATGGTCACAATCCCCATGCACACATTCTTCTTACTGTCCGACCACTAAATGAAAATGGAACATGGCAGTATAAAACCGAAAAAGAATATCTCTGTATCAAAGATGGAGAAGAAAAAGGATTTACTGCTTCTGAATTTAAAACTGCTCAGAAACAGGGATGGGAAAAGCAATATCGCTATAAAGTTGGGAAAAAGAAAGAATATCTGACTTCCTCTGTTGCACAGGAAAAAGGATATGAACGGATTGATAAACACCCCAAGAGCAGCCGATATGGCAGACAGAATCCTATTTCCGAACAATGGAACAGTGATGAACAACTTTGCATCTGGCGGGCAAACTGGGCAGATGCCGTAAATAAAATGCTTGCACGTAATCAGATAAATGCTACCATTGATCACCGCAGCTTTGCAGATCAGGGAATCACCGAACAGCCAACCATCCATGAAGGCTACATTGCCCAGAATATGGAAAAGAAAGGCATGATAGCAGACCGCTGTGAAATCAACCGTCAGATTCGTGCGGATAACAAAATGCTCCGAGAATTAAAAGCAAAAGTAGCAAAACTGGCTGAAGCTGTAGAAAAGTCTATTCCAATAATTGCAGAAACAATGGAAACTATCCGAAATCATATGATTTTTACACAATATCATTTACTTCATAATGAAATGCAAAAAGAAGTGATCCATGACTGGATGCAGCATTTTCGTCCTATCCTAAATAAATATGATACCATTAAGAAAAAGCTCAAAGCGAAAGTTACTGAAAAGAAAGAACTAAATGTGCAAAAAAGTAAAACCAGTATTCTAAATCCTTTCCAGCATATAAAGTTAAACCAGCAGCTTACAACCGTAACAGAAGAAATCGAGGAACTGAAATCTGCCAAAGAACAGCTGCTGTTTCAGGCTGAATGCTCCACAGAGAAAGATATGGCGAGCCTTTCCAGAAAATACGACCAGATGGATAAGAATCTGGATATTCTCGATTCTCAGGATATGGCTCTCAAAGAGCAGCTTGAAAAAGATGCTGTCGCTTTCCAAGAGGAAAAACTCCGGCCTAAACCAGAGCAATATACAGAATTACTGGATGCCAGAATCCAGATACGACCTACTTTCCGAGAGAAACTGATTGAGCAGCTCAAAGGTACTTTTGGTGAATATTATGACTATCACTATCGTGATATCGCAACCCATGAAGTGGATGATCTCAATATGGAAGATCCCTATAGCTTCTCTCATCGTACCTGGGAACTTGAATATCAGAGGAAACAGGAATTGCAAAAAAAACATCCTGTTCAATCCAGGCAAAAATCGCACAACACAGAACTATAATGTTTAAACTACTAATATAAAAAATATCCCGTTTTCTCAAAACAGTTATATTGCTTCATCCCAATAATTCACAAACTGCTAACCACCGAGCAAAAGTGAGGCACAAAGTGCGTAAGCATAATTTGATTTCTTTCCGCTTACGCACTCTCTTTTTATCTTGAGCAAAAAATTCCTACTTTGTAAAGCCAACAAATGGGGTTTGGGGGGCTCCCAAAGTGCGTTTGGATATCCAAACGCTATGCTTGCAAAACCAGTTCCACTAATTTCCCTCGATACTCCCTTCTTCTAAAATCAATGATAATTATAACATTGCCAATTTTGTAAAGTAATAATCAACTTAAAATATAGACGACAAACAATAAAACCATGATACTGTTACAAAAAGCAGTAGCATGGTTTCTTTATATTTCATTATAGATTTTCTCTATCTATCATATTTTCTATTGTTTCTGAGAAACAACACTCTTTCAAATCAATACTTTTGTCCATCTTCACAAGATTTGTATATTTCTCATCTGTATAGTGTTTTGATATTACAGCAAATGCTTTATATGTAGGCTGTGCTGTTACATCTCTGATGTCCTTTTTCAGCAATGTGTTCGGTACATTTAATTTCGTATTTTTATCTTTTACGAAGCCAATACAACCACATATATTCCCGGCAGCTTTTTCTGTATATAATTTCGGTCCTCGATCTGTAAATTCTCCTATCATTGTTACGTTTTTCTTAATAAGCATCATACGTTCCAATATATCCAATTTTTGCCCCGTAGAGCCATCTTTTGCAAAAACAAAATCATTTTCTGTTAATCGCTTATCCAGGCATTTCTGGTAAAAATGAATTGCAGAAGCTGTCTCTTTTTTATTCAATCGAACTCCTGTCAAATGTAAAAAATTGTATCTATGGAAAACAACTTCATATCCCTGTACAGATGACAAAATCTTATTACTTTCCTGTAATTGCTTATTCACCTCTTTCGGTAAGCCATATAGGAACAAAACCTTCTGATCCTCAAGATGTTCTTTATATAGTTGTGCCGCTTTTGTCATAATCTGAATTGCACGTCTTTTGTCCATAACTTAATCCTTATCCCATAAAATTTAGAGAAGGGAATGTTCACGCCGCAGCACTAAACATTCCCTTCTCATGGTTGATTTTTCCGTTGTCTGCCAACCTCCAGCACCTTCGTCTGGAAAATATCAGGTTTTTCCGTTGCCTGCCAACCTCCGACACCTTCGTTCGGAAAACGTATCAGATTTTAGGTGTCAACCCACCGCTGATGCACAGCTTTTCTAATTACATTTTACACGAACTATGTGGAAAATGCAATTACAATTTTATCTTATGATGCCCTGCTACATTTTATACACTATTTATCTTACATTTCATTCTTGATAAATTATCTCTTTATCCACAATCTCCCTCGCACATACTTGTATATTGTTCATTCTTCCTATCCATTCCAAGACATTTTCCACCTTTAGCTGTTCTGTAATGCCTTGTGCCTGTTTCATCTGTTCTACAAGTCTTTCAAAGCGTTCCTGTGCCTGTTCTTCTATATCAGCCAAATAACCATTCAGCCTGCCGCTTGTAAGCATATTCAGATATAGCAATCTGCGGTATTCCTTCAAATACCGCAAATGTCTTTGTCCCCATACACCGACAACCCTTTGTTCTTCTTCCTTCGGTAAGGTAAGAGCAGGGATAAGATAATCCCCATGTCTGATATAAGTACCGCCCATCTCTTCAAAAATTGTTTTCTTCATTGTCTGTTCTACCTTTCTTATCGTTCTCTATTCATAGATTTTCTTTACGACCGTTCCAATTTTACAGTAACAATAATTCTTCAATTTTCAGTTCACATTGCCCCTCCCGAAGAAGTATGATAGAATAATTCTATTAAATTGAATCGGAGGTGCCACATGGCTATCAGTTCCAACAATATTCAGGTCTATACTACTTTGTCCAAAGAACTGGTTGCTGAGATTGATAAGGATGCAAAAGCGAACTATCGTACACGTTCCCAGCAGATTAACATGATCCTGACCGAGTATTATAAGACTCAAACAACAACCAAACATGAATCCGAGTAAAACACTGAATTGCCTGAAAACACAGGAAATATCAGTGTTTTCTTATGTTTTCCCTTAATTATAAGGTTCATGGGAACCATATGTATTCCCAAAACTGATATTGATCGCCACCGGCTTTTTTA
>ENA-ORUI01003563-ORUI01003563.1-human-gut-metagenome-genome-assembly--contig:-NODE-3563-length-11095-cov-16.449185_pt1 | contig 11095 bp, 9 predicted proteins | sample MGYA00242078_ERZ509205 | MGnify/ENA primary metagenome ERZ509205 (study PRJEB26280, sample SAMEA2338828) | human gut metagenome | biome: human gut; feature: human-associated habitat; material: faeces... | reverse complement strand
AGACCCTGACCGACAACCGCAACCGTACCGCTGCCGACCTGCGCCACTACTTCGATAAGAACGGCGGCAATCTGGGCGCTATGGGCTGCGTGGCCTTCCTGTTCAACCAGAAGGGCGTCATTGACATCTCTCTGGAGGATAAGGACGCCGACGAGGCCATGATGGACGCTCTGGATGCCGGTGCCGAGGACTTTGATGCCAGCGAGGACGCAGCCGAGGTCACCACCGACCCCGAGAACTACTCCGCTGTGGTCAAGGCTCTGGAAGAGAAGGGCTACGAGATCCTGTCCGACGATCTGGCCATGGTGCCCATGACCACCACCCGCCTGACCGACCCCGATCAGCTGAAGCTGATGGGCAAGCTGCTGGATTCTCTGGAAGATAACGATGACGTCCAGAACGTCTGGCACTCTCTCGAGAACGAAGAGGATCTGCCGGAATAAGCTCCCGCAAGGCTCTTTGCTCCTGAAATAAAACGATAAAAAGCCGCTTTTTGTGCTGTTTAGCACGAAAGGCGGCTTTTGCTTGTTATTTTTGTATGTCGTGCGGATAAGGGTTCCTTCTGGCATCAGAAAAATCGTACTCTGCACGCATATCCTCATCGTAGGATGGATTTTCCGAAGAAGTGCCATTAGATTTATCGTTCATAGTGCGTCCACAGACTGAGAATCTTAACGGTCTGCTCTTTTTCATAGACCTGATAAACAAGGCGGTGCTGGATGTTGATGCGGCGGCTGTATGCACCGTTCAGATCACCCACCAGCTTTTCGTACGGGGGCGGGTTTTGGAAAGGATCAACACGAATGATTTCAATGAGCGCCTTTGCCTTTTCGTCCAGATGGGCAGACTTCAGTTTTGGCACGTCCTTTGCGGCGGTTTTGGTGTAAACGACCTTGTACATTTACCACTCCACCGCCGTTTCGTCCACACAGTCCTCAAGCGGCGTGGCGATTCCGTCCATAATCTTTTCGCGCATACCCGGTGCAGAGACCAGATACAGCGTTTCCATGATGCCGCTGTAATCTTCTTCAGACAGCAGTACGGCATTGCCGTCCTTGGTGGTGATGTTGATGGGCTGGTTGTATTTAATGGTCTGCTCTACATAGTCGAAGGCATTCTTACGGAAATTCGTGATATTTGTAGTGGTCATCGTAGAAGCACTCCTTTCGTGTACAGTATAGCGTACGCTTGTAAAAATGTCAATATGCGACCGGCAATCGAAACATGACACACGGTTACCCCTGTGCCAGCGCCCTGCCTTTTTGATAGTAGCGCTGCATTTCTTCCCGGGGAACCATGTTCCCGCCGGTAGCCCAGACCAGATGGGTGGCGTTTGCCAGCGCACCGGCGGGCAGGGCGGTTTCGGTGTAAGCGCCAAGCAGCTGCCCGGGCTGGGTGAGCACCGGGCCGTACATTCCAGCCAGAGCGCTGGGCTCAAGGTAAAGATCTTCGGCGTCTGCCAGCTGTGCCAGAAGGGTGTACATCCGCTCGTCCTGCAGGGTGTAGCAGCCGCTCATAAAGGGGCGCATCAGCCCGCCCACAAAGCCGGAGGCGCGCCCCACGGCAAGGCCATCGGCGGCGGTGCGGTTGTCGATGCCAAAGTCCTGCACACAGACGCTGCTGTTTTCGCCGGTGGCCATACCCAGCATCATGCAGGGGGAGTGGGTGGGCTCGGCAAAGAAGCAATGTGCGGCATCGCCGAACAGCATCTTCAGGCCAAAGGCTACGCCGCCGGGGCCGCCGCCCACGCCGCAGGGCAGATAGGCGAAGAGGGGATGCTCCGCGTCCACGGTGACGTCCTGCGCATCCAGCTGCTTTTTCAGCCGCAGCGCAGCCACAGCATAGCCCAGAAAGAGAGTCTTGGAGTTTTCGTCATCCACAAAATGGCAGTAGGGGTCGCCCGCCGCCAGCTTACGCCCCTCGGTCACGGCAATGCTGTAATCAGAGGCGTACTCCACCACCTTGACGCCCCGGCTGCGGAGCAGGTCTTTTTTCCATTGCCGCGCGTCAGCGGACATGTGTACGGTGACCTGAAAGCCCAGCTTCGCGCTCATGATGCCGATGGAAAGTCCCAGATTGCCGGTGGAGCCCACCGCGATGGAATACTGCGAGAACAGCTTGCGGAAACGCTCTTCTGCCAGTACGGCGTAGTTGTCGGTAAGGTGCAGCATCCCGCTGTGCAGAGCAATATCCTCGGCGGTTTTCAGCACCTCGTAAATGCCACCCCGCGCCTTGATGGAGCCGGAAATGGGCAGATGACTGTCCAACTTGACCCATACCTGCCCGGCAATGCGGGTGCCGCTGCGCTCTTCCAGCACCTTCTGCATCCGGGGGATGGGCTGAACAGGGGACTCAATGATGCCGCCGGTCGCAGCAGTCTCGGGAAAGACGGCGGCAAGATAGGGCGCAAACCGCTCCAGCCGTGCGGCGGCGTCCTCAATGTCGGAAAGGGTCAGCGGGCAGGCAGCCGCAGCCTGTGCAAAGGGCAGCTTGTCCGGGTTTGTCCATGCAGTCTCCTTCAGGGCACAGAGGTCGGAGACCACGGGGTATGCCGCGATCCAATCGGCAACAGAACGCCCGGCGATGCACTTGGCAGGTGAAACCATAGTGGATCCTCCTTTATATATAGAACCAGATGGTGCGCCCGGCAGTTTTCGCGGAGCGCTGCGTGTCTTGAATATAAAGGTTTTTTAAGGAATTGTCAACCGGCTGCTTTTTGTGCCGGGCGGGTCAGAGTTCTACGATCTCAGTAGTCACCAGCTGCTGCTCTGCGCCGTAGTTCAGCTTCATGGCGTAGTCGGTCAGGGCGCAGAATTCCTCAGCCTCCTTCCGGGTGGCAAAATAGTTCTCGGTAAGTACCTCGGAGCTGCCGCAGGCGTGGAAAATGGTCTTTACCACAAAGTTGCTTTCGTTCATAATGTGCCTCTCTTTTTCAGTTGATGAGGGAGACGCTGCCGTCCCTCGGTGTAATTGCAGTATAACAGGGCAAATGTACCACAGAACGGACTTTTAACGGAAGCAGGGCATATTTTTGCGCAAACCGGTCAAAAAGCCGCACCAGCCGGAAAAGCAGGACAAGATTGGAAAGGGAGCAGCACACTGCCCAAAAACCTTGTTAAAAAACTGGCATTTTGCCGTTTTTGTGTAAAGTATACAAGAATAAACACAAAAAAATGGCATTGTGCGTATTGCTATTTTAAAACTGATATATTAGAATATAAGCAAGAAGAGCGTGCAGGCGTACTGCGCGTGCCACATGATAAATAACGACAGGAGGAACTTCTCTATGCCTATGAAAATGGGTTGGCGCTGGTATGGCGAGGGCAATGACCCCGTCACCCTGAGCGACATCAAGCAGATCCCCGGCGTGACCAGCATCGTCTGGGCACTGCACAACAAGATGCCCGGCGAGATTTGGGAAATCGACGAGATCCAGAAGGTTGCAGACCAGATCCACGCCTACGGCTTTGATATGGATGTTGTCGAGTCCGTCAACGTCCACGATGATATCAAGATCGGTCTGCCCACCCGCGACCAGTATATCGAGAACTACAAGCAGTGCATCCGCAACCTGTCCAAGTTCGGCGTCAAGGTCATCTGCTACAACTTCATGCCCATCTTCGACTGGACCCGCACCGACCTGTTCCACCCGGTAGGCGACGGCTCCACCGCACTGTTCTACGAGAAGGACAAGATCAAGGGCGATTACAAGGCTATGGCTGAGTACATCATGTCCTTCACCGAGAAGTACAACATGACCTTCCCCGGCTGGGAGCCGGAGCGCATGGCAAAGCTGGACGAGCTGTTCAAGGCCTACGCCCCTGTCACCAAGGAGAAGCTGTGGGAGAACCTGAAGTACTTCCTCGAGGCTTTGATGCCCACCTGCCACGAGTGTGACATCAAGATGGCCATCCACATGGACGATCCCCCTTGGGATATCTTTGGTCTGCCCCGCCTGCTGGTGGACGAGCCCAGCATCGACCGCTTCCTGAAGATGGTGGACGATCCGTACAACTGCCTGACCCTGTGCACCGGCAGCCTGAACGCAAACCCCAACAATAACTGTGCCGAGATCATCCGCAAGCACTGCGATCGCATTGCCTTCGGCCACGTCCGCAACATTCACCACTTCCCCAACGGCGACTTCTCCGAGGCTGCTCACCGCGACTGCTGCGGCGAGACCGGCATCATTGAGGTGATGCGCGCTTACCATGACTGCGGCTTTGAGGGCTACATCCGCCCCGACCACGGCCGTCAGCTGTGGGAGGAAGGCCCCGGCAACTGCCGCCCCGGCTATGGCAAGTATGACCGTGCTCTGGGCATCCAGTATATGCTGGGTATCTGGGATCTGCTGGACCGTCTGGATGAAGAAAAGAAGGGCTGATGATTATGAAACTGTCTGATATCAAAAATGGCAATCTGTCCGCCGAGTGGGCAGAAAAGGGCTACGAGCTGCCCAAATTCGACATTGAGGCTGTCAAGGCCAAGACCCACGCCGAGCCCACTTGGGTGCACTTCGGCGCCGGCAACATCTTCCGCGCTTTCCCCGCTGCCGTGCTGAACGATGCACTGAACAGCGGCAAGTATGACCGCGGTGTCATCGTGGCTGAGAGCTTTGACTACGAGATCATCGACAAGGCTTACCAGCCCTACGATAATCTGAGCCTGCTGGTTTGCCTGAAGTCCACCGGCGAGATTGAGAAGAAGGTCATCGCTTCCGTTACCGAGAGCCTGAAGGCTGATTATTCCTTCGGCGCCGACTGGGCACGTCTGGTGGAGATCTTCCAGAACCCCAGCCTGCAGATGATCTCCTTTACCATCACCGAGAAGGGCTACGGCGTTGCTCCCGCTGACTTGGAGCGCGGCCTGACCCCCGTGCTGGCCATGGGCAAGGTCACCGCTCTGCTGTACGAGCGCTTCAAGGCCGGTAAGCTGCCCCTGACCGTGCAGAGCATGGATAACTGCTCCCACAACGGCGATAAGGTCAAGACCGCTGTCCACGCCTACGCTGCAAAGTGGGTGGAGCAGGGTCTGGTGCCCGCAGAGTTCCTGGCTTATGTGCAGGACGAGACCAAGATCACCTTCCCCTGGAGCATGATCGATAAGATCACTCCGCGCCCGGACGCAAAGGTGCAGGAGATGCTGGCAAAGGACGGCTTTGAGGATAACTACACCATCGTTACCGAGAAGCACACCTTCACCGCTCCCTTCGTCAACGCCGAGGAGACCCAGTACCTGTGCATCGAGGACCACTACACCAACGGTCGTCCTCCGCTGGAGCTGGGCGGCGTGCTGTACTGCGACCGCGAGACCGTGGACAAAATCGAGAAGATGAAGGTCTGCACCTGCCTGAACCCCCTGCATACTGCCATGTCCATCTATGGCTGCATGCTGGGCTACACCCTCATCTCTGCCGAGATGGCAGACGAGGATCTGCGCTCCTTTATCCAGAAGATCGGCTATATCGAGGCTATGCCCGTCGTCGTTGATCCCGGCGTGCTGAACCCCTACGAGTTCATCGGCGCTGTCATCAACCGCCGTCTGCCCAACCCCTTCATGCCCGATGCTCCGCAGCGTATCGCTACCGATACCTCCCAGAAGCTGGCTATCCGCTTCGGCGAGACCATCAAGGCTTACGAGGAGCGCGGTCTGGACAAGTCCAACCTCGTGCTGATCCCGCTGGTGCTGGCAGGCTATGCCCGCTACCTGAAGGGCATCGACGACAACGGCCAGCCCTTCGAGATCTCTCCCGATCCGCTGCTGGCTGAGCTGCAGGCCATCGTCAACCCCTTGGAGGTCAAGGAAGGCGAGCAGGACTTCAGCTGCCTGAAGGCTCTGTACAGCCGTGCCGACGTGTTCGGTGTGGATCTGTACGCCGTCGGTCTGGGCGAAAAGATCGAGGGCATGGTCAAGGAGCTGTACGCCGGTAACGGCGCAGTGCGCAAGACCCTGCACAAGTACACCCTCGCCCGCTAAAACTTTATAACGCTATTTCCGTGCCCACGCTGCGCTTTTGCTTTGCCGCAGCGTGGGTTTTTGTTTTGTAAAAATTGTTATGTAAAAGTAGACTCCCGGAGCGTCCGCAGACGCTCCGGGATCCCGAAAGAAAAATAGATTTTCCGCTGCCTTATTTCCGGCAGTCGTGCAGGCTGGCGGCAGGCAGGGTGCTTCCCAGCAGGCTCCATGCAGCATCCATGCTCTCGTTCAGCAGATAGGCCTGATTCTTCTGGACGTAGATGTACACCGCCTCTTTGGTGCGGTAGGCGCAGTACACGGTGTTCCAAGTGTAGCGGTTGGTGGGCTCGGTCTTGTTCTGCTCACCGGCCATCCAGACCGAAAGCCCGGCAGCGTCCAGTTCCAGCCGGTAGAAGGGGCGGGGCAGACCCAGCTTTTTGATCTGCTTGGAGAGGTTCGAAAAAAAGGTGCCGAAGTATACGGCGGGCAGACCGATGGCTACGATGGCCAGCACGGCGGTCAGCAGCCCGGCCCCCTCCCGCTTGCCAATCTGGCTCAGGCAGATGCCGGCGCACACCAGCAGAATGGCGGTGAACACCGCCGGGCGCTGCCAGCCCTTGTTGTGGCGCAGCAGGTCGAAAGATGCAAAATCGCGAAAGCCCTTTTCGTCCATCTGAACGGAAACATAAACATTCTGGGTCATAAAATTACCCTCCTTTTTGGGCATAGTACCACATTTACCGGCAAGAAGCAAGCAAAAGATGCACCGGCGGCGGTGCATCCGGCTTGCAAATCGCCCGCAAGGCGTGGTAAAATAAGATACTATCTTGGGTGTATCTGAAAAGTCGAAAATTTAGTCTATTTCTACAAGCACAGCTGGATTTTGCGTTAAACAGCCTTGAAATCCACAAAGGATTCCTGCGGCTATTTGCCTTAAATCCCGCTTGTGCTTGCGAAATATTCGTCATTTTCTTTGTTTTCAGATACACCTTAACGAAAAGGGGGAAGCCTTGCATGGAAAAGCGCAACTGGAAGCGCAGCGTTACGCTCAAGCAGCGCATGGTGTTGTGTCTGGCAGCTTTTTTTGCGGCCTTTGCATTGCAACTTGCCCTCAACGGCTATCAGGCACGGGCAGTGCAGCAGGTGCAGGACGACCAGATGAGCAACTTTAATGCCATCAGCCGCTTTCAGGGCGGCGTGGAAAGCTCCATCAGCATTCTGGAAGCTTACCGCTGGGAAAACGGCGAGACTGAGGAAATGCTGGAAAAGCTTCAGGCAGCCTGCTCCACCAGCAACGCATGGCTGTGGCGCATCCGATCCAATATGGACGGCTTGCAGAATGTCAGTGATGAACAGTGGGTGCTGTACGGTGCGGTGGAGACCACCTACGGCAGCTACAACACCCTGCTGGAAGAGCTGGAAGGTTACCTTACCAGCGGACAGGATGCAAAGGCATCCCAGCTGTACTATAACAAGGTCTCGGTCTGCGGCGGGTATCTGAGCCAGTACACTATGCAGCTGCTGAAAGCCTCGATCCTAGATGCCCAGACTACTTACACCGAGATCTCGGAGCTGGGCGAGCGGATCGCCCTGATGCAGATCGTGGTGGTGGCGCTGTGCGTGGCGCTGGGCTGCGCCTCCGGTCTGATGGTCATGCGGCTGCTGACCCCGGTTTCCCAGATGATCGTGGCTTCCCGCGCCATCAGCCGCAGCCAGTTTGACACCCCGGACATCCCACTGCCCAAGCAGCCGGAGATCGGCCAGCTGGCAGAGTCCTTCAACCGCATGAAGCACTCTATGGCGCAGCAGGTGAACACCTTACAGGAGAAAAACGAGATCGAGCGGGAGTTGCATCGCCAAAAGACCGAGGCGCTGGAACTGCAGAACCGCATGGAGCGCAGCCGGTTGCAGCAGCTGCGCAGCCAGATCGACCCGCATTTTCTGTTCAACACCCTGAACGTCATCCAGCAGATGGCGGGCACAGAGTCCGCCTACCGCACGCAGGCGCTCATTATGGCGCTTTCCCATCTGCTGCGTTACAGCCTGATGAGCAATGATGAACAGGTGCCTCTCTCCCGGGAGGTGCGCGTTGTAGACGAGTACTACTCCATCTACCATGTGCGCTTTGGCGACCGGGTGCAGATGGAGTGGGTGTTCTCAGACTCGCTGGATCTGACCGAGACCATGGTGCCGTCCTTTATCTTGCAGCCTATCGTGGAAAACGCCTTCAAGCACGGCATCTGCCCCAAGGAAGAAGGCGGCGTGGTGCGCATCCGCATGGTGCCCCTGCGGGAAAAGGGCCTGCTGTGCATCCGGGTGCTGGACAACGGCGTGGGCATTGAGCCGGAGCAGCTGGAACAGCTGCGCACGGCATTGGAACAGCCCGCACCCCGCTGGGAGCATATCGGTATTTATAACGTGGCCGCCCGCCTGCGGCTGCTGGATGCCCGCTGCCGGGTGGTGGTGCGCTCCCGGTTGGGGCGGGGAACTGCGGTGATCCTGTATCTGCCGCTGGTGGAGAATGAGGAGGAATTTGAGGAATGATTCGTCTGTTGATCGCGGATGACGAGAGGATGGAGCGGGAGGCGCTGGCGGATATCGTCATGCGCCGGTTCGAGCATGAGGTGACGGTGGAGATGGCAGAAAACGGCCGCAAAGCCGCCGATACCGCTGTGCTCTGGGAAGCAGACCTGATTTTGATGGACATCGAGATGCCGGGCATGAACGGCTTGGATGCCGCCCGCGCGGTGCTGGAACAGCGCCCGGAGTGCAAGGTGATCTTTATCACGGCGTACAGCCTGTTCCAGTACGCCCACGAGGCGGTGCATCTGGGTGCCTGCGACTATCTGCTGAAGCCGGTGGACCCGGACGAGACCGAGGCCGCCATCCGCCGCGCCATCCGGCAGATCGAAGCCGGCCGCCGCTTGGCCGAGCTGGCTGCGGTGGAGCCGGAGCCGGAAACCGCCCCCGCCGGGGAAGGGGAGAGCGACCGCAACGCACTGGTGATGGACCATGTGCGCAAGTATATGGAAGATAACTATATGGCCGACCTCTCGCTGGACAGCGTGAGCGAAATTTTGCACATCAGCCCGGCGTATCTTTCGGCACAGTTCAAAAAGTACCAGAAGATGAATTTTCTGGACTGTCTGACCGAGCTGCGCATCAACGCCGCCAAGGAGCTGCTGGCCGACCCCTTCCGCTCCGCAGCGGAGGTGGCCTCCATGGTGGGCTACGAGGACGCCAGCTACTTTGCCCGCGCCTTTAAAAAGCGCACCGGCATGACCCCCACCCAGTATCGGAAGGAAGCGGCAAAGACGGCCCGGGAGGCGCGGCTGTGACCCGCCGTCAGCTGCTGCGTCTGCTTACGGCAGCCCCGGCACTGGCAGTCACAGGCTGTGCGGCTTCTCCTGCTTCTTCGGAGCAGGAAAAGCCGCTCATCCTGCGCTATGCCGAGAACCAGCCGGAGGACTACCCCACCAGCAAGGCGGCAAAGGCCTTTGCCGAGCTTGTGGCGCAGCGCACGGACGGCCGGGTGAAGGTGCTGGTTTACAGCGGGGCAGAGCTGGGCGCAGAGCAGAGCGTCATCCAGCAGATGCAGTTCGGCGGGGTGGATTTTTCCCGCGTGTCTCTGAGCCAGCTGGCAGAGTACGAGCCGGAGCTCAGCGTATTGCAGCTGCCTTATTTGTACAGCGATGCCGAGCAGATGTGGCGGGTGCTGGACGGCAGCATCGGGGACGAGTTTCTGGCCATGCTGGACGGGATGGACTTAGTAGGGCTTTCGTGGTTCGACGCCGGTGTGCGCAGCTTCTACACCCGAGAAAAGGTGACAGGGCTGGATGACTTGCAGGGGTTGACCATCCGGGTGCAGGAGTCGGACATGATGAGCGAGATGATACTGGACCTCGGCGCAGAGCCGGCGCAGGTGGTCTACAGCCGGGTCTATGCAGCCCTGCACAACGCCGAGATAGACGGCGCGGAAAACAACTGGCCCAGCTATGAGGCCATGGGCCACTACGAGGTGGCCCCCTATTTCTTAAAGGATGAGCATGCCCGCGTGCCGGAGCTGCAGCTGGCCAGCGAGGCTGCGATGGAAAAGCTGGCAGAGCTGGACGAGCGCTTCCCGGACATCATCCGCACCTGCGGAAAGGAGAGCGCTCTGGCCGAACGCCGCCTCTGGGCGGAGCGGGAGGCCAGCGCCGAGAAGCATATGCGGGAATGGGGCGTGGAGGTGACGATCCTCTCCACCGCCGAGAAAGCCCGCTTCCGGGCGGCAGTCGAGCCTATGTACGCGGCATTTGAGGAGCAGAGCCGCCTCATCCAGCGCATCCGCGAAGCTTGAAAAGTGCCAGAGATATTACATTGTATTCATCTTGTTGGGCAGTGTGCTGAATAAACTGCACTATGACTTGTGGGAACTGCACAAAAGTGTTTCTCACATTTTTTTGAAAAACAGGACATTTTTCATAAGCCCTTGTTCTGACTAAAAATTTTTGCTAAAGTGTGTACAGTAAATGAACGGACGGTGTGCGACCCGTGCAGAGCGCACCGCCCTGAATGAGGAAAATCTAAGGAGGATTTTATCATGAAGAAGATTTCTCGTCGCAGCTTTCTGGCAGCAGCCGGTGTTTCCGCCGCTGCTCTGGCACTGACCGCCTGCGGTGGCTCCAGCAACAGCACTGCTGCTTCTACCGCTACCTCTGCTGCAGCTTCCACCGCTCCCGCCGGTGATGCCGCAGCTGCTGCTTCCGACCCGAAGGTGACTCTGGTCTACGCCGAGGTCAACCCGCTGGATACCATCGTCGGCCAGACCGGTTCTCACTTCAAGGAGAAGGTCGAGGAGCTGAGCGGCGGTTCTGTCGTCGTTGACGTGCAGGCTTCCGGTGTTCTGGGTTCTGAGAACGACGTTCTGGATGCTATCCTGGGCGGTTCTACTTCCATCGACATCAGCCGTATCTCTGCTTTCGCACTGACCAGCTACGGCTGCAACAAGTCCAAGCTGCTGTCCATCCCCTTCACCTTCGAGAATCGCGCACACTTCTGGAACTTCGCCAACAGCGAGCTGGCACCTGAGTTCCTGAACGAGCCCCAGGAGCTGGGCCTGCCCGTTCGTGGTGTCTTCTACGGCGAAGAGGGCTTCCGT
>ENA-ORUI01003561-ORUI01003561.1-human-gut-metagenome-genome-assembly--contig:-NODE-3561-length-11104-cov-48.406462_pt1 | contig 11104 bp, 9 predicted proteins | sample MGYA00242078_ERZ509205 | MGnify/ENA primary metagenome ERZ509205 (study PRJEB26280, sample SAMEA2338828) | human gut metagenome | biome: human gut; feature: human-associated habitat; material: faeces... | reverse complement strand
CTGCGGGTCGGTCGGTTCGCGGATCTGACACGCCACCGGCGTGTCATTCAACACCACGGACCCTGCGAGGGGAAGGCTTGAGCTTGTGCGGCCTGGGCACCCGTCTCCCTGTGACCTTATCAGGGGGAAGGCTGACGCCTGCGGACGGGAGGGGGGGACGAAGATAGGATGGAAGTTGGGAGTGAAAACACATGGAAAAGGGAATGGAATTTCTGCCGGTGAGCCGGGAGGAGATGATCGACCGGGGCTGGTATTACTATGACTTTCTGGTGGTGACGGCGGACGGGTATATCGACCACCCCAGCTTCGGCACCACACTGATCGCGCGGCTGCTGGAGAGCAGGGGTTATCGGGTGGCGATACTGCCCCAGCCGGACTGGCACTCGGCGGAGGACTTCCGGGCCATGGGCAAGCCCCGGTACGGGGTGCTGATCGGCGGGGGGAACCTGGACTCGATGGTGGCCCACTACACGGTGGCCAAGCGGCGGCGGACCCGCGACCTGTACAGCGAGGGTGGGGAGATGGGCAAGCGGCCTGACCGGCCCACTATCGTGTACGCCAACCGGGTGCGGGAGGCGTGGCCGGATGTGCCTATCGTCATCGGCGGGCTGGAGGCGTCGCTGCGGCGGTTCGCCCACTACGACTACTGGGACGACAAGGTGCGGCGGAGCATACTGTTCGACGCGCCGGCGGACCTGCTGGTGTACGGCATGGGCGAGAGCGCCACGGCGGAGATCGCCCGGCGTCTGGCGCGGAAGGCACCGCCGTCGGAGCTGACGGATATACCGGGGACGGCGTACATCACCGACCAGGTGGGTGAGCTGAAGTTCCACAGGGCGGACGCGCCGGGGTATGAGGCGGTATGCGCGGATAAGGCGGCCTATGCCCGGGCGACGAAGATCGAATACGACGAGCACGATCCCATCCGGGGCTGCGCGGTGGTGCAGCCCTGCGAGGGGCGGTATCTGGTGGTGAACCCGCCGGCGCGGCCGCTGCGGCGGGAGGAGCTGGACGCCCTGTACGCCCTGCCCTACACCCGGCAGGTGCATCCCATGTACAAGAACGGCATACCGGCCATCGAGGAGGTACAGTTTTCCATCACCCACAACCGGGGATGCTTCGGCGGGTGCAACTTCTGTGCGCTGGCCTTCCACCAGGGGCGGATGGTCACCAGCCGGTCCATCGAGTCGGTACTGGAGGAGGCGGAGCTGCTGACCCACGAGCCGGGGTTCAAGGGGTACATCCACGACGTGGGCGGGCCAAGCGCCAACTTCCGCCACACCAGCTGCCAGAAGCAGAAGCGGTGCGGTATGTGCAAGAACCGCAGCTGCCTGGCGCCGGAGCCGTGCCCCAATCTGGACGCGGACCACTCGGAGTACACGGAGCTGCTGCGGCGGATGCGGGAGCTGCCGGGGATCAAGCGGGTGTTCGTGCGGAGCGGCATCCGGTACGACTATATGCTGCAGGACAAGGACAGGTCGTTCTTTAAGGAACTGGTGAAGTACCATATCTCGGGACAGCTGAAGGTGGCGCCGGAGCACTGCGTCAGCTCGGTGCTGGACTACATGGGAAAGCCGCACTTTGACGTGTTTCTGAAGTTCTGGCGGCAGTACCAGAAGCTGAACGAGGAGGGTGGCACGGAGCAGTATCTGGTGCCGTATCTGATGTCCAGCCACCCGGGATGTACCCTCAGCGACGCGGTGGAGCTGGCGGAGTTCCTGCACAAAAACGGCAGGACGCCGGAGCAGGTGCAGGATTTCTATCCCACGCCGGGAACACTGTCCACCTGTATGTATTACACGGGCATCGATCCGCGGGATATGTCGGAGGTGTATGTGGCCAGGGATCCCAAGGAGAAGGCCATGCAGCGGGCGCTTTTGCAGTGGTCGCGGCCGGAGAAGCGGGCGCTGGTGGTGGAGGCCCTGGAGGAGACGGGGCGGACAGACCTGATCGGGTACGAGAAGAAGTGCCTGATCCGGCCGCGGAAAGGGGAGCCCTACGGTCAGCCGCCGGTCAAGCCGGAGAGGCCGGAGAGGCCGGAGAGACAGCCGCGGCGGAAAAAGGAGGCCTCCGGCAACCGGGGGCGGCGGGGGACGCCCACGGCGAAGCCGCTGGCGCAGAAGGGGAAGATGTCGCCACGGAAGAAGGCGGCCTTCGCCAAGAAACGAAACGGGAAATAACGACGACAGAGCGCCCCGCTGCTGCGGGGCGCTCTGCTTTTTGCGGGGCGGCCGGGGCGGCAGAGCGGGGGAAAAGACGGTGGGACTGTCAGATAAGGGGGGATGATAAAAAATGTGACGGTTTCTGCGGAATGTTGGAGGCAATGCGACGAAAAAAAGCTTGTGTTAGCACAGGGTTTTTATTATAATAAAAAAGAAGTGTCAAGATGCTGGTACCACACGTTAAGATTTCGACAAGAAATCGGAAGGGTGAGGTCGGCGCCGTGCCGCTTCTGCCGTTTTACGACGCGACGCGGCACAAAAATTTTACCGGATGTAAAAGGTGAAAGACGAATGGAAAAAAAGAAGAAAATCAGGTTCATCGTGGTGTGGCTGCTGATCACCGCGGCGTTCTTGGCCGGTTCTCTGCTGGTTCCCGGACACGGGAAGTCGGAGTCGGTGCAGGAGGCCATGCGTGACGCAGTGCTCCACGGGACGAACCGCATCAGCCTGTTCGGGCTGAAGGACGTGAACCCGGCGTACATATCCTCGCTGGTGGTGGTGGGCGCACTGCTGCTGGCGGCGATACTGCTGCGGGTGTTCGTCATCCCCCGGTTCAAGATGGTACCGGGAAAGCTGCAGATGGCGCTGGAGACGGCGGTAGGACTGTTCGACGGGATGGCCAAGGGCAACAGCCCGCATCGCAACAAGTTCCTGGGCGCATACATCTTCGGCGCGGGCGTGTACATCTTCGTGGGAACGCTGTTTGAGCTGTTCGGCTTCCAGGCCATCACCACGGGCGGACACACCATTGCGCTGCCGGCCCCGCTGTCGGACGTGAACGCGGCCATCTCCTTGGGCTGCCTGTCCTACGGCGTGATCCTGGTGGGCGGCATCGTGGCCAACGGCGCAAAGGGCGCGGGCAAGGCCCTCAAGGATTTCTCCCTGCCCATCTCCATGAGCTTCCGTATGTTCGGCGCGCTGCTCAGCGGCCTGCTGGTGACGGAGCTGGTGTACTACTATGTGTCCCTGAGCTTCGTTGTGCCGGTGGTGGTGGGCGTGCTGTTCACGCTGCTCCACGCGCTGATCCAGGCCTACGTGCTGACCACGCTGACCTCCATGTTCTACGGAGAGACTACGGAAAAGCACGCACCCAAGCCCAAGAAAAACAAAAAAATCAAAGCTGAAACTGTAAATAACTGACGGAGGAAAGAGAAACCATGAAAAAGCTGTTCAATAAGAAGGCCTTTGCCCTGCTGCTGTGCCTGGTGCTGGCACTGACCGCCCTGCTCACCGTGACCGCGTTCGCCGATACCGCACCTGCCGACGGCACCGCCGCCCAGACCGAGGAAGCGGCCGACAGCGGCGTGAGCGCCAAGGCCATCGCTTCCGGTGTTGCCATCGGTGTGGCTGCCGCCGGCGGCGCCATCGGTATGGGTATGGCTATCGCCAAGTCCGCCGAGGGTATCGCCCGTCAGCCGGAGGCCGAGGGTAAGATCCGCACCACCATGATGCTGGGTCTGGTGTTCCTGGAAACGGCTATCATCTATGCCCTGCTGGTGGTCATCCTGATCATCTTCGTGCTGTAAGAAACGGGGAGAGACGCTATGAATATCCCTCTGAATATTGATTGGCAGCAGATATTGCTGCACTTCTTCAACTTCTCCATCCTGGTGGGCGGTCTGTATCTGCTGCTGTTCAAGCCGGTGAAGAGCTTTATGGAAAAGCGGGAGAAGCACTATGCGGATATGGAAGCCGCCGCCGTGGCCCGGGAGAAGGACACCGAGGCGCTGAAGGCCGCCATGGCCCAGCGGGAGGCGGACTTTGACGCCGTGCTGGCGGAGAAGCGTGCCGCCGCCGCCAAGGAGGCGGAGGCCTTTGCCCAGCAGCAGCGCGACGCGGCCAAGGCGCAGGCGGACAAGATCCTGTCCGATGCCAAGGACGCCGCCGAGAGCGAGCGCCAGAAGATCGTGGCCGAGGCCAACCGCGAGGCGGTGGCTATTGCCGAGGACGCCATGGAGAAGCTGATGGCCGCCCAGACGGCCCAGGCCTATGACGCCTTCGTGAATGCCGCGAAGGAGGAACAGAATGAACACTGATGCACGCCTGACGGCGAAACTGCTCAGCGCTTGTCCGCCGGACAGCGCGCAGAAAGAGAAGCTGGAGGATGTGCTGTCGAAAAAGTACGGCAAGGCCATCGAGCTGGTCTGGCAGGAGGACCGCACCGCACAGGGCGGATTCCGCATTGAGCTGGGCAGCGAGGTCATCGACTGGACGGCGGAGGGCCGGCTGGAGCAGCTGAAGGAACGGCTGACCGGACTGAAGAGTGAGGGCTCCGTCATCCCCCTGATCCGGGACGCGGTGAAGAGCTGGGTGCCGGAGGTATGCGCCCGCGAGGTGGGCAGCGTACTGACCGTGGCGGACGGGATCGCCTATGTGGAGGGCCTGGAGGGCGCTACCTACGGCGAGATCCTGCTGTTTGAAGGCGGCATCCGGGGCATGGTGCAGGAGCTGCGCTCCGGCCGTATCGGCTGCATCCTGTTCGGCCGCGTGGAGGAGGTCAGCGAGGGCACGGCGGTGTACCGCACCGGAAAGACCGCCGGTATCGGCGTGTCCGACGGCATGATCGGCCGTGTGGTGGACGCCCTGGGCGCGCCCATTGACGGCGGCGGAGACATCCGGGTGGATGAATACCGCATGATCGAGAGCCCGGCACCCGGCATTATTGACCGCCAGCCGGTGAATACCCCCATGCAGACGGGCATTCTGTCCATCGACTCCATGTTCCCCATTGGTCGGGGCCAGCGTGAGCTGATCATCGGCGACCGCCAGACTGGCAAGACCGCTATCGCCATCGACACCATCCTGAACCAGAAGGGGAAGGATATGATCTGCATCTACGTGGCCATCGGCCAGAAGGCCAGCTCCGTGGCACAGATCGCCGAGCTGCTGCGGAAGCACGACGCCATGCGCTACACCATCGTCGTGTGCGCCGGCGCGGGCGAGTCCGCGTCCATGCAGTACATCGCGCCCTATGCCGGCGCGGCCATCGGCGAATATTTCATGAACAAGGGCAAGGACGTGCTGATCGTGTACGACGATCTGAGCAAGCACGCCATCGCTTACCGTGCGCTGAGCCTGCTGCTGGGGCGGTCCCCCGGACGCGAGGCGTATCCCGGCGACGTGTTCTATCTGCACTCCCGCCTGCTGGAGCGCGCGGCGCGGCTCAGCGACGAGCGCGGCGGCGGCAGCATGACCGCCCTGCCCATCGTGGAGACCCAGGCGGGCGACGTGTCGGCCTATATCCCCACCAACATCATCTCCATCACCGACGGTCAGATCTTTCTGGAAAGCAGTCTGTTCTTCTCCGGCCACCGGCCGGCGGTGAACGTGGGTCTGTCCGTGTCCCGCGTAGGCGGCGCGGCCCAGACCAAGGCTATGAAGAAGGCCGTGGGAACCCTGCGCCTGGATCTGGCGCAGTACCGCGAGATGGAGGTGTTCACCCAGTTCTCCAGCGACCTGGACGAGGAGACGAAGAGCCAGCTGGCCTACGGCCAGAGCCTGATGTATATCCTGCGGCAGGGGCGCAGCGCCCCGCTGAGCCAGGGACAGCAGATCGTCACGCTGGTGACGGCCATGGCGCACCTCTATCAGCAGGTGCCGGTGGCCCAGGTGTGCGCCCTGCGGGACTTCCTGCTGGGCGAGTTCGCCGCGCAGCGGCAGAGCCTGATGCTCCAGCTGGAGCAGGGCGCGGCGCTGGACGACGAGCTGCGTGGCCAGATCAACGACTTTGCCAGGACCGCGCTGGAGAAATTCAAGCGCACGGGCGGGCGGTGAGCGCATGGCCAGCACCAGTGAGATCCGCCGGCGCATCGGAGGCGTACGGCAGACCCAGAAGATCACCCACGCCATGTATCTGATCTCCCAGGCGAAGCTGCGGAAGGCCAAACAGGATCTGGACAACACACGGCCTTATTTCCAGGCATTGCAGACGGAGATCGGCCGCGTGTTCAACGCGGACAGCACCATAGAGAGCCGGTATGTGGATCCGGTGGATCCCAACGCCAAGCCCCTGCCCGGCGTGCCGGCGTGCCTGCTGATCACGGCGGACAAGGGACTGGCCGGCGCGTACAACCAGAACGCCATCCGGCAGGCGCAGCAGCTGCTGACCGCCCAGGGCGACGCGGCGTTGTATGTGGTGGGCGAGTACGGCCGGCGCTGGTTTGCCCAGCGGGGGATCGCCATAGAAGAGAGCTTTCACTACACGGCGCAGAACCCTACGCTGGACCGGGCGCGGCACATCGCGGAGCTGCTGCTGGAACGGTTCGACGCGGGAGAGATCAGCGCGGTATGGGTCATCTATACCGACATGAAGAACGGCCTGGAGGCTGTGGTGCGGCAGGAGAGGATCCTGCCGATGCACCGGGAGCACTTTCACGCCGCCGCGGCGGCTGCCGCCGGGGATAAGGCGTATGAGTTCGTGCCGTCCGCAGGGGCGGTGCTGGACAACGCCGCCCGCAGCTGCCTGACCGGCTATATTTACAGCGCGCTGGTGGATAGCTTCTGCAGCGAGCAGAGCGCCCGCATGACCGCCATGAACGCGGCGGATCAGAACGCGGAGGAGCTGCTGAAGGACCTGTCCGTCCAGTACAACCGGGCGCGCCAGGCGGCCATCACCCAGGAGATCACCGAGGTCTCCGCCGGTGAGCGCGCCCAGCGCAGCAAGAAAGAAAAGGAGGGCTGACCTCAATGAAACAAGGTACTATCACGGGCATTTCCGGCCCCGTTATCGACGTGCGCTTCCCGGAGGGGAGCCTGCCCGCCATCAATGAGGCCTTGACCGTGGAGGCGAACGGTCAGCGCTATACCATGGAGGTAGAGCAGCACCTGGAGAACAAGACCGTACGCTGCGTGATGATGGCAGGCAGCGACGGGCTTGCCCGCGGGCTGACCGTCACCGCCACAGGACACGGTATCCGGGTGCCGGTGGGGGAGAAGACGCTGGGACGTATGTTCAACGTGCTGGGCGATCCCATCGACGGCGAACCGCCGGTGGACGAGAGCGCGCCCCGGTGGGAGATCCACCGCGCCGCACCGACCTTCGCCGAGCAGATGCCCGCCGCGGATATTCTGGAGACGGGCATCAAGGTCATCGACCTGATCGAGCCGTATCCCAAGGGCGGCAAGATCGGTCTGTTCGGCGGTGCCGGTGTGGGCAAGACCGTGCTGATCCAGGAGCTGATCCACAATGTGGCTATGGAGCACGGCGGCTACTCTATCTTCACCGGCGTGGGCGAGCGCAGCCGCGAGGGCAACGACCTGTGGGGTGAGATGCGGGAAAGCGGCGTGTCCGACAAGACGGCGCTGGTTTTCGGGCAGATGAACGAGTCCCCCGGCGTGCGTATGCGCGTGGCGCTGTCGGGCCTGACCATGGCGGAGTACTTCCGCGACCAGGAGCACAAGGACGTGCTGCTGTTTATCGACAATATTTTCCGTTTTGTCCAGGCGGGCAGCGAGGTTTCCACGCTGCTGGGACGCATGCCCTCCGCCGTTGGCTATCAGCCCACGCTGGCGGGAGAGATGGGCGCACTGCAGGAGCGCATCACGTCCACCAAGAACGGGTCTGTTACCTCCGTGCAGGCGGTGTATGTGCCCGCGGACGACCTGACCGACCCGGCACCGGCCACCACGTTCTCCCATCTGGACGCCACCACGGTGCTGAGCCGTAAGATCGCGGAGCAGGGTATTTATCCAGCTGTGGACCCGCTGGAGTCCACCTCTCGCATTCTGGAGCCGGACATCGTGGGCGAGGAGCACTACAACATCGCCCGGGCGGTGCAGTCCACGCTGCAGAAGTACCGGGAGCTGCAGGATATCATCGCCATTCTGGGTATGGAAGAGCTCAGCGACGAGGACAAGAAGACCGTGGCGCGGGCGCGCCGTATCCAGCGGTTCCTGTCCCAGCCCTTCTATGTGGCGGAGAAGTTCAGCGGCGCACCCGGCGTGTTCGTGCCCCTGCACGAGACGCTGCGGGGCTTTAAGGAGATATTGTCCGGCGCGATGGACGAGTATCCCGAGGCGGCGTTTTTCAACGCGGGCACCATTGACGACGTGAAGCGCAAGGCCGAGGAGCTGAAGAAAGGCGGTATGTGATGGCGGCCGTGTTCCAACTGGACGTGCTGGCGGCCAGCGTGCCCTTCTTTCAGGGCAAGTGCGTGTCGGCGGTCATCCCCGTGACGGACGGCGAGTACGGTGTGCTGGCCGGCCACAGCAACGCTGTGGGCGCGGTGTGCGCCGGCGAGCTGCGGTTTGAGACGGAGGACGGCGAGCACCGCCGGGCGGCGGTGGCGCCGGGGCTGTTCAAGATCGACGGGGACCGGGTGCTTCTGCTGCTGGACGCGGCGGAGTGGCCGGAGGATATCGACGTGAACCGCGCGCTCCGGGCCCGCCGGGAGGCGGAGGAGGAGCTGCGGCAGAAGCGCAGCATGGCTGAGTACCAGCTGGCCCAGGGCAACCTGGCCCGCGCGCTGAACCGACTGCGGATCAGCGGCAGAATGTAATAAAAAAGAGACCGCAAGGCGGTCTCTTTTTTATGTTTTGTTGGGGGGGCGCCGCCACGGCGGCGGAAGATGCTGCGCCTGCGGGCGCGGGGGGGAGAGAGTTTCGCGCTCCCGAGCGCGAGTTACTTTTGTCCCCGGCGACAAAAGTAACCAAAAGCGCCACTTGAAACTACGTTTCAAGACTTCCTTGCGCGGGGAGGGTAAGTGCAAATTTGACGGTGCTGATTTCGCGGAATGGGCACGGTGGGTGTCGTTGTCGGTTCAGGGGATTGCTTGTACCTCTTGCGCCGCTGCCGCTGATGCGGTGTGGAGGTAGGGGCTGGTGTGTTGGACGCATGGGCGATTATCAAATCGCGCCAAAGCCGCCCCGAGGGCGGCTTTGGTAGGTGGCGGCTGACGCCGCCGGGTATGGGGGGGTACCGCCTGCGGGTGGAACACCTCATCCGCCCCCTGCGGGGGCACCTTCAGCTGTGCACACCCCCAGTGTGTACCCCGAGGGCACTTGCTTCGCGGCGCGCACTGGGGTGCCCTCAAGGGGAAGGCTAACGAGGACGTGTCCTTTGATGATATAAGTTTGGTTAATGGTTGGTACGCGGATTTGTTATGCCGACATCTGGATATTCCCGTTGCCTTTCGCGACACTTTCTGGTAAGATGGTCGTACAACAAAGCCTGTGGGTGGTTGGATATTTCCTCATGGGAAATACGGCGGCACAGAGGCACGGGAGAGGAACATTGCGAAATAGAAGGAGGAACCGCCATGAAGAGACGACTGCTCCCCATGATGATGACCCTGGTATTGGTATGCGCGCTGCCCATATGGGCAGCTTTTGTTACATCGGGGGATGTAACAAATCCCCTGGTGTGCACCGCTTGGGCTGACACTGCCGAGGGGGAGAGAAACTCTGGGACAACGCAGGAGACGTTTACGGAGGTGACCGACGAGACAACATTGAAAAAGGCTGTGGCGGATGGCAAATCCGTTAGGATGACGCGGGATATTACTCTTACTTCGTCGCTGTATATTGAGAAAACGGTTACACTGGATTTGAATGGGCATGTGCTGACGCGAAAGAATACAGATAGATATGACATAGTCATAATACAGTCGGGCGCAACACTGACGTTGATCGACAGCAACACGGGAAACCTTCAGCACAAATTTAATGCAGGTGAAGGAGGATGGACAAAAGCTGCTGATGATGCCACAGGTGAGGGCATAGTGACCGTAACAGGTGGTGTGATCTATGGCGATGCCGGCAGCAGCATCGATACACGTGGTATAAAAATCCTTGATGGTAAACTCGAAATGTACGGTGGCAACATCGCGGGGATTGGAAATGGCTATACCCACGCTTATGGTGGCGGCGTATATGTGTCGGATAAGTGTACGTTCAACATGTACGGCGGCAGCATCAAGGGATGCTACGTCTTTAGCGATGGCGGCGGCGTGTATGTGGCTGCGGGCGGTACGTTCACCATGGGTGGCGACAGCACCATTGAGGGGTGCAATGCCAGGAGCGGCGGCGGTGTGTACAATGCGGGCACCTTTACTATGAGCGGGAATAGTTGTATCAGGAATTGTATATACAGAAGCGGCGCCGGCAGCGGCGGAGTGCATAGTGCGGGCACATTTAATTTGAATGGCGGCAGCGTTGTGAGAAGCCTGTCCGGGTATAACGATAACAAAGAATTGGTTGGTATTTGCAATGCGGGCACTTTGAATGCGACGATTTCAGTCAGCTGCTGGGTAAGTAATTACAGCATAATCAGCGAAGGAACGTTTACTGGAAATTTTAGTAATGATTCTGGCGGGACGATTTCCGGCGGGGAATTCCAAGGGGAGGTGGAGAATTGCGCAACGATCAACGGAGGTAAGTTTTCCGTTGGTAAGGTGCGGAATGCCGGCGGCAACATTATAAATGGGACATTCGATGTGCCTGTGACCAACGACGGCGGATGGATAAAGGGTGGTACCTTCTACGATACGGTGACAAACGACAGATCGATTATTGAGGGAGGCGAATTTCATTCGACTGTAAATAACACAGGCGAGATACGTGGCGGTACATTCTACAGGACAGTGACCGGCAGCGGTAGGATCAATGACGGTGCCTATGTGACGGTCACATTCAACTCGGACGGCGGTACGCCGGTCGAGGGGGCAAAGGTGCTCCGCGGCCAGAAGGTGGCCAAACCCACTGATGATCCCACCAAGTCGGGGTATACATTTATCGGCTGGGAGGATGCAGACGGCGCGTATGATTTCAGCAAGTCGGTCATCGCCCCGCTGACCCTTACGGCCAAGTGGGAGAAGGTTCCCTCCTCCGGCGGCTATTACTACTACCAGCCCACCACCGACACCAAGACCACCGACACCAAGGGC
>ENA-ORUI01003558-ORUI01003558.1-human-gut-metagenome-genome-assembly--contig:-NODE-3558-length-11111-cov-2.538802_pt1 | contig 11111 bp, 9 predicted proteins | sample MGYA00242078_ERZ509205 | MGnify/ENA primary metagenome ERZ509205 (study PRJEB26280, sample SAMEA2338828) | human gut metagenome | biome: human gut; feature: human-associated habitat; material: faeces... | reverse complement strand
GTCGGAAATGGAGCCGGTGAAGAAGCAGCGGTCCGAGAGCCGCAGCGTCTCCACCTCCGCGCGGACCTCCTTCTCGTCGCCGCCCGCGCCGATGAACACCATGCGGAAGTCCTGTCCTTGCTCCCGCAGCGCGCGGAGCGCGTCGAGAATGATATGCAGGCCCTTATACCACATCAGCCGCCCGACGAAGAGGAACAGCGGCACGCCGTCCGGCAGGTCATAGCCCGCTGTCGCAGCGGCGACCGCCGCGGCGCTCACGCGCCCGCGCGGCACGTCCACGCCATTCTCCATCACAGTGTACGCGCCCTCGTAGCCGAGCGAGCGCAGATTCTCGCCCGCGCCGCGGCTCACCACCCACACCTCGTCGCAGGCGTTCACGTTCTGCACAAGGGCACGAATGGCGCTCTCCTGCAAAAGCCTGCTCTTCACCGCCTTGGCAATGTCGATGTCGTACTTCGTGTGGTAGGTCAGCACCAGCGGCGCGTCCACCACCTCGCGCAGCGAGCGCGCGAGGATCGCCGAGGCGATGGGGCAATGCGTGTGCAGCAGCTCGACCTTCTCCTCGCGCACGCGCAGCGCCGTCTCCGGCGAAAACGGATAGCCCGCGACGTAGCCGACGAGCCGGCGCGTGTCGATGCTCGGGTAGCGCACCACCGGAAACGGAAAGCCGCTGTCGTCCGCGCCCGGCACGGCGGGCGTGACCACCACGGCGTGACCGTGATGCTTTTCAATGTTTTCCGCGTAGTTCACCACGGCGTTCGCCACGCCGTCGATGATGGGCGGAAAGGAATCGTTCAAAAGGCAGATCGTGTGTTTGTCCACGGGCACACCTCCGATAAAATTTCTGCCGTTAGTATATCATTTTTCCCGCCGGAATGGTATACTGTCTGTGAATTTTCAAGAGAGGAGCCGATCGACATGCGCACCCTGCAATGCACCGTCCCCGCCGCCTTCGACGGCCGTCCGCTCAAGCACCTGCTGCGCGGCGAGCTTGGCATCTCCTCCACGCTGCTCAAAACGCTCAAATGGCGTGAGGGCGCGATCCTGCTCAACGGCGCAGGCGTCCATGTGAACGCCGTCGTCCGCACCGGCGATACCGTGACCGTCGTTCTCTCCGAGCGCGCGCCGCGCGAAACGGACGTCGCGCCGCTCGACATTCCCCTTGTCATCGTCTACGAGGACGAGGATCTGCTGGTGCTCAACAAGCCCGCCGGACTCGCCATGCACCCGATGTCCACCGACCTCGCCGCGCCGAACCTTGCCGGAGCGCTGGTCGCCTACCTCGGCGAGGGCACGGTGCCGCACTTCGTCAGCCGCTTGGACAAGGGCACCTCGGGCCTGCTCATCGCGGCGAAGTCCGGCTACGTTCACGAGCTGCTGCGCCGCGCGCTGCATTCTGAGGAGCTGCGGCGCGAATACCGTGCCCTCGCCCTCGGCCGCGTCACGCCGCCGCGCGGCGTCATCGACGCTCCCATCGCCCGCGCCGAGGGCTCGCTCGTCAAACGCTGCGTCGCGCCCGACGGTCTCCCCTCCCGCACGGAGTATGAGGTGCTCTCCTATCACGGCGAGCTGACGCTCCTGCGTCTCGCGCCCCGGACCGGACGCACGCACCAGCTCCGCGTCCACATGGCGTCCCTCGGTCATCCGCTCGCGGGCGACTGGCTCTACGGCACAGAGGATCGGGCGCTCATCGCCCGCCCCGCGCTGCACTCGTATGCGCTGTGGTTCACCCACCCGCTCACACACGCGGTCCTGCACTTCACTGCGCCGCTGCCGGAGGATATGGAACGGCTGATAAAATAAGACGGCTCACCGAGCCGTCTTATTTTCATTCTTCTCTTTTTTCCATAGTCAACGCCCGCGCCGTTCTGACGCTGTAGCTGCCCTCGATGAGCACCAGCAGCACCCAGCCGCTCGCGACTGCCACGCAGATGCCGTACATTCCCCACACCGGGATCAGGAAATACGACAGCACCACGCGCAGCACCACCTGCAAGAGCGATGCCACCATCGTCAGCCGCAGCCGCCCGAGTCCGCGGAAGAAGCCCTGAATGACCTCGCCCATGTAGGCAAAGAGGTACAGGTATGCCATCGTGCCCGTGTAGCGCGCGCCCGCGGCAATGACCTCGCCGTTGTCCGAGAAAAGGCCGACGATCTGCGACGGGAACAAAAAGCACACCGTGCCAAGCACGGCGATCAGCGCGGCCTCCACGCACACGCTGACGCGGTAGAAGCGCCGCACGCGCACCCGGTCGCCGTGGCCGAGGTTCTGCGACAGACAGACGACCATCGCCGCGCTGACGCCCTGTGAGAAGCAGAACAAAAACTGCTCAATGCGCAGCGACATATTGTAGCCCGTCACCGTGTTCGTGCCGAGCGGCGTCAGCATACCCTGCACCAGCAGGCGTCCGATGCACACCACCGCCTGCTGCAGCGCCGCCGCCCAGGCGTAGGAGAGCACCATACCGCCCATCCGCCGTTCAAAGCGCAGCTCGCTGCGCTTGAGCGTCAGCGGCGGGCAGCGCCGCTCGGCGTACAGAATGCACCACGCCGCCGAAAACGCCTGGCACAGCACCGTAGAGCACGCCACGCCGCGGATGCCCCAGGCAAGCACGCCGACAAACAGCACGTCGAGCAGCGCGTGGAGCGTGGACGAGACGAGCAGAATGACGAACGGTGTGCGCGAGTTGCCGCACGAGCGCAGCATGGAGGCGTAGTAGTTGTAGAGGAAGCAGCAGATCAATCCCGCGAACACCAGCTGCAGATAGACCGCCGCCTCGCGGCAGACGGCCTCCTCCGTGCCCTGCGCGCGCAGGAGCGGCACCGAGCAGACGATGCCGACCGCGGCAATGACCAGCGTCAGCGCCGCGCCGCCGAGCAGCGCGGTCGCGTTCATGCAGCGCAGCCGCATCCAGTCCTCCGCGCCGCACATCTGCGCGCACAGCACGCCAATGCCAATGGTCCCGCCGATAACCAAGGCGTTCGCCACGTCCACAATGGGCGCGGCGACGCTGATGCCGGCAAGCGGCAGATCGCCGAGGAACTTGCCCACCACGATGGCATCCACAATGCTGTAAAGCTGCTGGAAGATGTTGCCCAGAATGATGGGCAGCGCAAAATAGAAAAGGGTCGGCAGCGGCGCGCCGGTCAGCAGCGCGTCGCTTTTGCGTGCCGCGCGATACATCTGCGCAGCCGATCTGTGCGGCATGACGATCACACCCGCTTTCGTGTTATCTCTTATTTCTCTTTATAGTAAAGCCGGCAATGGCAGTAGCCCTCGAACTCCGGGTCGGCGATCTGCTCGCGGAACTCGCGGCACATGCACACGTTATCCTCGATCTTCTGCAGCCGGCAGGGGCAGTAAAGTCCCTTCTTCAGCAGCGCCTCGCGCAGACGCGCGACGACCTCCGCATCCTCGTTGTAGCGAATCTTCATCGTCTTCCCTCACTTGCAGCCATCAAGCATGGCCTTGATCTCTTCCTTGCTGCGCAGACCGACCGAGCCGGTGAGCGTGTGGCGGTCCTGCACGACGGCGAGCGTCGGGATGGACTCGATGCCGAACATCTGCGCCAGCTCGCCCTGCTCGTCAACGTTGACGCGGCAGAACTTGACCTGCGGCTCCTCGCGGTTGAGCTCCTCAAAGGCGGGCGCGAGCATCCGGCAGGGCTGGCACCATTCCGCCCAGAAGTCGATGAGGATGAGGCCCGGATCGTCGAGCACCTCGGTCTGGAAATTCTCGCTCGTGAGCGTCACGATGTCGGTGAAGGTGCGCGTTTCGACGTAGGGCTCGCGCTCGGCTCCGCCGCCGCAGCCGGAGCAGCCGGCGCACCCGCCGGAGGCGCAGCCTCCTCCGCAGCCGCCGCAGCCGCCCTCTGCGGCAAAATCGCCGTCGGCGGCCTCCAGGTTTCCCTGTAAAAAGCGCTCGAGCACATCGTCCGCTGCGCCGGTGATACCGGAAAAGACGAGCATGTGCTCGCCCTCAACGGCCTGCCGCGCGTGCTCACCGATGCTGCCGCAGAGCACGACGTCCACGCCGTGCTCCTTGAGCACGCGGGCGACCGCCGCGTGGCTCAGATCCTCGGGCGCGATGACCTCGCTCGTGACCGGATCGAGATCCGAAACGTTGTAGATGATAAACTCCTTGGCGCGGCCGAAATGCTCCAGCAAAACGCCGTCCTGATACGGCATTGCGATCTTCATAACAGTAACTCCTTTGCCTTTTTGATTTTGAGGATAGCTTATCACAATTTCCACCATTCTACAACCGGAAGTTTTCTATCCTCTCTATGCAAAAAATTGCAGAGCGGCCCTTGCGTCCGCCGCGCATTTTCGCTACAATAGGCATAGAAAGCTTCATGCGTGAGCACCGCAAAAAACGCAAGCGAAAGGACGCGCTATCCATGAACGACGAGCTGACCGCACAGGATATTCAAAAAATGCAGGCGGAGCTGGACGACCGCCGTCTCCGTCTGATGCCGGAGCTGATCGAGGAGGTCAAGCGCACCCGCGCCTTCGGCGACCTGAGCGAAAACTACGAGTACAAGGCGGCCAAGCAGGAGCAGAACCGCAACAAGAGCCGCATCCGCTACCTCGAGCGCATGATCGCCTCGGCCCGCGTGATCGAGGATCATTCCTCCGCCGACGAGGTCGGGCTGTACGACAGGGTGACGGTCCGTATGGTCGAGCTGGGGAAGGAAAAGGTCTTTCAGATCGTGACCACCGTGCGCTGCGACGCCCTCAAGGGCCTCGTGAGCAAGGAGTCTCCCGTCGGCAAGGCGATCCTCGGCAGTAAGGTCGGCGACACCGTGACCGTCCGCGTCAGCGACACGAACAGCTACCATGCCGAGATCCTTTCCATCGAAAAGCAGGCGGACGACGGCAGCGCTCCCCTGCGCAGCTTTTGAGCGCGATGGACGAGTCCGTCATTCTTCATGCCGAGCGCAGCTTTCTCGTCTGCCGCAATCCGGTCGGCGTCGAGTGCGAGCACGAGCTGCCGGCTCTGCTCGCTGAGGAGATGAAATGTAAAGCAGATTCACTTTACTGCATTCACCGCTTAGACCGTGCCGTCGGCGGCGTGATGGTCTGGGCGCGGACGCCCAAGGCAGCCGCCGAGCTGAGCCGTCAGGTGCAGGAAAAAGCCCTGAAAAAGGCGTATTTTGCCGTTTGCTCCGGTATTCCCACGCCCGATACGGGCGAAATGCGTGATCTGCTCTTTAAGGATTCTGTAAAGCAAAAATCCTTTGCAGTAAGTTCTTCCCGCCGCGGCGTCAAGGAAGCCCTGCTCGACTATCGCGTGCTGCAAACCGCCGCACTCAACGGCTCTCCTGCCGCCCTCGTGCGCGTCACGCTGCACACGGGACGCTTTCACCAGATTCGCTGCCAGTTCGCCACGCGCGGCCATCCGCTGCTCGGCGACGGCAAATACGGCAGCCGCGAGCGCGGCTGCACGACGGCGCTGTGGAGCTGCCGCCTCGCCTTTTTCCATCCCGAGACGCACGCGCCCCTCGTCTTTGAGGCTGCGCCGCCGCGCATCTTTCCGTGGGACCGCTTTCCATGGGACTGAATCGACAACGAGAGACGGCACGCGCCGTCTCTCGTTTCTTCATGGGATGCGGATGATCTTGGTGAGCGACTCCAGCCACGTTTTGCCGTTCGCCCGCACCACCGTCAGCGGCGTCACCGCGACGGTGTTCACCGCGCGCGGCTCGCCGCCCGCGCTCCCCGGCGGCAGAAAATTTCCCGCCGCGCTCAGACACCGCGGCTCGCCGTCCTCCACACCCCAGCTGAGCATGACGTGTCCCGGGAAATAGAGGATCGTCCCGACCGGCAGCGTGCAAAGCGCCGCGCGCTTCTCCTCCGTGGAAAGCGCCGACACGTCCTCCGCGCCGGGCAGCAGCGCCAGCCCTGCGGCGTCGCGCGGCAGGCGGAAGCCGAAGCAGCGGTAGACATCCCCCACCAGCGCGGAGCAATCCCGCCCGCCGAGCATCCCGCCCCAGCCGTACACCTCTCCGCGCATTTTCGCCGCCTGCGCGGTGACGTTCTCATGCGTATAGGGCAAGTCGCCCACGCACACATCCGCGCTGACCGGTACCATCGCCTCGCGATATTCCAGCCATCCGTCCGCGCGGCGCACAGGCAGACGAACAAGGTAGTTATCATAGCTCATGCGCCCGCGCAGCGCGCGCACCGTTCCCGGCGAAGCGGCGAGCGGCAGGCTCGTTCCCATTGGAAGCGTCGCGCCGGAGACGCGCGGCTCATAGGGATCGCAGCAGAGCGTGACGCGGCTGCCGGTCACGCGCAGAAAACCGCCCTCCTGCGCCGTCCGCCATGCTTCCAAATCCCGGCACAGCCCGATGTCCTCCGCCGGCACCCAGCCCGCATAATACGAGGTCTCGGCGCGGCAGAAGCTCCCGTCCGCGCTCTCCCCAAGCAGCGCCATCGGCTCGTTCGGCAGCACCGCGGTGAGCTGAAGCGGGTCGTCGTACCGGTCCCCCGCCCGCGTGGGGCACAGGGCATCCGTCGGTTTCGCGCGCAGACTCGTGCGCCGCACGCTGACACCCCAGCGCACGTCACGACCGCGCAGCCGCGTCAGGTCCCAGAGCCTTGCCGCCTCGCCCGGAACGCACAGAAGCGATTCATTGTACCGCGCGATCTCCTCTGCGGTCATCAAGACCGCATCCTCTTTCCGCATAAAAAGCCCCCCGTCTGGCGTTTTCTCTACTCTATGCGCCGCAGCGGGGGAGCTTTCCGATTTTTATTGAATCATTGTAAGCAGGGCCAGCACCAGCATATGCGCGGGGTAAAACGCATAGCAGGCATACTGGAACGCCTTGCTGTGGTGTCCCTGCCGCCCGCGGTAGAGCCAGATCGGCACGAGGGCAAGCAGCGCAAGCCCCTGCTCGCACAGCTCGATCTCACGTCCGAAGAGCGTGACCGGATACATCTGCCCGCCGAGCACCGCCACGTTGAGCCAGTACAGCGCCGCAAGCTGCCCGAGCAGGCACCACCACTTCCGCTCGCGGAAAAAGTAAAAGGCAAACACCGTCAGCACGCCCGCGCCGTAGTAGTCCACCATGCCGAGCGTGCCGAGGGCAAAGCCCAGCACAACGACCGCCGCACAGATCAGGACATAAAGCCAGCGCTTTCCCTTCGCCCGCGCCGCCTCCATCAGGCGGATGCCGAGCAGGCCGAGGAGCAGCGTCCAGATCACGTTCTGGTGCACGGGGTAGAACACTGTTCCGCCGTACATCAGGTCGAACGGCACCTCGGAGAGCACAGCAAAGAGCAGCATCCGCAGCGCATAGCGCTTGAAGCTGCGCGTGTGGAAGTACCCCTCCACCGCCAGAAAGGCAAAGATCGGAAAGGCAAGCCGCCCGACGTGCGTCAGCCACATCTGCGAGGAAAGCAGCGTCGCCCATAGGTGGTCCATCAGCATAAACGTCATGGCGAGAATGTGCAGCGCCGCGGCGCTGAGATCAAAGGTCTTTTTCATCATGGTCTCCTTTTTTGTCCGGCGTCTCCGCGCCGTGTCCTCACATCATAGCACAGATCCTGTCGAAATGTCTATCAAAAATGAAATGACCCACTTTAAAAATGTGAATCGCTCCGCCGAACGCCTTTTACGGCAACATTTCCCAAGTATTCTGTAAAAAAGATGCTTATATTTTGTTAAGATTCCGTAAAAAGAAATGCTTTTTTCCTTCCCATGCGGTATAATGAATTGTCTTAAAATGATTGGCGGAAGCCCAGCGGCCCTTATCCGGTCAGGCTTCCGTTTTTTTATGGATACAAAAAGGATGCCTTCTGTACCATGGTCGAATCCACGAAGCAGGTCTCGAAGAATTATCTGAGCACGGAAAAGGGCTATGCGGACGACTGGGCCGCCTACATCGCCAGCTGTCACATGACCGCCGAGGAGGCGCTGGACTACATCCGCACCACCAACACGCAGGAGGACCGCGCGGCGCACCTCGTCGACATGGCGGACCTCTCCGCCCGCTCGACCTTCGTGCGCAACGGTAACCCCTGGGTACACTGCTACGAAGAGCAGCAGAAGCTCGCGACCATGGACAGCAGCGCCTTTCTGGACAAGATGGAGCAGCTTTTCAACACCGGTCCCGACGAGGTGCCGGTGCTGGGTAAATACCGTGTGGGCGAGTCACAGCGGACGGTCGTCAGCGTGGGAACGCGCGTGATGATCCGCGAGGCGGACGGCTCCGACCGCCCCTATCTGCTCCTGCGTCTCATTCCCGTGGAGTATCTGCAGAACACCTGGACCTTTCCCACCGAGTTTCCGCTCGCCGAGATTAGCATGATTGTCAGCGACGGCGGCTATGTGGTGCGGTCCCCCTCGCTGCGCTCGCGCACCTTTTTAGACTTCATCCGCGCCTATAATTTCACCGACGATTACAACGCCGTCGACTCTCTAGCCGAACGCCTCCTCACAACGGAAAACGGTTTGCTCACCTACAAGGATTCCCGCGGCGTAGACTGCTACTTCTATTACTCTAGCTTCGGCGAGGGCTCAAACATCGACATTCTCGGCTACATCCCCGCCTCACAGATCCAGCCGGAGGCCGTGGAATGGAGCATTGTGCTGCTGGTGTGCGGAACGCTTTTCCTGCTCTTTCTCATCGACGGCGCGTACATTCTCTCCATCAACCAGAACCTGCGCCGTGCCGTCGATATGGCAGAGCACGCCAACCAGGCAAAAACGCGGTTCCTCTCCACCATGTCGCACGATATCCGCACGCCGATGAACGCCGTCATCGGCATGACGGAGATCGCCAAGCTCCATCTGGACGACGCTGGCTATGTGAGGGACTGTCTGGACAAGGTCTCCGCGTCGAGCAGTCACCTGCTGACGCTGGTCAACGATATTCTGGATATCTCCAAAGTCGAAAGCGGCAGGATGACGCTCGACCCCTGCGCCGTTTCCCTCTCGGAGGAGGTGGAGAAGCTGAGCGGCATGGTCCGCCCGAGCGCCGCCGTGCGCGGCGTTGCCTTCACCCTGCGTATGCAGGACATCACGCAGGACATCGTCGTTACCGACCCGCTGCGTCTGCGTCAGGTGCTGATCAACCTGCTGACAAACGCCGTCAAGTGCGACGGCTCCATCATGGCATTCTTTGAAGGCGACGTTCCCTTCTACGTCTGCAACGCCGAGTGCGTCAGCGGCATGAAAAAGCGCGAATCGAAATCGGAGACCTTTCGCACCGCGCCGTTTGAATACGAATTTCTTTACGCGCCGCTGGGGGATTCCGGCGCTTACGCCTATCTTGAGCCCTGGTACGGCTTCTCGGTCAGCAAGGACAGCGACGAGGCCGAGCTGGCCGTCGAGTTCCTGCGCTTTATGTCCACAAGGCTCGACGAGATGGCGGGCATCAAGGGGCTTCCCTCCGTCGCGGCGGACAGCGCCGACGAGCGCTACGCCGGTATCCGGCATACCGATGCCGCCGAGCTCTCCTTCACCAACGACGGCCGCATCACCGAGACCGTGCGCAACGCCTTCCAGCAGGTCTGCGGCGACCTCGGCGCGGGCGTCTACGCGACTGCCAGCGAGGCGGCCCGCGCCTTCGTACAGCAGTGCGCCGGCTGAGCTTCCGATTTTCCATATCGCGGCAGGCGCAGTCCCGAAAGGGCCGCGCCCGCTTTTTGCATGAGTGCCTGTGGAACCGGAAATACTATCCTCACCAAATCAAGGAGGTATTTCCATGTCCGATATGTTTTGCTTCCAATGCCAGCAGACCGCCGGCGGCAGCGGCTGCGTCCGCACCGGCGTATGCGGCAAGCAGCCCACGACGGCACATTTACAGGATATTCTTGTCTGCCGCCTGATCCGTCTCGCGGAGGTCTGCGAACAGAATAGCGAGCATCCGCGTGAGGTCACGCAGCTGCTCGCCGATGGGCTTTTCACCACGCTCACGAACGTCAACTTCGATGATGGGGCCATCCGCGCCTTTACCGTCCGCGTGGAGGACGCCCTGCGTTCGCACGGCGGAGACGTGCGTGAGGAGGACCCCTCATGGCTCTGGCGCGGCGAGACCGATCTGGTGTCTCTGCGCTCCACGCTGCTCTTCGGGCTCAAGGGCATGGCCGCCTACGCGCACCATGCCATGCGTCTCGGCTGCGAGGACGAGACGGTGAGCGCGTGGTTCTGCAAGGGGCTTTCCGCACTCGCACAGGAGCACAGCGTCGCGGAATGGCTCGCGCTCATCACCGAATTCGGCGAGGTGAATTTCAAGTGCATGGCGCTGCTTGACCGCGCGAACACCTCGGCCTTCGGCGATCCCGTGCCCACGCGCGTCCACACCGATATTCAGAAAGACCCGTTCATCGTCGTTTCCGGTCACGACCTTGAGGACCTGCATCAGCTCCTCGAGCAGACCGCCGGAAAGGGCGTCAACATCTATACGCACAGCGAGATGCTGCCCGCGCACGGCTATCCGGGTCTAAACAAATATCCCCACCTCGCGGGCAACTTCGGCACAGCATGGCAGAATCAGCAGAAGGAGTTTGCCGATCTCCCCGCGCCCATTCTTTTCACCACCAACTGCATCATGCCGCCACGTGAGAGCTACGCTGACCGCGTCTACACCACCTCGGTCGTCGGCTACAAGGGGCTGCGACATATCGAGGAGGACGCGCAGGGCCGCAAGGACTTCTCCCCCATCATCGAGCAGGCGCTTGCCCTCGGCGGCTATAAGACCGACCGCAGCATGAGCGGCATCAACGGCGGTCACATGCTCACTACCGGCTTTGCCCACGCGGCAGTCCTCGCGCAGGCGCCGCAGATCATCGAGGCCATCAAAAGCGGCACCATCAAGCACATCTTTCTCGTCGGCGGCTGCGACGGTGCGCACCCCGGGCGCAACTACTACACGGAGTTCGTCAAGCGCACACCGATGGACACGCTCGTCCTCACCCTCGCCTGCGGCAAATTCCGCTTTAACGACCTTGACCTCGGCGAGATCAACGGTATCCCGCGCATCCTCGATATCGGGCAATGCAACGATGCCTACAGCGCCGTCCAAATTGCACTCGCTCTCGCGGACGCCTTCGGCTGCACGGTCAACGACCTGCCGCTCACGCTTGTGCTGACCTGGTACGAG
>ENA-ORUI01003556-ORUI01003556.1-human-gut-metagenome-genome-assembly--contig:-NODE-3556-length-11115-cov-10.177577_pt1 | contig 11115 bp, 7 predicted proteins | sample MGYA00242078_ERZ509205 | MGnify/ENA primary metagenome ERZ509205 (study PRJEB26280, sample SAMEA2338828) | human gut metagenome | biome: human gut; feature: human-associated habitat; material: faeces... | reverse complement strand
GCAGCCGCCGGAGCGGTGCTTAAGCCGTAAGGCGGGAATTATGCGGTGTTGCCTTTACTTCTTTGCAAGACGGCGGCGCATGACATCATAGCACAGGATGCCCGCCGCAACGCTGACGTTGTAGCTGTCAACGCCGGTAGCCTGGCCGGGGGCCATCTCCAGCGTGACGGCAGCGTCACACAGCTTGCGGGTCAGCGCACCGGGGCCGCCGCCCTCACTGCCCAGGACCAGCGCCACCGGGCCGGACAGGTCCGTTTTTGCCAGCGGGGCACCGCCGAGGTCCGCGCAGTAGACGAAGATATTGTGCTCCTTGATCGTGCGGATAGCCTGGGCCAGGTTGGACACGCGGGCAATGGGCAGACGGGCCGCAGCACCGGCACTGGCCTTCATGACCGTGCCGGTCACGCCGACGCCGCCGCGCTTGGGGATGACCACGCCGTGCGCACCGCACAGGTAGGCGGAGCGCACGATGGCCCCCAGATTGTGCGGGTCCTCGACGCCGTCGCACAGCACCAGAAAGGGCTGCTCGCCCCTGGCCTCGGCGGCGCGGAACAGATCGTCCAGCGCGGCGTACTCGACCTCGGCGGCGCGGGCGGCCACCCCCTGGTGGTCCGGCGTGCCGCACATTTTCTGCAGCTTATTGCCCGGCACCCGCTTGACCACCGCGCCGCTCTCCTTGGCCAGGGCTGTGTAGTAGCCCGCCACGGCCTGGGGCATCGTGTCCGTCAGGTAGACCGTATCCACCGCGCCGCCGCTCTTGAGCAGCTCTGTTACGGCATTCTTGCCCCACACAAGGGTATCGGTGCGCTCGGCGCGCTCAGGCGCCTGCTCGCGGGCGAATCTTTCCATAGCATCCTCCATCTGGCTTGTAAAATCGGCCATAAGCCGACAGTAACCGACTATGCTTTATAATCAGATAACAGTATAACACAAAACGGGGGCATTTGTCATCTTTTTTTACAGCTTTTGGGCGCACGCGGCGGCAATTTTACAAGTTTGCCGGGCAAAATGCGCCAAAAGTGCAAATGCCTTTTGCACCTTGTCGAAACAGCGCTGTTTATACAAAGCGTAGAGGACGCACCGCTTTTCCACCTGTTGAAAACTCTGTGGAAAGTGTGCAAAACCTGCTTTGTGATGGGCTTTTCCACCGTTTCCACAGAGTTTTCAACAGCCGTTGTGGAGAAATTTTCCACATAACAGCCCGGATAAACCGCGCTGTCAATCTGGAATAATGCCGATTTTGGCCGTTTTTCCGCCCCGTTCCCTGACAGAATTTACAAATTTGCCACAAATTCCGCAGGTTTTGCCCCATGGTGACAAAAGTACATCCTCCGCAGCGAAAAAACCTGTTGATTTTTTGTCAAAGTCAGGTTATAATAAGCTTGATGGCGCACCGGACCTCGGTACGTCAACCACTGATAACGTTTTACGTGGAGGTATGAACTATGCTGGTAAATGCTACCAATATGCTGCTGAAAGCGCGCGATGGCCACTATGCAGTCGGTCAGTTCAACATCAACAACCTGGAGTGGACCAAGAGCATCCTGCTCACTGCGCAGGAGATGAACTCCCCTGTCATCCTCGGTGTCTCTGAGGGCGCAGGCAAATATATGACGGGCTTCAAGACCGTGGCTGCCATGGTCAAGGCCATGGACGAGAGCCTGGGCATCACCGTTCCCGTTGCCCTGCATCTGGATCACGGCACCTATGAGGGCTGCAAGGCCTGCATCGAGGCCGGCTTCTCTTCCATCATGTTCGACGGCAGCCACTACTCCATCGAGGAGAACGTGGAAAAGACCAAGGAGCTGGTCGCTCTGGCACACTCCAAGGGCCTGAGCATCGAGGCCGAGGTCGGCTCCATCGGCGGCGTTGAGGACGGCGTTGTGGGCGCTGGCGAGATCGCAGACCCCGCCGAGTGCGCAAAGATCACCGATCTGGGCATCGACTTCCTGGCTGCCGGCATCGGCAACATCCACGGCGTTTACCCCGCCAACTGGAAGGGCCTGGACTTTGAGGCTCTGGACCGCATCCACAAGGCTACCAACAACATTCCTCTGGTCCTGCACGGCGGCACCGGCATCCCCGACGAGATGATCCAGAAGGCCATCAGCCTGGGCGTTTCCAAGATCAACATCAACACCGAGTGCCAGCTGGTCTTTGCTGAGGCCACCCGCAAGTACATCGAGGCTGGCAAGGATCAGCAGGGCAAGGGCTTCGACCCCCGCAAGCTGCTGGCTCCCGGCGCTCAGGCCATCGTTGACAAGTGCAAGGAAAAGATCGAGCTGTTCGGCTGCGCAGGCAAGGCCTGAGCCGAAGCGCATCTCCTGAGCACATTCCCGCCCCATAAATGATACTGCCCCGCTGTTCTGTGCATCACAAAACAGCGGGGCATTTTTTTGTAAGCCAGTCCGCAAAAAGGGGGCTGCTGCACCGGTTTTTCCGTGTGCCGCAGCCCCTCTTCTTTACTGGTTCAATTTTGCAAACGCTTCCCGCACATCGCCGGAGAAGTAGAGCGTACCCAGCGCGCACACGGGGCCGGTGCCCCCAAGGGCGACCGCCCGGGCCACACCGGCTTCAATGGTGGAAGCGGGCTCGGCCCTGCCGCCCCGGGCGCGGATCTGTTCGGCCAGCGTCTCAGCGGGCATGGCGCGGGGGGTATGGGCCGCTACGGTGACGAACTGCCCGGCCAGCGGCAGGAGCAGTGCCAGCATCTCGTCCACATCCTTGTCCGCCATGATGCTGAGCAGGAACACGAACTTCTGCCCCGGAAAGCGATCCCGCAGGCTCTGCACGGTGGCTCGCATTCCGTGGGCGTTGTGGCTGCCATCCAGCAAAAAGGCGGGCGAATGCCGCAGCAGCTCGAACCGGCCCGGCCAGCGCACCTGTTCCAGACCGGCACGGATGGCGCTATCCGGGATGTTCCAGCCCCGGCTGCGCAGTACCCGCAGGGCCGTAATGGCCGTGGCAGCGTTCCGGGGCTGATAGCTGCCGATCAGGGGCAGGCGGATGCCGTTCAGACCGTCAAAATCAAAGGTGACAGCATCCAGATCCCCGTCCTCGATGGTCAGCCTGCTGAGGTCCACGACGGTCAGCGGCGCGTGCCGCTCTGCCGCCGTACGGGCGATGACGGCATCGGCCTCAGGCACACCGCCATAGCTCACCACCGGGCTGCCCGGCTTGATGATGCCCGCCTTGGCCGACGCGATATCGGCCAGGGTGGGGCCCAGCTCCTTCACATGATCCATGCCCAGCGCCGTGATGACCGCGCACTCCGGCGGGTCGATGACGTTGGTGGAATCCAGCGTGCCGCCCAGGCCCACCTCCAGCACCACGATGTCGCATTTCGTCTCAGCGAACCAGAGCATCCCCAATGCCGTGATGATCTCGAACTCGGTGGGGATATCGGTCATGGCATCGGCAGCGGGCTTCACACGCTCCACCAGCCGCACCAGCGCCTCGTCCGGGATCTGTTGGCCGTTTACCTGAATGCGCTCGTTGAACCGGTTGATAAAGGGCGAAGTATACAGGCCCACCCGGTAACCCGCCGCCTGCAGGCAGGAGGCCAGCATGGCCGCCGTGCTGCCCTTGCCATTGGTGCCCGCCACATGGATGAATCTCAGCTGCTTGTGCGGATCTCCCAGTGCGGCCAGCAGGGTCCGGGTGCGGGTCAGGCCCGGCTTGTGCCCCGCCCACTGGACGGCGTGGATATAGTTCAGCGCTTCTTCGTAGTTCATTGTGCAATGCCTCGGATCGTTTTATTCTCCAGCAGCAGGCGCACCAGCACGGTGTTCACCGCCGCCAGGACCAGCGCGTTGGGAATGCGGGTCACCAGCACGCTCCACGGATAGTTATAGAAGAGGTGGAGTGCCAGCGAGTTGATGACAATGGAGCCCACCGCATGGCCGGCAAACACGCTGATCTGGGTGCGCAGGCCCAGCCGCAGGTTGGGCAGAGCGCGCCAGAGAAGGCCCGCCGTCAGGCCGATGGAGCCAGCCCCCAGCGTGATCAGCGGGTTGATGGCGTAGCCGGAAAGGGTGCCGCCGATCATATCGGCCACCGCACCCACGGCAAAGCCCTCCACCGGCCCGAACAGCACAGCGGCCAGCAGGGTGGGCAGGCTGCCCAGGTTGAACCGGACAAAGCCGGTGGAAATGCTCAGCACCCGGGCAAACACGATACTCATGGCAGTGAGCAGGGCCAGCATGGTGAGCTTGCGGACGGAATTTCTGGAATGGTTCATATCAATTGTCCTCCCCTGTTTCGGGAACCGCGGGGCGGGCAATGCAAAACGCCCTCCCCTGTGACAAACCGCACAAAGGAGGGCGTGATTCAACGGTTCACATCCAGACGGGGCCGCAGACGGCCCCGTCTGCACCCAAGTCCATGCAGCAGCGGGATGCAGGCCATGCACCGCGGGTCTTACCTTCGTCCGCAGCACAACTCCCCGTTGATGCGGCACTTAACGCGCATGGCCTTACTCTGTTGATGGTCTTATTATATGCCTTTTTCCGGCCCATTGCAACCACAACTCCCATCATCTTTCCCAATTCGCGGGGCAGATTTTTGGCGGGGTGCACAATTCCGGCCTACACAAAAAGCCCTCCGGTGCGTCTCATCCCGGAGAGCTTTGGGGTACAAATGGGCTGGTTATTTACTGCACATCGGTCAGCTCAGCCAGCTTGTGGAAGATCTCGGTGTTGTCATACACACCGCGGAACTTGTCTGCACCCTGACCACGGGCGTAGAGGTTCACCATGGCACCGGTGTGGGCGTAGGTGGTGTGGTCCACACCGGACTTGTGGTTGATGGTGTGGCAGATGGCCATGCTGAAGGGGATGTAGGTGCCGTACAGCTCGTAATCCTGCTGGCTCATCTTGCTCTGGCTGGAAGAGCCGACCTTGAGGGTGCGCTCGTAAGCGGTGCGCAGGTTCTCCACCTCGTAGTCGGTCAGCAGCAGCTTGCCTGCGTTGGCGGCATCGGGGTCGGTGGGCAGGGTCAGGCCGAAGTTTGCCTTCACGTCCTGCATGGCGGTCTCAAAGGGAGTCTGATTCTTCACGTAGTTGTTCACATAAGTGGAATCGAACTTTGCGTAGGACATCTTCTGGTGGGCCAGGTTGGTCAGGAAGGTGTCGTAGTTGGTGGTCTTGTAGCCAATGCCCAGACCACCGGTCTCGTGGTCAGCGGTCACCAGGATCAGGGTGTCATCGGGGTGCTGGGCATAGAACTCCACAGCGGCCTGCACCGCGTTGTGCATCTCGATCACATCATGGATGGAGGCAGCGGCATCGTTGGCGTGGCAGGCCCAGTCGATCTTGCCGGACTCCACCATCATAAAGAAGCCGTTGCTGTTGTCCAGCAGCTCAATGCCCTTGCGGACATAGTCGGTCAGCTGCCACTCTCCCGGAGCGGCATCCATGGCGTAGTTCATGGACTTGCCGTCGGCCAGATTCTCGGCAATGATCAGGGTCTTGCCTGCCCCGGCCTTCAGGGCAGCAGCACCGGCCTGGGTGGTGACAACGTTGTAACCGGCCTGTGCAGCCACCTCGTGGTTGTTGGGGCCGGTGCCATCGCCGTTCACCTTCTGGAACTCGCCGCCTGCGAAATACTCAAAGCCGGAGTTTGCCAGCTCCACGCCGATCTGATAGTAGTTTTTGCGGGTCTTCTGGTGTGCATAGAAGGCAGCAGGGGTGGCGTGGTCAATGTTCACCGTGGAAACGATGCCAACCTTGTAGCCCTTCTGCTTATGGAGCTTCTCCGCAATGGTCTCATAGGGCACATCACGGGTCCAGGGGCACATATTGATGACACCGCTCTCGGTCTTTTTGCCGGAAGCGATGGAGGTGGCAGTGGAAGCGGAGTCCGGGCAGAAGGAGGTGCTGTCGTAGGTGGTCACGCTGCCCACCTCCGGGAACTGGGTAAAGCTCAGCTCTGCCTCGGTGATGGCACCGTTGTTGGTGACAGTGCCCTGATAGAACCGGGCAGACTGGATCTGGGCAGTGCCCATGCCATCGCCGATGAACAGGAAGATGTACTTGGGCTTCTTCTGGAACAGGCCAAAGCAGTTCTCCTCGTCAGCTGCGGTGGAAGCAGCCGGAGCGGCAGCGTTTGCAGCCACAGGGGCAGCAGTCATCAGACCGGCGGCAGATGCCACAGCACCCACTTTCAGGAAGCTGCGGCGGGACATTTTATGTTCTTTCATACGATAATTCCTCTCTTATCCTGAGCCCTCCCGGGCCCTGTTGCAATGTATCCTGGGAACGGTTCTATTGTACCCGTTCGGAGAAAGAGGAGAAACCATGGTAAGGCAAATCTTAGGTAAACCTTGGGCAATGAAAAACAGGCATTGGTAAAAAACAGGTGGTCTTTGTAAAATCGGATTGTTCCTGCCCGAGGGCACTTTTATTCCGTCAGGATTCGCCCCGGATCGGTTGCATCCGGTGGGCAAATCGTGTATACTGTAACCCGATTTTTATTTGCGGAGGGAGGGGTGCACATGTCCGTTTTGTGTCTGGGCGAAGTCTGGCTGGAACTGAACGCCGCCACGGCTCCGGAGCTGACGGAGACGTTCCGGGCGCAGACCGGCGGCTGGGGCGCAGGCTTCTGCCGCCAGTACGCCGCATTGGGCGGGCAGGCGGCTCTGCTGGCCCAGCTGGGAGCCGACCCCTTTGGCCGTAAGCTGGCGGCCCGGCTTGCCCGGGATGGTGTGGATTGCTCCCTGCTCTGCTTCACGGATGCCTTCCCCACACCGGTGGTGTTCACCGGAGAGGACACCGCTCTGCCCTACCGTGCCCACACCGCCGGGCTGGCCCTTGGGCCGGAACAGCTGGAAACCGCCCCGTTCCGGGGCTCCTCTGCCTTCTGCTTTTCCTCTGCCGGGCTGGTGGACAGCCCCCTGCGGCTGGCCCACCTCGAGGCCCTTGCCGCCGCCCGGGATGCCGGGGCGCTCTGCTGCTATCTTCCCCGGCTGGCGCAGGCCGCGCCCTACTGGCCGCAGCGGGAGGCCCTGTGCCAGACCGCCCTGCAGTTTCTTGACCGGGCAGACGTTCTCTTTTTAGAGGAGAGCGACCTGCTCCTCCTCTTCGGCTCCCGGGAGCTGCGCACAGCCCTGTTTGCCCTGTTCACCGGCCATGTGCAGCTAATCTTTTTCTACAAAAAGGACAGGATTCTCGCCTTTACACGCAGTGTTATGGCTTCTGCCGCCAAAAAAGACCAGAGCCCCGCTCTGGTCTTGTATCGGATGGAGAAAATGATGCTCCCTGTCTCCTCTCTGCCCAGATTAAAGGAATCTGAGCTGAACGCGCTGATCGGATAGCCCCCTGCCGCTGAGATGGCGGCGGGATCCAAACAAAAACAGCCAGCGCCGTGGAAAGGAGGAGAAAGCGGCGCTGGCTGTGTATGAGAACTCCCAAACATTTGCGGCTGTCAGGAGATGGTTGGTAGTCTGTCCGCCGCCTTGGCTATTGCCTCGCATCAGCAGGGGACAGTGTTTTTTAAAGGGGCCGCGCCGCCCGGTTTCTGCCGGAGATGCGCGGTTTTCATTGCCTGCATGGCATCTTGGGAGGATGTTTTTCTGTTCCTCCCTGACTGCACCCTTATTGTACAGGATAAAAATGGAGTTTCTTTGTGAGGAATTTGAACAAATTGAAAATAAACGGAGCCGCTGCACATCATTTTGTACAGCGGCTCCGTTTTTTACGATTTTTCTTTAATTTTCAGCCAGATTACCGGTGTAGAGCTGGTAATACTTGCCCTTCTTGGCGATCAGCTCGTCGTGGCTGCCGCGCTCGATGATGCGGCCCTGCTCCAGAACCACGATACAGTCTGCATTGCGGACGGTAGACAGACGGTGGGCAATGACAAAGCTGGTGCGGCCATACATCAGGCCGTCCATGCCCCGCTGGACCAGCGCCTCGGTGCGGGTATCAATGGAGGAGGTCGCCTCGTCCAGGATCAGCACCGGGGGATCGGCAACCGCGGCGCGGGCAATGGCCAGCAGCTGGCGCTGCCCCTGCGACAGGTTTGCGCCGTCGTTGGTCAGCATGGTGTTGTAGCCATCGGGCAGACGCTTGACAAAGCCATCGGCATTGGCCAGCTTTGCGGCGGCAATGCACTCCTCATCGGTTGCATCCAGGCGGCCATAGCGGATGTTCTCCATGACCGTGCCGGTGAACAGGTGGGTATCCTGCAGAACGATGCCCAGAGAGCGGCGCAGGTCGTCCTTTTTGATCTTGTGGATGTTGATGCCATCATACCGGATCTTGCCGTCTGCGATATCGTAGAAGCGGTTGATCAGGTTGGTGATGGTCGTTTTGCCGGCACCGGTGGAGCCGACAAAGGCGATCTTCTGGCCCGGGCGGCCATAGAGGTTGATCCCGTGCAGAACGGTCTTTTCCGGCACATAGCCAAAATCGACATCGGTAAAGGTGATGTCACCCGCCAGCTTGTGGTAGGTGGTGGTGCCGTCGTGGTGGGGATGCTTCCAGGCCCAGATGCCGGTGCGCTCGGTGGTCTCCATCAGCTCGTCATCCTTGCCATACTTGACGTTGACCAGGGTGACATAGCCCTCGTCGGTCTCGCTGGTCTCGTCCATCATCTTGAAGATACGCTCCGCACCGGCCAGTGCCATGATCACGCTGTTGGCCTGCATGGACACCTGGCTGATGGGCATATTGAAGCTCTTGTTCAGGGACAGAAACGCCATGACAGTACCCAGCGTGACGCCGCCCATGCCGGTGACGGCCATGGCTGCACCCACCAGAGCGCAGATGGCGTAGCTGATATTGCCCAGCTGAGCGTTGACGGGCATCATGATGTTGGCGAAGCTGTTGGCCTGCTTGGCGCTGTCCTTGAGCTTGTCGTTCAGCTCGCGGAAGCCCTCGAGGGCCTTCTGCTCGTGGGTGAAGACTTTAACGACCTTCTGGCCTTCCATCATCTCTTCGATGTAGCCGTTCACTTTGCCGAGGTCGCGCTGCTGTGCGATGAAGTACTTGCCGCTCTGCTGGGTGATCTTCTTGGAGCAGAAGAGCATCAGGGCTACCATCAGCATGGTGACGATGGTGAGCTGCCAGCTCAGCATGCACATGCTGGCAAAGACGGAAACGATGGTGATGGCGCTGGACACCAGCTGCGGGATGCTCTGGCTGAGCATCTGGCGGAGGGTATCCACATCGTTGGTGTAGACGGACATGATGTCGCCGTGCGGATGGGTGTCAAAGTAACTGATGGGCAGGCTCTCCATGTGGGTAAAGAGCTGGGTGCGCAGGTTGCGCAGGGTACCCTGGGTGACGTTGACCATGATGCGGGCGTTGAGCCATGCAGCGAGGATGCCCACCACATAGATGCAGCCGACGCGCACCAGCGCACCGGCCAGCGGTGCAAAGCTGGGGTCCTGCTGCTGGGTCATGGGGATGATATAGTCGTCGATAAGGGTCTGCAGGAACAGGCTTGCCTGCACATTGGCCAGCGCGCTGACCACGATGCAGATGAGCACGAGGATGCAGTGAGGCAGATAGTGCTGGAACACCTCTGCCATGATGCGCTTGAGCAGCTTGCCCGGGTTCTCGACCTTCGGACGCGGGCCTCCCATGCCGCGGGGGCCGGGGCCATGGACGACTTTTGCTTTCTGTTCTGCCATTACTGCTCACCTCCCTGCTTGTCGAAGTCGCCGCCGCCCTGAGTCTGGCTGTTGTAGACTTCCTGATAGATCGCGTTGTTCTTCAGCAGTTCCTCGTGGGTGCCGAGGCCGTTGATCTGGCCGTTGTCCAGCACGAGGATGCGGTCGGCATCCTGCACCGAGGAAATGCGCTGTGCAATGATGATCTTGGTGGTGCCGGGGATCTCCTCACGGAACGCCTTCCGGATCTTTGCGTCGGTGGCGGTATCCACGGCACTGGTGGAGTCGTCGAGGATGAGGACCTTCGGCTTGCGCAGCAGGGCGCGGGCGATGGTCAGACGCTGTTTCTGGCCGCCGGACACGTTGGAGCCGCCCTGCTCGATCCAGGTGTTGTACTTGTCCGGGAAGCGCTCGATGAACTCATCGGCGCAGGCCAGCTTCGCCACACGGATGCACTCTTCCTCGCTGGCGTTCTCGCTGCCCCAGCGGAGGTTGTCGAGGATGGTGCCGGAGAACAGGACGTTCTTCTGGAGCACCATGGAGACCTCGTGGCGGAGGACGTCGAGATTGTAATCCCGGACATCCACGCCGCCCACGCTGACAGTGCCGGTCTCGGCGTCGTACAGGCGGGGGATCAGCTGCACCAGACTGGACTTTGCGCTGCCGGTGCCGCCGATGATGCCCAGTGTCTCGCCGGGCTTGATGTCAAAGGTGATGTCGTTCAGGACAGGCTGGCCGGAGCCGTGCTTGTACTTGAAGGTGACGTGGTCGAAGCGGATGCTGCCGTCCTTGACTTCCTGCACGGGAGCCTTGGCGGGGGGCAGGTCGGTCTTCTCGTCCAGGACTTCCACGATACGCTTTGCGGAAGCGGCGGACATGGAGATCATGACGAAAGCCATGCTCAGCATCATCAGAGCCATCAGGATGTTCATAATGTAACCGAACAGAGCGTTCAGCTGGCCGGTGGTCAGCGCGCCATGCAGGATGTACTTTGCGCCGAACCAGCTCAGGGCAATGTTGCAGCCGTAAATAGCCGTCAGCATGGCGGGGTTGTTGAAGCTCAGACGGCTCTCTGCGTTGACGAACTGCTGATACAGACCCTCGCAGGCTTTGGTGTACTTCTCGTTCTCGAAGCCCTCGCGGACGAAGCTCTTGACCACGCGGATAGCGGACACGTTCTCCTGCACGGAGGAGTTCAGGTTGTCGTAATTCTTGAAAACACGGTCAAAAATTTTGAAGGTGGGGACCATGATGCTTGCCAGCACGGCCAGCAGAAAGGCGATGGCCACCACGAAGATGAGGGTCAGAGGGCCGCCGATGCTGAACGCCATGATGAGTGCGAACACCAGATGGACCGGGGCGCGCACACACATGCGCTCCATCATCTGGAAAGCGTTCTGCAGGTTGGTCACGTCGGTGGTCATACGGGTGACGAGGCCGGCGGTGGAGAATTTGTCGATGTTGGAGAAGGAGTAATGCTGGATATTCTCATACATCGCATC
>ENA-ORUI01003553-ORUI01003553.1-human-gut-metagenome-genome-assembly--contig:-NODE-3553-length-11126-cov-6.073435_pt1 | contig 11126 bp, 5 predicted proteins | sample MGYA00242078_ERZ509205 | MGnify/ENA primary metagenome ERZ509205 (study PRJEB26280, sample SAMEA2338828) | human gut metagenome | biome: human gut; feature: human-associated habitat; material: faeces... | reverse complement strand
CGCTGGACTCCGGCAGCATTCCCATCAAGGTGGCGGTGCTGTATGTGGCCGAGGTACTGCTGCTGCGCTATATGCTGGACGATGCAGAGGCCTCCAATGCGGCGCAGGACTGCACCACCGAGGCGCTGGCGGTCAAAATGCTGTGAATCATGCAAACGCCCGGAAGGCGGCCTGCCTTCCGGGCGTTTTTTTTTCGGAAAAAAGCAGGAAGATCCGGGTGCCTTCTGAAAAAGAAGCGGGCAGAATGCTTGCGCTTTGCCGGGCGGGATGGCGGGATGGTATGATAAATAGAATTGGGATCAAAGACGAAGAGCGGGCCGGCAAGGGAAAAGGAAAAACATGAAAAGCTGCGTATTTCAAGAGGATGCAATTTGTTCCGGGGGGGGGGACTCCAGACTGACAGAGGAAAATCTTGTGGTCGTCCGGCGCCTTGTCCGGCGCAGCCATCCGGTGGGGTTTCTGGCAGGCTGTTACGATGAAGCGCTGACCATCACGGATGCCAGCAGCTTCTTTTTGCAGAATCTGGGGTACGAGAGCTTTGCGGATCTGGCAGAGCATACCGGTTTTTCCCTGAAGCGGCTGGTCTATGGGGAAAACCGTTCCTTTCTTGAGCCGGATCGGTTCCCTCAGATCCAGGGCGCGGGCGATGGGCAGCTGCTGACCCGGGACGGAGTGCCGCTGTATACCCGGCTGTACAAGCAAGACACCGTGGACGGAAAGGGCAGCCCCATCTGGGTCATGACGGCGCAGATCGACTGGACCCGGCAGAATCTGTATCTGGTGAACAATGTCATCCAGTCCGGCCTGTGGTACATCGACTGCGATGAGCAGGGGCAGGAGACCGACATCGTGTACAGCCACGAGTTCCGCCGGATGATGGGATATCATGACATTCTGGATTTCCCCAACCGGCTGACATCCTGGTCGGGGCTGATCCATCCGGAAGACCGGGACCGCACTGTGAAGATGCTGAAGGACGCAATGGCCGACAGCACCGGAACGATCCGCTACGATACCGAATACCGGATGCGGCTGGCCGATGGGACCTATCAATGGTTCCGGGACAGCGGAGAAGCCAGCCGCCGCATGAATGGCACGGTGCGCCGGATGGTAGGCATTTTTGTCAACATCGACCAGAAAAAGCGGGCCGAGATCCAGGCCAAAAAGAGCGAGGCGTTCCACCGCGCCTATACGGAATCCAATCTGTGCGAATATTATGTGGATCTGCAGACCGGCCGCGTCGAGTCCCTGAAGCTGGAACACTCCATGCTGGCGGAGCTGGAACCGGGGCAGAGCTGGGATGCGCTGGCACAGGCGTATCGGGAGCAGTTCGTCAGCCCGAAGGATCGGGAGCGGGTCGCACAGTTTTTTGACCGTGCCCACATGAGCGCCGTCCTGCGGGACGGCTCCACGGAGAATAATCTGGAGTGCCGCATCTTTCTGCAGGGCAAGGAACGCTGGGTGCGCAATATGGTGATGCCCGGAGAAACCGATGCTTCGGCACGGTATGCGCTGGTGATCCTGCGCGACATCACCGAAGCACGGAAGGGGGAACTGCGTGCCCGGGAACTGGTGCAGCAGAACAGGGCCATGAACCTTCTGATCGAGGGGATGGTAAAGCTGGTGGACCGCTTTGCCCTGTGCGACCTGGAAGCGGATTCTTATATTTTCTACGGGATGCAGAGCGGCAGTGTCTATCCGTCCAAGGGAGCATACCATGTTCTGACGGAGCTGATCGGGCAGCGCTTTCAGAGCGTCTCACAGGAAAAAACGCTGCAGCAGATCCTGTCGGCAGCGGAACTCCGGCGCGTTCTGCAGAAGCCGGAGGACCTTTATAAGATCGAATACTGCGCGCAGGACGGAGGACAGACCAAGAGCCTGGCCATGATCCCGCTGGACTGGAAGGAGCCGGGCCGGGTGCGCAGGGTCCTGCTCATCGCGCAGGACACCACGCAGGAAAAGCAGGCCGAGACTGCCGCCCGGGAAGCGCTCAAGGTCGCCTACGATGCGGCCAACCGCGCCAACAGCGCCAAGACGGAATTCCTGTCCAATATGTCCCACGATATCCGCACGCCGATGAATGCCATCGTGGGCATGACGGCCATTGCCGGGGCCAATCTGGACAATCAGGAGCGGGTGCGGGACTGTCTGGGCAAGATCACCCAGTCCAGCCGCCACCTGCTGGCCCTCATCAACGAGGTGCTGGATATGTCCCGCATCGAGAGCGGCAAGGTGTTCCTGAGCGAAGAGGACTTCAATCTGGCAGAACTGGTGGAAAATCTGATCGGGATGACCAAAGCGGGCATTGCGGCGCACCAGCATGATTTTGAAGTGCACCTGCAGTCCATCGAGCATGAGGATGTGTGCGGCGACAGCCTGCGGATCCAGCAGGTCATCACCAACATCCTGAGCAATGCCATCAAGTATACGCCGGATGGCGGGCGCATCGTGTTCTCCATTGCCGAGCGGCCCACGCAGTCCCGCGGTCTCGGCTGCTATGAATTCACCGTCGAAGACAACGGCATCGGCATGACGCCGGAGTTCCAGCAGGTGCTGTTTGAACCCTTCACCCGCGCAGATGACAAACGCACCACCCGGATCCAGGGCACAGGCTTGGGCATGGCCATTGCGCAGAACATCGTGACCATGATGAACGGCCGCATTGATGTTGAGAGCACTCTGGGCAGGGGCAGCAGATTCACCGTGACCATATTCCTGAAGCTGCAGGATACCGGCAATGAGGAGCTGAAAGAGCTGGTCGATCTGCCGGTGCTGGTGGTGGACGATGATCCGGTCTGCTGTGAGAGCACCGTGGGCATCCTGAAGGAAATCGGCCTGGACGGTGAGAGCGTGACCACCGGGAAAGAGGCCGTGGAGCGCACCGTGGCCCGCCACGAAAAGCAGGAGGATTATTTTGCGGTCATCGTGGACTGGAAGATGCCGGGCATGGACGGCATTGAGACGGCCCGGCAGATCCGGCAGAAAGTGGGGGATGAGGTGCCCATCGTGGTGCTGACCGCCTACGACTATTCCAGCATTGAAGAGGAAGCACGGGAAGCCGGCGTCAACGAATTCATCACCAAGCCGCTGTTCCGCTCCCGGCTGACGACAGCACTGCGGAACATTGCCGCAGGGCGTTCTGCGCATCCGGAAGAGGACAGTCTGTCGAATCTGCGGAACTGCAGCTATGCGGGACACCGCATCCTGCTGGTGGAAGACAACGATCTGAACCGCGAGATCGCCTGCGAGATCATCGGGATGACCGGCGCAGCGGTCGAAACGGCAGAAAACGGCAGAGCTGCTGTGGAAAAGTTCATGAAGGCGCCGCAGGGCTATTATGACCTGATCTTTATGGACATCCAGATGCCGGTCATGAACGGCTACGAAGCCGCAGCGGCCATCCGCTCCATGAAGGAACATGGCGGCTTGGCCGTGCCCACCGTGGCGATGACGGCCAACGCATTTGCGGAAGATGTGCTGCTGGCCAAAAACGCAGGAATGAATGAGCACGTTGCAAAGCCGCTGGATCTGGGCAGACTCCACGAGGTGCTGCAGCGCTGGCTGAAATAAAAAAACAGCTCCAAGCCTAGGCTTGGAGCTGTTTTTCTATGCCGGTGGTGGGGGTCGAACCCACACGTGTTATTAGCACAAGGGATTTTGAGTCCCCCTCGTCTGCCATTCCGACACACCGGCCTATTTTGCTGCCCGGCAGAACGATGCGGCAGCAATGGAACAACAGTTATTATACTGGATTTTAGGGGCAAAATCAAGTAAAACTTTTTGGCGGCAGAGGGCAGATTGCAATTTGCGTCTTTTTGTGTCGAAAACGGAACGAAAAAACGACCCGGGGCGGAAAAGGCGGGCTGGGGCGTGAATTTTGCACGAAATGGAAGAACTGCGTGCAAAATTACAAAGATTGACGCAGACAAGATGAAAATAGTATAATACAAGGGAAAATGCGGCAGGGGTGCAGAAAACCGGAAGGAGCAGAGATGGCAGAGGAAAACAGGACAAAAACGCAAATGGAACAGGAACTGCAGCAGCTGCGCAAGGTCTTTTCTGCGGCACGGCTGCTGGAAGCCGAAGCGGTGCAGGGCAAAACGCCGGTGGACGGACAGTCCTGCTTTGCACAGTGGGGGCGGATGGATGCCTGCGAGAACTGTGCGGCACAGAAAGCACTGCAGGAAGGCCGGCAGGTCAGCAAGCTGGAATCCGGCGGCGGGGAACTGTACCGCATCACGGCGTCCCCCGTGACCGTGGAAGGCAGGCGCTGTGTGCTGGAGCTGGCACAGAAACTGGATCCGGAGGAGGGCAGACTTCTGCTGGATCGGTTCGCCAGCCAGCGGGAACAGGACTATCGGGATCCGCTGACGGGAGCCAGCACCCGCCGGTATTATGCGGATACCTACCAGGGAAAGAACCTGACGGCAGGCGTTGCGCGGATCGAACTGGACGATTTCAAATTGTTCACGGATGTGTACGGCCATTATGCAGGAAACAGCATTCTGGAGACGGCGGCCGGCGTCATCCGCCGGGGGCTGGAAGAGAACGATCATCTGATCCGCTATACCGATGAAACGTTCCTGCTGGTGACGGATGTGCCCCAGGAGCGTTTCGGGGAGAAGATGGAGCAGATCCGTCTGCAGCTGGCAGCAGCCAGCGTGCCGGGCTATTCGCATATCCGGCTGTCGGCCAGCATTGGCGGGATCTGGGTGCGGGATACCGACGCAGATGAGGCAGTGAAACGGGCCGGACGGCTGATGCGCTGTGCCCGGACGCAGAAAAATACGGTGATCATGGAGCGCCTGCCGGAGACGGAGGCTGATGCCTGGCCCAGCCGCCGGGAAAGTGTGCTGATCGTGGACGATGCGGACATCAACCGCAAGCTTCTGCGGGAAATGCTGGGCGGACAGTTCGATATGGCAGAGGCGGCCAGCGGCGAGGATGCGCTGCGGTTCCTGGAGCAGAATGCCACCGGCATCTCCATTGTGCTGCTGGACATCTATATGCCCGGCATCGATGGATTTGCGGTGCTGGAAGCCATGAATCAGCGTCACCTGCTGGAAGAGATCCCGGTGATCATGATCTCCAGCGAGGACAAAGTGGACACGGTGCGGAGGGCCTTTGATCTGGGGGCTTCCGACTACATCAGCCGCCCCTTTGATGCAAAGATCGTATACCAGCGGGTCACGAACACCATTCGGCTGTACGCCAAACAGCGCCGCCTGAGCGCGATGGCGGCCGAGCAGGCCTACGCCAGAGAGCGGAACAGTCAGATGATGATCGGCATTCTGAGCCAGGTGGTGGAAAAACGCAACGGGGAGAGCCGTGCTCATGTCCAGCGCATCTCAGAACTGACCGATCTTCTGCTGGCGCGGCTTGCACGCCGGACGGACCGCTACCAGCTCACACAGGAAGCCCGCCGCACCATCAGCACGGCGGCGGCACTGCACGACATCGGCAAAATGGAGATCTGCGACAGCCTGCTGAACAAGGCCGGGAGCCTGACTGCAGAAGAAATGCGGATCGTGCAGAGCCATACCCTGCTGGGCGCAAAAATGCTGGAAGGCCTGGAAGTCTATCGGGAAGAGGGATTCGTCCGGGTGGCCTACCAGATCTGCCGCTGGCATCACGAGCGTTATGACGGAAGCGGATATCCGGATCACAAAAAAGGGGAAGAGATCCCCATTGCGGCACAGGTGGTGGGGCTGGCCGATGTGTACGAGCGGCTGGTCAGCAAGCCGGTGGACGGCAAGGCCCGCACCCACCGGGAAGCCATGCAGATGATCCTGTCCGGCGAATGCGGCGCGTTCAATCCGTTGCTGCTGAGCTGCCTGCAGGAGGCGGATGCCGAGATCCAGGATGCGATGCAGAGACGGCCGCATACATTATAAGGAAAACGATCCGAAGAGACCGGAACACCGGGGCGGGATGCAGACCCGCCCCGGTGTTTTTCTGCGCAGAACGGCAAAAAAGACAAGTCCAGTCCTTGCCCGCAGGCACAGGCTGTGCTACACTATAAAGGAATCGCCATCAACTGCACAAAGAACGGAGGAATCCCCTTGAAACGACTGCATGGATTCGCGCACTGCGCTGCCGCGCTGGTGCTGGCTGTGGTGCTCTGCTTTGGTGTTCCGGCGGCGTCTGCCGCAGAGGAACCGGCAGACACCGCGGCCACCACGACCATCGGCGGAGCCAATACGACCCTGATCCCGGCGGAGGAAGAAAACTGCCTGAGCTGGCTGTTCGGATCCGGCGATAAGATCACGGTGCCGTATCTGAACGTCAAAGGGCAGGGCCTGAAGAAAAATGTGACCCTGGATCTGACCGACTGTCTGGTGGGCATCACCTACACAGAGCTTGGCTCCATCGGCAGCTATGTCAGCGCCAGCGCGGCACAGCAGGCCTGGAAGGCCCAGGCAGTGGCCATCCATTCCTACCTGGAATATTCCAAGCAGTACGGTTCTTCCGCCAATGCCCTCATCTACACCCCGGTGGATCAGATCCCTTCTGCAACGCGGGAAGCCATCCGCAAAGCGGTGGAGCCGGTGAAACAGGAGGTGCTGACCTACAATGGCGGTGTCTGCGATGCGGTGTGGTCGGCCAGTGCGGGCTACAACACCCAGACCGGCGTGTACGGCACCTGCTCCAGCCTGGATGCCTGGGGCACCGAGGTGCCCTATCTGCAGAGCGTGAAGAGTCCCTATGAGGAACAGTATCACAACCTTCTGCGGCGCAGCATCGGCAAGGACTACCGTTATGTGGAGTACACCGACAGCCGCACCGGTGAGGCCTATGTGGATGCAGACACCACCCATAAGAGCCTGGGCGGTTATGTGCAGTATAATACCTTTGTGTCCAACGGACGCAGTTACCGCTACATCAACCAGTTCGTTTCCTCCCGCTACTGCTTCGACTTCGGTACGGACGAAAACGGCACGCCCTGCATGACCTATTACGGCTACGGCCACGGTGTGGGCATGAGCCAGTGCGGTGCGGTGGGCTACGCACAGGAGCGCGGCATGAACTACCGCAGTATCCTCAAGCACTATTATCCGGGAGCCGGCATCAGCACGCAGGGCAGCAGCGGCGGCCTTTTCAGCTGGCTGAGAGGACTTTTCGGTTAAAATTTTGGGAATTGCTTCTCAAACCCGGCGGGATTTGGTATACTATACACGTTTGTGTACAAGACAACGCCGGAGTGCGTTTCAAATAAAAGTGTGTCACAGGAATGGAGATTGGCATGGAGTTGGAGAAGGAAACGGAAACCAGACAGGAGGCGGCGCGCAGCCGGGATCTGGCACAGCGCATCGTGCGGGAGCTTGCGCCCCGCAGGGTGCAGGTACTGGGCGGCAGCGGCACGCTGGAAAACGCCCTGAGGAAAGCCGGTGCGGCGCTTGTCTCTGAACAGGAAGCGCCGGAGCTGCTGGTGGTGGAAGATCCGGCATGGGCAGATCTGCCGGAAAAAACGGCGGACACCGTGCTGCTGGTCTGTGAAGGAGAGACTGCTCTGGCGGAATGCGCCGGGCGGCTGGCCAAACAGGGGCTGTACCGGGATTTTGCATGGAAAGCACAGAGCAATGGCAGCGCTGCAGCCCTGTTCCGCCGGGGGGCAGAGCAGCCGGATGCCGCAGAGCAGCTGGTGCACTACGAAGAAGAGCTGGACGCCCTGCGGGAGCGTGCCGACCGGGCGGAACGCACGGCGGAAGAGCAGGGGGCACAGCTGGAGCGTCTGCGCAGTGACCTGTCCCTGAGCCGCAGCCACGAGCAGGAACTGGAACGCACCCTGAACAGTGTGGTGAATTCACAGTTCTGGAAACTGACCTGGCCCATGCGGTATCTGGTGAGCAAGTGCCGCCAGCTGTGGCACACCTTCCCGCTGTTCGTGTTCTTTGCCGCCCTGCGGCAGGTGGGCCTTTCCGGCATGATGGCGCAGGCCAAAGCCAAGCGGGAATACAAAAAGCTCTTCCCGGGCAAGGCGATGCCCGCAGACCGCTTTGCCAGCGCAGAGCTGCTGGTAAAGCAGGCGGCAAACCAGCCGGATGCCCCCCTCATCAGCATTGTGGTGCCGCTGTACAACACCCCGCAGCAGTTCCTGGTGGAGCTGTTGGATTCCGTGCAGAACCAGAGCTACCGCAACTGGGAGCTGTGCATGGTAGATGCCGGACAGGATGCCTCGGTGGGCCAGACCGTGAAAGCCCGTGCGGCGTCCGATCCCCGCATCCGCTACCAGAAACTGGACAAGAATGACGGCATCGCGGGCAACACGAACCAGGGCTTTGCCATGGTCAGGGGCGAGTACGTTGCCCTGCTGGATCATGATGACATCCTGCATCCCTGTGCCCTGTGGTATGTGGCGCAGGCCATTGCCGAGCAGGGCGCGGATTTTGTCTATACCGATGAAGTGACCTTTGAGGGCGACATCGACCATCTGACGGTGTATCACTTCAAGCCGGATTATATGCTGGACAACCTGCGCTCCAACAACTACATCTGCCATCTGAGCGTCTTCAGCGCAAAGCTTCTGGCGCAGGTGGGCGGTGATGAGCGCGCCGAGTTCAACGGCAGCCAGGACTACGACCTGTACCTGCGCCTGACCGAACAGGCCAAAAAGGTGGTGCACATCCCGCACCTGCTGTACTACTGGCGTTCCAGCCCTACCAGTGTGGCCAGCAACATTTCCGCCAAGATGTACTGTCTGGAAGCAGCCATGAAGGCTCTGCGTGCGCACTACGAGCGGGTGGGCGTGCCGGTGGATGATGTGACCATGATCCCCAACACCCCGGGCTTCTACAAGACGGATTACACCATCACCAAGCCCGGCAAGGTGAGCATCCTGATCCCCAGCTGTGACCATTCCGCGGATCTGCGCACCTGTGTGGATTCTATTTACCGCAAAACGACCTATCCGGATTTTGAGATCCTCATCATTGAGAACAACAGCAGGGAGGAAGAGACCTTCCGGTTCTATGACCAGCTGCAGAAGGAGCACCCGGACAACCTGCGGGTGCTGTACTGGAAGGGCACCGGCTTCAACTACAGCGCCCTGAACAACTTTGGCGCCAAGGAAGCGACCGGCGAATACCTGCTGCTGCTCAACAATGATACCGAGGTGATCACCCCTCGCTGGCTCGAGGAGATGGTCATGTATGCCCAGCAGGAGCGCGTGGGCTGCGTGGGCGTCAAGCTGCTGTACCCGGACAACACCATCCAGCATGCAGGCATCGGCTTTGGCTACCTGACCCTGGCCGCCCACATGCACAAGAACTTCCCGGTGGGACACCCCGGCTACATGGGCCGTCTGGTCTATGCGCAGGATGTCTATGCCGTGACCGCTGCCTGCCTGATGGTGCGCAAGAGCGTGTACGACGAGGTGAACGGCCTGGACGAGAGTTTTGCTGTGGCCTTCAACGATGTGGACTTCTGCGTCCGCGTGCGGGAGGCCGGGTATACCAATGTCTTTACCCCCTTTGCCCAGCTGTATCACTACGAGAGCAAGAGCCGCGGCCTGGACGAGAGCCCGGCCAAGCGCAAGCGCTTTGAGTCGGAAGTGAAGCGGTTCCAGCAGCGGTGGGCCAAGCAGCTGGCCGCCGGGGACCCCTGCCTGAACCCGAACTTTGACCTGATGAAGGAGGACTTCACCTTCGACATCAAGCCGCTGGAGTGACCCTCTCAGTCTGCTGCGCAGACAGCTCCCCCGAAAGGGGGAGCTGTGTTCGGAAAACTGATTGAAAACGAAAAGAGGAACTCTGGTGGAACTTTCAGCCTGTATCGTAGTTTATAACGGCGCAGAGGAGGCCCTGCGGGCGGCCCAGACCGTGCTGGACTGCACCCGCCGCCATCCGCTGACGCTGTATCTGGTGGACAATGCCAGCCCGGACGGCAGCGGCCAGCGCCTGACCCGCGCGGCAGCCGACGGCACCCTGCGCACGGCACCGGGCCAGCAGGTGCAGGTGCTCTGCCGGACCCAAAACGGCGGCTTCGGCACCGGGCACAATACGGTGCTTTCGCTGCTGCACAGCCGGGTGCATTTTATCCTGAACCCGGACATCCAGCTCACCGCCGACACCCTGAGCGACCTGGCAGACTGGATGGTGCAGCACCCCGGTGTGGTGATGGCCCGCCCGGCCCTGACCTTTCCGGACGGGCAGCCCCAGCGGCTGCCGCTGCGCCGGTGCAATGTGCGGGCCATGGTCTACCGCCAGCTGCCCTGCCTGAAGTTCTGGGCAAAGTACAACGAACGCTACCTCATGGCGGACCGGGACCTGACCCAGCCCACTGAGATCGAGTTCTGCACCGGCAGCTTCTCGGCGGTGGACACAGCTGTATTCAAAGAGGTGGGCGGTTTTGACGAGGGCTACTTCATGTATGTGGAGGATGCCGACCTCACCCAGAAAATGCGCACAAAGGGCAAGGCGTATTTGGTGCCCCAGTACACGGCCATCCATGCCTGGCACCGGGCCGCCCACCGCAGTCTGAAGCCCTTTCTGTGGCAGCTGCGCAGTCTGCTGCGTTATTTTTCCAAGTGGGGCTTTGCGTGGTAAGATAAAAAATCTTTGCAACGGCTTTTCCGGAAATTTTGCCGGAAGGGCCGTTCTTTCTTGCTTTTTATGTGAATTGATAGTAAAATAAAGTGAACTGTTATCTCCTTTTGCAGGAGAGGACAGTGCTGAACAAGTTGACAGCGGACGCAGCTCCGCTTTGAATCCATACGCAGTTCGGCCGGTACGCCGCCCGGGCTGCGTACAGCTGCACAACTTTTTACAAAAGATTAAAGGAGTGCACAAGTATGAAAGGTATCATTCTTGCCGGCGGTGCCGGCACCCGGCTTTACCCGCTGACCATGGTCACCAGCAAACAGCTGCTGCCGGTCTACGACAAGCCGATGATCTACTACCCCCTGTCCACGCTGATGCTGGCAGGCATTCAGGACATCCTGATCATTTCCACCCCCACCGACACGCCCCGCTTTGAGGCGCTGCTGGGGGACGGCAGCCAGTACGGCATCCATCTGCAGTACAAGGTGCAGCCCTCCCCGGACGGCCTGGCACAGGCCTTCATCCTGGGCGAAGAGTTCATTGGCGACGACTGCTGCGCCATGATCCTGGGCGATAACATTTTCTACG
>ENA-ORUI01003551-ORUI01003551.1-human-gut-metagenome-genome-assembly--contig:-NODE-3551-length-11129-cov-3.292035_pt1 | contig 11129 bp, 8 predicted proteins | sample MGYA00242078_ERZ509205 | MGnify/ENA primary metagenome ERZ509205 (study PRJEB26280, sample SAMEA2338828) | human gut metagenome | biome: human gut; feature: human-associated habitat; material: faeces... | reverse complement strand
TATTCTGATTTTTATAAATACTATATCGAAAACGATCCCAAAGATTTGCTATCGAAATCCATAAAAAATGATTACGAAATGTGGTCTGACTTGGAGATCGGATTAGGTGAATTTTTAAAAGATATAGATGAAAATCAAATAGAGGAATTTTTGGATAGTAAAAGCACTTTGGAAAGGATGTTATCAGAGTATTTAACATTAGAAAATAACCGAGTTCATATCAAAGATGAAAAGGCTATTGCGGAAGAATTTAAGAAGAAAGTTCTTAATTTTTCCTCTGATTTTAATGCTCTAGATAAGGACCACTATCATCAAGTGATTGGTTCGACAAAAGCCCAAATTAATTACAACTTTATTACTTTCAATTACACAAGTGTTCTTGATACGATTGTGTCAGCTACACAGAAAAACTGTAAGCCCTTTGGCAATCATACCTCCGGCAGTACAGGATATAACGATTCTATTATATCGCCCCATCATATTCACGGGAAACTAACTGAAGATCTTATTTTAGGATTGGATAATGCAGAACAAATCTTAAATGAAAAGTTAAAGTCTAATCCAAAATTAACAAACTACATAATTAAGCCTGTTGTAAATAAAGCTCTCGGTGAAAAAAAGATTGAAAAGGCAAGAGAAATAATAGATAAGAGCAAGTATGTTTGCCTATTTGGTCTTTCCATCGGAGATACAGATGGGATGTGGTGGAGTTACATTATTGAGTGGTTAAAGCGAGAGAAAGACAATCGTTTAGTATTGTTTATCAACAAAAATACAAACGTACAGTTATCAGGACAAGAAAAAATCCGCTTTAGAGATTCAAATAGAGAAATGATGTTGGAACGTAGCCGTTGCGAAGTTTCCGAAACCTTAAAACTGGTGCAAGACAAGATAATTATCGTTCCTAATTCTAAAATTTTCAACTTGGAAAACATCATATTGGAGGATGAGGAAAATGGCTGATATTAGAAAAGATCAAGAAAGAGATGAACTTCATCGTGCTATATGGGCGATTGCTGACGGCCTGCGTGGAAGCGTAGACGGCTGGGATTTCAAATCCTATGTGTTAGGCATGATGTTCTACCGCTATATCTCCGAAAACCTGACCAACTATATTAACGAAGGCGAAATCGAAGCTGGCAATGAGGGCTTTGATTATGCTTTGCTGTCTGACGAAGAAGCAGAACAGGCTCGTGAAGATATGGTCAAGACAAAGGGCTTTTTCATTCTCCCCTCCGAACTTTTCTGCAATCTCAGAAAAAAGGCTGCTGGCGATGAAAACCTGAACATGACTCTGGAGACAATCTTCAAAAACATTGAGGACTCTGCAAAGGGCAGCGAGAGCGAGGATAATTTCGCAGGACTGTTCGATGATATTGATGTCAACAGCAACAAACTGGGTGCCACCGTTGCTAAGCGTAACGCCAATCTCGTCAAGTTGATCGATGGCGTTGCAGATATGAAGTTGGGCAATTACAAAGAAAATTCTATTGATGCTTTCGGTGATGCCTACGAATATTTGATGGGTATGTACGCATCCAACGCAGGAAAAAGCGGTGGTGAGTTCTTCACCCCGCAGGAAGTTTCCGAGCTGTTGACCCGAATTGCGGTTGTTGGCAAGACAGAAGTTAACAAAGTCTACGACCCTGCTTGCGGTTCCGGTTCTCTTCTTTTGAAAGCTGCAAAGATTCTCGGCAAAAAGAATGTTCGTCAGGGTTTTTATGGTCAAGAAATTAACCTCACCACCTACAACGTTTGCCGCATCAATATGTTCCTGCACGATATCGACTACGATAAGTTTGATATCGCTCACGAAGATACACTTATGAACCCGCAGCATTGGGATGATGAACCCTTCGAGGTTATCGTTTCCAATCCGCCCTACTCCATCAAATGGGAGGGCGATGACAACCCTGTTTTGATTAACGATCCCCGTTTCTCTCCTGCCGGTGTGCTTGCACCTAAATCCAAGGCCGACTTTGCATTTATAATGCACTCCTTGGCATGGCTTGCTACTAACGGAACGGCAGCAATTGTTTGCTTCCCCGGCATCATGTACCGTGGTGGAGCTGAGAAGAAAATCCGTCAGTATTTGATTGACAACAACTTCATTGACTGCATCATTCAGTTGCCGAGCAATCTGTTCTTCGGAACGCCTATTGCTACCTGTATCATGGTTTTGAAGCGCAGCAAGGCAGATAACAGCACCCTGTTCATCGACGCATCTAATGAATACGTAAAGGTAACGAATAACAACAAACTAACCGATGGCCCTGACGGAAACATCGAACATATTGTAAATGCCTTTATCGCCCGTGCTGACAAAAAGCATTTTGCCCGTTGTGTTCCTTACGAAGAAATCGTGGAACAGGACTATAATCTTTCTGTCAGTTCCTATGTTGAGCAGGAAGATACCAGAGAAGAAATTGATATCGCAAAGCTCAATAAAGAGATTGAAGAAATTGTTGCAAGGGAGCAGGTGCTGAGGACTGAAATTGCAAAAATCATTGCAGAATTAGAGGGATAATTTATGAGACTCAGTAGTAGATTATCTGATAAAAGTAAAAATACCGGAGAAATTGAGTCTTTCATTGATTTGGAAAGATATACGGTTTCTCCTGAGGAAGAAACTGAAGATATTCAATTGGTTTCTGCCGGTGATTTTATCGAAATCCAGATTGGAACAATCATGCAACCGTTTTACTCTACGGTATGCAGGGATAGCGTTTCTTTTGTTTCTCCACTAAAACTACACTGCTTGATTATCAATAAGTCAATGATCAGTATAGATTGCGAATTGCAGTGTATGGATTATGTGGAAGGCAATCCATCCTGCAAAAATTGCAATCACAGTGTACAGGCTTGGTTTTTGGTTGGGGCTGATGATATTTTTGCACCTTTCCCCAATATCTATGTAATAAAGCAGAATTTCAAACTGCCAGAAAACATTAAGCTTCCAGTCGAAACGGAGGATAAGTTTACTGAGTGGTTAGCCAAGGCTGAGATTGCGCACAAAGAGAGACTGGGTGCCGGAGCCATTATTTATTTGCGTTCAATTCTGGAACGGATCACGATAGAGGTTGGAGACAGCGCAGGTGTGGAAATCCGCAAACAAAGCGGTAATATGAAACCATTTGACCAAGTAATTGCGGCAGTGGACAAAGAATGTTCTATTGTCCCAGTGATATATTCAGACAATGGGTATGAGCTTTTTCGACGACTGAGTAATATTGCCCATGGCAACTCTGATGAAGAAACGGCATTAAGAGAGTATGAGCCTTTACGCCGTCTGGTCGTAGGTATCATGGATAACGTCAAGAAAAAAGAAGAAGAAATCAAAAACAACGCCGAACTCAAAAAGGCGTTGGAGGCGATAGGATTTAGTAACGGGGGTGAGCAGAATGAGCAAACTGAATGAAGTGATACATAAACTGCGCCCAGACGAGTTGGAATATATCAGTATAGGAAGCCTGATTACCCGCATTCGAGAAAAAGGGAACGATGACCCAGATGTTAGGCAAGTATATGTCGTTAGCAATACGCAAGGGATGGTAAAAGCTGAGGAATATCGAGAGAACACAATACATAGTGAAGATACATCAAACTATACCATTGTTCGGGAAAACATGATTGCCTACAATCCGTCAAGACTCAATATTGGCTCTATTGCGCGGCTAAAATATTCAGAGGCAGGGCTTGTAAGCCCGATGTATGTAGTATTTTCCATTAACTCTCAGAAAATAATGTATGAATATTTTGATCATATTATCAAATCTTCTTACGTTGCGAGTAAAATCAATTCCCTGAAAGAAGAAGGAGCACGATTTAGATTTGAGTTTTCACGATGGGGTCGAATTATAATTCCTGTTCCCCCACTGCCTGTGCAACAGGAAATTGTTCGCATATTGGATAAATTTACGCAGCTTACAGCGGAACTTATAACAGAGCTTACAGAGAGAAAGAAACAATACGAATACTATCGTGATTCCCTTTATGCAGCCAATGATACCGATGTGGAGTGGACTACTTTGGATCGTATCTCAGAAAATTGTGACCGTCAAAGAAAGCCTGTAACAAAAGGAAATAGAGTTGCAGGAAAATATCCGTACTATGGTGCATCTGGAATTGTAGACTATGTTGAAGACTATATTTTCGATGGTGATTTCCTTTTAGTATCGGAAGACGGAGCCAATTTGTTGGCCAGAAGTACACCAATTGCATTTTCTATCTCCGGCAAGAATTGGGTTAATAATCACGCCCATGTCCTGAAATTTGATACTTACGAACTGAGAAGATATGTCGAAATCTATCTGAACTCAATTGATCTAAGCAAATATATTTCAGGCGGTGCGCAGCCTAAGCTTAATCAGGAGAACTTGAACAAAATCCCTATTCCTGTACCGAGTCCGGAAAGAGTGAAATATGTGGTAAGTATTCTGGATCGCTTTGATACTCTTTGCCACGATATTTCAGAGGGACTTCCAGCGGAAATCGAAGCACGACAGAAGCAGTATGAGTATTATCGGGATAAACTGCTAACATTTGAGGAGTGTAAGGAAAATGTCGGTTGATAATTTGATGGATTACCGGGAATTTTCTAATACCGACGAAGCTGAGCGATGGGCGTGGGAACATTATTCTGATCTGTTAAACCTTGTCCCAGAATCAGAACAGTACAAGTTGATTTTTTCTTATACCGGCAGCTGGTATAAAGCGCTTAACCGATTGATGCGTGTGTGTCCTGCAATTGGTTCAGATGCTTTTGATAAAGTTGATTTTGGAGATTATGCAGAGGAAAAGGCAGAAATTGTTGCACTTACTTCCATCCTTCAAAAATACTCATTGCCTGAGCCTATTATCGTACATCGCTTTGCTCATCTTTCAGATATTGTGAAAATGTCAGATGTACGGGTTCTGCACAAAGGAGTACATTTTTCGGACAAAGCCTTTGTAAGTACCACGTTAATTAAGAAACTGCTTGTTCCCTTCGGGAAGGAAAATGGATGCTCGTGCGTTTTAAAGATATACCTTCCCCAAGGGCTTCATGGCGCATATGTTTCTTTCAAGACAGACAAAACTTTGTTAAACGAACAAGAGTTTTTGCTGCCACCTAATATCCCAATGGAAATTATAAAGATACACTATTTTACATGGCCGATACAAATCGACTGTGTTGCACTCTCCAACGAAAGGGGGCTTTCTGATTGAGCACCTACAATATTGTTCTTTCAACCAACGAAAGCACAGTCGTAACCGAATATGAACCACAGGATAAACGCTCGGATGCGTATCAGAGTGAAGCAGCTTTGGAAGCAGCCTTCATCAAAATGCTTGGCGAACAAGGCTACGAGTATGTGTCTATTCACAACGAGGAAGATCTTGTACTTAATCTTCGCAAGCAGCTTGAACGTCTTAACCAGTACAGCTTCACGGATAAAGAATGGGAAACCTTCTTCAAATCCAAGATTGCCAACGCAAACGAGGGTATCGTGGAAAAGACTCGCAAGATTCAGGAAGACTATGTACAGAACCTTACTTGCGAAGATGGCAGAACCCAAAACATCTATCTGATTGACAAAAAGAATATCCATAATAACCGTTTGCAGGTCATCAATCAGTATGAAGAAGGTGCCGGAAATCACGACACCCGATATGACGTGACCATTCTTGTGAATGGTCTCCCGTTAGTTCATGTGGAGCTGAAGCGCCGTGGTGTTGCAATCAAAGAAGCTTTCAACCAGATCAATCGCTATCAGAGAGACAGCTTCTGGGCAGGTTCTGGACTTTATGAGTATGTGCAGATTTTTGTCATCTCCAATGGCACATTCACAAAGTATTATTCCAATACCACCAGAGCAAGCCATATCAAAGAGAATGACGGCACCGGCAAAAAGCACAGCAAGAAAACTTCCAATAGCTTTGAGTTCACTTCCTATTGGGCAGATGGTAACAACAGAGCTATTGCAGACCTTGTTGACTTTACAAAGACGTTCTTCGCCAAGCATACCCTGCTGAACATTCTGACAAAGTACTGTGTGTTTACATCTGAGGAATTGCTGCTTGTCATGCGCCCTTATCAGATCGTTGCAACAGAACGTATTTTGAACAGAATTGAGACATCTTCCAACAGCAAGAAAACCGGAAAGATAGAAGCAGGCGGATATATCTGGCATACTACAGGTAGCGGCAAAACCCTCACCTCTTTCAAGACGGCACAGCTTGCTACAAACTTGCCCTACATTGATAAGGTGCTGTTTGTTGTTGACCGCAAGGACTTGGACTATCAGACCATCAAAGAGTATGACAGATTTGAAAAAGGTGCTGCCAACAGCAATAAGAGCACGGCTATTCTGCAGAAGCAGCTTGAGGATTCTACTTCTCGAATTATCGTAACTACAATTCAGAAGTTGGATGTCTTTATTCAGAAGAACCCCATGCATCCCATTAGGGATAAGCATATTGTTTTGGTGTTTGATGAATGCCATAGAAGCCAGTTTGGTGATATGCATACGAGAATTGTGGGCGGCCAGATCAAAAAAGGTGAAAAGATTGTTAAGGTAAATAGATACTTTAGGAACTATCACATCTTTGGTTTTACGGGTACACCGATTTTCTCGGTCAACGCCGGTACTGGTGGAAATCCGAATCTCAAAACTACTGAGCAAGCATTTGGCGATAAACTTCATACGTACACCATTGTTGATGCCATCAATGACGGAAATGTTTTGCCGTTCCGCATTGACTATATTAATACGGTAAAGCAACAGGACGGAAAGCAGGATAAGCAAGTTACTGCTATTGATACTGAGGAAGCACTTGCTTCTCAGGAACGTATCTCCGAAGTTGTAAAGTATATTCTGGAACACTTTGATCAGAAGACAATGCGAAACTCCTATTACAGTCTGAAGGGTCAGCGTGTGAATGGCTTCAACTCCATGCTTGCTGTCAGCTCCATCCCTGTATGCAAAAAATACTATCTGGAACTGAAAAAGCAGATTGCAGAACAGCACCGTGATTTGACGATTGCCACTATCTTCTCGTTTGCTCCTAATGAAGCGGACAGTGAAGACGGCATCTTGGATGATGAAAGTTTTGATATGGATGGCCTTGACCAGAGTTCTCGTGATTTTCTGGACATGGCGATTGACGAGTATAACAAGACTTTCAAAACCAACTTCGATACATCCAGCAAGGGTTTCCAGGACTATTACAAAGACCTCTCTGACAAAGTCAAAAAGCGTGATGTTGACTTGCTGATTGTGGTCAATATGTTCCTTACTGGATTTGATGCAACGACACTCAACACGCTCTGGGTAGACAAGAATTTGAAAATGCATGGTCTGATTCAGGCATTTTCAAGAACCAATCGCATTCTTAACTCCGTTAAGACCTTTGGTAATATTGTTTGCTTCCGTGATCTTGAAAAAGAAACCAACGACGCAATTGCCTTGTTTGGCGATAAGGAAGCCAATGGTATTGTTCTTCTGAAATCCTACGAAGACTATTACTACGGCTGTGTTGATGACAAGGGTCGTGAACAGAAAGGCTACGAAGAACGTATCGCCGAGCTGTTGCAGAAATACCCATTGGGACAGCCGATTATCGGCGAACAGAACAAGAAAGATTTTATCGTTCTGTTTGGCAACATTCTCCGACTGAGAAATATTCTGTCTGCATTTGACCGCTTTGCCGGAAACGAAATCTTGTCTCCCATTGATTTCCAAGACTACACAGGTACATATCATGACTTGTATGACGAGATCAAACCGAAGCTGGGATGCAAAGATAGTATCATGGATGATGTTGTCTTTGAAATGGAACTCGTCAAACAGGTCGAAGTGAATATCGACTACATCTTGATGTTGGTTGCGAAGTACCATGACGGAAACTGCGAAGACAAGGAAATCCTTGTTGCAATTGATAAGGCGATTAAGTCGAGTTTGCAGCTTAGATCGAAAAAAGAACTGATCGAGAACTTTATTGCCACTATCAATGCCAAAACCGATGTCAACGCAGATTGGCAACGCTTTGTAAAAGAGCAGCGTGAAACAGATATTCAGGCTTTGATTGCAGAAGAAAAACTGAAGCCCGAGGAGACCAGAAAGTTTGTAGAAAACGCTTTCCGTGATGGCGTCCTTAAAACAACTGGTACAGATGTTGACCGTCTGATGCCGCCAGTCTCTCGTTTTAGTGGCGGTGGTTCCCGTGATAAAAAGAAGCAAACCGTTATTGAAAAACTGAAAGCATTCTTTGAAAAATATTTCGGGTTGGTCAACGCTGACGACAAATTATAGTACCGTACTCTTTTTCGCCGAAGAAGTTCTCATTGGAAAATCGCAAAAAGTATTAGAAATGTTAAACAGAATTATATTTTCTGTTGCTTCCGGCATATCAAATCAGGGCATACATATTGTATATTCGCAAAATTGGGGAGAAAAAATAAAGATTATTTTTCGGTATGACAGCTACCGACGTACAGAAAATTTTGAATTTGAAACACGCATGGGCGTTTATTCTGGACCGTGATGTAGTTGCCAGCCGTTCCGACTATTATATGCTCAGTCATATTGCAAGGCTTGTCAATGAAGGCTTTTTTGCAGATGGCGGTCGAATCCGTGGTGTTCCGGTTACTCTTGGCGGTTCGTCTTATGTTCCGCCCCTGCCGAATGAATCGGATGTGAAAGACAGAATTCTTGAGATCATCGAGGAAGAGGACGATGCCATCAATATTGCCATCAAACTTTGTCTTTACTGCATGAAAAGCCAGATATTCCTGAACGGCAATAAGCGCGCTTCCGTTATCTTTGCAAACCATTATCTTATTGCTCACGGCGGAGGTCTTTTGGTCATTCCCGAAAGCGAAGTGCCCCAGTTCAAGAAACTGCTTGTGAAGTATTATGAGGGAGAAGACCCCTCTGTTATTGCGGGCTTTATGAAAGAACGCTGTTGGAAAACAATAGGACACTAAGCGCCAATATTGGGGAACAAATTTAGATGTGTATTGCGGATTTGTTCCCCAACGTTATATCTGTGGTAAGAGTCAAGAAATCGACTCTTTTCTTAGACCCATCTTAAAGTAGATGGGCATGCCGCGAACGATGTTGTCCTGATTATCTTGATAGACTGCCGCAAATAGGCAAACTGGAATTTATTAGGCAAACAGAATAAGTGCAACACCTGTGATAAGCAGAACTATACCAACAACAAACTCTATCATTCCCACTTTCTTTGCGTATTCTTCTTTCTTCCGACCGGCTTTGAAATCCGCCTCAAAACCGTTGATAAGATTGTATTTCTTTTTAAAGTAAATGAAGTATCCAAACAGAAGGAATGCCAATCCCAGAACTACAGCCAATACCTTTAGGAATATCATATAAACACCTCCACAAAAAATTCCGGTTTGTCAGCCTCATTATATCACGCGCTCGGCGCATTTTCCAGCTTGCGCAGCAGCGGCAAAGCAGATGTCCCTGCCGCTGTGGTTTTTCTTTTTAGCGTTCTCTGTCTCTGTCCACGAACGCTTTTTGCAGTTCCTCCCTGTCGCTTTTTGCTCTCTGTTGCCTTGTCAAGCCCCAACGGGTATGTTACAATGAATTTGTCGGAGCTATTTTTCTGCTCTTTTATTTTTTCGATAATTTCTTATAAGGAGGCAGTATACCCATGGCAGCACCTCTTGCGGATCGTATCCGTCCGCAGACTCTTGATGAAATGGTTGGGCAGAAGCATTTGCTGGGGCAGAATGGCCTGCTGCGCCGTATTGCAGAAAGCGGCAGCCTGCCCAATCTGATCTTCTATGGTCCTTCCGGTGTGGGAAAAACCACAGCCGCCCGTATCATTGCGGCAGGGGCAGGTAAAAAGCTGTACCGTCTTAACGGTACCACAGCCTCCACCGGCGATATTAAAGCGCTTATTGCCGATTTAGGCGGCTTTGATGCCATGGGCGGCGTGGTGCTTTATCTTGATGAGATCCAATACCTCAATAAAAAGCAGCAGCAAACTCTGCTGGAGTATATAGAAGACGGCTCCATTACCCTCATTGCCTCCACCACCGAAAATCCTTATTTCTATGTCTACAATGCCATTCTCAGCCGCTGCACCGTTTTTGAGTTCAAGCCGGTGGATGCCGCCGAGGTGGAACACTACCTAGAAAGTGCGATGGAAAAGCTGCGGCAGCAGTCCCCGGAGCTGCAGGTGGAGGAGGGAGCGCTGGCTCACATTGCTGCCTGCTGCGGCGGGGATGTGAGAAAGGCCGCCAATGCGCTGGAGATCTGTGCCCTGGGCGCGATGGCCACTACCGGCCGGCCGGTCATTACGCTGGAGGACGCGAAACAGGCCGCTCAGCGCAGTGCCATGCGGTATGACCGGGAGGGCGATCAGCACTACGATCTTCTCTCCGCCCTGCAAAAATCCATCCGCGGCTCCGATCCCGATGCCGCGGTGCATTACTTGGGTCGCCTGCTGGAGGCCGGGGATCTGCTTTCTCCTTGCCGTCGTCTGCTGGTCATTGCAGCGGAGGACATCGGCCTGGCCTATCCACAGGCCATTGTCATAGTAAAAGCCTGTGTGGATGCCGCTGTGCAGCTGGGCCTGCCGGAGGCCCGCATCCCACTGGCGGAGGCCGCTGTGCTGCTGGCCACAGCCCCCAAGTCCAACGCTTCCTATATGGCCATCAATGCCGCTATGGCAGATATTCAAAAGGGCAGGGGACAAGGCTTCCCGCGCTGCCTGCAAAATGTCCACTATGATAGTGCCGAGGTGGAGCAAAAGGGCCAGAACTATCTCTACCCGCACGATTTCCCCAATCACTGGGTGGCGCAGCAGTACCTGCCGGATGACCTGATTGGTACCCGGTATTATCACTATGGCGATAACAAGACCGAGCAGGCAGCCCGCACCTATTGGGAAACCCGCAAAAAGGAGAAGTAAGCATGGGCTTTTGGATCTTTATGTTCTGCTGCACTCTGCTGATCCCCATTATCATGATTATAGCTGGCAATTCCATGCGTCTTGGTAAATTCAAAACCATTAATTATATCGTCGGCTACCGCACCCGCCGATCCATGAAGAACCAGCAAACTTGGGACTACGCCCACCGGGAGTGTGGTCTGTTGTGGCGACGCTGGGGCAGT
>ENA-ORUI01003550-ORUI01003550.1-human-gut-metagenome-genome-assembly--contig:-NODE-3550-length-11130-cov-2.945643_pt1 | contig 11130 bp, 10 predicted proteins | sample MGYA00242078_ERZ509205 | MGnify/ENA primary metagenome ERZ509205 (study PRJEB26280, sample SAMEA2338828) | human gut metagenome | biome: human gut; feature: human-associated habitat; material: faeces... | reverse complement strand
AGCCGCCCATGGGGCACTCATCACAGGCAATATCAATGACCTCAATGACATTGGGGTTCTGCTTATTGCCGCCCATTGCCATGCGCACCCGTTCGCTGAGGATCGCACGCTCCTTGTAGACGCAGCAATAAATGGTCTCGGCATTGCGGGGCGCCAGCTCCCGCGGGATCGACAGCACATTATCCAGCAAAGTATCGTTCCACGCCTGCCGCGCCACCTCCCGCAGCACCTTGTATTTGAGATACTGTACCTTGGTATCAAACTTTCTCATGGGTTCTCCCCCCGCTTTATCAAAAATACATGACCTTGACCCGTTTGCCCATTTCGTGCAGCAGCTTTGAAAGCTCCTCCACCAGTTTCATCTTGATATTGAAGCTGATGGGCAGGTTAGGATCCTGATGCGCCGGATTGACCGCCCTGCCGACAAAAAAGTTGACATCGGTTGCTTCCTCAAACAGCATACGGCTGATGAGACAGGCACCGTCATGCCCGTAGCCCCATTCCTCATGGCGCTCATTCTGGTCGAGGGCGTCCTTGGCATATTCGATCACACGACTGACGGTGATAATGCCCTCTGTGACCAGATCCACGCCCTCCATGTGGGCAATGGGCGGCAGATCGCTGTTCTGGTACCGCAGCTCGGTGGAAATGGGCGCACCGAGATACCGTGAGGCAATTGCGGCGGTGGTGCCGCCGCAGATGATCCGCTTGCCGCCCTTAGAGAAGAACAGCGTCATCATGCGGACGTCGTCATCGCTGCTGCGGGGCGGTCCGAACAAAATATTGACCGGTGCGCGGCGGCGTACCCGCACCACGCAGGCGGTGGCATCATCGCCGGGTTTGCCTCCGTACAGGCGACTGCATTCCTCTACCAGCATGGTGGAGAGCGTCTTGGCATTATAGCCTGCCACCGAGGTCGTTGCCACATATTCGGCAATGTCACTGAGCTGCCAGCCGAAATTGTATGCCACGCCGATACCGGCATGGGGGCAGCCGTCACTGACTGCCACCAGAATGTCCCCCTCCTGCAGGCGCAGCTCGGATTTATGCACCTTTTTGCCGCCCACGATCATATCCCGTCCGGGCAGGTCGACCGGTGTGCCGTTTCGGATCAGGACAACCGGCGGGTTATCGTAGCAGATAATCTCCGCCACCTCGTTATTGATGAGATGGATAATGGTGAAGGTGGAGTACGCCACCTTGCGCACCGAGCAGATGGGCAGCGTAGCGGCAATGGCTTTGACGCACTCCTCCAACGGCAGCCCCTCGGCGATCATGGTGGAGATGATGCGGGAGGTGAGAATGGACAGAATGTTTGCTTTCACACCGCTGCCCAAGCCGTCCGCCAGTACCAGTACGGAGGAATCCTCCCCCTGCCCTGCAACCTCCACATGGTCGCCGCACAGCTCCTCCCCCACATGATTGATGCTATTGCAGCCGATTTCTACACACAGATCATTCATCGGATACCGACCCTTTCAGTTTATACAGCGCTATCTTGGTTTCGGCGGCGGTTTCTCCCAGCAGGGAGGCAATCTCCTGCACAATGCGCATCTGCTTTTTCACCACACCGTCTGCGATCTCGGCCGTTTGACGGCTCAGCTCCTCCTTTTGACGGCGCACCCGCTCCTCCTCGGTCACGTCCCGCAGAATGCAGATGATCTGGTGGGAATCGTGATCGGGAATGATGGTCTCCTCGGCATAGCGATCGTATTCGGAAAGATATACTCTTTTTTTCTCGATGCTGTAACCGCTTTCCAGCACTGTGAGAAAATCCCCCGGATCCAGCACCCGCACCACCGGCTCACCCGTCACATCGGAGGGAGAGGAGAGATTCATCATGGCAAGCGCCGCGCGGTTGATCTGCTGGATCTCCAGCTTTTCATTCAACAGCAGGAAGCCGTTGGGAGAGTTATTGACAATATTGCCGGTAAAGCTCTCGGCGCGCTCCTTGAGATATGGCAGGCACATGGAAAGCTCCGCCTTGCCCTGATAAACCGCAATTGCCTTTTCGCGGCAGGTATTGTAGCCGCAGGAGCCGCAGTTCAGCTCCTGCTCCGGCTTCTTTTTTCCCATTTGGCGCAGAATATCGGCGATCTCCCGCTCGGAGGGAAGATTCCGTTCCTTAATGAGCGGCAGCCGCTCGATCAAAAGCGCCGCCGGCTCCGGCTGAGGCAGATCGAAGTCCTCTCTGCCTGCCGCACGGTCCACCGTTTGATAATCCCGCACCGGCGACCGATGGAATTTTTCCATAACCGGCCCTCCGACACAGCTTCCGGTACACATTGACATTTCGATAAAGCAGCGATGCAGACCGCCATGCATCAGGTCGTCCAGCACCTCCAGACAGTTCTGCGCACCGTCCACTGCCATGTAGGTGTAATCCCGATTGGGCTTTTCCATACAGCGCAGAATTCCGCCTGCCGTGGGAAACAAGCGTGCTTTGCCGCCTTTTTTTTGCACCGGTGCCTGCCGCACGGCGATGTTCTCCTGCTCCAGCCAGTCGGTCAGCTCATCAAAGGTGAGGACGGCATCGACCTCCTCGCACTCCTCTGCCTCACCCTTTTTGGCAACACAGGGTCCGATGAATACCGTTTTAGCACCGGAGAACCGGCGCTTGATATCGGCGCAGTGCGCCTGCATGGGCGACATGACCGGCGCCAGATACCCCAGCAGAGACGGATAGTACCGGCGGATCAGCAGATTGACCGACGGACAGCAGGAGGAAATGATGATGTCCCGATCGCTCTCCGCTGCCATGCGGTCATATTCCCGTTTAACAACCGTGGCGCCCAGCGCAGTCTCCTCAGCATCGGCAAAGCCCAGCTTTTGCAGCGCTTCCCGCAGCTCCTCTATTCCGCTGCCGGCATAATTAGCAAGGAAAGAGGGCGCCAGACTGGCGACCACCGGCGCACCGCTTTGCAGCATCACCCGCACCTTATCCACCTCGCTGACGATCTGCTTGGCGTCCTGCGGACAAACCACAAAGCACTGTCCGCACATGATGCATTCATTCTGAATGATATATGCCTGATTGCCCGAAAAGCGGATCGCCTTGACCGGACAGTGGCGGATACATTTATAGCAGTTTTTACAGTTGGCTTTTTTCAGTGTCAGACTTTCCATACCCTGTGTTCCTCCCTGCTGCGGCGGTTTATTGCCTGTTCAGTGCCTTCAGCACCTTTTCTTCAAAAAATGTCCGTGTTCCCTCCGGCGTGACGGAGCAGAATTCCTCATCGACCTTGACGCAGACCCCCAACTGACACTGCCCCATGCAGAACGCACCGCACAGCTCCACCTCATCGCTGAGATTGTGATCCCGAATCAGATCCTGCAGCTGCTCCACCACCTGACGGGAACCGCGGACATGGCAGGACGACCCGATGCAAACTGTAATTTTCATGTGAAATTCACCTCTGTTTCAATCTCTCCCGCTTTTTCGGGCGCGTCGATCCACTGCCGGAGCACCGCTCTGCCGCGGGCATTGGCGCCACCTGCTTGAGAAGCCGCCACCAGCGGGATCCAGCGGCGGATATGCTGCGGCTCGATGCCGCTTTTTTGGCAAAAAAGAGTGAGATACTGCCCTGCCAGTTCCCTTCTGCCCCGCATTTGCAGCAGCAGATAGGTCAATGCCGCATCGGCGGCGGCATTGCCCTGCGTGGCGTGAAACCAGTCGATAATGTATGGCTCCCCTGTGGCTGCGCTGATGATGACCTTTGACGGCACAAAGTTGCCGTGGCAGACCTCATTGTATCTGGGGATACGCTCCAGCTTGGAATAGAGATCGTAGCGGTCGGTGGCGGACAGCTCCGAGTCATTGATGTTGCGCTGCAATTCGTCCTTCAGCTTTTTGAACATCGGGCAGGACTGCCGGTGGATCTGATCATGCAGAGCGGCAAACAGCTCCATATATTCTTCGGTTTTTTCCGGCTCTTTTTCCATCAACTGCTCCAGATTTTCTCCCTTGATGTATTCCGAAACGATCGCCCATTTGCCGTTGACACGGGTGATCTCCAATATCTCCGGGACGGTAACGGTCGTTTGCTCCATACGTGCTTGATTCAGCGCCTCATTGATGACATCCGCCTTGGCGCAGTCCTCATTAAAAACCTTTAGGCAGCGGTCGCCATCCCGAAAAACGGTGATGCTGTTCTGCACCGAAATGATACGATCCAGATTCATCGCTCGACCTCCTTCCGGTTACAGGCGTGCCTTCAGGTGCGCCAAAGAAAGTGCCAGATTCTCGTACTGGATGACAGCATCGGGCGGGAGCTGCAGCCGGCAGGGTGCAAAGCACCAGAATGCCCGCACACCGCTGCGGTACAAGACATCGGTCACCGCCTGCGCGGCTTCCTTAGGCACCGTAACAATGCCGATGCTGACATTATTCGCGGCGCAGAAATCCGCCAGCGCCGACATGGGCAGCACCGGCTTCAGCTCACTGCGGTCGCCCTCTGCCGGGACATTCAAATCAAATGCCGCCAGGATGTTGGTACCATATTCCGAAAAACCGGCGTAATCCAGCAGTGCGCGGCCCAGCTTGCCTGCACCCACTATTACCGCTGCCACCGGGCGGCCGCCCAGGCAGTCCTCCAGGCAGGTGGTCAGCTCAGCACGGTCATAACCCACACGGGGGCGCCCCGCGCCGCATACAGCGCCCAGGTCCTTTCGCACCTGCACCTCGCCCAGGTCCAGCGCCTTGGCAATGCCGGTAGCGGAAACGGTCGTAATCTCCTGCGGCAGGGAGCTGATATACCGCAGATATTGCGGCAGGCGACCTATCGTGGCTCTTTTGATCTCTTTGGTATTCATAGTATTCTTCCCCTTCTTGTCAATCCGTTGATGTGATATCGATAATAAGCGGTACCTTTCCAAGGCTATTCTATCACATCCCATTCGCCATGGGAATTGCTTTTCTGTAATATCGGTATTGCTTTTATCGATATACCGCAGGCGAAAATTGTATACAAAAAGCGCCTGTCACAGCAGACGCCTTCCGTTCAATCACTTTATACATCAAATACCTTCCGGCAATAAGGGCAGGGGTGCCCTTACTGATCCCAATTATCCGGCAGCTCCCGCTTGGTAGCAATAAGCTGCGCGATGAACTGCTTATCCAATGGAGATAGTGTGTAGTCCTGCCGGTAGATGAGCACATCCTTATACCGGCGGCGGCTATCCACACAGGGGCGGTGTACCAGCGAATACCTCTCCAGCAGTTCCTGCGAAACCGGTGAAACCCACATAAAAGCTTGCGGGTTGCGGGAAAGCAGTTCAAAGCGGCTGGCCCGCTCAAAGACATAGATGCGCCGGTTGATATCATCCGGCAGCTCTTCCCGCCGCACTTCGGAAGCCGGCAGCGAGGGGACATACGGATCGGCATAGGCCACGCGGATATAGTTTTTCAAGTCCTCATAGGTGATGCTCTCCTGCTGCGCCAGCGGGCAGTCCTTGCTCATCAGCAGGGCATAGCGGAATTCCGCCACCAGCTCACACCGCAGACCCTTTTCTTCCACCAATTCCTTATAGTAGCGGTCGTAGTTTTCGGCATACCGCAGGATGCCCAGCTTATAGTCGTCCTGAAGAACATTCTTCAGGGTACGCATAGCGTTGGTTTCCTTGTAGAAGACTTCAAACTCCTCATCGGCGGAAAGCTCGCAGGAAAAACGGGCAAAGGCCTCCGAGATATAGCTGGAGCGCGGCACCGAGATGGAAAAGTGCTTTTTCTTGGCGGAGCCTTCGGTAAACATATGCTCCACCTCATCCACCTGCTGCAGGATCGCCTTGGCATACCGCAGGAACACCCCGCCCTCCGGGGTCAGCTCCATCCCGTGGGCGCTGCGCTCAAAGATAGCAACACCCAGGCTGTTTTCCAGCTCCTTGATGGCCCGGCTGAGATTGGACTGGCCCACAAACAAGCGGTCCGCCGCTTTATTGATGGAGCCGGTCTCCGCCACAGCCACGGCATATTTCATGTGCTGAAGATTCATAGGATCCCTCCTGCCCTTTTCAGGCACTGTGCTGCTTTATGGCTTACAGGAAAAACTTTTTCTGCAGCGATTCCCGCAGCGGGCGGCAGCAGCCGATAATGATGAGCGTCAGCCCTAAAATGATGCCGGCCGCCAGCGGGTAAATGGACCACAGCAGAGCGTCATGGAGCTTAAAGGTCAGGTTGATAAGAAATTCCACCAGCACCATCAGCCCGCCGGAAAGAATAAACGCCCCACCGAATACAAACAGGTGTCCACCGTGCAGGTAGCGCAGCAGGATGACCATTGCCGTGACAATAATACCTGCCGCCCCCACCACCGGAAAAGCAAAGGAAAGGAACCAACGCCCACCGGTAGCCAGATCGATATACAGCAGGTAAACCCCCAGCGCCACAAAATCGACCGGGACAAAGATGACGGGGTTCCCCCGGCGGAACCACAGCGGCAGCACGATAACGATGTAGCACATCAGCAGCGCACCCGTCACATAGCCCGACCATACGATTCCGCCATTGATACGCCAATCGCACAGCAGGCAGATAACAATAGGCAGTACCGTCAGCACCGTCACTACAAAGAGCGCACCGCTGCGGCTCACTTCCTTGTGGATGTGTTCCTCCGGCGGGTAAGGCCCGTCCCCTTTGGGCGGCTCCATCTCCGGGTGAAAGACCGTGGTGCCGCACAGCGGGCATTTTTTCTCACTGTCGCCTAGCTCCACACCGCATTTAACACAATACATAGCTGTTCCCCCCTTGGCGCCTTCAGCGCCCGTTGCTTTCCGCCTTTACCGGCAGGCCCATCCAGTGCAGCACCTCATAGAAATGCCGCTCCAGCTCCGGCTCCCGGATATTGCGGATCATATTGATATAAACTGTATCGCCCCAGGTAATGATCCCACAGTTGTGCGGTGCCTTGGCCTGCACACCAATGATAAAATCCATCCGGCGGATATACGGCCGCATGGCATCCGGCACCTGTACCACACCCAGATTGGACATGCACAGGCAGCTCTTGCACTCGCCTACGGTATCAAATACCATCTTCATCGCAAAATTTTTGATAAACAGGGGCATCACCTTGAGGATGGGAATGCGCTCACTGTTTACATTGGTGGCAATGCGGGCACTCATATTCTTACGGGTGACCTCCAGCCCCATGCGATGATGTACAATGCGGCACAGCTCCTCCAGGGTGTAATCCCCCAGGCGGGAATCCGCCTCCGGTGTAACATACTGGGCAAAATTCCGCAGCGACTGGCTGGGGAATAGCCCGCGCAGGTTTACCGGCACCAGCACCTTTACCGGACGACGGCGCCGGCGGCTTGGTACTTTTTTAGCCTGCAGGTTCAGAATCGCCTTCATCATGGCGGCGCACAGCAGCTCCGTTACCGTCACACCGTATTCCTTGGCCTTTGCTTTCAGCTCGGCGGCTGGCACCATCAGCGTGGTCAGGTCCAGGTAGCCATCCGGTTCCGGTGTCCCGCTTAGGTGATAAGCTGTCGCCTCTTTTCGGCTGGCCTCCACCCTGCCCGCGTACTTCTGGAAGCTATCCTCCAGCTCCTCCTCACGGGGCGGGTCCAGGCGGCGCAGCACGCCATCAGTCGCCGGGATTTCTACCCCATACCGGCGGCACAGGTACTCCGCCAGCAAAGTCTTTAGGAAGATGGTCCCCCCGGTGCCATCGGTCAGCGCATGGAAAAATTCCACCGCAATGCGGTCCCGGTACACCAGCACCCGGAACGCGCACTTGCGGATATCATCAAAGGGCATATGCACCAATGGATAGCTCTTTTCCGGCTGGATGGCCGGCGCCGCCGGGATCTGCTCCAGATAGTACCAGAACATTCCCCGGCGCAGCCGAACGGCAATAGAGGGAAACCGCCGTACAGTCACATCCAGCGCGGTTTGCAGGGTCGGCACATCCACTGTTTCAGTAAGGGTAGCCGAGAGCCGAAACAGGTTGTTCCAGTTGCGGCGGCGGGCGGCGGGATAGATTTTCGCGGCGTTATCCAGCTGCATCCAGCGCAGCTTGCGTTCCCCGCCCATCACCCGGTTTAGGAACTTGCCCATCTCCTCAAAGTCGGACATATTCTCATTGAGATAATACAGCACATAGGCATGCCAGCGTTCCGGCGCTACGATCATTTTGCTCTCGCAGCCGGCGTCCACCAGCTTTTGATGCAGGCGGCGGGTATCATCCAGCAATATCTCATCCCCGCCCACAAAAAGCAGCACTGGCGGAAAGCCGGTCAGATCACCGAAGAGCGGCGAAACCAGTGGCTCCTCCTTGGAGGTCAGCCCACCGGTGTAACAATCGGCATAAAAGCGCAGCAGCTCTTCGGTCAAGGATGGGTCCGCTTCGCGGTTTTCCTCATAGGTTTTCCCGGAACAGGTCAGATCCGTCCAGGGCGAAATGGCAATGAGCCCCGCGGGCATCGCCATGTTCATCTCCTTCAGCCGCAGGCACAGCGCGCAAATGAGCCCGCCTCCGGCGCTTTCCCCGCACAGCACAATCTGCTCCGGCGCATAGCCTTTCTCCAGCAGGTAGCGGTAGGCCTCCAGGGCATCCTCCACCGCGGCCGGGTAGGGGCTTTCCGGGGCCAGGCGATAGGCGGCGCAGAATACCTTGATCCCGCATTCATCAGCCAGCGTCGCGCCGAAGCCCTTGGCGTAGTCCAGGTCGCCGCAGGTATAGCCGCCGCCATGCAGGTATAGGATCACCCCGCTGCGGCGCTCATCCCGCGGGATCAGCCAGGCGCCTTCAAAGTGCTCAAACGAATAATCCCTCACAATGACATCTTTTTTGTGGATCGCTTCCATCAGCTCGCCCAATTTATCCTGTCCCTTGCGGGTCACCTCCAGCGAGCAATTCGCCACAAAAGGCTTAAAAAAATTGAGCTGCGAGCGTACCAAACGGGCGGGAAGTCCCATACAGCGCCGCCTCCTTTCCAGTCTATCGTTAAAAGATAATTATAGCATTGACTGCCCGGAATGTAAAGAATCGCCCGGCACGCAAAAGGCTCCCGTTTGGTAAAACGGAAGCCCTGGCGATATTCAGTTCCAGCCATGGATTTTGATAAGCTGCTGATAGGTGTAAAAGTACGCCCCAGCCGGGAAGTCACACAGATCACCGGTATTGGAGCAAATGAGATAATCCGCTGTATTACCGCTTTCATCCGTCAGCACTTCGCTTATCATCACAATGTGCCGGAAATGGTCGTTGCCCATGGCGATAACATCCCCCGGTTCCCCTGTGTAGTAGGGGGCCGCCGCGTCGCCCACCAGCCCGCTGCCGATATTCGCCTGCACATAGCTCACAAAATAATTGACCCCGGACCAGGAAGCGGTACGGTTGCCGTTCCCAAACCAGTACCAACAGCATCAGTGCCAACAGCAACGCCGCTATCCTATATTTTATCTTGGGGGGTTCCATTGCCTTGCTCCTTTCGGGAGAGTCTAATATAATTGTATTTTACAACCTAAAGCTAACTTTAAGGCAAGCCCTCATCCGTAAAATTCACATAAAGTTCATGGGATTTTCCCCCCTTTGCACCGTTCGATTTTACAATATACCGGTAGAACTCTGCCGAACAAGGTGTTATAATGTATAAAATCAACCGTGGAAAGGATGCCAGCGCATGGGCGATAATTATTTCTTACTTACCAATCTGCTTTCGGAAGACGAGCAGAAGATCATCACCAGTATAGCCGCGCACCTGGAACGCGGGGAAAAACGGGTCGGCATTCAGCAGGTCGCCACCGAAAATTTTGTCTCCACCGCCACCATCGTAAAAATGTGCAAGCGGCTGGGCTTTGAGGGGTACAGCGAGCTGTATTATTATCTCAGCCGTCAGCTGAATGGCCGGGATGAACGCCGCAATGCCGAAAATCTCAAAAACCTCATTGATAATTACTCTGATGCCCTCATTGATGATTTCTGCGGACTGCTCAAAGCCTCCCGCCAGGAAAAGATGTTCACCACCGGTGCCGGTTTCTCCAATATCGTCGGCTCCTACATCGCGCAGCGGCTTTCCATCTGCGGCTTTATGGTGTTCAATAATGTCCATTTCTACGATTATATGCTCTTCCAGGATGCTCATCACCTGCCCGGCGGCAGCGAACCCTCGGTGATGTTTGCCGTCAGCCAAAGCGGTGAGACCGAGCCGGTGCTTAACGATGTGCGTCACGCCCAGCAGCACGGCCACAAGATCATGGCCTTTACCAAGCGCGGGGATTCCGCCCTGGCCCGGCTTGCCGATATTGTTTTTGTCATTGACGGCTCCAAACAGACGCTGGTCGGCAGCCTTCCCAATCCCTTCTTTGGCCATGTTATTCTGGCCTTTGAGGATCTCATCGCCATCTACTTTGACCGTGACCGCCGGCCGTAAGATAATACTTTTTTTACGAAAACAGAAAAAAATTTCGCGGGGCAGCATGTTATACTTTAGATAGTGTAGCAGGCTGCCCAGTTTGCTGCACCGCCAGTTGCCCGTACACCGCGGGCAAAAAGGATAATGAAGAATCATTATGGAGGAAAAACAAATGAAAAAGCTGTTTGCGTTTTTGCTGGTAGTCGTCATGATCCTCAGCATGATGGTCGGCTGCGGCAACAACACCACCCCCGGCAATGACACGGATACCAAGAAGATCGAAACCCTCAAGGTCGCTTTCGTTCCTTCCCGTGAGCCCGCCGAGATCATCACCGTCACCGAGCCCCTGAAGGCAATGCTCAAGGAAGAGCTGGCCAAAGAAGGCTACGAGGTCGGCGAAGTTGAGATCACCGTCGGCACCACCTACGAGGCAGTCGGCGAAGGTCTGGAAGCCGGCACCATCGATGTTGGCCTCATCCCCGGCGGCACCTATGTTCTGTACGATGACGGCGCCGAGGTCATCCTCACTGCCACCCGTAACGGCCTCAGCAAGGATTCCGATAACGCCAAGGATTGGAACGATGGCCAGCCCACCGAAGCTTCCGAAAAGCAGGCTGTTTCCTATCGTGCTCTCATGATCGCCGGCCCCTCCGATAAGGGTCAGGAGCTGCTCGCCAAGGTTAATAACGGCGAAGAGCTGACTTGGGAAGACCTGAACAGCGCCAACTGGAGCGTCATGGGCACCTCTTCCCCCGCCGGCTACATCTATCC